>Ga0315280_10001253_pt1 | contig 44145 bp, 42 predicted proteins | sample YL17G06_40_MG_FD_203697 | JGI IMG/M metagenome (GOLD analysis project Ga0315280, IMG submission 203697) | Sediment microbial communities from Yellowstone Lake, YNP, Wyoming, USA - YL17G06_40 | ecosystem: Environmental > Aquatic > Freshwater > Lake > Sediment | place: USA: Wyoming | collected... | reverse complement strand
CCCATCCAAGCCTTCCACAGAAAACAGCCTCAAGATAAGCCTCTAACAGTTGAACCTTCATCAGGGAGGAAATAAATTCGGGAAATCACAGCATAAACTCTGAAGCCAACTTCTTAACGTTTCATATTGAATGCAAATCCAGACTGCCTGTCTGAGTAAACCACAAAAAATAAATTTGTTTTGTAGCTAAAATATTAATTAAGGGGGAATAACGAATGAGGATTTTGCTGATAAATCCTCCGCAACCTACAACTATGGAGACATTTTCCACCCTTGGGATAGTTGCACCTCCTTTGGGACTCGCATACCTGGCAGGGGTTCTTGAGAGGGAGGGCTACTCCGTAAGCATTCTTGACGCTCCGGCATTAAACGCATCTTACCGCCAGATTAGGAGTGAAATGGAGAGGATTAAGCCTGATGTCGTAGGATTAACCTCCACAACGGCTACAATCAATCAGGCGGTTGAGGTTTCAAAGATAGCTGAAGAAGTCTGCCCAGACGCCTCAGTGGTCATCGGTGGGCCTCACGTTTCATTTACAGCTGAGGAAACACTGCTGGAAAACCCCTCAATCGACATAGTCTGCATCGGGGAGGGAGAGAATACTCTCTTTGAGTTTGTTCAAACCCAAGAGGATGGCGGGAACCTAGCTCATGTTAAGGGCATAGCCTACAGAAGAAAAGATGGTGGCGTGGTTACGAATTCTAGGCGGGAGCTGATTGAGGATTTAGATGACCTTCCCTTCCCTGCTCGCCATCTGCTTCCAGTGGATCGATACAGTGTTCTCGGGAAATTCTTTCCAGCAACCATTATGACCAGTAGGGGCTGTCCCTTCAACTGCATCTTCTGCTCTTCATCGCTTCTATTTGGAAGGAGGTTTAGAGCTAGAAGCCCAAAGAATGTTGTTGGTGAGGTTGAGTCCGTTTATGATGACTTTAGGTGTAAGTATGTGGAGTTTCTGGATGACACTTTTACGTTGAATAGTAAGAGGGTTAATGAGATTTGCCAGGAGCTCAGGGATAGAAACTTGGGCGTGCAGTGGGTTTGCTCATCGAGGGTTGACACAATAACAAGGGAGCTGATGCAGAGAATGAAGGATGCTGGTTGCATCATGATATATTTCGGTGTTGAGTCTGGAGATCAATCAATCATAGAAATGATGAAGAAGGGTATAAGGATTGAGCAGTCTGTTAAGGCTATCCGGTGGGCTAAGGAGGTGGGTATAAAAACTGTAGGCAGCTTCATAATTGGTATACCGGGTGAAACAAAACAGGCTATAAAACAAACAATTCGGTTTGCTAAGAAGCTTAACCCTGACTTCGCTCAGTTCTCAATAGCAACACCATACCCAGGCACAGAGCTTTACGACGCAGCTAGGAAGCATAATTGGCTTAAAATAAGAGGTTGGTCTGAATACACTGTTTTAAGGCCAATTATTGAAACCGTAGATTTCTCGAAGAATGAACTGTCTCATCTGCTGACGGAGGCCTACCTTAAGTTCTATCTGAGGCCTGAAAAGCTGATATTTAGCATTAAGGAAGGATATTTCCAAAAGGTAGCTAGAGGCTTCGCGTCCTATCTCTGGCGGAGATTAAGAGATATGTTCTAACCGAAAGATTTATCCTTTAATGAAATGTTTTTTCCACACATTATTTGGATTATGAAAGTGTCTTCTAGGCGAAGAATGGTATGTCTGAGCTTGCAACCGGTTTTAAGTTCATGACAGGGCTGCTATCAAATGGCTTAGCTAAACAAATATTGAAGAGCAGCTCAGAAATATGCGTTCGATGCGGTCAAAGACCAATTGACATGGCTTTAAACGACTATGTTGGTGTGAAAACTGAGAGGTGCATGAGATGCAAACTTCTAACAGGAATGCTTCACATTCTCATCGGAATTGTTGTGCGTTCACTTCACGCTTCGAAATCTGAGCTTTCAAACATTCTAGGCATGAGCTTCTGGCGCAGAAGCATAGTTTCAGTTGTGAAGGGGCTAGCGTACTTCGGTCCTAGTAAGCCGTTTGTAACAGGCTCACCGTTGCTGGTTGTCTGGAACTACACAAACCAATGCAATCTCAAGTGTCTACACTGCTATCAGAATGCTGGGTCACAACTAGGCAATGAGCTTTCAACAGCTGAAGCCCTGAAGGTTGTTGATCAGCTTGGTGAAACTGATGTTTCAACAATATCCTTCTCTGGAGGTGAACCGCTTATGAGAAGGGACTTCTTTGAAGTTGCCAAGAGGGCTCATGACTATGGCATGTATGTTTCCGTCGCGACAAATGGCACATTGATCACCCATGAGGTTGCGGAGAAGCTTGCTAAGGTTGTTGACTACGTTGAGGTAAGCATAGACGGAAACTCGGCTAAAACACACGACGACTTCAGAGGTATTCATGGCTCTTGGGATAGGGCAGTCAAAGGTTTGAAGGAATGTGTGGCTCAGGGGCTCTACACGGCTGTGTCTTCAACAGCTACAAAAAGAAATTTCTCCGAGATCCCCCGCATTATCAACTTCGCTGAGGAAGTAGGTGCAAAATGCTTCATCTGCTTCAACTTCATACCAGTCGGCAGAGCTAAAGAAACTCCAAGCCTAGACCTATCTCCGCAGGAAAGAGAGCAGCTGCTGGTAACGCTCTACGAGAGACTAGTCAAAAACACTGTTAACCAGTCAATAAACATATTTACCACTGCACCGCAATTTGCTAGGGTTGGGCTTCAGCATGCAGCTGACGCGGAACAGAAAATTGTGCCTGCCACACATTATGGGAATGTTCCAGGTGTAACGAAGGAGATTGCTGGCTTCATCGGCGGCTGCGGCGCAGGCAGAGTATATTGTGCCATATCGCCTGAAGGCTACGTAATGCCCTGCGTCTTCATGCCAATAATTGTTGGCGACCTTAGAAAACAGAGTTTCAAGGACATATGGCTTAACTCTAATGTTCTTAATGACTTAAGGGATAGGGGAAAGCTTAAGGGGAGATGCGGTGAATGCAGCTACAAGTTCATTTGCGGAGGATGCAGAGCCAGAGCCTACGGATACCATGCTGACTACTTAATGCCTGATCCGGGATGCATAAGGGAGCTTGAATACGGGAATAAGCAATCTGCTAAATAATCTGAACTCACTAATGAAATTTTTCAGCTAAACTGTTACGTAAATTTCAAACATGCTTATGAAACCACATTATCGCTAATGTAGTCTGCAACTAAAAGATGATTCGAAATGGACTTATGGAGAGAAAATGAAGCTAAGGTTCTTAACTCCCTTAGAACCGCTGCAAAGCTTCTTGATGAAGCTATTGAAAATGTTGATAGGCAAGAGTACGAGGCGGCTGACCTAAAGCTGTGGCATGTTGCAGCAGAATCTGAGTACGCTTCCTTTCTACTGTCTATTACATGTAGCCTAGGTGACTATAAACCTGACACCGCGAAATACGGTGGAGCTAACTCCGGTAAGCAGCCTACATTGGCTACTGCTCAAAAGTTGCTTGTTGAGGCTTTGAAAAGTGTTGGGTTAAACCCAAAAGAATCATATGGAATATTGAAGGCAACCATTTCAGTCATAAGAGAATTTCAGGATAATCTCAGCAAGAAGCGCTAAACATCTCCTGTTTAGGTTACGTCTCCATACCTTACTATCCAAAACAAAAATCCATATTGTATGGATAACCCCTCAATCCTCTACAATTTATTGGATAGGATCCCGCCATCTACTCCAATAAATCGAAACAGAGGCATCGATCCGATCCAAAAAATTGGAGACACCCCTATCCGAAAACCTCATAGTCATAAGCCTCAGAAGCATGTAAAATAGGCATGAGAACGGTTCTATGTCATTCCACTGTAACTGACTTAGCGAGATTCCTCGGATGATCTGGGTCGCATCCTCTCTCAACAGCGGTGTAGTAAGCTAGTAGCTGTAGAGGTACTATGTAGGTTAATGGAGTTAGTGTGCTCGGTATCTGCTTAGGCATCTCCACATAGTCGTCTGAAAGCCTCTTAACTTCGCTGTCCTCCTCCTCAATTATTGAGATCACATTAGCCCCACGAGCCTTCATTTCCATTATGTTGCCGATAAGCTTCCCATGGGTTTCATCTTTCGGAGCCACAAAAACAACTGGATAACCTTCCTCAACCATTGCGATGAAGCCATGCTTTCCCTCCCCTGCCGGGTAGGCGAGCGAGGGTATGTAAGCGATTTCAAGAAGCTTTAGCCTAGCCTCCATAGCTGTTGGAACACTTATTCCCCTCCCTAGGAAACAGAAGCTTTTCCTGTCGCTGTATTTTCCAGCAACTCGTTTAACTTTGCTTTCGCATCCCTCAATTATTTGTTTGACGTAGCTTGATGTTTTCAACAGTTCTTCTTCAAGGTTTTTCTCATCCTCTGTGACTTTGCCTCTGAGTTTTGCTGTTGCCAACGTCAGCTTCGTTAGCACTGCCACTTGAGCTGTGAATGTTTTTGTTGCTGCTACTCCTATTTCAGGGCCTGAGTTTTGTCCTATGTACTCGTCTGACAGCCTTGTTATTGTTGAGCCCACGACGTTGGTGATGCTTACTATTGAGGCGCCAATTTTTCTTGCGTTTCTAACAGCGTTAAGTGTATCCGCGGTTTCTCCAGACTGACTGACAGCTAGAACAACAGTTTTTGAGTCTATTATGCTGTTCATCTGGTCGTTAAACTCTGATGCAACCAAGGCCTGGGAGTTTATCCCAGCAATTTTCCTTAGAAGGTATGCTGTTACTAGACATGCATGGTAGGATGTTCCGCATGCAACTAGAAAAACGTTGTCTGCCTCATTTAGCTTTGAAGCCATTAGGTCGTGGTATATCTGCCGCGTCCTTAAGGCATCTCTAATGCTTAGGGGCTGCTCATATATCTCCTTAAGCATGAAGTGTGGGTATCCTCCTTTCTCAGCGATCTCCGCTGTCCAGTCCACCTCAACAACCTTTGGCTTAAGCAGTTCACCTGTGCCGATGTCCATCAGCTGAAGTTTATTAAACGTAAGCTCAGCCATCTCCCCTTCCTCCATGACTATGGCCTTGTTGGTGTAGGGTAGGAAAGCAGGTATGTCTGAAGCACAGTAAACCCCATTATCTTTTACTCCAATTATAAGCGGGCTTTCCACTCTTACGCAAACAATCCTGTCAGGCTCACCAGCATAGATGGCTGCGGCGGCAATGGACCCCCTAAGCTTAAGCACAGTTTTCCTCAAGGCCTCCTTCAGATTCTCGCCGTTCTTGATATGTTCCTCAATCAGGTGGGGAATAACCTCTGTGTCAGTCCTCGATCTAAACGTGTGTCCTCTAGCCTCAAGTTCCCTCTTAACCTCCATAAAGTTCTCTATTATCCCGTTGTGAACCACCGCTATCCTCCCGGAGCAATCTGTATGCGGATGCGCATTCTCCATGGAAGGCGCTCCATGTGTAGCCCACCTTGTGTGGCCTATGCCCAATGTTCCAGCTAGGTCGTCTAAGTTTATCCTTCGGTGAATCTCATCTATGGTCCCCTTATCCTTCTTAACTAGAATCCTGCCTTCATGTGCTGTCGCTAACCCAACGGAATCGTAGCCCCTATAGGCAAGTCTCTTCAAGGCGTCATGAATTACTGGGGCAACATTCGAATCCTTGATTATGCACCCGAAAATCCCACACATCTGGTTTTCTCCGCCTATAGATAAATTTCTTGGATACTCCACACATATATTGCTTTAGAGGCTGACGATAGTAACCCATAGGGTTCTTAGGTTTGAAGCGTGCCCATCATTGCTTTGGCTGTTCTTAGGTCGTTGGCAGTGTTTATATTGAAGAATGTAATCAGCTCTCGGTCCAGCTTCCTCACCTCATTGATAGGGACGTAGAATACGGTTCCTAATCGGTTTATCATATGAAGAATACGGTACCTCTTCATTTTCACAGCTTCCTCGGCGGCATAAAGTGTTGAGCTAACTTCATATATTGAGTGGAGAGGTTCAATATTGCCATTCGGCCACCTTGGAACAACAGCATCTGCTCCATGTGCCTTACCGAACAAATATTTCAACACTTCTGCCCTCACAAATGGAGTGTCACATGACATGACCGCAGTATACTCAGATCTTATACCCTTCATGCCCGTGATTATTCCAATTAATGGGCTCTTGCTCTCCATAGTGTCCTTCAAAACCTTAACTGAGCGAGGGAGAACTTTAAGGTATTCTGCTACGCCATCATCCCTTCCAACAGCAACAACAACCTCATCTACTACTCTCAGAGAGGTTTCCACGACATGCCTTAACAAGGGTTTATCTCCCAGCTTTATAAAGGCCTTATTGCTGCCGAATCTTTTACTTCTACCCCCCGCCAAAACGATAGTTGCCTTCATTGACTTACACTTTCATTTTAACAAATATCTAGAAGGGTAAAGTTATTAAAATGGCGTTCATTCTAACGCTACTTACCTGAACTTAATAAGCTTGTTCACATATAATCGAAGTGGAGAATAGGTGTGGTTCAGATGGGAAGATGTTCCACAGTTATCCTTATGCTTCTGCTCGCAGGGGGCTTCCTAACCCTGCCGCAAAGTTTTGTGGGTAATGTACAGGCCTTGCCGAGTGTAGACACGAACAAGCCTCTGTACGTTAGAGGTGAGTTGATGAACGTTACAGCGAGCGGGTTTGCGGAGGTTCCCAACGAGCTATTTTTCTGGTTAAGATGGGCGGGTACTTCCCCACAAAAGTACGGGCCATATGAACCGAAGTTCCCAGGTGGCACTTGGGTTACATTTGACACAGAATCTCTTCCACTTGGAAGAATTAACGTCACAACCGCTTGGGGGTCTGCTAAGGTTACAGCTTTCTTCGGCATCTGGAACACCGACAAGTCCACCTATTGTAGGGGGGAAACGGTGTCGATGAAAGGTGGTGGAGTAAAACCTAACTTGCAAGATCTCAGCATAGACATTAATGTGGTTGGCGGCAAATCTGTTTCAGGTTTCCCAACAACAATATCGGCAAACGCTGAAGGCGAATTCAGCTACTCATGGTTAATTCCTGCAAACATGGGTCTGGGAAGCCTTGTGGTCGTTGTGAGTGGAAAAGGCACATACGATAGCTCCACAGAGAGCTTCTCAAGCCCAAAAACAATATTCATAACAGCGTCGGCGCTCGAAGTGAAACGCTACGCTGAACCTGCATCAAGCTACAAGAGGATGCAGAAAGCCTCAATCCAATACCTTATGACCTATGGCGGTACTCAACCTGTCATCAACCTGAAGTCTGGGCTAACGCCGGTGGACGTTTACACGGGGCTCACAAAGATTTCGTCTGTAGGTTTCAAGTTGATAGATGCGAAAAATGGAGTTTGGTTGGCTGAGTGGCTAGTGCCTCCAGATGCAAAGCTGGACAACTACAAGTTTGTTCTTGAAGAAAACTCGATCGACGATGGTAGCGGCAATGTGGGACCGGCATTCAAGCTGTCGTCAACAACCTTCAGAATTGAGGCTGCAACTCTTAATGTGACAGTGGTCACCAACAAGAAAGCTTATGAGATTCTATTCGACTCAGTGGACATTACCGCTACACCGAAGTACCATGATGGAACGAAGGTTGGTAAAGGAACAGCTACAGCAACTTTTAGCATGGGCGATTGGTCTAAAACTCTTCCGATAAGCTTCGATGAGCAGAGCGGGAGCTGGCAGGGAAACTTTAGATTTCAGCCTGAGGATATGATGACAAGATCAGGCGTATGGGTGGTTAAGGTAAGCGTTAGCGATGGCTACGGTAACTCGGGCTCTTCGTCAACCAGCATACTCGTTCAACCTTGGTGGCAGTCTATAAGAGGTCTTATGATACTTATCATAGTGGCCGCTGTCTTCTTTACAATAATTGGTGTTGTTGTCTATTTGGTTGCTCAAGGCAGAAGCGGCTACTGATCTTCAGCCACCTTTTTCAGGAGCTTAAACAGACTGAATTTCCATTTTACTTTAATAGTTTTAAAGCTAGAGGAAGATATGTAGAGTGACAAGTAATTCAACGTTTAGCTTTGAGGTTAAGGTTCCACGGTTGGGCGTAAAACCTAAGGTTTCAGTTTGCTCTAATCCAAACCTTGTTGATGCAGTTAAAGTCATCCAGAATGGTTTGGCTAAGGGGGAAACCATAACTATTTTCGGCTGTTGCAGGGTGAACTACAGCGGCAGGGCGTCTTCAACTCTTGGGTTTGGCGAGAGAATTATTATTGTTAAAGCGGATGGATCTGTTCTTGTTCATCGACCAGTAGGCTATGAGCCGGTGAACTGGCAGCCTTCAAGATGCTTGGTTAAAGCTGAGATTGTTGACGGAGAGCTTAGGGTTAGGGCTGTTAGGCTTCAGCCACGTGAGGTTGTAAGCATCTTCTTCACCAACGTGTATCTTGTCTCTTCAATCAAGCTTATTGATAATGGTGAATTCACGCTTTTCGTTTCTGAGCAACAGATGAGGGAGGCAATTCTAAGCGAACCAAGCATGGTTGAGGAGGGCTTCAGGGTTCTGTCTGTTGAGAAGCCTATGGAGGAAGCTGGCTTCACAGACATAGTTGGCGAGGACTCTTCTGGAAACCAGGTTGTGATCGAGATCAAACGCAGCTCAGCTGGAAAGGACGCTGTTCTACAGCTGAAACGCTACATGGAATCGATTCAGAAAACACTTAATCGCCCAGTTAGAGGCATAATACTTGCGCCAAGCCTAAGGAAGGGAAGTCAAGGGCTTCTAGCTACACTTAATCTTGAATTACAACTCTAATAATTAGAGCCAATGAAGGTTTGCCTCAAACAAACCCCCCATTTTTTCTTTTTCCATTTCTCCAATTTATTGGAGAAGGCTATGACCCAGTTAAGGAGCTTACCGGCAAACGCTTCTTGGTTAGAAAGAAATGAGGGTTCCAAGCTGGATTAAAGATAATCCTTGGCTGGACATCCTAAGGAATAACAGTAACTATGTTCAGTAACAATGTTTCTTTCAATTCTACCATAGACCGATTGAAACCTTGACCGCTATGCCTTTTCTCAGGCTTAGTCAGATCCTTCCAAGCCTTTTTTATCCTTCCAAGTCTTAACGATGTCAAAAAGGGTCTCAGAGGGATCCGGCTCACCATGTTTGTCCTTAGGAGACATTTCTGAAGCTTTGTAGTGGGCCCACCTTATCAGGGCCCCTACACACTTGCTCTTAGTGCATTCAATATCTCCCAAATTTCCACTTAAAATAAAATTCAGCATTTCGTAAACGTCTTCGTCAAACCATATGGTTACGGCTGGCATGTAAACAACTCCTAACTAACAACTACTTGTAGTAGCTATAAAAAGTTGCTTGCAACAAACAATTACACGCGCTAGCTTGTTCCTTCTTCTCTTACTTGCCCTAATGATTTTTCTGCTTAAAAATACTCTACATGCATGTAACTACATGCAACTACATGCATGCACATCCATGTAACTACATGTAAACATATCACACGCAGCCGCTCCAGCATCCCCATAAACACGCCATCACGCATAGTGACTACTTATCCTGCTCTTTAGCAGACTAAAGCCGTTGCTCATCTCCCTAGCTAGTATTGTTTCAACAGGGATCTCAGTTGTCTTTAGCAGTAGCTCCTTCCACGTCTTCTTACCCTTAACCATCTCTAAGTCCAAGGCCTCCTGGTCAGATAGGTCAATCAAAATTTAAATTTAAATTCAAATTTAAATTGTAATTTAAAATTAAATTTAAATAAATTTAAGTGTTTCAAGTTCAGTAATTTAAATTTAAAGTAGAGCTACATCTAGAGGTACAATTTAAACCTAACAGTCTACATCTAACTCTACAAGACTTGGTTAGCTTTCGCATTTCTTTTTTGCAGACGTCATAAAACCGCTTTTATATTCACTGCTGACCGTGCAGCTTAAAGAAGTAAATAATATATTGTTTACTGTCAACTATCCATATGTATTAAATCAACTGTCAATATTGATTGTCAACTGTATCAATATATGTGGAAACAGAGGGGTGTCCTCAGATTCGAAGGGCCCCCTATCCCTGATAGTAGTATAGGTTAACTGCTACAGGGAGGAGCAGGGCCTTATCATTACACTCAGCACCAGGATGATTTTCGCTATTTCGAGTATTATGAGTATACAAAAACCGTAGAACCACAGGATCGCTCCAGACAAGCATCATGCTACTACTATCAGGCTACTGTTTCTTAAGAAAAAGTAAGGGGTTATGCATGAAAAACCATCTGATTAACTTATACTCTCTTCAACTATCTTAATCTCATCCTCTGTTAACCCATACAACTTGTAGACTCTCTGGTCAATCTCCCTCTCTAGGTCTCTAATCTTTTGAGGTATCTCCTTCATTTCTTTCTCCATATTCTCATACTGTTTAAGGATCTTCTCAATATCCTGCCTACTCTTTGGAATCCTGATACTGCAAACTTCTTTCTTGAGATACTCAGTCTTCCTTAGCTTATCTTCTATTGACTTCAGATATAGCTCAACATACCTAGCTACAAGTTCATCCTTGCATTCAATGTGGTCTGTCAGATTGATAAAGACCTTCAAGATATCCCTGTGTCACATTGACTGTTAAACTGGACAAGTTTTCCAGAGCAAGCCTATAATATGTATTCATCAATTTCGAATTCAATATTGCCAAAACATATTTTAGTTTATACTCTTTTTTCTTGGGCAATATCATGTTCAATGAATTAAAACAGTAAAATTGCTCACTGTCATATGTAGCCACAAGCCCTGCTCCTATTCTTTGCATCACTATCTTTTCAGGACTGAGAAATGCATTTTCATCACCAACTCTATCTAGAACTTTCTTATCATACATGACAAATCTGCTTCTATTCTTGATAATATATCTGTCTATGTCCTTTCCCATTATTGCAGATTTATATTTCTCATTGATTTTGTGAGCAGACACATACTTCTTGTTGTCAATAGTGTTGAGCCCGAATGAAACAATTCCCGCAACATCAACCAATTTCTCACAATCTTTCTCTATTTTTTCTTTTACCTTCACAAGATTCTCATCCATGTAAATTGTAAACATATTGTCCAGTGTAGTTTCAAAGAATTTTTGCTTAATCTGTCTTGTATGATAGTTATGGTTAATTAGGTCTGTTTTACTCGTGATTCCAGTTATAACTTTTATAAGGTTCTCTCTTCTTTTACCTTCACGTTCCTCCTTCTCTGATACGAGAATACATGTCTCACCAGTTACTCCCTCAAATATGCCAGCACCCAAATCCACAATTTCCACAATACGACATGTATTCAAAATATGTTGTCTTATGAGTTTATATGATTCAACTTTAAGGAGATTTTTATGAACAATAAATCCTAGCTTTGAACCATTTTTCAGTAAACTTATTCCTCTCTCTATGAATGGCATAAATAGATTTAGCTTGATACCACCTCTGGTAGGTTTGGACTTATCAAAAATTGTTAGATAATGTTTTCTAAAATACTCTCTATCCTCAAAGCTAATTTTTGGTTTTCCCTTCACACCTTTTTGATGGACATATGGTGGATTCTTTACTACATAGTCAAATTGTCTGGTTTTTATTTCGTTAATCTTCTCCTGCTCTTCAACGAACTTTTCTATTCTACCACCATAGTATTGCCAAAGTTGTCTTTGTTTTTCAGGAAATTCTAATGAGTCTGTTTGGTAGACATTAAATCTTAGAAGTTGATAATTTTTGTCTTCCTCCTTAGCCTTCTGATAGAGATCTATTACTTGGAATAGTAGGTTCATTTCTGCTATGTGGCATGCAAATGGGTTAATGTCAAAACCATAGATGTGGCTTATGATGTTGTTCAATATCTCTTTTGGATCTAAACCCCTCATCTTGTATCTGTCAATCAACCTGTTCATGGCTCTAACAAGGAAACCCCCACTACCACATGCTGGGTCTAATAGGTCTTTACCTTCTATTTCCTTCTCTGAGGTATATCCAACAGCATCAAGAATATAGTCAATAACTTCCTCAGGAGTGTAGAACTCTCCAAGTCTCTTTCTCTCCTCTTTAGGCAAATACTTCTCATATAGTTTTCCTAGGATGTCTCTGTTTACACTGCCAAAGTCAAAGTGATTGAAAACATACAGCACTCTATTGAGGGCTCTATTGAGTTCTCCATTCCCTTCAACATACCAGTCAAATATGCTCCTTTCAAATACATGGCTATAGAGTTGGCTGATGTCTTTATAGGCAAAGTCTAGTAAATCCCTGTAGCTGTCCTTAAGATGGGCAGAAAGTTGCCTTATCCTTAGAATGCCATTGTTACTCAATTTCTTGGTGACAAGACCTTTATCTTCACAGATTCTAGCTAGAAGTAGCTTGTTCAAAAGTACATAGATGGTCTCTCTACAAAAGACCTCTCTGCCTTCATCATTATCTTCTCTATTAGATAGTTTCAGCCATTGCCCATATCCTCTATTGAAGTCAACAAATCTCTTGCTCTTATCCTCAAGGTCTCTTTTCTCTTTCTCATACCTTACCTCAAGCTCCTTGTTCCCCTTAATCTTCTGTTGCTCTGACTCTAGGCTTTTCAGCTCTGCCTCATACTTCTTGAATCCCTGAATATATTCACCAAATGCTCTTGAGGCATATCCCATCAGAAGTTGGTTCATTACAAATTGGAGCTTATCCATTAGTTTCTGGAAGCCTTCATCTGTGCTTATGTCAATCTTCTCTGTAACTATGAAATTCTCATACTTCTTCTCATTCCATAAGTTCTCTCTACTTAGCTCCCATAGACTTGAGATCTGAGCCTTCTCCTCAAGAGTCAGCTTCTCTGCTATGAGTCTCTTCTCTCCAAGGATGGCTTCAAAATCCAGATTAATGATAGGTCTATCTCTCTTTGCTTTATCCCATACTTTCAGGTGAAGACCATTAGTTAGGACAACATACTTTGTGAAGGCATCTGAGTAACCAAATGCCTGATCCTTCCCTTTCTCATCCAAATCTACAGTTGGCTTCTTAGTCTCAATCACTACTAGAATAGAGTGATCTTCATCTAGAATCTTTATGTCAGTTCTATCTCTCTCAGCTTGGTAGTCTTTTCCCTGATAACCAAGCAACCCTTTAACAACATACTCAATTAGTCTAGATCTCACATCTTCTTCAGATGCTTTCCTATCTAACTCAGACCTTATCTTGGAATATGTCTTCAATACCTTTGCAGTGAAGTCTTCACCCATAATAAGTCACATAACCCTAGTATTTGGGTTCACCCAGGCTGGCGCGTATATATCACTCATAAATCTTCAGCCATTCTCTGAGTAGGCAGATGTCTCTTTCTGTCCACCCACTTTTTCTCATCTCTTCTATGAATTGCTTTTTGAACGCATCTCTTTCTTCTGGTTTCAATTTATACCACTTATCATCGCCCATTTTTTCACTGAAGTACTTTACCCATGGAGAACCTATTCTTTCAAGCTCCCTTCTTTTTTCCTCCTTTTCGGCATCATAATTCTTGTAGTAAATGCATTTTAGGTTAGTCTTACTACAGAGCCCATAATCCAAAATAAATTCACATAGTACATCTATCATGTCCCGTCTATAAATTAAGGCTATGTCGGTTTCCTTATTGTGCTTGCAGCCCTTATCCAGCTTCTCCATTCTTTCAGCACTAAACACATCTCTCACCTATCTTTTAAACCGCTTCAACTCAACCACATCAAATACATGAAATTCAAGTGTTGCTTAGAGCAATCTTCTAGGGCCTAGACCTTAAAGGCAACTTGAGGACATAAGGAACACTTACCCTTTAGAGGCGAACCATGATAAACCTGATAATAGATTCGAGCAAATTCACAATAGAATTTTTCTCCCCACTTCAGAAGTTCTTCTATTTCTTTAGGAAACACAAAACCGACATCTTTACGTGCACGCATCTCCTCTATTTTGTCTTCCTCGTTCTGCCGCCGCTGAAATTGCAGATGAGCTATTTTTTCAGCAATAGCATAAAGCTCAGGATACCCAGTCTTTAAATGTTCAATAAAAGCCGAACATTCAATGTTGCTTGTCTCCCAGGAATCCGTACCCCGCACCACAACCTTCGTAACCTTCATACTCTCCCTATCCTTCTCATGCCCTGCCTGAACCTCAGAATCTGGAGGATTTTCTTTATTAATGATCTTGTAAAGGCATGAAGTTGGAGGTTTTTCTTTATTAATGAGCTGGCGAAGGCGTGAAGTATAAGAGCCAAGCCCGTCAGGCATGATGATGCCTGGCTGCATTTTTTCGATTAGAGTTTTAGAATGCTCCATATAGATATCAAAATCAGATTTTGTTTTGAATGAATTGTGATCTCTAAGGAGATCAACTGGCCACCATTCTTCATCCTTTTTAACTATGAGTTTTAATGCTGAAAGGTATTTCAAGTATCTGCTTAGAGTTTTATCGTTTAACTTTGTTTTTTCTTTTAGTACACCAAATTTTCTTACGCCATTGTTGAGTAGATCGAGGATTTGATTCATCTTCTTTGTATTAAGTTCTCCACCCATTTTCAACAGCCTTTTGTCAGTGAAATGCGCCTTATTGTCAGTGGAAGTTAATATTACAGACAATTCAATATAAAAGGTTACCTATGTAATTTGATAGGTAGAGGGTTTCAACTTGCCTAGAATATATGAGAAAATTAGGAAGGTTCGCAGGGTTAAAACAGCAAAGGGAAAAGGTGTCGAATATATTTTTGGCTTACCTAAAGAGTGGGTTGAAGCTGTAGCCAGGGAGAAAAACATAAGCCTAGATGAAGCTGCCTTACATCTCAAAATTCGTTACGATGGAAAGCTCGAGGCCCTACCAATAACTCCTAAGGAGGCTAAAGCTCGATGAAGGTTGGCGTAAGAAAAGGCGTCACAATGCCAACCGGCAACTACGAGAGCCTAAGACTTGACTACAGCATTGAAACCGAAATCCCAGCAGACCGCGATCCCCAGTTGGCATTACTGGATCAAGAAGTTTTCATAGATGAACTACTTGAGAAACGTAAGGCGCAGATTAAAGGTAAGCAGGTTCAACATGTTGAACAACCTAAGCCCACACCACAACAATTCAGTTTAGATGCAGACTTCTTGGATTTGCTTCCATGGAGGCTCTACAGGGAAGGTCACCGTTCATCTTGGATATTCTCAAACACAAGAGGCGCGGAGCTGTTAGTGAAAGCCATTGAAGAGAAAGGTACAGTCACGATTGATCAATTTGACTACAGGTTTTCAGGCGACAAAAAGTTCATAGCACGAAACCCTGCGAAGTGGTGAGCTTTGAGTGTTAAAATCATCGTTAGCAGCGAAGGCTGCACCTATGAGGCTAATGGCAAGCAGCTTGGCCCTTATCCGTTGAAGGATCATGAGAACCCAAACTTTGATAGAGATATCGCCTTACAGCTTGGAGTTGAACCTAAAGAGGTCATTGAGGCTAGGCTTAGAGAAATCCAAAGACCAACAAACATAGATGAAATTGTTAAGATTCTTGGAGAAACTGTGAAGCATGACATTCCAACTAAAGCCATAACTTTTCTTGCGATGCTTACCGCATTCACAGATGAAGACCAGGTTAACATAGCTTTTCAAGCTGAAAGTTCAACAGGTAAGAGCTACATACCCATAGAGCTGTCTTATTTCTTTAAACATGAAAAAGACCTAATCATAATTGCATCTGCAAGCCCTACAGCATTCTATCACGAATCAGGTATTTTCGATAAAGAGAATAGGCGCATCATAGTTGATTTAGAGCGAAAAATTCTAATCTTCCTAGATCAACCACACTTTTTGCTGCTTGAAAAACTTAGGCCCTTATTGTCACACGACACTAAAGAGCTAATTTACAAAATTACAGATAAACGTGACAAATGGGGGCTGCGAACAAAAAACGTTGTTATCAAAGGCTATCCTGTTGTAATATTTTGCAGCGCTAAATCTACATCTGACGAACAGGAGAAAACAAGATTTCTGTTTCTAAGCCCTGAAACATCAACGGATAAAATCAGGGATTCACTAAAGCTTCTAGCTAAAAGGCTTGGAGACCGTGAAAAGTTTAAGGTGGAGCTTGAAAGCAACCCATTAAGATACTGGTTAAAACAGAGAGTTGGAGCATTAAGGGATGCAGGGATAAGAAATGTTGTTATCCCAAACCCAGATGAAGTATGTGATCGTTTTCTTAAAGCTCATCCCTATCTAGCGCCTAGACATCAAAGAGATTTTCCTAGACTAATCTCATTGATTAAGGGCCATGCTTTACTAAATTGGGCGTGTAGAGATAGAACCAATACAAACAGCATCATCGCAACGAAAGAGGATGAAGATGAAGCATTTAAGATATACGATAAAGTGGCTAAATCCAACGAAATAGGCTTATCCCCTGAGTTCTATGAAATATTCTTAAACGTGATTCAGCTACTAATCAATAACGGTAATGAAGCATCCAGAGAAATGATTTTAGCTAAATATTTCGATGTTAACCATAGGCATCTATCTGACACTAAGTTACGGCGCGAGATTATTCCACAGCTTAGAACCGTTGGATTAGTGGCTGAAAGAGCTAATCCATTAGATAAGAGGGAAATGCTGGTTTATTCCCCTGTTCAACCAAATAGTTACCCCCCTATTCCATCCCCTATATCTCCCAATGGAAACAATAGGGGAGAACACAGGGGGTAAATTCGCTTGATAAACACATAGATGGATGACGGTCTAAAATGGTAGTTACCCCTACCCTCTCAAGCCAAAAGCCCCTTACGCCGATTGTTAATTCCACAACTATCCAGCAAGGTGACTGTGCAATATGCGGCCAACCCAGCCAACTTGTTCCAGACCGAAACCAGGAATTTTGGGTTTGCAGAGGCTGCCTAGCAACTAGAAGCTGCTGCCGAAGCTGTGAGGGATAAACAACCTATGAAAAGAATCAATATCAGCCTATCAGAGGAAGATCATAAAGCGCTTCATGAGGTTAAAGCCCGGCTGCGCCTAGAAAACCTGGATGCAACCATAGGTGAATGCATAAGGCTTACACAGAAAATTCTAAAAAGGGTTGAAGCAGAGAATAGTATGTTGGAGGAAAAAACATGACCTCAGAGGCGAAAACTCTGAGGCAAGCCTTCGAGGAAAAACTGGTGTTAGCCAACATGTCGCCAGCAACAGTTGAAACCTATGACCGTGCCGTACTGGAATTTCTAAGGTTCATTGATAAAGATGTTCAGACCGTCAGCCAGATAACGCTAGAAGATGTGAACCGCTTCATGTTAAGCATCGCTGACAAAGCAGATAAGACAAGGAGGCTCAGAGCAGTCGTGTTGAGAAACTTTCTGAAAAGCTTCAACGATCCCAGATACAAGGAGATTGCTGTTCCAAAAATCGCCAAGACGATGCCTGAAACAGTATCGAAAGAGAGCATCTTTAAAATGATTGATGCGGCCAAGACGAATAGAGACAAGGCAATAATACATCTTTACTACGCTACAGGATTGAGGCGAGAGGAATTAAGGCAGCTGAACCTTGAGGATGTGAACTTTGAGAAAAACACTATACGCGTCAAATTCGGCAAAGAACAGAAGGAGCGAATAGTAATCTTCACTGAGGAAGCTAAACAGCGTCTGTTAGCCTACCTGACATCGAACTCCATCAAGGACCCGGCTGAACCGCTTTTCCAAACCAAACCTAAAACGCGGATAAGTAAATCAGAAATATCATACATGTTCAGGGAAACCGCAAAGAAAGCTGGACTTAGAGGCATCACGCCACATAAACTTAGACATAGCTTCGCAACCGACCTGTCCGACGAAATCAACATCCTGCATCTCCGAGACCTGCTTGGACACACCAGCATTCAAACAACAGAAATCTATCTACATAGCAACCCCAAAAAAATGATGAAGGCCTATGAGGAAGCCAGTTCAGCTTTAAGCCCTGAAAGCCAATGCCCAAGATGCAGCGGCAAAGTCGAATCCGGCTTCATTATCTGCGCTGACTGCGGCTTCCCACTGAAACGCCTATGCCACAGCTGCAACAAACCACTGAACCAAGCTTGGAAGTACTGTCCATACTGCGCAGCTAAACCAGAGGTAGTCCTGAAATGACGAACAGATTAGCCATAACCAGTTGGTTAAAGCTTACCGGGTAGGCTTGAATCTTGAATTCAAGCCTATTTCACTAGCAAGATGCTACAGGATCCTGGCAGAAAGAGGTTTGAGGAAACTGCATGAATTCCTCTAGCTCACTGCCGGTTTAAGGGGTTAGGTTTCCATTGTCTTCAAGAGAAGATTATAATCAATATTGGAGTAGGAAATATGAGATCCTCGTTAAATACGACTCATCAAGCCAAACCTACGAAGAGCTTTATGAGGAGGAGCAGTCAAAAAAGTTTGATTCGGTTCTTGAAGCATATTCTAAGCCTAGAGGTAAGCTTGCTCTTGACTGCGGATGTGGAACGGGCCTCCTCATCAGAAAGATTGCAGGCGTGTTTAAGGTTGTGGTTGGGGTTGACTGCTCAAAAGCAATGTTGAGATTAGCGAAGAAGAAATCGTCTGGAATGGGTAATGTGCACCTAATCCTCGCAGACTTAGATTTCCTCCCTATATCTAAGGCTGCGTGCGAAGTGGTTTTTTCATTTACAGTTTTGCAACTTTCCCCTAAACCATCTAAAACCATAGGTGAGTTTAGGCGTGTTTTAAAGAATAATGGAGAGTTAGCTGTCAGTGTGTTGAAGGTTGCCGTTAACAAGGGGGAGATTATTAATCTGCTTCAGGGAGGAGGCTTCAGTTTGCTGTTCTGGATTAATAGAGTTGATGTTAAGGACTATGTGGCTTTGTGTAGAGCTATTTAGCTGTTTCGAGGCTGCGAGAACACTTATAAGAATTTTTGGTAAAGCTTTTATATCAATTGCATCTCAACTAGAAAAATTAAGGAAGAAGAAATCTTGGAACCTTCAAAGAAGCCTCTGAACCTCCTCACCAAGAAACTTAACAATGAGGTGGGTGTTAAGCTCAAAAACAATGTCGAGTACCGTGGGGTTATGATAGACTGTGACAGCCACATGAATGTAATCCTGCAGGGAGCTGTGGAGTATAATGACGATAAACCAACAGCTAATTTCGGCGATGTCATACTTCGGGGAAGCAACATCCTCTACATAAGAATCAGCTTCCCAACGTAGCTTTTGAGGATTACTCACTTAAGGCTTACTTGATTCTGCTGTTGTTAGCGAATCCTATTTTTCTCCCCAACTATGTATGGGAGGACATTTTCAATCTTCAGCTTAACATGAAACTTTCTGTTGAAAAAACTCAGCACATTGACCATGTCTCTTCTCAATGCGCCTAAAGCATTTCTATGGGTTCTAACTATGTATTGGGGCCAATCTATGATAAGTATCCTGTTGTTAGGTTTCAAAATAATGTTGTATTCGCTTAGATCGGCGTGTATCACCCCGGCTTTGAGGTAGGCTCTCCTTACATTGGCTAGTATTTCAAGCAGAGTTAATCTGGGCTTAAGGATCCTTCTGAACCTGCGTAGTTCCATACCTTCAATCAATCCCATAACCACGACATGTCTGTTTTGAGCTATGGGTTTCGGGACAGAAACCCTGTGAGGATGCAACAGCCGAAGGGCTTCATACTCCCTCTGTGCAGCTAACCTCGACTGGTAGAGCCATGAAATGTGGCTTCTATCGCCGACGTAGCCTCGAAGCCTTCTAGTTCCCCTGAAGCTTATCCTCCCCAAACGATGAAACTTAACGGCAATAGACCCATAGGTTTCTGAGAAGCCTTCATAAACATCAGCTTCCTTACCAACCCCTATAGGTTCCCCGAGAAACTCTAGCGCACCTGACTTCAAGAAGGCATTCAATGCTAGGCAGTCGTAGCCTGAGAAGTTCAAGGTGTACCCATCGTAGCCTAACTGCTGCTTCGCAATCCGCTTAACCAACCCTAGGCGGAGGAGGAGGTTCAAATGAAACTTGAGGCTGTCAACGCCAAGCTCACTATACCTATAAATCTGTTCCAAGGGGGCATACTCATACCTTGCTAAGGCTAACTCAATCCCGACCAAAGCTCTGAAGTCCTCTGGGCCAAGCGTCTTAAACGCCCTAAGTACATCTCTAAACGACATACAATACATATAAATGGAGATGGAAATTTAAGTTTCAACTGAGATTTGATGGTAAATATTTTTCTGCAAGCAAGACATAGAGAATAATGAATTAAAACCAGATTGCCTCAGTGAAGATCCTTATCTAGGTTGGAGAACACCTATGCTTGAAGAGTTTCTTAAGCCGAGCTGTGTAGCGGTTGTTGGGGCTTCAGGTAACCCTGGGAAAGTTGGGTATGCAGCTTTGAGAAACATGATTCAACATGGATTTGCCGGCAAGATTGTTCCAGTGAATCCTGAGGCTGAGGAAGTTCTAGGACTTAAGTGTTACTCCAATGTTTTGAGTTTCCTTGGCTCAATAGATCTTGCTCTAATAGCTGTTCCTGCTAGGGCTGTTCCTTCGGTGGTTGAGGACTGTGGGAGGAAGGGTGTTAAGGGGGTTGTGATTTTTTCATCTGGCTTCAGGGAGGTTGGTGGGAACGGCGTTCTGCTTGAAAGAGAGCTTGTTAATTTATGCAGGAAGTTTGGGGTTAGGATGCTTGGTCCAAACTGCCTTGGTGTAATCAACACTTACATGCCTATTAACGCAAGCTTCGCTGCGACGATGCCTCTTAGGGGAGGTGTAGGTTTCATATCTCAGAGTGGTGCATTGTGCTCGATGGTTTTGGGTTGGTCTCTTACTGAGCAAGTTGGCTTCAGTAACTTTGTGAGTTTGGGGAACAAAGCTGACTTGGATGAAGGTGACTTCATAAGGGCTTTAGGCGAGGATGAGAAAACTAGGGTTATACTGCTCTACATTGAGGGTATTGAGAAAGGGGAGAAGTTCCTTGAGGCTGCTGAGGAGTTTTCGAGAACTAAGCCAATAATTGTCCTTAAGGCTGGTGTCAGCGAGGCTGGTGCTAGAGCAACCTCATCGCATACTGGCTCTATAGCTGGAAGCGATATTGCGTATGAAGCTGCCTTCAAGGAGGCAGGGGTTATAAGGGTTAGAACGCTGGAGGAGCTCTTCAACCTGACGAAGGCTTTTGAGAAGCAACCTATGCCTAGGGGTATGGGCATAGGCATAGTTACAAATGCCGGTGGACCAGGCATATTGGCTGTGGATGCTTCTGAGAAATATGGTTTAAGGATGGCTTCCATAGGCTCTAGAACTGTTGATCTGCTTAGGAAGAAGCTTCCTCCAGCATCGAACTTCCATAATCCAATAGATCTCCTAGGAGACGCAGGCGCCGGCAGGTATGAGTTTGCTTTGAAGATGATGCTTGATGATCCGAATGTTGATGCTTTGATCGTGATACTTACGCCGCAGGCGATGACTGAACCTGAGAAAACGGCTGAAGCAATAGTTAAGGTGTATAGAAGCCACTTGGAGAAGCCTGTGCTAGCGATTTTCCTTGGAGGTAAGGAGGTTGAAGGAGCCGCCAGAATCCTTTTAGACTCAGGAATTCCTAACTACCAGTTTCCTGAGCAAGCTGTCTTCGCTGTTAGGAAGATGTTTGATTTTATTCAGCGTAAGGAAAGATTTGAGGAGGCTCGTAGGGTTAAGTTTGATGTGGATAGGGGTAAGGTTAAAGATGTTTTAGCTGCGGTTCGGAGCGAAGGTAGGGTTAACCTTCGCTCTGATGAGGCTAGGAATGTTGTTGAGGCTTACGGGATTGCTGTGCCTAAGAGCTTTGTTGTTGGAGCAAAGGAGCTTGCTGTTTCTGCTGCTGAGGAAATAGGGTACCCTGTTGCGTTGAAGGTTGTTTCGCCTGAGATTCTGCATAAGACAGATATTGGTTGTGTAAAACTCAACCTGAAGACGCCTGAGGAGGTGGAGAGGGCTTTCGACGACATTATTCATAATGCTTCTCTTTATGTCCGTGGTGCTAGGGTTTTTGGAGTTGAAGTTCAGGAGATGGCTGGTGGAGGTAAGGAAATGATTGTTGGGGTTACTAAGGATCTGCAGTTTGGGCATCTTGTTATGTTTGGTTTAGGGGGGATCTACGTGAATCTCCTCAGGGATGTTTCCTTCAGGCTAAATCCGCTTACAGTGAGGAAGGCCTGGAACATGATGGAGGAAACTAGAGCCTACCGGCTTCTCAGAGGCTTCAGGGGTGAGCCCCCTTCGGATGTCGCTTCCGTGGTTGAGGTTTTATTAAGGGTTTCTCAGCTTGTGGAAGACTTCAAGGAGATATGTGATATGGATATTAACCCGTTGCAGGTATATGAGGAAGGTAAGGGCTGTTTAGCTCTAGACGTTAAGATGACGCTTGAGGCAAAGTGACAGCGATGAAGGGTATTTATGTGGGTTCGACTTGTGGCTTCAGCGGCAAAACCTCAATATGCTTAGGGTTAGCTTTGAAAGCAATGGAGGTCGGATTCAAGGTAGGCTACTTTAAGCCGATAGGTTGGAAAACAATGCGTGGGTCAAGAGGCGAACCCTTGGATGAGGATGCTGTTCTTATGAAGGAGACGCTTGGGCTTAAGGAAAGTTTCGAGGCGATATGCCCGATAGTTACCCACCCGAGGTTTCTGGATGAAGTTGTCAAGGTTCCTTTGGGCAGATTTCTTAAGAAGGTTAAGACAGCCTACAGGGAGGTCTCCAGAGGTAAGAGCTTCATGATTGTCGAGGGAATGTACAACGTTTGTTCAGGAGGCATCTTCAACATACCGACACCTAGGCTTACAAGAGCTTTGAACCTGAAAATCCTCTTGGTCGCTAAGCCTGAAAACGACATGGTTGTTGACGAAATCCTATACGGATGCAGCTATGCGTCTATTTTGAGGGCTAAGATGCTTGGAATCCTGTTCAACAACGTTCCACCTCAGATGGCAGAGAGGATTAAGAGCACTATTGAGCCATACCTTAAGAAGCATGGGGTGAGGACTCTAGGAGCTATTGTCGAGAACACTGAGCTTTCAGCGCCTACTGTTAGGGAGATATTCGATGCTACTGGAGGAAGCGTTTTGGCGGGTGAGAAAAATATGGATAGGCTTGTTCAAAACGTCTTGGTGGGTGCCATGCAGATGCAGGATGCTTTAAGGTATTTGAGGAAATCTGTTAACAAGGTTCTTGTCACAGGGGGCGATAGGACAGATCTTATTTCAACCGCCCTTGAAACCAGCATGTCCGCCTTAGTTCTGACTGGAAACATATACCCGCATCTCAGTGTTATTTCTAAGGCGGAGGAGCTTGGTGTGCCGATTATACTTGTTCCACATGACACTTACACGACTGTTAAGCTTGTTGAGAAGGTTACTGGTAAGATAAAGCCCTACGATAAGAGGAGGATAGAGTTAACTAAGAAGCTTATAGAAGAGAATGTTGACTGGAAAAATATATTGGACGTAAAGTAATTCTGCCTAGGCTTATGTTGCGGCAAGACTTTTCTGAGAGTTCAGCTGGAGTTAAGTGTAGGCTCCTATAGGTTTCCTTAACCCCATCTAAAACTTTTCTGAGGCTTTTTCTTCCACCTATTTTTAGGAGGTGGCTTCTGCATCTGCAGTCGGATGAGCCGAAGCCTTGAATGGTGACTTCAGTTCTCAACCTGCCTATGATGGATTTGTTGAGTAGGCACTCAGCTTGCTTAGATGATGAGGTGTAGATGATGTCTTGAATCTTCGTGGATTTTGATTGAAGCAGGTAGTCTATGTGCCAGAATTTCTTCTTTCTTATGCTTAGGTGTCGCTTTAAGCGGGCTTCTAGGGATGATGCACCTTTCCCTAGAGCTGAACCGTTATAGAGGTAATATCCTTCATCGAACTTGAAGTTCCCCAGTTCTCCTACATTGATTCTCAATGGTTTTTGAATGAGAATGATTAGTGTGTATATACCTCTCAAAATTGGAACCTGCTAAAATATGGTTATGTGAATGCGTATTAACCTGTCCTTCCGCCTAATAGTTTGAGTATATTAATGATAGGTATCGCATCTGTGGCAGTAGGTTTCACCTAGCCTCATCTGTTAACTAATGAAGTGATTACTCGCTGAAATTTGATCTTGAATCATGCTTAAGCGGCACATACAGTTTGTCAAAAAAGCTTTTTAGCTCAGAGTTCAGTGGTAATGTGTATGAGTATTATGTCACCTAGTTATTTGGAAGAAATTTCACTCAACCTTCATTCTAACTCATTTCGGAGGACGAAGCCTTTTGAGCTACATGGATACGATTGAGGACATTGACTTCGACTTCGAAGAATCTCCAATAATAGTTGTTATGCTTATGGATCTGCCTGAAGTTGAAGCCAGAGGTAGGAAGTTCGGTCCCTTCAAGTCAGGTCAGGAGGTTGAGCTGCCCTTCTGGGTTGCTGAGAAGCTGTTAGGTTTTGGGTCAGCTAAACTACGTGATGAAGATAGGTTAAGTCTTCAAGCTTTATCGAAAATCCACTGGAGAGAAACGGTTCCGAACTCAAGACAGATCTCAAAGCTCGTGGAAAACTTCTATCCTACACTTAGACGTTTCCTGAATGAGCTTAGGGAGGCGGAAAAGGCTGACGACGTAAGAGGTAAAGACTTCAAGAAGGCTTTTGAGCTTTCAAGGGATATTGTGAACTGCAGGATTAGTAAGATAGTTTCTCTTGCTTTTGTTCCAGTCCAGGCAAGCGACATAGTTAGGAATATGGCTTCAGAGGAGAAGGCTCTGTACAGTAGGTTAACGAAACTGATTGATGAGTGGAGGAGGAAAATGGTGGGTTTAGGTGCTGGAGAATGAGTGCTGCTAAGAGGCCTGAGGAGAGGTTTCAGGAGTTTCTGAGTTCCTTTCAAACTGAGACTGGTGAGTATAAATATAAGCAGAGGATAGCTCAGATGGCCGCAAGCGGCTTGAAGTCTCTTTTGATAGACTTCGAGGATCTATGGTTCTTTGATCACGAGTTCGCACAGAATTTCATCAGCAAACCTGATGAGTACATTGACTATGCGAGTGAAGCTGTTCGGCTTCAGATGAAGGTTGAGGAGCCTGTGTACGCTGAAGGAGCGAAGAAGTTTTTCGCTAGGTTTAGGAAGCTCTCTGGGAAGATTTCTCTCCGCAGGATTGGCTCTGAGCACCTTAGGCAGTTCTGCATGATTGACGGAATTATTGTTAGAGCTTCACCTGTTAAGCCGTTCATTGTAGAGGCCGTTTTTAGGTGTAGGAAAACAGGTTGCTCTGCAACCTTGCCTGTGAAGCAGTCTGGCCTTACTATGCGGGGCCCAGGTTTCTGTCCTCACTGTGGGGGTAGGTTCTTCGATATTGATGAGAAGCAGTCTGTCTTCATAAACACCCAAGATCTTAGGGTTCAGGAGAGGCCTGAGGATCTTCCTCCAGGCCAGATGCCTAGATTCATAGATGTGAAGCTTTACGATGACCTTGTTGATGTGGCTAGACCTGGAGATAGGATTTCCATTACAGGTATTGTTAGAGCTCAGCAGGAGGTTGCTGCTAGAGGAGGACGATTAAGAACCTTCGATCTATACCTAGAAGCCAACTTCGTTGATGTAGCTGGCAAGGAGGTTGAGGTTGTTGAAATAACGCCCGAGGAGGAGAAGCATATTCTGAAGCTTGCTGAGGATCAGTGGATAGGCCGTAAGTTGCGTGGGTCCATAGCGACCTCAATCTATGGATACGACGACGTGAAGGAGGCGATTCTTTACCTTGTTTTCGGTGGCGTCCCCAAACTTTTGCCAGATGGGATAACCATAAGGGGCGACGTAAATGTCCTCCTTATAGGTGACCCTGGAACAGCGAAAAGCCAGCTTCTGCAGTATGTTGCCAGAATAGCGCCTCGAGGGCTTTACACAAGCGGAAGAGGCTCCACAGCAGCTGGACTGACGGCAGCCGTCCTAAGGGATAAGACTGGAGGAATGGTTTTGGAGGCTGGAGCTCTTGTTTTGGCCGACAAAGGCGTTTGCGCCATTGATGAGATAGATAAGATGAGGCCTGATGATAGGGTTATGATCCATGAAGCCATGGAGCAGAGAACTGTGTCAATTGCGAAGGGAGGCATTGTTGCAACGTTGAATGCTAGGGCTGCTGTGCTGGCAGCGGCTAACCCTGCTCTCGGCAGGTATGATCCATTTCAGAATGTGACTGCAAACATCAATCTGCCAGTAACAATACTTTCTAGGTTTGACCTAATCTTCATTATAAAGGATAAGCCAGAAGCTGACCCTGACGCAAGAATGTCCGACCACATACTGACGCTTCACAGAATGAAAACTCCTCCTGAAGCAGCTCCAATCGCACCAGATCTCCTTAGGAAATACATAAGCTACGCTAAGAAAATTAATCCTGTTCTATCTGAGGATGCTGCTAAAGAGCTTAGGGAATACTACCTGAAAATGAGATCCACAACTGCAGCTGAGACACCTGTTGCCATAACGCCTAGGCAGCTTGAAGCGCTGGTTAGGCTTTCTGAGGCCAAGGCTAGATCCATGCTTAGGAGCGTAGTTACTGCTGAGGACGCCGCACATGCCATTAGGCTTATGAACGTTTCTCTTCAAGACGTTGGAATAGACATTAAAACAGGCAAGGTTGACATAGACACAATAATGACAGGAAAGCCGAAAAGCGTCAGGGACAGGATGCAGGCTGTGATAACTGAGATTGTTGAAATGGAGAAGCAAACAGGTATGGTTGAGGAGAGGGCTCTTTACGAAACCTTGTCTGAGAAGCTTGATATGAGTGAGGCTGAAGCTCGATCGATTGTGGGTCAACTGCTAAAGGAGGGCATGCTCTACCAGCCAAGTCCAGGATACATTAAGAGGGCAGCTGCCTGAGGAAGCATACCAGTTGAATGATGAGGTTGCCAGGCTTCCGATACCTGAGGAAGTAAAAGAGGTTCTGGCTAAAAGCGGCTATAGAACTCTTTATCCTCCTCAGAGAGATGCAGTAGCCTCAGGCGTTTTGAAGGGAAAGAATTTTGTTTTAGCAAGTCCAACTGCAAGCGGTAAAACCCTTGTAGCCGAGCTTTGCATGCTCAAACATATTATTGAGAGAGGAGGCAAAGCCCTATACCTCACGCCTCTGAAGGCACTTGCAAGCGAGAAATATGATGAGCTTCAGAAGTACAATGGTTTGAGGAAGCTTGAAGGAGGGAAAGTTAAGGTTGCAATATCAACAGGGGACTTCGACAGCTCAAACCCAGGTCTAGCGGAATACGACATAGTTGTCTGCACCAACGAGAAAGCTGACAGCCTACTTAGACACAGAGCACACTGGATAGGAGACATAACGATTGTTGTTGCCGATGAGATACATCTTCTAACAGAGCCTGACAGAGGCCCGACGCTTGAAGTTATCCTAACTAGACTTAGGCAGGTTAACCCTAAAACCCAGTTCCTAGCCTTAAGCGCAACCATAAGTAACGCTGATGAAGTAGCTGAGTGGATCAACGCTGTTCCGGTTACAACAGATTGGAGGCCTGTTCCGCTTAAAGAGGGGGTTCACCTAGAAGGGGAGATACAGTTCAACGATGGTTCAGCCCGCTCTGTTTCCGAGGTTTCAGGGAAACCTATCTTGGATATATGCTTGGACGTTATCGGCAACGGAGGCCAAGTTCTCGTCTTCACTGAAACAAGGAGGGCTGCTGTTGAGATGGGTAGAACTGCCGCTGGGGTTGTGAAAAAGGTGCTGTCGAACTCTAAGAGGCGTGCGCTTAAAGGTGTGGCTAAAAAAATACTTTCTTCAGGAGCTAGCACAAGGTTAAGCGAAATCTTAGCTGAACAGGTTTCCTGTGGAGCTGGTTTCCACCATGCGGGTTTGGTGACAGCGCATAGGAGGATTGTTGAAGTTGCTTTCCGTGAAGGCAGGATTAAGGTTTTGGCTGCAACCCCAACGTTGGCGGCCGGTGTAAACCTTCCAGCTAGAACCGTTATAGTTAGTAGCTACATGAGGTATGAGCCTGGCTACGGCAGATACAGGATCCCAGTCCTAGAGTACAAGCAGTTCTGCGGTAGGGCTGGGAGGCCCAAGTACGATAGGTTCGGTGAAGCGATATTGATTGCTAAGACTCCTGACGAGCAGAACTACCTGATGGATGAGTATGTGCTTTCGAAGCCTGAGAAGCTTTGGTCTAAGCTTGGGGTTGAGAGGGTTCTTAGGCCTCATGTGCTCTCAACAGTGGCTTCAGGCTTCGCTTACACTGAGGCTGGGCTTCAAGACTTCTTTGCAAAAACATTTTACGCCCATCAATATAATGGTGAAACAATTAGTTCTAAGATCGGCGGTATACTGGGGTTCCTCTACAGGGAGGGGATGATTGAGGTTGAGGGAAACAAACTTCTAGCAACTAGGGTTGGTAGAAGGGTTTCAGAGCTCTACATAGATCCGCTTTCAGCCGTAGTTATGCGTGACGGGTTGGCTTCAAGGGCGGAGGTGCTTAGTGAACTCAGCTATCTGCATCTAATTTCCAGGACGCCTGACATGTCGCCTAAGATTTACCCAAGAGGCAGGGAACTTGGGCCCATGAAAGATTTCGCATTTAACCATCAAGATGAGTTCATGTTTGAGCTTCCCAATCTGGAGTTCGGGGGGATAGAGGTGGAAGAGTTTCTCGCTGAGATTAAGTGCGCCATGGTTCTTCTTGATTGGGTGAGTGAGTCGAGTGAGGATAAGATTCTGGAAACTCACCATGTTGAGCCAGGGGACTTACTTAGGCTTGTTGACACATCTGACTGGCTACTTTACGCTGTGCATGAGGTTGCGGAACTTTTAGGTCACAGGGATCTTCTTAACGAAGTTATTCAGCTTAGAACTAGGATTCAAAGCGGCGTTAGGAGGGAATTGATTCCGCTTGTCAGCCTTAAAGGCATTGGTAGGGTTAGGGCTAGGCTTCTCTGTAACTCTGGCTTCAAGACACCTGAGGACCTTAAGAAAGCTTCAGTAACAGAGATTATGAGCGTTCCAGCTATCGGCCCAATTTTGGCGAAGTCCATTAAGGAGCAGGTTGGGGGGAAGATCAGGGCTGAGGAATGGGAGATGCTTAAAAGGAAGGAGAAGCGGAAGCCTGAGCAGAAATTCATTACTGAATACCAAGTTTCAAAGAAATCTTAGTGGAGCTTCACAATCGCTGTATTTCTGTGAAGAAAGTTGAATCTGTCGAGAAGCCTAACGACGTTTCTTGGTCTCCATCTCAGTCTTCGCAACAGCCTCGTCTATCAGCTTCGGCGCTACACCTAGGTAGGTGTCAGGGTTCAAGCATTCATCAACCTCATCTTCCCCAAGTTTAGATGAAACCTCCTTTGATTCAAGAAGAGTCTTCCTAAACTCTATTTTTTCCTTGATTGCCTTCATTGAGCAGAGTCTAACAAGCTCATGAGCCTCTTGTCTGCTCATGCCTTTATCAACAAGCCTATTCGCAACCCTCTCAGAAAGTATTAGGCCGCCTGTAAGCTCTAGGTTCTTCCTTATGTTTTCAGGGTAAACCTCAATGCCCTTAAGGACGGTCTTCATCTCCTTAAGCATCTCATCGAGCAGAATGAAGCACATTGGGAAGATGAAACGTTCGTTCGCTGAGTTTGTCAGATCCCTCTCATTCCATAGAGCTATGTTCTCGTAGGCTGGAACCGTCAAACCCCTCATGAGCTTAGCTAGGCTGCATATCCTCTCGCATTTGATAGGGTTCCTCTTGGCAGGCATAGCAGTGCTTCCAACCTGGCTTTCAAACCTGAAGGGTTCAGCAACCTCCTGAATCTCTGTTCTCTGAAGGTTCCTGATCTCCAAGGCGAACTTATCTAGGCTGCATGCTACCAAAACAAGTAGGGAAACAAGTTCACCGTGAACATCCCTCTGAACAATCTGTGTCACCATGTCAGCAGGCTTCAGCCCAAGCTTCTGAAGAGCAACCTCCTGTATCTTAAGCGCCTTACCGCCAAGTCCAGCTCCAGTTCCAACAGCACCCAAAATCTTCCCAACTAAAACTCTGTCCCTTATTCCTCTAAGCCTCTCAAGATGCCTTGAAACCTCCCTCAACCAGACAGCGAACTTGAATCCTAAAGTGACAACACCCATCTGCTGCCCATGAGTTCTACCCGCCATAGTTAAGTCACGGTACTTCCTGGTTAAACCTAGAAGAATTTCCTGAAGCTCTTGAAGGTCTCTTTCAACAATCCCAGTAGCCTCCTTGAACTGTAGCGCTGTAGCTGTATCCTCAACATCATAGCTTGTTAAACCGAAGTGAACCCATCTTCCCCCTTCGCCCTCACAAACCTCTGTTAATGCCTGAACCACAGCCATAAGGTCGTGGTGAATCACCTTCTCTATCTCCCTACACCTCTCCAGCTTAACAAACCTGATGTTCGCCTTCCCAGCTATCTCTTCAGCTGCCTCCCTAGGGATGTTGCCCACAGCAGCATGAGCATAAGCCACAGCAGCCTCAACATCAAGCATCTTCTGAAGCCTGCTCTCACCATTGAAAATGCTTCTCATCTCCTCGCTGCCGTAGCGACCTGAATCAATAGGCAGTATAGTCAAATCTGAACCCCCACAATCAAATATCTAGCTCAGCATAAATATAAATCGATTAAACAATAAGCTAACTCGAGTTCCAATGGGCGCCATCGCAGCTGTAACATCAAAATTCGGAGGAGACGCAGGAAAGCCAGTCTTGGACATGATGGAAAAACTAACCCACCGAGGGAAAGACTCCTACGGCGTGGCAACCCCTAATGGAAAGATAATCGCTAAAAGCTTTTCAGATCTTGAATCAATGTTAGGTAAGGTAAGCTTAGCCGCAGGATACAACCAGATGATGATTTTCCCAAGAGACATACCGCAGCCGTTCAGCGCAGAAGACCACTCAATTATCTTTGAAGGCAGACTATATCCAGCAAGCAAAAGCCCAGATGTTAAGAGGGTTTCCAAGATCATAGGTGAAGAGGCCTCGGTGAGGAAGCTCACTCAACTGGTTAGGTTTACGGATGGAGCCTACAGCTTGGCTGTGATTAAAAATAGGGGTTTGATGTTTGCCAGGGACCCTCTCGGATTGAGCCCCCTCTACTACGGTGAGTGCGGAGAATTTTTCGCTGCAGCCTCTGAAAAGAAGGCTTTATGGAGTATCGGCGTAGAGAACCCTAAAAGCTTCCCGCCGGGCTTTGTGGCAACGCTTACGAAGCTTGGCTTCAGCTTCCATAAGGCTGAAGTTATAAGTCAACCGAAACCTGCGAAAATAGGTTCCGAGGTAGCTGTAAGAAATCTTAGAAGTCTTCTGCTGAGATCTGTTAAACAGCGGACTCGAGATGTTAAGGAAGTTGCAGTCGCCTTTTCAGGTGGCGTTGACAGTAGTCTCCTCGCCCAGTTTGCCAGAATGGCTGGATTGGATATCAGGCTTATAGTTGTTGGAGTGAAAGGCAGATCCAAGACTGAGGAAGCCAGAGAGGCGGCTGAAGCATTAGAGTTACCTGTAACCGTGAGGGACTATACCATTAATGATGTGGGAGAGGCTTTGAGGAAGGTTCTTTGGCATATTGAAGACGCTAACCCGTTGAAGGTTGAGTTAGCTATACCCATCTACTGGGCGGCTGGTCAGGCTAAGTATGAGGGCTTCAAGGTTCTGCTGGCTGGGCATGGCTGTGACGAGCTTTTCGGCGGCTACCACGCGTTTCTTGAACGGTATCAGGAGGGGGGGGTTGAGGCAGTTAGAAAAGCTATCCTTGAGAGTGTTGTTGGCGCATATGAGTTAAACTACCAGAGGGATGAGCAGGCTGCTTCTCCGCAAGGCGTTGAGCTGAGGCTTCCTTATGTTGATAGAAGCTTCATCAAATACTCTCTTTCGATTCCTGTCGAGTTTAAGATTGAGGGCCCAGCAGACCCATTGAGGAAGAGGATTCTGAGGAAGCTTGGTGAGTCTGTTGGGCTGCCTGAATCAATCGCTAACAAACCTAAGAAAGCTATTCAGTACAGTACAGGTGTCAGCTGGACGCTTAGAAGATTGGCTGGTAGCCACGGAATGAAGCTTAACATCTACCTCTCGAAGTTGTTTGGAGAAATGAATCTTAAGAGGTTCCAGTAGCGTTCAGGAAACTTGTCTATAACTTCAGGCTTAGGATCGATTATTGACAAGCTTAGCCAAAAACGCCTTCTATGTATGCTCTTGTCCTTGGATTGCTGGGCTGAGTGAAGACTGTTTCAGCTGGTTCATGTTCGATTAACTCACCTAAGTAGAGAAAAATTATGTAGTCGGCAAGCCTCCTTGCTTGACGCAAGACATGGATAACAAATACTATGTAGTCTTTTTAATGGTGGGGAGTTACTTCTCTACATCTTCTCTGTAAGTCTTAAGGGAGATGCTAGAGATTTATCTTGCCTGAACAATCGAGTTAACAGCATACTGTTCTCTCCACCTTACTGTGGTGTGATGGATGACAAATAGGCTGTTTCACTATACATCAGATAATGTAGCTTTTTTTGCGCATTTCTTGATCGTTTCTTCGATGGCTTTCTTGCTGTCATCATGCTTTACGTTTACTCCACGAATTGCATCTACTAACAATATGGTTTGAAAGCCTAGTTCAAGGGCGTCAAGCACTGTATTCTTTACACAGTAGTCTGTTGCAAGTCCTCCCGCGAAAACCCTTTTTATACCCTTCTTCTTCAACTCTTCTTTCAGTTTGGTTCCATCAAACCCAGAATAACTCTCTTTAGATGGGACAGTTGCCTTCGATATTATCTTCACCTCTTCCGGAAGCATTAGGTTTAGATGAAACTTAGCCCCCTCACTTCCTTGTATACAATGAGGAGGCCACATACCTCCATAAGCCTTAAAGGATATATGATTGGAGGGATGCCAATCTCTCGTGGCGTAGATTTGCGCTCCAGCTCTCCTGAACCTCTCCATATACTCATTCAGAACAGGGACCACCTGATCGCATTCAGGAACCGGTAGAGCCCCATCCGGACAAAAGTCTCTTTGAACGTCGACAATCATGAGAACATCTTTTTTATTGACCAAAATTAACTCACTACCTGGTGTCATATTAACCACCTATCAGATTATGATACGTGCCCAACATGTATCTTCCGAAACCACCCGATTCGAACCGTTGCAGATAAAATGATTTCTTGGCGGTGTTTTGAAAGATTAATATGACGCTGTCATAATATAAGATCATATATAGCCCTATTGCAGGTGGGTGTGAAGCATGCAGAAGAGCCTTGAAGAAACATGCGAAACTTGTTCTGTCTGCTCATTCGAGGTTCCTGAGGAGAGAGAACCTCTTTGGAAAGAGAGAAATCTACATATAATATTGGTTTCATCTGCGATTCTTACAGTCGGATTAATCTTCGAGTTTGTACTGAACATTCATCTTATTGCCCAAATTTTCTTCGTAGCTGTAGTTATACTTTCAGGGTATGATATCGCAAATAATGGTCTCCGCTCGTTACTAGGAAAGCGTTTGAACATGAATATGCTCATGATAGTTGCCGCCATTGGGGCGTTCCTCATAGGCCATGGTGAGGAGGGGGCAGCAGTAATTTTCCTGTTCTTCATAGCCGAATTTCTAGAAGATCACGCCATAGAAAGAACGAGAAGGTCTGTCGGAGCGCTGATGAAGCTAGCTCCGGATACCGCCATTGTTAGGAGAAACGGAAAAGAAGTTGAAGTTCACACGCACGACATCAAGGTTAATGAAATCGTTTTCGTGAAACCTGGAAATAAAGTGCCTTTAGACGGCGTCGTGGTAAAAGGCGTCTCAAGCATAAACCAAGCCCCAATCACAGGAGAATCCATTCCAGTAACAAAGCAAACAGAAGATGAAGTTTACGCAGGCACCATAAACCATGAAGGTTTCTTGGAAGTTAAGGTTACGAAGAAAGCAGACCAGACGATGCTCTCCAAGATCGTTAAGCTTGTAGAAGAGGCTCAGCAGAGAAAGTCTCCGACTGAGAAGTTTGTGGATAGGTTTGCCAAGTATTATACTCCAAGCGTCCTGTTCCTAGCGCTTCTAGTAGCCACCATACCAACTCTAGTCTTCAATATGCCCTTCAATGAGTGGTTTTACAAGGCACTAGTTTTGTTGGTGGTTTCTTGCCCGTGCGCATTGGCAATCTCCACGCCGGTCTCAATAGTCTCTGCGATAACTAGTGGAGCTAGAAACGGAGTTCTGATAAAGGGTGGCAGATACGTCGAAGAGATAAATCAAGTAGATGTTTTCGCCTTCGATAAGACCGGCACCTTAACCGAGGGAAAGCCTGAGGTGACGGATGTCATATCATTAGGCAATCCTGACAGAGAGGTGTTAAACATAGCCGCTTCTCTGGAGGCTATGTCAGAGCACCCTATCGCCAAAGCAATACTTCACAGGGCGGATGCGGAAGGCGCAAAAACAAAGGATGTCACCAACTTCAAGTCAATCGCTGGAAAGGGGATCTACGGCAAGGTCGGAGGCCAAACCTACTACCTAGGCAGTGCAAAAATATTCCATGATCTATCCTTGCCCATTCCTGAAGAAGCTGAGAAGCTTGAAGAAGAGGGCAAAACAGTGGTATTAGTTGGAGATAGACAGGCCATCATCGGCATAATAGCGGTCATGGACAAGATCAGAGTCGCCGCGTTCAAAGCCATATCTAGTATTCAAAAATCTGGGATAAGGACGGTGATGGTAACAGGGGACAATAGGAGGACGGCAAAGGCAATAGCGAAGAGAATTGGTATCAACGAGTTTTATGCAGAGCTGCTGCCAGAAGAGAAAGTGAAGGTAATCGAAGACTTGAGGAAAAACCATGGTAGGGTGGCTATGGTTGGTGACGGTGTGAACGATGCTCCGGCATTGGCTAGGGCAGATGTGGGCATAGCGATGGGAACCATTGGTAGTGATGTTGCCCTTGAAACGGCTGACGTTGCATTGATGCAGGACGACCTATCAAAGTTATCATATCTCGTCAACTTAAGCAAGAGGACTGTTAGGGTAATGAAGACGAATATCTTAGCCTCAATACTGGTGAAAGGATCGTTCGCAGTCCTCGCCTTTCCAGGCATCGTCACATTGTGGATGGCTGTCGGCATAGGAGATATGGGGCTGTCACTTGCCGTGGTACTTAACGCAATGACACTATCTATGTTGAAGCCCAAATTCAAAGGCACATCAGATACCAAAATTTGAGTGAAAAAGAATGGTGAAACGCTTAAAAATAAATGGCAGGATGCTGTATATTTGTGAGGAATGTGGATTAGGTTATATTGATGAGCAAACTGCTCAGAAATGTGAAGAATGGTGCGCTGCTCACAAAAGTTGTTCCCTTGCGATAACCAAGAATGCAGTGTATAGATGCGATCTTACATAAAATAAGGTGTGGTTCGAATCGTAGCTCTAATCGTATCTCCCGCGTCATGGAAGAAATGATGGATACGGATCCATTAATTTCAGGACCATTTTGGCACCAAAAATGCTTGGAGTTGTCGCGTAGCATCCTTATTTGGATAGGCCGATGACCGGGCTGTTTCAACTGATTGTGAGCGGTTTGGGGTCCCTTCAGCCTTATTGGACTACCGGGGAGCACGGCTGCGGCATTCCTATCTAGTCTCTTCAGATAGTACAGCTGAAGCTAAGAGTTGGAGTGCAGACGAAATAGCTTTGATCTAACGAGATTCTCATGGGCGGGTTGAGCAGATCTGGCAAGCATGCAAGCGGGCAGGCATTATAAGGATGAAAAACGCTTCGAAGGCTATAAGCAGTTACCAAGCAATTATGTAATGATTATGGTACTGCCTGAAATGTTGTGGGAAAAGTTCATATATGACACCGTCATATTTTTCGTAACGACTATTCAAAAGCAAAGGTAAATGGTGACATCGCGATGGGTGGACGAGTTTGCAGCAAAGGATGAAGTTTTCAGGCACCATATTTTCTCCAAAAAGCTTGGAATAGGAAATACGCCTTTATACCGCTTCGAAGAATTTGAAGGACATAGAAGGGAACTATACGCAAAACTTGAATGGTATAATTTTACTGGTTCTGTTAAAGCAAGACCAGTTTTAGAAATATTTATCCAGTTTTTGGAGCGTGGAAACGGTAGAGTGCTGTTAGACTCCAGTTCCGGCAATGCAGGGATCGCTTATGCTGGTATTGGTCATTATCTAGGTACTCCTGTAACAATTGTGATGCCAAAAATGTTTGGTGAAGATAAGGTTAGTCAAATTAGGTCGTATGGAGGCAGGATAATTTTTTCTAAAGCTGAGGAACTTTCGGATGGGGCTATAGATAAAGCAATAGAATTAGCTACGGAAAATCCAGACATGTATTTTTATGCAAATCAATACGACAATGAGGCAAATCAAAGGGCTCATGAAAAAACGGGGGATGAAATCTGGAAGCAGACTATGGGAAGAATAACAAAATTAGTTGCAACTATAGGAACTGGGGGAACAATCAGTGGTGCAGGTAGAAAATTGAAGAAGTATAACCCAGAGATTGAGGTAATTGCCGTTGAACCTGAAGAGGACTTACACGACATTGAAGGCTTAAAAAATCTAAAAGTTTCCAAACATATCCCTAAGAATTACGATAGTAGTGTGATAGATAGAACAATTAGAGTTAAAACTGAAGAAGCATATAAAATGGTTAAACAAGTAAGGAAGAGAATCGACTTTAGCTCCAACCGATTTAAACCTACGCAATACAACAAATATGGGTATGTAGGCTTATCGAGCGGCGCTGCAATGGTGGCAAGTTTAGAACTTATGAAAGAAATTGATGAAGGAGTTATCGTCACTATTTTTGCGGATAGTGGGGATAAATATTTGCCGTTGTTGTCTAGGTGGGATTCACAATCAAACTTAAGAAAGAAGATTTGAACAGATTGCATAGGCATGCTAAGGAAGAGTATCCTAAGGAATGTTGTGGAATTCTAGTGGGTTTGATTGGGTTTGAAAAAGAGATTAAAGAGGTGCATGAATGCAGAAACATAAGCGTCATAGCGAATAGCTATGAGATCCATCCTGACGATATGTATAAGGTTGATAAAGAAACTAGAGATAAAGGGTTAGAGGTAATAGGTTTCTATCATTCTCATCCGGACCGTCCTCCAACACCTTGCCCAGACACAGACCGCGATAGAGAGATGGCTTTACCAGGTTACTTCTACCTCATTATCTCCATACATGAAGGTTCGAAGGTATCTCAGAAATGTTGGATCTGGGATGAAAAAAGCAAGAAATTCCAAGAAGAAGACTTAGTGCTTGTTTGATGTGCTCAAAACTTAACGATCATTGGCATAAAGCTAGCTTCTTTATTTCTCTCATCTATTGCCCCTATTTTGCAATTATTTAGGTTAAGACATTTGTAAAGTTATGTTAACGTTTTTGACTGCCAGAAAATATGTGGCTTTGAATATTCCTGACAGTCATAATTTGGTCAACAAAGCTTAATTGTTAGGTAGTTATTATGACATCGTCATAGAGTTGATCTGTATGGGGCAAGTTAAATGTCTTAGATGTAGAGAGTGTGGAAGGGAATTTCTGCCGACCAAAATCTACGTGTGTGACAACTGTTTCGGCCCTCTGGATGTTATCTATGACTATGATTCTATTCAGCTGAATAGAAACTCGTTTAAGAATAGGTCTAAGACTTTATGGAGGTATTTTGAGCTCTTACCCATAAGCCAACAATCCGAAATCGTTGATCTAGGTGCAGGCTACACCATTCTGCATAGAGCCCAACGGTTAGCCAAGCAGCTGGGGCTGAAACATCTTTACATTAAAGATGACACGGTTAACCCAACCTACTCTTTCAAGGACAGACCTGCATCTGTAGCTGTTTCAAAAGCATTGGAGTTTAAGGCTAGTGCCGTAGGCTGTGCGTCAACCGGTAATCTTGCAGCTGCGATGGCAGCGCATAGTGCAAAAGTTGGGGTTCCATGCTACATATTCATGCCTTTTGACATCGAGCTGAATAAGATTATTCAAGCATCGATATATGGAGCACAGATCATTGGGGTTCAAGGAACCTATGATGATGCTAATAGGTTGGCGGTGCAGGCTGCTGAAGCCTATGATTGGGCTTTTGCAAACATAAACATTCGACCCTACTATGTTGAGGGATCTAAAACTCTGGCTTACGAAGTATGTGAACAACTTAACTGGGACACACCTGACCATGTCATAGTACCAACAGCAAGTGGAGCCCTACTATGCGCCATATCTAAAGGTTTCAGGGAATTTCAGAGGCTTGATTTAATCGATGAAAATAGAGTTAGAATATCTTGTGCTCAGCCACATGGATGCTCACCTATAGTATCAGCATTTAATTCCGAGAGCCAAGAGGTTTCACCTGTTGAAAACCCTAAGACAATAGCTAAAAGCCTAGCTATAGGGGAGCCGGGCGACGGAGCCTATGCCTTAAAAGAGATAAGTGCATCTGGGGGCTTCGCTGAATCAGCTACAGACGCTGAAATAGTAGAGGCTATACAGCTACTGGCGAAAACAGAGGGAATATTCGCTGAGCCTGCTGGCGGCGTAACTATCGGAGTTTTAAGGAAGCTGGTTGAGTTAGGTGAAATACAGCCAGATGAGAAGGTTGTCTGCTATATTACTGGTAATGGGCTTAAAGCAGCTGAAGCAGTTTCAGATTACATCACGAAACCCATCGTGATTGAGCCGACGCTGCGTTCACTTGAAACTGCTGTGAAAAGGAGGTTTACGTGATAAATGAGCAGGATCAAAGTTATCTTTCCATCTGTTCTTACCAGTGTAACTAAAGGCAGAAAAAATGTTGAAGTATCTGGATCAACACTAAACGAGGTTTTTGGTAGGCTTATAGAAGAGTTTGGAGACCCATTTAGAGAAAAAATATTTGACAAACCAGGTCAACTTAAACGTCTACTAAATTTGTATGTGAATGGTAAAAACATCGATCACCTGAAGGGATTGGAAACACAGCTGAAGGATGGGGATGAGGTTACTGTCCTACCTGCTGTGGCTGGAGGTTGATGGTTGTGGCTAACTCTCTATTAATCATAGTGTCAAAGGATCCATACTCGTTTGAAGAAACAAATCTAGCTTTAAGCATAGCCTTAATGTCAAAGGAAGAAAACGTTGATACAACAATATTTCTAATTGAAGACGGCGTATATGTTGCTAGAAAAGGACAGAGAGCAGTTGGCAGAACCAACATCAGTGAAAAACTGGAAAAACTGATTAACAATGGAATCAACGTGTTGGCTGAAGACCTCTCATTAAAATCCCGTGGAATGGCCTCACATGAGCAAGATCATGGAGATCATTCTCACGTAACCTATTATGAGAAAATAATCGACGGCATAAAGATTTCCAACATCGATGAACTGATCGATCTGGTGATGGAGAAGTCAGATAGAGCGATTTGGTTTTAGGAGGAATGGTTGGATGAAGACCTTAACACTGTTGGTTTTACGTGGACCCTATGCCGATGAAGCTCCCTACACAGCGCTTAGAATCGCAAGGAAAGCAAGAGAGAAAGGTTACCAAGTGAATGTTTTCTCGTATCTAGACGGAACCTATATGACTCACCATAAACAAACTACAAAAGAGTGGCCTAACGTTGCAGAGCTTTGGGCAGACACCATAAAGAGTGGACAATTCAATCCGAAGCTAAGTTTCGTTGCGTGTATTCGCTGCACCAACGCAAGAGGAATCACAGATGAGATGGTTGACGGGGTTGTAATCGGCGGCCTTTACGATGTCTTAAGGTGGATTAGGGAAAGCGAAAAGACCATCGCACTAACATGATGGGGAAGCATGATGAAGAAGGTTCTGGTTATTGTGACTAAGGCGCCCTACGGTAGAGAGGACTCTTTTGGGGCTATTCTGCTCGCTGGAACAGGTCCAGCTGCCGAGATGTCAACTAAGGTGGTTTTCACAGGAGATGGAGTTCACAATTCAGTTAAGAATCAAAATCCAACAGGCTACTTTAAGTTAGGCGAAAAAGAGCTTGGCCTTCCAAGCATAGAGCAGCTCATAAGGGATTTTTCACAGGTTGGCGTGGAGTTTTATGCCCTTGAAAAAGATCTGGAGGCAAGAGGTGTTGAGGAAACAGAATTGGTGGAGGCTGTGAAGCCTATCACCGAGCATAAGCTTGCCAACTTGATATTGGAGGCTAACACAGCCCTAGTATTCTAGGTGAGTGCCATGTCAGAAATAAAAGCAGATTTCAAACTTGATGTAAGAGGTGAGGTATGTCCCTTCCCACTTTTGAAGACAACTAAACAAATTGCAACAATCGACTCTCAGAAGATATTGGAGGTAATAGCTACAGACCCTATGGCTCCAGACAATATTTCGGCTTGGGCAAAAGATCATGGACATAGGGTCTTAAGGGTGGATAAAGCCAATGGAGAATTCCATATTTTCGTTCAGAAGAAGTAGGAGGATTTCACTTGAAACATGAACTTTCAGATAAAGAGATGGAGACATACTCAAGGCAAATAGTCCTTAAGGACATTGGCTATGAAGGACAGCTGAAGATCAGGAATGGTAGCGTCTGCATAGTTGGGTTAGGCGGCCTTGGATGCCCACTTGCCACTCAATTAACAGCTATTGGTGTTGGGCATCTACGCATTGTTGATAGAGATGTTATTGAACACTCAAACCTGCATAGACAACACCTCTACGATGTGTCCTCCCTAGGGCATCCGAAAGTTGAGGTTGCTGCTAGAAAGCTAAATGAGCTAAATCCAGATGTGGAAATAGAGCCAGTACCTCTCTCATTGAATGTTGATAACGCAGAACTCATCATCAAAGATGTTGATGTGGTTGCTGATGGTTTGGATAGAATCGAGCCACGCTATGCAGTGAACAGAGCATGCATCAAGCTTGGCATCCCATACGTGTTTGGAGCAGCAATAGAGTCTTCCGGGAACGCATCAACAATAGTGCCCAAGGAAACACCTTGCCTAGAATGCTTTTACCCTAACTTAAGAGATGAACTTTTACCAACCTGCGGCATGGTGGGGGTGCATCCTTCGCTTCTAGGCATAGTGTCGAGTTTAGAGGCCTCTGAAGTTGTTAGAATACTTATGGGAGAAAAACCTCGCCTAGCAAATAAACTCCTTTACTGTGACCTGAGAAATCTGCAGTTTGATGAAATTAATATTTCTAGAAGAGAAGACTGCCCTATTTGCGGTATAAACGCCAGAGAACCCCCATCATCATTAAAGCGAAAGCTCATCCAAGAGATCTGTGGAAGAGGGGGTAAAAGAACGTTTGTTGTAACCCCAAGAGAAAACTTGAACATAAGCATTGAGGATCTAACCAAATACTTGAGTGAAAAACATTTTCCAATCAAAGTTAAAGCCAACCTCGGTGTAACCTTCAACTACATGAAAACCACAGCAAGCATTCTTAAAAGTGGGGTAATGGTTGTTGAGGGAGCTGAAGACCAAGAGCAGACATCTAGAATCTACAGGGAAATAGTTGAGAATCTAGGCATACCATGGTCACGTGTAGAGTAGTTTGCCGAATTAGGAACGATGATTGTGTTTAAGGTGATAAGATGAAGAGAATTTATTTAGATCATGCTGCAACAACACCTGTAGACCCAAAAGTAATGCAAGCTATGAAACCATTTTTTAATAAAAAATATGGTAACGCTTCAACGCTCTATAGACTTGGTCAGGAAGCAAAACAAGCTTTAGACCATGCAAGAAGCCAAGTTGCAAATGTTTTACAGGCAAAATCAGATGAAATAATTTTTACTTCTGGCGGAACAGAGTCGGATAATTTTGCTTTAAAAGGAATAGCTTTTGCTAATAGAAACAAAGGTAAACATATCATCACAACTCAAATTGAACACCACGCAATTCTCGAGCCGTGTAACTGGCTGGAAAAACAAGGATTTGAAATCACATATCTACCTGTTGACAGGTATGGCTTAGTTGATTTGAATAGGCTGGAAGATGCGATAAGAAAAGATACTTTATTAGTTTCAATAATGTTTGCAAACAATGAGATTGGTACCATAGAGCCAATAGAAGATGTTGGTAAGCTCTGCAGAGAGCATGATGTATATTTTCATACAGATGCTGTACAAGCTATCGGCAAAGTTCCTATCGATGTAAATGGAATGAGCATAGACCTGCTTTCTATGTCTTCCCATAAGATTTATGGACCGAAAGGAGTTGGAGCTTTGTATGTGAGAGAAGAAGTGAAAATAGACCCTTTGTTGCATGGTGGTGGACAGGAAGGTAATTTTAGGTCTGGAACAGAAAATGTTGCAGGCATTGTAGGTTTTGGTGCTGCTTGTGAGTTAACAAAAAAAGAGATGCCGAAAGAACCAGAAAGACAAGCCAAATTAAGAGACAGATTAATAAAAAATGTATTAAAAATAGAAAATTCTCATCTGAATGGTCATCCAACCGGAAGGGTTCCTAACAATGCTAATTTCTGGTTTGCCTTTATCGAAGGAGAGTCTTTAATATTAAGACTGGACATGGAAGGTATAGAAGCTTCGACTGGCTCGGCGTGCTCGTCAAAATCATTGGAGCCTTCACATGTACTAATTGGAATTGGACTAAAACGGGAGGAAACTCGTGGCTCGCTGAGGCTTACGTTAGGAAGACAAAACACAAAAGAAGATATAGATTATGTTTCAGAGGTTTTACCTCAGGTTGTTGAAAAATTAAGAGAAATTTCTCCTTTTTAATAATAGTTGGTAAGATGAATTTTGGTAGTTGATATTCAAAAAAAGTGATGAAGCATTACTGAAAACGCGCAACTGAAGGCTACTTTGGGAAGGGAGATCTCTGAGGAGGTTGAGGGATTATGCCTTATAGAGCAATGGTAAGCGTATCGATAATAGTCATGGTTATAATTGGGGTAATAGTTGCAACATGTAGAGTATGCTAAATTTTAGGAACAATGATGGTGTGTTCATCTAATGTTTTTCTACCATACTTGACCAAAACTTCTTTTTCCTTCGCGTCGGAATATCGTGCTGTTAGAGAGGCTGTTCTTTCTATTGCCTCCCTAGTTTTCCTGCCTTGGAGGACAGCGATGGGGCTACCGCAGTTAGGAACTTCAAAAAGATAATCGTTCTTGTTTTTCAGGTATGTAAGCTGCCTGTTTTCCGTTTCGTTTCTTCCAACTATTACCTTGTTTTCACTGAATCTGAAATGTCTTCCTATTCGGAGTAGATTAATATCCTTCATTGTTATTCTTTTTCTATGCTGGAACAGGTCTTTAAGCTTGGCTGCGAATTCTTTGCAGGTCAGTAAACAGCCGCCTGCCGGGCATGGATAATCTTTTATTCCAAATTCATCTGCCAGTTTAATCTGTCTTTTCCTAGACCTACCTCTCAAGTCTAGAAGCCTATTTCTATCCACCCAGCCTTTCTTTTCAGCTTCGGTTTCTGGCATAAGTTTTGCGGATAAGGGTCTCAGAACCTTGCCTTCCAACCCAGCCTCCCTATCTATTAATTCTAATGCTTTCCTATGCTGCGACATAGGTCTTTGGTCAAGAACTTCCCCTGTAAAGATGAAGCGGGCACCGATTTGCCTTGCCACCGCCTTAGCTTTCTTAAGCATGAATATTCTGCAGTCGATACATGGATTCATATTTTTTCCATAGCCGTATTTAGGATATCTTATTACCCGAAGATACTCCTCCCCCTTGTCCATTACTCTCAACCGGATCTGGAATCTTTTAGCGGCCTCTGCCGCATTACACCTGCCTCCCCTGTTACAGAGACAGAATGGAGATGTGAAGTTCAGAGCCTCCACTTCTATACCTTGACCTAAAATTATCCTAATTGCCAGAGTGCTGTCTAAACCACCAGATAATAACGCTAAAGCTTTCGCTTTCACCAACTGATCCCTCTAATGCCCGCCATCATAGCTACACCTATCAATATTATGACAAAAACCGTCAATCATAATTACTATGGCTTCCCATAAAGCATGACCTAACCCATAGTATTAAATAGGCTGGTTCAATGTTAGAAATTATTCAGTTTCTCAATTGCAAAATGCAAGAATGGCATACTGCTTTTACAGAGGATCTGCGGCCACACGTTCGTTTCAATAACGTGTGGACTTACGTTGCACGGCTACTGTTCTCAATTCTCTCCGGTAATGTGAAATCATATTTTGGCCACTCGAGCTTTTTCGAGGCCTTCACGTTTTATCCTATA
>Ga0315280_10001252_pt1 | contig 44152 bp, 41 predicted proteins | sample YL17G06_40_MG_FD_203697 | JGI IMG/M metagenome (GOLD analysis project Ga0315280, IMG submission 203697) | Sediment microbial communities from Yellowstone Lake, YNP, Wyoming, USA - YL17G06_40 | ecosystem: Environmental > Aquatic > Freshwater > Lake > Sediment | place: USA: Wyoming | collected... | reverse complement strand
ACCGATAATACCTGCCTTCAGTGTATACATGATCTTGCGCTCCTACTATCCGTCAAGCCCTCGAAAATCCTTATCCCTGATAACCAAACCGCTGTCCAAACTGCGATAAGTAGGAAACTCACGCTAGGCCAGGGAAAATTGCCGGACAGCTTTTCTCTGCTTCATCGCATAGGGTAATTACATATGCGAAATGTATTTTGCCCATATATTCTTTGACATGTTTGGAATACTGACCGCTAAGACTCACGCCAATTTCCTTCATAACCCGCTCGGTATACGGATTAATGCCCTGCGGTTCAGTTCCAGCGCTGTAAGCATCGTACCGGTCCTCGCCATGCTTCTTAAGAAAGGCTTCAGCCATCTGGCTGCGGGCTGAGTTGCCTGTACATAGAAAGAGAACCTTTGCTTTGCTCATGTATTATTTGTCCCTTCTCCCTTTTCTTCAGCATCAGCATGATGCTTGATCACAAGAGCATCGATCATAAAGATCACATCTTCCGCAATATTTGTAGCGTGATCCGCAATTCTTTCCAGACAACGGCAGACGATCATCAGATGAACAGCCCTCGTAATGGTCTTTGGATCTGATATCATAAAGGTGAGGAGCTCCCGGAAAACCTGGTCATTCAACCCATCAACCATGTCATCCCTCTCGCAAACAGAGCGGGCCAACTTGGGGTCACGATTCACAAACGCGTCGAGGACATCTTTGACCATGGATTGGGTAATTTCGGCAATTCTGGGAATATCAATATAAGGCTTGAGTTGTGCTTCTTCGTTTAAGGAGATCGCCCGCTCCGCGATATTGACCGCCTGGTCGCCCATCCGCTCAAGGTCCGTGATAATCTTCATCGTGGAGGTGATGAACCGAAGATCTGCAGCCATAGGTTGTCTGAGGGCAAGAAGTTTCAGGCACTTATCTTCAATGTCGATCTCCATCCTGTTGATCTGATCCTCTCCCTCGAAGGTCTTCTTGGCAAGGTCCGAATCCCTTTTGACCAGGGACTGGACAGCCGTGCTGATCGCCTCCTCTACGAGAGCGGCCATTTTAAGTAAGTCTCCTTTCAGTTCCTGCAATTCCTTCTGAAAATGGGTCTCCATTCTTTTCCTCTTTCCTCCACCATTTTTTCCGTTAGCCAAATTTTCCCGTCAGATAGGCCTCTGTTCTCTTATCCTTGGGGGCGGTAAACATCCTTCCAGTTGGACCAAACTCGACAAGCTCACCCAGGTAAAGAAAAGCAGCAAAGTCCGAAACGCGGGCCGCTTGCGCCATGTTGTGAGTCACGAGAATGATCGAAACCGCATCCTTTAACTGCACGATTAACTCCTCGATATACGAGGTTGCTTTCGGATCCAAAGCGGAAGTGGGCTCGTCGAGGAGAAGGATCGCAGGCCTCATGGCGAGAGCACGAGCGATACAGAGTCTCTGCTGCTGACCACCGGATAGGAAAGTTCCTCTTCTATGGAGAGTTTCCTTTACCTCCTCCCACAATGCAGCTCTTTTCAAGGACTCTTCAACAATTTTATCCTTCTCATCTTTATTCAGTTTCATCCCGTTCAGATTATAACCCGCAATCACGTTGTCATAGATACTCATCATAGGAAACGGATTGGGCTTTTGGAAGACCATTCCAATTTGCCTTCGAACAATGATGGCATCCGTGGCATAGATTTCTTCACTATCCAAAAAAATCTTACCGGAGACTTTGGCATCCGGGATGAGCTCGTGCATCCGGTTTATGCAGCGAATGATGGTAGTCTTTCCACAACCGGATGGCCCCATAATCGCCGTAATTCTATTTTGGGGTATCGAAAGGTTGATCTCTTTCAAGACCTGGTTTTCCCCAAAAAAAGCGCTGAAATTCTCGATCTTTAAAACTGCACTTTCCATCTTTTTGTCACTACCTTGGTGAAGAGATTTAAACCCAGGACAAGAACGATCAATATAAAAGAGGCTCCCCAGGCGAGCGTATGCCATTCTGGATAGGGACTTGTCGCATAGTTGAAAATCATCAGCGGGAGACTGTTAATCGGTTTCAGGATATTCAGGCCCATAAAAGGGCTTCCGAAGGCCGTAAAGAGAAGGGGTGCTGTTTCACCAGCAACCCTCGCTAGGCTCAAGAGAATTCCCGTCAGAATACCGCTGATCCCTGCCGGGAGGATCACTTTCAGAATCGTTCTGGGGTAGGAGACTCCCAACGCCAGAGACGCTTCTCTCAAACTCTCCGGAATAAGTTTCAACGTCTCCTCTGTCGCGGTAATGATCACCGGCAGCATCATCAGACCGAGAGCCACCCCGCCTGAGAGCGCTGAAAACGATCCCGTCGAGACGACAAACCAGATATAGGCAATGATTCCTATCACAATGGAAGGGATCCCCTGGAGTGTTTCGACACACAACCTTGTAAGCGATGCGAGCCTTCCCCTCCTGTCCTCTGAAAGGAAAATGCCGACCAACATCCCTATGGGAACGGAAAAGGCCGTCGCGATGCCGATCAAGATAAAGGTTCCTATGATGGCGTTTGAAATTCCACCGCCCATCTCTCCTACGGGTTTTGGAAGATGGGTGAGAAATCTCCAGTTGATAACAGAGATCCCCTTGCTGGTGATGAAAAAGAGGATGAAAAGCATGGGAAGGATGGAACAAAAGGTGAGGAGAATGATAACAGCTTTAAATAACTTATCCCATAGAATTCTTCTTCTGATCCAAGGTTCTTTCATGTTATTCTCCCACACCCATCCGGCGGATGATCAATTTGCCTATGAGGTTGATGATGGTGGTGACGATGAAGAGCACAAGTCCCAGTTCAATCAAGCTTGCAAGGTAAAGACTCCCTGTCGCTTCCGTGAATTCGTTGGCAATGACACTGGCCAGGGTGTTGGCCGGACTGAAAATATTCTTCGGTATGAAGTTCGAGTTTCCGATGACCATTGTTACGGCCATGGTCTCTCCCAGGGCTCTCCCGAGTGAGAGAAGAACTCCTGCAACGATTCCGGACCCCGCATAGGGAAGAATGACTTTGCGTATCACCTCGAAGCGGGTTGCCCCGAGCGAGAGGGCCGCCTCTTTGAGATCGGAAGGAACGAGGCTGATGACCTCTCGTCCGATTGAGGCCGAGTACGGTATGATCATGATCGAAAGAACGAGCGAAGCGGTGAATATCCCCACACCGTAAGGGGCCATACCCAGTTTCACCTCCAAGGCTCTTACCAACGGGGCAAGGAGAAACAGTCCGCAGAATCCATAAATAACCGAAGGAACCCCCGCAAGCAGTTCGATCATGCTCTTGATGAAGGTAGCCACAGATCCCTGGGCAGAGTACTCCCCCAGAAAGATGGAGATCGGTATGGAGAAGACTACTGAGATAACAAGGGCGAGAAAGGAAGTGGCAAGAGTACCCACGAGAAAGGGAAATGCTCCAAATTCACTCTTTACCGGATCCCATGTGGAACTGAATAGAAACCGGATTCCGAAATTCCGAATGGATGGAAAGGAGGCAATGCCCAGAGAAAAGAATATGGCCACCAGGAGAAGCAGGACAAACACTCCTGCGATGGAGAGTATTTTCCGAAATGATGATTCCGAGAGTGCGGGTCTATGCCAGCGCATCGTCTTTGTTTTAGACCTAAGCACCAGAAGTTCGGCTCTGCTGTGGTTCATTTTTCATGTACCATCTATTTCCACCCCAGTCTTCAAATCACTTCATGATTACGCTCGACTTGTAGGAAATGGATTTGATAAGTTTCTCAGCCTTTTCTACAGCCTTTTTTGAAAGAGGAGCATATTCAAGGGGCTCGGTATATTTCTGTCCTTCATGGGTCATCCACCAGAGTAACTTAACCAGCTCTTTTGCCTTTTCTTCAGACCTATCTCCGTAACCCTGATCTTTGTAAACGAGAATCCAGGTGAAGCCGCTGATCGGGTAACCCTCCGGGGCATCGGTATCCGTAAGGCTCACCTTCAAATCGTCGGGTAAATTGATATCCGCAGCCTTACTTGTAGCAGCAAGGGTAGCAGTGACAAAATTGCCCTTTTTGTTTTTCACCATGCCATAAGGCATCTTGTTCTGAAGAGCGTAGATAAGCTCAACATAGCCAATGCTTCCGGGTGTTTGTTTCACCAGACCTGCAACGCCCGGATTACCCTTTCCACCCAGGCCCGTTGGCCAGTTCAAAGAGGTACCCGTGCCTACCTTCTCCTTCCATTCTCTGCTGACCTTACTCACGTAATCGCTGAAAATGGAGGTTGTACCGCTCCCGTCGGACCGGTGAACCACCGTAACATTCATCTCAGGTAGCTTTACTCCCGGATTGATGTCGGAAAGGCGTCGGTCATTCCATTTGCCGATCTTTCCGAGAAAGAGGTTTCCAATCACATCCGCTGTAAATTTCAATTGCGGGTTTCCAGGAAGGTTATAAGTTAAAACGACCGCCCCCGCACAGGTAGGTATATGGAGGATGGGAGCTGATGCCTCCTTAACGTCGGCTTCGCTCATAATTGCATCAGATCCGCCAAAATCGACTGTCTTATTGGTCAGCTGCCTTATCCCGCCACCCGAGCCGATGGCTTGGTAGTTAACCTTTACACCATACTCCTTACTGTACACGTCAAACATCTTGGAATAGAACGGATAAGGAAATGTTGCTCCGGCACCAATCAGTTCCTGCTCTTTAGCAGTCCCATCACCTGTAGCAGCTATCAAAATCACCAACGTCATTAGGAACGAAAGCACATGTTTCATCTTTTGACCTCCTTTAGTTTTTTTATACTCAGGAGGAATTATATCTTTCGAGAATTAAGCTATGATAAATAAGTTGTTAATTTATTGTTAATTCTGACATTTACGGATTATATCGATGGATACACGTCGGTCCAGGAAGAAATGAGTTAAAGCACGAGGGAATATCATCACGACGCAGATAGATCAGTGGGAAGGGTCACCGTTACCGAAGTGCCCTTGCCGAGAGCGCTTTCGATATTGATCGTTCCATTATGCAGGAGCACTATGTGTTTTACTATGGAGAGACCAAGCCCTGTGCCGCCAGACCTTCTTGATCGCGATTTGTCGACGACATAGAACCGTTCGAAGATACGGGGAATATCATCCTTGGGTATCCCGATGCCCGTATCCTTGACCTGGATGCACACTCGTTCATCGTGAACATCCAAGGATACGGTAATTTCCCCGTGATCGGTATATTTCACTGCATTATCGAGAATGTTTACCAGCACTTGCTCTAACTTAAAGAGGTCGGCTTTGATGGGTGGCAAGTTTTCTTTCACATCTATCACCAAGGAAAGCTGCTTGTCCTTCAGCCGCTGATCGAATATTCTGATGACACTCTCCAGAAAAACCCCTAAATCAACATCCTCCAGTTCAAGGACTGCTTTTTCTTCCAAGTTGGAAAGCAGCAGTAGGTCGTTAACAATGTTGATAAGCCTGTCGGTGTTCCTCTCGATGGTCTCAAGGTATTTTTTGCCTGGTACGGTGTCGACTTCATTCCTTAGCGTTTCAGCGTAACCCTTTATAGAGGTCAGAGGGGTTCGAAGTTCATGTGAAACATTACTCACAAAATCCTTCTTGACCTTTTCGATCTTTTTTATTTCGGTAATATCGTAGAAGATGGAGACTATGCCCTCTCCTCCTTCAAGAGGGGCAACACTGCATATGAAAACTCTGTCTCCCAAAGTGAGCTCCTCCATGGATTTCCCTTTTTTGCCACCTGCGTTTTTCAGCAACTCTGCCAATCGGGGATTTCTCATGATCTCCCAGTAAAGCTTCCCTTCCACGGCCTGGTTCCCTATGATCTTCCGGAAGCTCTCGTTACTACGGATTATCCTGCCCTGTTTGTCCAAAACGAGGAGGCCTTCTTGGAGAGAGTCAATTATGCTCTTCAGTTCTTCTTTCTGTTGGCCGAGCTCCGAAAACATTTTTCCCATTTCCTCATTCATCCGGTTGAAACTGTCAGCCAATTCCTTCAATTCGTCCTTGGTCTTCAGAAAAACGCGAACACTGAAGTCTCCTGAAGCGACCTTCCTGGCAGTTAATATTAGATGTCGGATCGGCCGGACAACGTTCCTCGAAATGAGGTACGCCGCGAGGAGAGCAATAAAGACAATGCCCAAACTGATCCCTGCTACATGATAGTTGAGCTTGGTTAGCAGATTGTCGATGTCGCTAAGGAAAAGGCTTGTACGAATTACTCCAGTAATTTTCCCGTCCTTTTCTATTGGGACCGCAACATAGAGCATGTCCCTGTTGGCCGTGCTGCTGAAGCGAATCGACTTACCTGTTTTGCCCTGAAGCGCTTCGGCCACCTCGGGCCTGTGACTATGATTTTCCATCGATTGGATATTTTGCTCCGAATCCGCCAGGACATTACCATCCGTGGCGATGATAGTAACACGTGTGTGAATTTTACTTCCCAAGTTTTTTATGAATCTATCAAGTTGGTTAGCACGATCCGTGTCCAATAAATGTGCCACCTCTGAGTTCAGCGTATAACCAAGGGTTTTCAACTGGTCTGTAAGCGTGTCTCGGTAGAACTCTCGTATTGTATTCAAGGACAAAACAAGGATTAGGGATGATAGAGCGAAAATAATAAGAAGGTAGCCGATGAAAATCTTACTAAAAAAAGACCTTTTCATTCTTCCAGCTTGTACCCTACACCATGGACGTTCCTAATTAACTTCGATCCGGAACCTATCTTTGACCTCAGATGTCGTATGTGCACGTCAATCGTTCTGTCCACCACTATCTTTTCGTCACCCCACAGATAATCAAGAATTCTGTTCCTTGAAAAGACCCGGCCTTTCTCTGAAGCAAGGAGTTGCAGTATACGGAATTCGGCCGATGTCAGTTCAACTTTATTGTCGTCAACGACAACTTCATGCTTATTTATGTCGATCGTAATATTACCCACACTAATTCTTTCAGGAGCTTCATCCTCCCGGTGTGATTCAATTCTTCTCAACACTGTCTTTACTCGGGCGATCAATTCGTTGGGAGAGAAAGGCTTCCTGATGTAATCATCAGCGCCGAGTTCCAGTCCGAGAATGGTATCTGTCTCTTCGCTTTTTGCTGTGAGCATTACAATAGGAATATGCGATAGATTCTTTTTCCTCTTCATGTATTTACAGATCTCGAAACCGTCGGCGTCGGGGAGCGTAAGATCGAGCACCACGAGATCAGGTTTTTCAGAATCGAGGTATTTGATAAAGCTGGATCCGTCAGAGAATTCCCGCACCTTGAAATGGTTCTTTTTTAGATGAAGAGAAACCAATTCCAAAATGTCCTGCTCATCATCGACGATAGCTATGGTCTCATGCATAGTATAATTCTGTTTTGAAGTTAAAGACGGCGACGACTTCGTGGCCCTCTGTCTCTAGACAAACCGACACCGTCTTGCGGATGTTAACTTCATCATCCACCACAAGAATGTTCAATGCTTAGCAAACCATTGATCCGATCTTATTCCCCATCTGCTGGGCTGCCTTTAACTAAAGCATACAGAGTTACACGCCAAAAATCAATCGCTTAGCCGAAGGTCATATCAATTGAAGAACAATAAAGGTTATGAGTTCAGTAGGAACCCTTTAGTTCTAAGGGATGGTAATCAGCATTCAGAATGCACGGTAGCTTGCCCGTACCTGTCCTTTGCCCAGGCTGAAGATATCTCGTTGAAATCTGGATTGGAGGATGGGATTAGGCGTCAAGCGTCATCGTTACTCTCGCAACCATAATCCCCGAACGAAGGTTACTCTTCGTAAGATACCGGTAGAGCGTGTCTTTGGAAAGAACCACTCTTCCTTCGGCGCTCGAGGCATGAAGCAGATGAATCCGATTTTTTACCCTGGCCGCAAGCCCCACATGCTGAACGTCAAGGCCCCCTGTATTCGTCGTGATCGCAATGAGATCCCCACTACCAATGCGATCCTCCAAACGTCTCACGGCCTTCTTTGGAATGAAAAACAGGGATCTTGTGCTGATCTTTCTTTCAACAGACTTCATTCTCTGAAGGTTCACCACATTTTTTAGCGGAGGATAGAGGTCCGGGTTTGTTGTCATGAAGGTCATGGTCTTCCTCAAAGGCCCACCCCCGATTTCCGCTGTGACATCCCTTACGATGCCCTTCTTCTGGTTATCATAAATCCAGTCTGAAAAATAATGAAGCCGGGAGGAGTAGTCCTCCAGCCGCCCCTGTCTGTAACGTATCTTCTGGAGTAATCTCCGAAAAGCTTCAAAGGATCTTCTCCGGGATTTTATCAACCATGCCAGAGCAACCACATTTTCGACGAAAGTAACACAGTCATGCTCTCTTAGATTGACGACAAGGTGCTCGGCCCTCTTCGTTCCAAATGCGCCGGCCACATAAGGCGATCCCAGAAAGAATTTACCAATCTCGAGCATGAGCTGATCAGGGGATTCTACCAAGCTCTTCTTCTTATCCAGCAAGATAATCAGTTCTTTGAAAATTCTTCGATCCTGTCCCTGACGATTCAAGGCCCCTCCTTCGTGCAAGTATATGGAAAACTGAGATTCTGTACCATCCGCGAAAGCGAGGTGCCGGCCGTTTGAATGGCTAAGCGGACAGGGTTGGACATAAGACAAAGTGCATGGATACGGTGTCCGAACCGTTCGGCTCCTTCCTGGAGTAACAAGAAGAAGCATGTACGATCCTTGCCATCGAAGAAGTTGGTTCGTCCGGCATTGCCACACAAGATGGCGAAGGTGTGAAAAAATCGAGCACATGGCTCAAACGGAAAGGACGGGTGGATTGGAGAAGCTTTAGAGCGCAACCTTTGTAAATTGAAGCACTGTGTTGCAAGCTGGCTTAACCACGTATCTTTATTGCCGTGGCGGGTCACCCCTAACCTCAACGAGCGCATTCTAAAGCTTTGGAAATCCACTTGTCCTTTCAAGACAAAGGTTGACGAAACCAATTTTTTCACAGCTTCGGCGTGATACATGGCTTCAGGAAAGTAAACTCTTGGCTTGGGAGGCATGAGATGATATTATATCGCAAATGGCAATTTCGCAACCCCGGCTCTGTTGTTGAAAAAGGGAAAGGAGGGAATAGATTTGATCGAAGACTTACTTTCCGCTCTCTCAGCGAAACTGAAAGGCTCTTCAAAAGTGATCAGGGAGGTCATGTATGGGCTGACGCTTCACGAGATGGATCTGGAGGTGAAGAAAGAAAAAGGGCACTTAGATAACCTCTTTATGGTGGTCGTCTTTGGGGATCTGATCGGATTGCCTTTGCTTCCCCCCTATTATTCAATTCGACTCCTGCCCTATGTTATTCCCTCTCTTAAAACTTGGAAGAGGAGGATCCTAAGGGAAAAGGATCTAACCGATTTTGTAGCCCATGATCTTTGAATAAGGAATCGTGGGACTCCTAAAGAGAATCATCCCATTTCATCGAGTAGAATATTTTTTGACGAAGCAGGAGGAGAGCGGATGAAAATCAGACAACCATTCAGTCGCCGGGAGTTTCTCAAAACCACGGGAGGAACCTTGGGTCTCTTCGCCGCGGCCACACATGCCCCATCGGCCATTGGCGACGCTGCGGAGGGCGACCCACCGCCGGTCAAACGCGACGCGACACAGCTCAAACGGTTATTGGACCAGATGGATGCCAAGGGCTACCAGTTTTTGAGCGTCCCCCGCAAAGACGGCGAGTTTCTCCATTTCCTGGTGAAGGCCACTCGCGCGAGGAATGTCCTCGAGTTGGGAACCTCACACGGGTTTTCTGCGATCTGGATGGGGCTCGCGCTGGAGGAAACGGGCGGTCATTTGACCACGATCGAGATCGAGAAGGAACGATACGACCTTGCACGCAGACACGTCAGCGAGGCGGGGTTATCGCAGCGGATGACTCTCATCAAGGGTGATGCGCATATGGAAGTGGTAAAACTCGAGGGGCCTTTCGACTTCGTCTTCCTGGATGCCGACAAAGAGGGGCAATTGGACTACTTTAACAAGCTCTACCCGAAGAAGCTTGTCCCCGGCGGAATTCTTTGGGTTCATAACGCCATCCGGCAGGCCAACTCCATGAGGGATTACCTTCAAATGATCCGCAAACATCCCGACTTTGACACGGTGACCCTGAGTGTGACGATGGACGATGGCTTTTGCCTGAGCTATCGGCATCGAGTCTCGTAACCCTCAAGGCTTCATAATTTGATGAGAATTTCAGATTTTATCCAAAAGGTTTTGATAGATGAATTCAAGGGAATTCAGGAAAACGAGGGACATCATTACCTCTCATTTAGCCTCATCTGTCAGGGAATAGAATTTCTTGGGGCTTGCCTTGATTCAGAGCCTTTTTCAGCGAAAGGCTTGAGTGCGCCACGCTTCAGAAGAGCGATTTACGACCTTTTTCCAACATCCTATCATAAGTTTAATCAAGGGAGTGGAAAGCCCTTTGACCTGTACGAGAATCTTCGATGCGGCTTATTCCATGTTATTTTACCGGGGTCACGATTAGAATTCATTCGGCGATCTGAAAACCCAAAATTGAATGTTAACCATCTCGAAGTGAAGGAGATTCGGGGCATGAACAGGCTTGTCCTCGTCCTGGAGGATCTGTTTGATGATTATGAAAAAGCGTGCAAGGAAATCATTGCAAGAATGAGGGAGGATCGTTTAAGGGGCTGGAAGTTCGTGGGAGATTTATGATCCCAGATGTTGCAATATCAAACCCGGGCAGGGATACTTCCAAACCCTTGCAATTGCGGATTTTTCGTAAATGAAGAGTTACAGAGGATCTCACTTTACGTGAAGTCCCGGTTTTGTCTGGAGACGCATGCAGCTAACTCCCAAAGGTGCCGCTGCAAGGCTTTTCCAGTACCCCCGCCCGGTTTCGATATTGTTTTTTTGCAACTGGCGGGTGATCAACCCAGTCAATTCAGAAAAGTGAAGCTCCCCGCCCACAGGAGACTGTGTCGTAATCATAATGGGTGGATGGAGATGCCTTCGGGCCGCCTGTGATGTTAAGTATCGGGAATAGGGTATTTTTTCTCCTTGGATTCAAGCTTATTAACTGTGGCCGTTTACAAGCCCTGAAACAAGTTCAGGATGGCAAGAATCGATTCTTTCCAGTATGGATGAAGAATAATGGAAAAACTCTTTGCTGTCTGCACCCCGGGGCTGGAGCCATTCGCCGCACTGGAACTTGACAAGTTAGGCCTGTTTGGCAGCCAATCTCCTTCCCAGTCAAAAAAATCTTTAACAGAGAAAGGGTTTCAATACGAATCCGGGGGTATAGAATTTCAAGGCTCCCTTCATGACCTCTATCGGGCCAATCTCTATCTCCGCACTGCAAGCCGTGTGTTAGTCCGGCTTGGCCACTTTTACGCCTCTACATTTCCTGAACTCCGACGCAAGGCGAGTCGTGTGCTTTGGGAAAACTATCTTGCACCGGAACGACCGATTGCATTACGGGTTACCTGCCAAAAGTCCCGTTTGTATCACGAGGGCGCTGTCGCCGAGCGGGTAGTAAGGGCGATTGCTGACAGGCGCGGCAAGCCTCCAGCCGTTCAGAAACACCCCGAAGACTCGGGGACAGAACTTCCCCAGTTGATCGTTGTCCGATTCGTGGATAATCTCTGTACCGTCAGCATTGACTCCTCCGGAGCGCTTCTTCACAGGCGAGGTTATCGGCTTGCCACAGCGAAAGCCCCTCTTAGGGAAACCCTTGCCTCCGCAACGGTGATGGCTTCCGGATGGGATGCCATCTCCCCTCTTCTCGACCCATTTTGCGGCTCAGGCACCATTCCTATTGAAGCGGCGCTATTGGCCAGAAGGGTTCCGGCGGGTTATGGACGGCGCTTTGCATTTATGGACTGGCCTCATTTCGATCTTAGGTTCTGGGAAAAGTTGCTGGCCGATGCGGGTAAGGCGATCGTATCAGACATCCCAGACATTATTGCCTCAGACAGGGATGCAGGGGCAATCCAGGCTGCACAGGCCAATGCAGAGCGAGCAGGTGTGGCAGATTGCATCGAGTTTTCACGCAAGGCTATCTCTGCAATAGATCCTCCCCCTTGTCCGGGCTGGGTCATTACCAACCCGCCCTATGGCGTGAGGTTAAGGAAAACGAAAGACTTGCGAAATTTGTATGCGCAACTTGGCAAAGTCCTCCGTACCAGATGCTCGGGTTGGCATGTGACTTTACTCTGTGACAGTATCCAGCTTGTTCGCAGTACTGGATTGGAGTTCGATAAGGGAATACCCTTGATGAACGGTGGGTTGAAGGTGAAGTTGGTGAGGTGCTTGGTGAAAGCTTCCTTAACTTCTTGAGGATTTATTTGACAGTTGCATAACTTTCGCAGGGAGGTGAGCTTCTAAGGCTTTGCAAAGCGGTCATTCATGAGATTTATGGGTAACAAGACGTTTTCACATAGGGTGAGTTCTGAAAAGGGCTTGAAACCTCTGGAGCCATACGTTAAAAGGTTACGCTTCAAACCCTTTTCCGCCCACCTCCCTGCTCTTTATGCGGCGTTTTTAATGCAATGTTAAGGTTTACCTGACAGTTGCAAAACGGACACGGGCAAACCGCCCTTCAAGGCTTCGGAAGGCGGTTGTTTTGAGAATTTAAGGGTATCGGAGGACATCACCCCAAGTGAATTCCAGCAGGGGAAAGGGACGACAGTGCCGATTCGGCCAAAGGTTCGCCTCGAAGCCTCTCCGAACGGCTTGCCCATGTCCGTATCGTCAAAAGTTTATGCAATGTTTAGGTTTATTCTTCGGTCATCACCTCATCGGGGAGTTCGTCGGTGTCATCGGGGGTAATGGGAAAATGCCGGGAAAGGACAACCCCTATTTCTTGGATGGCTTTAGAGAGAGCATCGCAGGCCCGGCCCTCTCTGATCCCTCTGGAAACCTCATTGGCAAACCGGTTCAGGGTCTCTTGTTCCATCTTTTCATAGATACCTTTATCCGCAAGAATCCAGACTTTCCTTTCGAGGAGGGAGAGAAAGAAGAGAACCCCTGTGTTTCTCTTCGTCTTATAAAGCCCTCTCTCAAAAAAGGCCCTCTCCGCCCGCAGCCTGACCGCTTCCTCTTTTCTTCTGACTCCGATAAAGAGCTTTTTCAATCCATCCACCTTTTGAAAGAGAAAACGGCAGGGAAAAAAGAATAAGAAACTCAATGGGACATAAGACCAGATGGAGGAGTGGAAAAAAAGAAGAGTCAAGATCAGTGATAATAGACTCCCGAGAAGGGCCCCTCCGAGGACCTCTGCATCAATGTAGTGATCGCTCCGGTCAACGACCATGACAACGATCTCGCCAATGGTCCGGGATTCGACTTCCTGAGTGATGGCTTTCAGTTTTTCCTTCTCTTCTGCAGTAAAGAATTTTTCTGCTTTTGAGTGCCCTCTCATTACCAGTCTCCTGAGGCCCCGCCACCCCCGAAGGAGCCGCCTCCTCCGCTAAACCCACCATCAAAGCCGCCCCCTCCTGTGGAACCGCCGGTCCCCGGCCCAAAGAAGAAACCACCGCCATGATCCCTATAGCCACCCCTGCGAGAACCTCCTGAAGAAAAGAGACGGGGTAAGAAAAGGCCTGCGCCAAAACCGACTAAGGCTAACAAAAGCATGGCGAGGATCCCCACGGGGAGGACGGCAAGATAAACGAAGGCAGGGAGCCCGATGGCCGCAGTAATCCCGCCTAAAATACGAGATATACTGCCTAAGATAAGCGTGAAAACACCCAAAAAAAGAAAGAGGGTCAGGAAAGGGGGAAGCCCCTTCTGTCTCCTTTTACCCGGCCTTTGCTCGGCCTTGAACTCGCCCCGCGTTGCATCGATCAATGCAGAGACACCCGTTATCAAACCTCCATCAAAATCACCCTGTTTGAATCTCGGTTTGATGACCTGATCGATAATTCTTCCCGCCATCAGATCCGTCAACTTTCCTTCGAGGCCGCGGCCGACCTCGACTCTGATCTTTCTTTCCTGTTTTGAGACGATGAGGAGAACCCCGTTGTCCTTCTGCTGTTGTCCAATCTTCCATGCCTCTGCGACTTTGATGCCGAACTCTTCGATATTTTCACCTTCGAGGGAGGGAATGGTCAGAATAACGATCTGGGTTGAATCGGATTGTTCAAAGGCCCTCAGCTCTTCCTCAATCTTTGATTTCGCGGAAGGGCTGATCATCCCTGCATGATCGCTGACATAGCCCTGGAGTCTCGGGACATCAAGGCCGTAAACAGCGAAAGGCAGACACAAGAGAAAAAAGACCAAAGGAACGTGAAATCTCTTGCCTTTTCCCCCCATCACCCTATCTCCCCATCCCCCCATCACCCTATCTCCCCATCCCCGTTTCATTTAGAATTTAACCTGAGGAGCCTTTGCAGCCCCGGCATCGGCCTTGAAAGGCTCTTTCATACTTAGATGGAGGAGGAATTTATTGGTCAGGTTATTCGGAAATATTCGGATGGAGCCATTGAAAACTTCGACCGCCTTGTTATATCGGGTCCGCGCGACATTGATCCTGTTTTCCGATCCCTCTAGCTGGTGTTGAAGGTCCTGGAAGTTCTGGTTTGCCTTGAGGTCAGGGTAGCGCTCGACGACGAGCATGAGTCGTGAAAGGGCGCTGGTCATCCCAGCCTGGGCCTCCTGAAATTGTGAGAGGGCTTTGGGGTCTTCAATAATATCCTTGGACACCTGCATTTCTCCCACCTTTGCCCTTGCCTCTGTGACGGCGGTGAGGGTTTCCCTTTCATGCTTGGCATAGGCTTTTACAACCTCTACGAGATTGGGGATGAGGTCACTCCTTCTCTGATAGGCTGCCTCAACGTCTCCCCATGCCGCCTTGACTGCCTCCTCATTTTTCTGCATCGTGTTATAGCCACATCCGGAGAGTGCAGCAAAGATACAAGCGAACAAAACCAATTTAATAATAAATGATCCCTTTCTCATCTTTTCCTCCTTATTTTAATTTGGGGACCTCAGAGGCCGTTTTGGATCAACCTCCCCACTGTTAAACACATTGGAATCTATCATAATGCAACGAGGGCCTTGTTGCAAGTCCAGTAATGCGTCACTGAAACGTGGACCGGAACCAGTTGGTCTGACCCCGCCACAGACGGGGTCGAATCGAGCGTAGAGTTAATATGGAAATCCTCCGCTTCAGTGAGGCATTACGTAAGGCATTAGTTTACCTCTATTTTTCATTTTTGAAACCTGATATAATTCGGGTAATTTTGAAGAATGTCGTTTTGGGGTGAAACATGGGGCGCACCGCAAAAAAGCGATCACTGGCTTTTAAAGTCACCTTTATTCTCGTGGTGATTGGCGGCCTTGCACTCTTCGTCGCCGCCATCGCAGTGCCACGGAGGTTTGGAGATGTCATTGATTTTTACGATCGAGGCCTCGAAGGTGGTCCTGACAGCCACTTCCACCACGTTTACGATCCGAACCAACTGTTTGGCCCTATGGGTAATGTGGATTTCGATCTTAATAATTTTCAGGATCATACCGGCAACGTCATAATCTTTGCTGCCTTTGATACGATGCCATCAAACGACCCACTGTTTACATTGCATACGGCAGACCGATGGGCACCCGGGGCAAAGGGTAATGATCGAGGTTTGGTTGTGTTTGTATTCATGAAGGAGCGCCGCATTCGTGCAGAGATAGGATATGGGTTGGAAGAGAAACTGACTGACGTAGCAATGAGCCGCATTCTCGAGACTACCATGCTCCCCCTGCTGCGGGAGGGAAAGCCAATGAAGGCAGTGGAAGCCTGCGCCCGCGAACTCCAGAGTCGCCTAGCAGAGATAACGGGACCCGGAGTGCGGAGAACCTTTTTCGAAGAACTGCCGATACATCTCCGTGAGATCAAGCGGAAGGTTCCGCTCGTGGTCAGGATGTGGATCGGACTGCCACTTGGGCCACGGTTGATCCTGTCAGCAATTGCCCTGTTGTTATGGGGCGGGCTGGTCAGTATGGTATTCAACCTTGGCCAGGCATTGATCAAGCTTATCAAATTTGTCCAGAGGGCTTGGTTGCGTCACGATATGGAGGGAGGATTTGACGTTCTGATAGGTATTATTAATGCTGTGCTTCGGACTGCTCTGATAGCTGTTATCCTTTTTGGCTTTGCAGCCGGAGGCGGGTATTTCCTCGGCGGCTCCGGCTTGTTCGGTGGCGGCGGCGTTAATGTTTTCTGGTGAGATCATGAACCAGAGAGGATTTCCGACAGTAACATTTGGGCCGAAGATGAGGAAACTCCTGTTAAGCGCAGGATAAATGGACCTTGTCACCAACATGCTATTGATTCTTGTTCCCGAGGACAGCAGCAAACGGATTATTTGAAAAATTGCTCTTCTGTTTCTGCCCTTTTTCCTGTCTCCTGTCCCGCCTCCCCCCTTCCTTCTTTTTCTCTTCTCCCTTTGGAACCACATCGGGTTGGGACTGCCTTTTCTTCATGGAAAGGGAAATTCGTTTTCTTTCAAGGTCCACATTCAGCACCGTTACTGTTACCTTTTGATGAACTTTCACAACCTCCGCAGGGTTTTTCACAAAGCGGTTGGAAACTTCGCTGATATGCACCAGCCCGTCCTGATGAACTCCTATGTCGACAAAGACACCAAACGCGGTGATATTGGTCACGATTCCAGGAAGCTTCATCCCGGGCTTGACATCCTCTATCTTTTCAACCCCTTCTGCGAATCGGAAGGTCTCGAACTGCTCACGGGGATCACGGCCGGGTTTAGCAAGTTCCGACAGGATATCATTCAACGTAGGAAGGCCCACCTTTTCCGAGACGTATTGCCCCAGATCGATTCTCTTCCGGAGCTTCTCGTCGCGCATCAGATCCAGCACCAAGCAGCCCAAATCCCTTGCCATGGTATCGACAATGGGATAGCTCTCCGGGTGGACAGCGCTTCGATCCAGCGGGTTTTCTCCATCCCTGATCCGTAAAAAACCTGCCGCCTGCTCAAAGGCTTTGGGTCCCAGGCGGGATACCTGCCTCAGTCCCTCTCTCGATCGAAACGGACCGTGTTCATTCCGGTACTCCACAATCCCCTTTGCAAGCTGGGGTCCCAAACCTGAGACATAGGTAAGAAGCTGTTTGCTTGCCGTATTGACTTCCACACCCACACGGTTAACGCAGCTTGCCACCACATCATCGAGGCTGCTCCTCAACGCCCCCTGGTCCACATCGTGCTGGTATTGGCCAACGCCGATCGACTTCGGGTCGATCTTCACCAGTTCTGCCAGAGGATCCATCAACCTCCGGCCGATCGATACGGCTCCCCGCACGGTCACATCCCGGTCAGGAAACTCCTCCCGCGCCACCTCGGATGCCGAATAGACCGATGCGCCACTCTCATTGACCATCACCACCTGAATGTTCTTTGATAGATCGAGGCCGCGGATGAAAGTCTCTGTCTCCCTTCCTGCTGTGCCGTTCCCGACGGTGATGGCCTCTATATGGAACCGCTCACACATCTCAAGGATCTTCGAGCCTGCATCGGCTGTCCCCTTCTCGGACTGGAGAGGATAAATGGTTTCGGTATGTAACAGCTTCCCTTGACGGTCGAGACAGACCACTTTACAGCCGGTCCGGAACCCGGGATCAATGGCAAGGACATTCTTCTGGCCAAGGGGTGGAGCAAGAAGAAGTTGACGGAGGTTCTCGACAAAGACCCGTATCGCCTCCTCATCCGCCCTCTTTTTCGTTGCCAAGCGGATCTCGGTCTCCATAGAAGGAGAAAGAAGCCTCTTGTAGCTATCGTGCACGGACATCCTGACCTGCTGGGATACAGGGCCTTCCCCCTTAGCAAAAAGACCATCGAGGATGTCCAGGGCCTCCTCTTCAGGGGGGAAGATACGCAGTGTGAGAAAACCCTCCTTTTCTCCTCGCCTCATGGCAAGAATCCTGTGGGATGGTGCTGTATTGACGGGCTCTTCCCAGTCAAAGTAATCCTTGTACTTGGTTCCTTCAGTCTCCTTCTCTGGAATGACCTTTGACTTAAAAACGGCCTTCGATGAATAGAAATCACGCATTCTGGCCCGGGCCGTCTGATCTTCATTCACCCATTCTGCGATAATATCCCGGGCTCCTGCGAGGGCGTCGTCAGCTGAAGCAACCCCTTTTTCGGGATCGACGAAGGCAGCTGCCTCGGTCACCGGATCCATATCATCCTGTGTAAAAAGAAGCTGGGCCAATGGTTCCAGCCCCTTTTCTTTGGCGACCGTTGCCCGGGTCCGACGTTTGGGCCGATAGGGCAAATAGATATCTTCCAGAACGACCATGGTCTCCGCCGAAAGGATCTTCTCCTTTAACTCATCTGTGAGCTGTCCCCGTTCTTCCAAGGATTTGAGGATGGCCTCACGCCGCTTGTCCAGTTCCATCAGTTGATTGAGCCGGTCCCGAACCGCTGTGATGGCAACCTCATCCAGAGAATCCGTGGCTTCCTTTCGGTATCGGGCAATAAAGGGGATAGTGGCCCCTTCATTCAAAAGGTCAGCCGTGGCCTGGACCTGTTTAGAAATAAGACCCAGTTCTTGCGCAATCTTCGGAATATGTGTTTCGTTCATAACCTCCCTCAATAAACCAACGGGATTGGACGGATATGCCTTAAGAACCTTGCCAAGCAAATGGCCGTGTTAAGGATAAAATAATTTAGAGAAGATTAAAAGGGGCAACCACGAAGCGGGAGGGTGTTTGGAGGGTGTTTGGAGTTGAAATTAGGATGTTCAACTGTTATAATGAATAAAATATCAATCCATTTCCGCATGATTTAATCATTCCTCTGCCCCCCGCGTGGTTTGATCATCGTAGAAATCATCGGTTTGGTAAAAAAACAAGGAAATTATCTTACTGTGAGTGATGAAAGGAGTAATGATGTTATTTTCAGAATTAAATTTGAGGCCTGAGATCCTGAGGGCCCTCGACGAGATGGGATACAGAGAACTAACACCCATACAGGAAAAAACGTTCCTGCCCATCCTGAGCGGCAGGGATCTCCTGGCCAGAGCAGAGACAGGTTCTGGCAAGACAGGGGCTTGCGCCATTCCGCTGGTTCAGAGGATCGATCCTTCCATCAAGGCCATCCAGGCCCTGATCCTCGTGCCCACTCGTGAGCTGGCACTTCAGTATGTGGAGGAGATCGACAACATTTCGCGGCGTACCGGAGTCATTCCTTTTGCGATCTTCGGTGGTTTTTCGATGGAGGTTCAAAAAGCCAAATTAAGAGACGGAATTCATGTCCTCGTCGCCACCCCGGGAAGACTGATTGACTTCCTTTACAATACCACCTCCATCGACCTCTCTCATGTTCGCATCCTGGCTCTGGATGAAGCGGACGAAATGTTAAAAATGGGCTTCATTGAAGACGTGGACTTCATCCTATCCTGTCTCATTCATGAACATCAGACGCTGCTCTTTGCAGCGACGATGCCAGATGAAATCAATCGGCTCATCGGAACTTACTTGAAAGATCCTGTAAGGGTCGAATTGAATAAAGAACAGATATCTCCCCAAAGCCTCCTCCATCATTTCCGGTACATCGGTTTGCGTGATCGACTGAACGCGTTGACGGATTATCTTCAAGAGGAAAGGGTCTCCCAGGCCATTATCTTCTGTAACTCCCGGCATCATGGGGAGAAACTCCTGAAAGACCTTAAGGGAAAGTTTGACTCGTTGGAATATATCCACGGAGGTCTGGAGCAGTCGAAGCGAACATCCATTTTTGACCGTTTTCGCCGTCATGAGATTAACCTCATGGTGGCCACAGATGTTGCCGGTCGCGGTCTCGACTTTAGTCACGTCACCCATGTGATTAACTATGATTATCCGGTGGGCCAGGAAACTTATACCCACCGTACCGGAAGAACCGGAAGAATGGGACGATTGGGCACTGCCATGACCTTCGTCACGGATAAAGAACTGGGATCTCTAAAAGTCCTCCTTGAGAAGAATCGGATTAATCCCAAGTGGCATGGCAGCATCCCTGACCTACAGAACATCCCAAGACGCAAAGGCACAGCGAATGGTAAGCACTCCTTCAAGAAACGCCTTAGGAAAACCGCATCCAACAGAACCCAAACAGTCCATAGAAGTTATTTCATGAAAGGCGACACAAATGGCAGAGACTGTTGACGAAATCAGCATCGACTGGAAGGATGAGAATGGGCAGCATCTGGTCAAACAAGTGAAGAAAGAGGTTCTTACCAGCGGGGCATGGTCCACGATCATGTTTATGTATCAGGATCTTGATAAGAAGACCGGTGAATTCGGGCCCAAGAAGATCAGAGTCGTCCGCTATCAAAAACGAGGAGGAAAGTTTATCCCCCAGTCAAAGTTCAATATTTCCTCTGCCAAGCAGGCAAAGCGAATCATAGAAACTGTCCAGAATTGGCTTCCTGAGATGGATGAGAAGGCTGACTCTGAGGATTAGCACAAGGGGATCCCTTAGAAAGTGTGAAAAAATCCAGGAGCAGGTTGGGCAAGGATATCTCCAAAGTTTTACAATTGCGGATCATTTGAGGAAGCATAGCTAGCGTACCGTCATAACTTATCGACTCTATTAAAGCTTTCGATGGCAATTGCTGGAGTTAAAAATGGTACCGCTGTAAAACTTTTCCAATATCCTCGCCCAACCTGGCGGCTTTTGGCAATTTTTTCACAGCTTCCGAGGAATTACAGTGCAAGCAGATTTCAGATTGAAAATACCTGACGTGGTTTATTGATGAAACGTGAAGATTTAAGAAATATCGCTATTATTGCCCATGTGGATCATGGCAAGACAACTCTTGTCGATGGGATGCTCAAGCAATCAGGGATATTTCGTTCCAATGAAACGGTTCAGGAAAGGATCATGGATAACATCGACCTGGAACGAGAGCGAGGGATCACCATCATGGCAAAGAACACCGCCATCGAATACATGGGGATAAAGATCAATATCGTCGATACACCAGGTCACGCCGACTTCGGAGGGGAGGTCGAGAGGACCCTGAATATGGTGGACGGTGTGCTCCTGCTGGTCGATGCCTCAGAGGGCCCTTTGCCGCAGACACGGTTTGTCCTTAAGAAGGCCCTTGAGCTGAAACTGCCTCCCATCCTTGTGATCAACAAGATCGATAGGCAGGATGCGCGGATCCAGGAGGTATTGAACGAGGTTTACGATCTATTCATTGACCTTGACGCCACAGAAGCGCAGCTCGATTTCCCTATCGTTTACACCAACGCAAAGCTCGGCATCGCTAAACTTCATATCGAGGATGACGCTGATGACCTCCAAGTCCTATTTGAACTTATCCGCCATGCGGTACCATCTCCCGAAGGGGATGAAAAAGGCCCGATGAAGATGCTGGTCGCAAACATCGACTATAACGACTATGTCGGCAGGCTTGCTATAGGAAGGGTTTTCTCCGGCTCCCTGAAAACGGGGGACTGGGTATCCATGACCAAGAGCAGTGGAGAATTGATAAAAACGAAGGTCACTTTCCTTTACGGATTTCAGGGACTCGAAAGAATGGAGATCAAGAAAGCCTCTGCAGGCGACATCGTTGCCCTTGCCGGAATCGACGGGATTAACATTGGCGATACGATTACAGACCTCGAAGACCCAAAACCTCTCCCGAGAATCGCGGTCGATGAGCCTACGATCTCCATGATCTTTTCTGTCAACACCTCCCCCTTTGCCGGGCAGGATGGAAAGTATGTGACCTCCAGACATCTGAGGGAGCGGCTTGAAAAAGAGCTTTTATACAACGTATCGATCAAGGTTGATTTTGATAACACCGATTCCTTCAAGGTCATGGGGAGGGGAGAACTGCAGCTCGCCATCCTCATCGAGATGATCCGAAGGGAGAGCTATGAACTTTCTGTCTCCATGCCGGAGAGCATTACAAAGAATATCAACAGCATTCTCCACGAACCCATGGAACATCTTGTGATCGATGTGCCAGAAGAATATACAGGGGTCGTCACCCAGCAGGTCGGGATTCGGAGAGGCAGGATGCAGAAAATGAATAACAATGGTCATGGACGGGTCCGCCTTGAATTCAGCATCCCTTCCAGAGGGTTGATTGGTTTTCGTTCTCAATTTCTCACAGATACGAGAGGAACGGGACTCTTCAACCACATCTTCGATGGCTATGACTCATGGAACGGGCCGATAACAAAGCGCTCTACCGGAGCCCTTGTTGCCGATCGCTCGGGAAAGGCCACTCCCTATGCACTCTATCACCTTCAGCCGCGAGGAACCCTTTTCGTAAAGGAGAACACGCCTGTTTATGAAGGGATGGTCGTCGGTGAAAATTCAAGAGAGAATGATCTGGATGTCAATGTCACCAAGGAAAAAAAACTCACTAATATAAGGGCAGCAGGCTCAGATGATGCCCTCCAACTCATTCCTCCAAAGATTCTCGACCTCGAGCAGGCCATCGAATTTATCAAAGAGGATGAGCTGGTGGAGGTTACCCCGTCGTCGCTGCGTGTCCGAAAGAAAATACTCGAGGCGAACAGGAGGCCAAAAAACAGAGAGATCAGATAGCTTCAGAGAAAAGGTTTGGGTAGATGGGGTTTGGACGACTGTAGGGGGATAGGCCAAAGAGCGAGGGCTTCGGCTCACCTCTGGGTCTCGTTAATTTCGCTTCGAAAAACTGCTGCTCGCTGACTCCTTCGGGTTTGCCTCTACCCTCCGATCATAAACTATTTCAGAGGTTTTCATTCCGAGGCAACCGGTTGCCCTCCCTCTAACGATCCGCTTTTCAAGGTTTCGGAGGGGAGACCACCCCGATCCAATCGCACCCGAGACGGAGGGGTTACTTTCCCCTAAATTTTTTCCTTGACCTTTATGGGGCTTTTCCTTTATACTTCCAACATTCGAAACCAGTTTTCTAACCATTTAACCAAAAAGGAGGTAAATTATGGCAACAGGAAAGAAGCCCCTCACCAAGTCCCAAACCGTGTCCCATTTTGCCGAGAAATTCGATCTTAAGAAGAAGCTTGCCGGAGAGATCCTTGAAGAGGTAGCAGCGTTTGCGATCGCCGAGACCAAGAAAATAGGATCTTTTGTTCTTCCGGGCATTGGCAAGCTCGTCATTTCCAATCGGAAGGCCCGCATGGGCTTCAACCCGGCTACGGGTGAGCAGATCAAAATCCCTGCCAAGCGTGTGGTGAAGATGCGCCTCGCCAAGGCCTGCAAGGATGCCATCATTCCCCCTAAGAAGTAAGGAGTAGTCTCAACAGAACTCCAGGCGGGCCTATCCCAAGGGCCCGCCCTTTCTCTCCTCTATATGTAAACCGAGGATTAGGGTTTGTCCCATCTTCACATGTGGAGGCCTATCTTCATCTTTGCTTCAAATTGAATGGGTCACCTCTTTGGTAACCGATTATTTCCTGAATGATATTCTATTCTATGTAAAATGATCTCTTGCAACGGATTGAAAGAGGCCAACGAAATTATTACTATGATGGAACACAAATCGAAAACCAGGGTGCACCGCACGAATCAAGCCATCGATGTGGGATGAGCTCGCAAAAATTTGGCGAAAAATTTCTCCGTCGAGCCGAAGAGTCCTGTTCTCGTTTTTGAACGGGAATAGTATGCCAGAAATGGTTCAATCATGTTTGCGTCGTTAACTTATTTCCGAGCCGACCTTTACAAATATCGAATAGAGGTAACCAGAACTTGAATTTCTTATAAGGGAAAAGGTCCTTTGGTTCGCGTGTGCTTGCGAATCATAGAAGAATCAAGTCAAGGCTCAGAACAACTTGCTCGCATGAATTAAGGAGATCATATGTATGGTTGGATGGGGAAAATATTACATGTAAACTTGAGTAACAGCGAAATAACACAATTCCAGACGGAGCCATATGCCAATCTATACCTCGGCGGACGCGGCATTGCTTCGAGGATTTACTGGGAGAAAGTGAAACCTGACATCGAGGCCTTCGACCCTGAAAATCGGCTGATTTTCATGACCGGCCCGCTGGTGGCCACAGGCATCCAGGGTGCCTCGCGGTTATCGGTGGTTGCCAAATCTCCCATGACTTTACCAGAGGGGTATTGTTATGGCAATATCGGCGGGTTCGTCGGGCCAGAATTAAAAAAGGCTGGGTTTGACGGTATTGTGGTCGAAGGGTGTGCGCCGAAGCCCATGTACCTCTGGATCCACGACAACGAAGCGGAACTCTTAGATGCATCATCATTGTGGGGACAGGCCGTTTATCAAGTCAGAGATCATCTCCACCGAGCTCATGGTGAAAAAGTAAAAATCATAACTACTGGTGTGGCTGGTGAAAAGAGGGTAAGAACAGCGGTACTTGTCGCCTCCCATGACTCGACTGTTAGCGCTGGCTTTGGGGCGGTAATGGGCTCCAAAAACCTAAAAGCCTTGGTCATAAGGGGCACCGGGAAGCCTTCGGTGGCCGAGATAGACAAATTGAAGGAGCTGAATCGCTATACGAAGTACATTAGTAAGCGCTTCAGACTATCCACACCCCCAAGCTTGATAGGTCACGAACCGGTAGTGGAGTGCATTGGAAAAGGTGATTGCTACCAGTGTGGACTGGAATGCATTAGAGGTCGATATAAGACCACCAGTGGGAGGGAGGGGTATCGAAAGTGTCAGTCCATGGAGGTATACCTGCCTTGGAAGTTTTCTAAAAAAGATGAATCGGTGGATACATTCTTCGATGCGCCGACTCTGTGCAATGAATACTCCATATGTACCTTTGAAGTCCGTAATATTATCGAATGGCTCTATGTGTGCTATCGATCAGGATATCTGACCGAAGGGGAAACCGGTCTACCCCTCTCCGAGATTGGGACTCGGGAATTTCTCGAAAGGCTACTTCACCTAATTGCTTACCGACAGGGTTTTGGAGATATCTTGGCCGAGGGACTCGTAAGGGCAGGCAAACAGGTTTCAGATCGGGCAAGAGCTATGTTGACTCACTCTGTTGTGCCCATTGGTTGGGGCGACTGGCAACCTCCGAGGGCATTTGTTGCCCATGGGCTGCTCAATGCTATGGAACCGAGGATGCACATGCCCCTGCTTCACCAGATGGCCCATTTGACGGCACGCTGGCATGCCCATCTCGTGCATCCACACCTCTCTCCTGTAACGTGCAAGGTGTTTCGGGCTGCAGCCAAATTGTTCTGGGGCAGCGAGGAGGCTGCAAATCTATCCAGCTATGAGGGAAAGGCGTTGGCCGCAAAAAAAATACAGGACCGAATGTACATTATAGAGAGCCTCGGCCTGTGTAGTTTTGCCTGGCCCATCATGGACTCATTCAACACGCCCGACCATGTGGGAGATCCTACCTTAGAAGCTAATATCTTCTGTGCGGTGACCGGGATCCCTGCCGAAGAACTCGATCGATATGCTGAGCGTATCGTTAATCTCCAGAGAGGTATTTTAGTCCGAGAGGGTTGGAGAGTTCCCGAATCTGACTCTATCCCAGAGTACAACTTCACAGAGCCTTTCAGAGCTGACCCCATTGGTCGGGAACTCGTTATCCCTGGTCCCGGGGAGGAGGCAATTAGTACGGTGGGGAACATCCTTGATCGAGAGAGATTTATGGGTCTGTTGAAGGAATATTATCGTCTCCGGGGATGGGACCCGGAGACCGGACTACCCCATCCTGAGACTTTGACAGCGCTCGGCTTGGATGATCTGGCAACCACCTTTTTAGCCAAGGAGACCGAATGCGAGAACGGAGATTCTCATTAAGCGCTGACTGCTGTCCCTCGAAATACCGATGAGCAACTTGTCTCGGCAAGCCACCTGATCTCGAATGGCGACCAGAAGCCGCCGTCCTCTATAGATTGTCCAATCCTCTTATTTCTCTCCGCTAAATTGGTGGTTTAGCAACGAGCCTAAGTCCAAGGCAAATTTTTTACTGTCGATTTTTCACTTGACATAATTTAATTCGCATGATAAAGAGGTTTATCTTATTTTGATAATCTATTCTCAAAATAGGAGACTATGAAATTTAACACACTTACAAAAGCAATCAAGATTCTCGATCTTTTTCTATCCAAGAAAACCAATCTCACCGAAAACGATATTTCAAGTTTTATGAAGATGCCCCGGAGTACGACCTACAAGTATCTGTCTATACTGAGACAATATAAATTATTGGATTATGATTGTAAGTCGGGAGAGTATCGATTAGGTTCTAAATTTTTTGAATTCAGTGAAGCTTTCCATTCACAGTCGAAGATTGACAAGATCGCGCTTCCTTTTATGAAGAGGCTTTACAGCGAAGCCCAAGAAACAATCATTCTGGGTGTATTGAGTAATAACAAAGGTTACTGTTTAGAAGCAGTAGGGAAAGAAGATGGATTAGGATTTATTGTGAGACGCGGATCTGAACTGCCTTTACATTGTGGGGCGTCAGGACAGTTACTGTTAGCTTTTGCCGGAGATGAGGATATCGAATTGTTTTTAAGAACGGCTAAATTAAGAAAATATACGAATAAGACGATTGCCGATCCAGATAAGCTCAGAAAAAAATTATCCGCAATAAAAAAGGCAGGCTTTGCTTATTCTGAAGGTGAATTTCATGCCGGAGGGAACGCATTGGCAGCCCCAGTTTTTGACCACTTAGGCAAAATGTGCGCCAGTCTTTCTGTTGCAGGCCCAGTTCAGAGGATGATGAACGACAAAATCGAACAAATAAAAAAGTTGGTAATTAAATATGCTAATGAAATTACAAATAATCTTCGTTTTGGTTTCGGAAATAAGGATTAAATGAACTATTAATTTTTAGCATTTTTCAAGAATATTAAAAAAGAAAAGAGGAAGAAAGAATGCCTACGAAAATTTATGATTTATCACAACCTTTTGGGCGGGGGGTGCCTTTATGGCCTCACCCGGGTGTAATGCCAGATGTCGAGATCAGGAGGGTAGCATTTCCCGCACGGGATAACGGGAGGTTAACCACTTTACTCACCCTAAAGATGCACACCGCTACTCATATGGATGCAGAGTGTCATGTAACACCGGGAGGGTGGACTATTGACAAGTTGCCCTTAACCAGTTGTTATGGGACAGGGGTCGTGTTGGATATGCGGTATAAGAAGAAGTGGGAGGAAATCACCCCAGAGGACTTAGAGAAGGCGAGACCCAAGATCGAGCCGGGAGACTGGGTAGTCATCAATACGGGGTGGCACCACAAATGGAAGGTGTCAGACTACGAGTATTGGAATCACTATCCCGGACTCTATCGGAAGGGGGCGGAGTGGCTTGTGGCCAAGAAAGTAAAGGGTGTGGCTCAGACTGCTGGTGCCACAGACCTTGCCTTGGGTCACTATCCTCTCTCCAAAGTCATGCCGTGGCTTGATGAGGAGTACCGAAGAGAGACCGGAAGGAATCCCGATATAGAATACCCCGAAAATGAACCGGCACATAGGATTCTATATGGGGCTGGGATCCCTGGCATTGAGAGTGCGGGGGGTGACGTTGATGAGGTGACCGGAAGGCGTTGTATTATAGCGGCATTTCCTCTTCGTTATGAGGAGGGCGATGCTTCTATGGTTCGGTTGGTGGCTATTGTGGAGGAGTAATCCGATGGGGCTCATACCTGAAGGTAAAGTATTTATTACCGTAGCGACAACCGGTGGCGTTGTGGGCACTAGAGAGAAGAATCCGAACGTTCCAGAACAGCCCGATGAGATTGCGCGAGCGGCGTATGAATGCGGGAGCGAGGGGGCCTGTCAGATTCATATTCATGCCCGTGACAAAAAAGGGATCCCTACTGGAGACCCGGCCGTATATAGTGAAATACACAGCAAGATAAGGGCGTTGGGCTGCGATATCATTATTCAAGATACGACCGGGACGGGTCCTCAGGTTAAAGAGGAGGATAAAATAAAATGTCTGGAGGCCAACCCAAAACCTGAAACGGCGTCTCTGGATATGGGGACGATGGTGCGCAGCTTTGGCCCATATGCGGGCACAGGCGACTTGAGGTGGGCTAAACACTTTGAGGAGTGGGCTGTGAAGATGAGGGAGGCTGGCGTTAAACCCTCGATGGAGGTGTTTAACGACTCTCACCTTCGAGAGGTAAGAAGCCTGATCAATAAGGGTCTTGTTGACAAACCCTACTATGTGGATTTCGCACTGGGTCATGGTTATCATGGCGGGATTGAGGCGAACCCATATCATCTCTGGTACCTTTTGCACGACCTTCCCGAGCCCCAAGATATGGTGTGGAGCGTGATGGGCGTTGGGAAGGAGGAGCTGACCATCACGACGATGGGCATGCTTCTTGGGGGGGGTGTGCGGGTTGGGTTTGAGGATAACCTCTACTATCGGAAGGGAGAACTTGCGAAGAGCAATGCCCAGCTCGTAGCTCGGGCAGTGCGAATTGCGCGAGAGTTAGGCAAGGAGCCGATGACACCCGAGGAAGCCAGGAAGCTGCTTGGGCTCAAGCCACTCAAGGACCGGAGTTGAATGGCTGGAAAAACTGAAGGAGGAGGTTCTGTCATGGGAAAATCAATCGTTTCTATCGTTAAGGGGACCGATATCCAAAAACTGGTAGATGAAGCTCTTTCACTTCTCGGCGGGGTTGAGTCTTTCGTAAAGCCGGGATCAGTGGTAGTCGTCAAGCCCAACGCAGGCCATCCTGCTCCTCCTGAGACCAGCGTAAATACCAACCCAGCGGTGGTCGCTGCCATTATCAGGGCGTTGCGCAGGGGCAAGCCCAGGGAGATCATTCTGGCTGAGGCTGGAGCAGTGAGAATGGATACCCTTAAAGTCTTCGACGTAAGTGGCATTGGTCAGGCGGCGAGAGACGCGGGTGTTGACAGGATCGTGGATATAAAGAGATTAAGCCGGGAAGAGTTGGTTGATGTCAAAGTGCCGCGCAGCAGCGAGATTCCCAGTTTTCGCTTGCCCAAGTTTCTCTTGGAAGCCGATTGCGTGGTGGGTGCGCCTATCTTCAAGACACATCTGGCCATGGTCTTTACTGGAGCAGTGAAGGCGATGAAGGGCACGGTGGATGATAAGATGCATCGCAGGATGCACTTTGTCAATCTCGGCCAGGCGCTCTTTGACCTGTTGGCCGCTGTCCCACTTCACCTGTCAATCGTTGATATGATTCGACCCCAGGAGGGTTTGGGACCCATGACCTCGGGGAAGCCAGTAGACTTCGGTGCTATAGTGGCTGGCACCGACGCGGTCGCGGTAGATGCCACTTGCTGTAGGATGGCGGGCATTGTCCCTGAGGAGACATACCTCAAGAACGGGGTTGAGCGAGGACTTGGTAACATGAGGGAGGATCTCATAGAGATCCGGGGGAAAAGCATTCAAGAGGCCTTTAAGAAGCTGGATACTTCCTTCCTGGAAGTGAAAGGTTTTGCTAATTATCCCGGCTACTCTATTTATGAGGAGAATGCCTGCAGCAGTTGCATGGGCATCGTGGTTTTCGCCCTGGAACAGCTGAAGAAGATAGGAAAGTATGAAGAGAATAAGGGCATATCGATTGTGTTTGGCCCCAAGGATGCTCTGCCAAAAGATACAACACGCGGCAAGGACCTCATCCTGGTCGGTAACTGCGTCAGCAAGTTCTTCGGTGAAGGGGTATGTGTGCCAGGGTGTCCACCCATGGGATCGCCCATCATGTGGGGGATAACGAAACGTGAGAACCAAGAAGAAGAAAGTGTACCAGTAGACACATGGAAAGAGGCGAAAGAGTGAAGTACCCCGCAGCAGAGCTGCGGGGCATCTAATTCTCTAAAAAACTTTCCTCCCCCTTGATGGGGGAGGATTAAGGTGGGGGTGATGATTAGATCATTTCCCCCTCACCTTTACCCTGTGGAGTATTTTGTATTACTCCACGGGGCAAGCCCTCTCCCCCCAGGGGAGAGGGTAGGCCATTCATCCCTCCAGCAGAGCTGGGGGGTATTCTGGCATATTTTGATAAAAAGGGAGGAGGTTATTGCAATGAAATTAGTAAAAAAGGGTCAAGGGGAAGTCGAAGCGGCCAAGCGCCACTTTGGTCAGTGGGGTATAAGGCAAATAAGTCCTAAGGAAGGGAGCCAGCGGTTAAGCGTTGCCGTTTCTCATTTTCTTCCTCAAGGTGGGGCTGAGATGTACGCTTCTCCTACCGAGCGTGTTTATTTTGGTATCTCCGGGTCGCTCATGGTGAAAGGGAAGAAAGGGGACGAGTACCTTGTGGAGGCCGGTGATGTGCTCTACATTCCTCCTGGTGAAGAACGGAGTATTGAAACGGTCGGAACGGATCCGGCATCGATGTTAGTGGTCATCGTCAAACTCGACTGAATCCTGACAAAAGGATAACGATATGGAGCAGGAGGATAGGAAGGTTGTTGTGGTGGGGGCCGGCGTTATGGGCCATGGCATTGCTCAGACCTTTGCACAGGGAGGGTTTCGTGTCTCCTTAGTCGATACTACCCGAGAGGCTCTGGACAGGGGCTTGAAATTGATGAAATCAAGCCTGAATACTATGGCGAATGAAGGAATTCTGAAAGAGCCTATTGAGAGGATATTGGACCGCGTTAGCTATACAACGTTCCTAAAAGAAGGGGCGAGTGATGCGGATATTGCTGTAGAGGTTGTGTTTGAAGATGTGGAGGGGAAGAAAGAGGTATTTAAACAACTGGACACCTATTGCCCCTCAAAAACGTTACTGGCGAGCAATACCTCCTTCCTAAATATCTTTGATTTCCTAGAAACCTCTCGCCCGGATAAAGTTCTTATCACCCATTGGTATGCTCCTCCGCAGTTGATCCCCTTGGTTGATGTGGTTGGGGGGCCTAAGACAGATAAAGCGAGTCTTGAGGTCATGGTTCAGATTTTGAGGAAGATAGGGAAAAGACCTGTTCTCATGAAGAAGTTTATTTCTGGGTACGCTGTCAACCGCATCCAGCATGCGCTGAACCGTGAGGTCAACTTTCTTCTGGACAATGATTATGTGACTCCGGAGCAGCTCGATGAAGCAGTCCAGGTGGGTCTTGCCTTTCGTATGATGGTGGTGGGTGTGGTGGCCCGTTATGACTTTGGTGGAATAACCATGAGAACTCGGCATCCTCCTGGATTTGAGGAGGTCCCACTGGACTACGAATACAGGAAACTCCAAGAACTGATCCATCAGGGGCATTTAGGGGTTAAGACGGGCCAAGGTTTTTTCGACTATAAAGGAAGAAACGAAGAAGAAGTATATCGTGAAAGAGATCTCCGTTTAATTGAGATGCTAAGAACTCTTGGGAGATTGGAGGCAAGAGGGCCTTTAGCGGATCCTCATCCCATGAGCCCAGATTCAGAAGGTTCATCTCATGGGTAAGAGCAAATGTGAAATAGTCGGATATCCTTATTTACAATAAACCACCCAAGAGCCCACTCAGTCGAACTCGAATGGACGCTTGATGCAATGAAGAAATATCATATCATTCCTACTCTTTTCTGGATGGGCCTAAGCCTTTTTGTAATGATCTTTTCTTACCGGTTAGGCTTGAGGGGGTTCCATAATCCAGGCCCCGGATTGGCACCTTTTGTCTTAGGACTCCTTCTCCTTCTTATCTCCCTTTACGTCCTTATAGACGCTCTTCTTAAAAAGGGAAGAGGGGATGAAACGCCGGGAGAGGGGCAGAGTCGAACAAACTATGGGAAAATAGGTCTCGTATTGGCGGCTCTGTTTGCGTATTCATTCCTTTTGGAGAGATTGGGGTTTCTGATAACTACCTGGATATTCTTATTCCTGTTGTTTCGAAGCATGGGAAATAGATGGGTAACGACATTGGTCGCTTCCACCTCAACGATGTTAGCGACCTATCTTGTGTTCACCTTTTTCGGGGTCAGATTCCCCCCTGGAATTTTTGGATTAGGGGGGTAGGATGGATATTTTTTCTGGTCTCTTGTCCGGATTCCAAATTACCCTTCAACCCGTAAATTTCTTATATTGCTTTATAGGGGTGTTTATTGGCACATTGATTGGGGTTCTTCCTGGCATCGGACCGACAGGTGCCATGTCCATCCTTCTTCCCACGACCTTCGGTCTCTCTCCTGTTTCTTCCCTCATCATGCTTGCGGGAATTTTTTATGGGGCTCAGTATGGTGGCTCTACAACCTCTATTCTGGTTAATATACCCGGAGAGCCTTCTTCAATCGTAACCTGTCTGGACGGATACCAGATGGCAAGGCAAGGGCGTGCGGGGCCAGCCTTAGGAATCGCCGCATTTGGTTCTTTAATCGGGGGTACGTTTAGCATCATTGCATTAATGTTTTTGGCCATTCCTCTGTCTGAAATTGCTGTAGCATTTGGCCCTGCGGAGTACTTTTCCCTGATTTGTATGAGTATGGTCTTCTCGGTCTATTTGGCAAGAGGATCCTTTGTCAAGGCTATTATTATGATCATTGTCGGTCTTATTTTGAGTACGGTGGGTATGGATCTCGTTTCAGGAAGACCGCGCTTTACCTTTGGTTGCGGGACCCTCATCGATGGAATTGGCTTGGTTCCGGCAGCGATGGGCCTTTTCGGAATATCTGAAGTCCTGATGAATCTCGAGGAGTCCTTAGACCGTGTTGTTTTCAAGGCGAAGGTCAAGAATTTGCTTCCGAACCTTGAGGATTGGAAAAGATCGATCGGTCCCATCATCCGGGGGACCCTTTTAGGCTTCCCTCTGGGCATCTTGCCCGGAGGAGGTGCGATTATCGCCTCTTTCGTCTCCTACTCTATAGAGAAAAGGATCTCGAAGAACCCGGAGGGCTTTGGACATGGAGCGATCGAGGGAGTGGCAGGCCCAGAAACAGCAAACAATGCAGGGGCAGGAGGGTCCTTCGTCCCGCTTTTGGGCTTAGGGATTCCACCGAATGTAGTGATGGCTCTTCTTATGGGCGCTTTAATTATCCATGGTGTTGCTCCAGGCCCACTCATGATTAAACAACACCCCGAAATTTTTTGGGGGGTTATTGCCAGTATGTATGTGGGGAATACCATGCTTCTATTGTTGAATCTTCCCCTGATCGGCATGTGGGTTAAACTTCTTAAAGTTCCGTATCGAATTTTAATGCCTTTGATTCTACTTTTTTGTGTGATCGGTTCTTATAGTCTCAACAATAACATAGTCGAAGTGGTCATTATGATCATCTTTGGGATCGCCGGCTATATTCTGAGAAAATTTGAATTTGAAGCGGCTCCACTGATGTTGGCCTTCATTCTTGGACCTATTTGGGAAAATGCGTGGCGCCAGTCCCTTGTCATCTCTGAGGGGAATTTTTCCATCTTTTTAGAGAAACCTATATCGTGCGCAGCATTGGTCCTCGCGGCCTTTTTGATCATCACTTCAGGATTTAAATATTACCGCAAGACCAAAACCAAGGTCATTATCGAATGATGTGGAAGAAAAGAGGTGATGAAAAATAAGAACTTGGAGGTAAAGAGGTGGCTCTAAATCATTAAACCAAGGAGGTATTCATTATGAAGAAGAGAATATTTAAAGGGTTCCTTTGTATCAGCATCTTTTTCGCAATGGTCTGCACATCTTTTAACCATTCTTGGTCCGCGGAGAAAAAATACCCTTCGAGAAACATTGATGTGCTCATCTCCTTTCCTCCGGGTGGACCCATAGACCTCCAAACCCGCATCTTAGCGAAGTATTTGGAGAAGGAGGTTGGGGTTCAGGTCATTCCTGTAAACAAACCCGGTGGCGGTGGGAGTCTCGGAGCTGGAATTCTGGCCAGTTCCCGGCCTGATGGATACACCCTTAGCCTAATGGCTCAGAGTTCAATCATCATGCCTGTCTTGCTCAAAGAGGCCGACTTTTCCATAGAAGATTTCCGTGCCATTGGCCAAGTGGTTGCTCCTCCACCGGTTGTGTTTGTTGTGCACCCGGATTCGCCGTGGAAGACGTTTCAAGAATTTGTTGACCATGCAAGGAAAAATCCGGGCGTAAAGTGTGGTCACCCGCCAGTTACAACGACTGCTTTCCTAAAGATGAGTTATATCAATAAATATGCCAATCTGAAATTGGTAGGTGTTCCTTTCAAAACAGACCCGGAGATCAACGTTGCTATTATGGGGAAACATATTCCGATCGCGATGAGCGGGGTAGCCGCTCTCAGAGGCCCTTTAGAGGCAGGAAAATTGAGAGTTCTCTTCAGCTTCAATCCAGCCACTGAAATAGGCGATCTGAAGCTTGCCCCGAATACTCCTGATTTCGAGAGTTTCTTTGGAAAGAAGCCGAGGTTTGATCTGGCAACCTATCTTTGGGCGCATTCAAAAACTCCAGATGAGATTATTGAGATTCTCAAGAGAGCCCTGGAGAAGGTTGAAAAGAATCCAGAGTTTGACAACGATTTGAAAAAAGTCGGGTATCGGGCGCGCTATGTGGATGGAGATATATTTATGAAGGAAGAATTACCCGAAAGTGTAAAGTTCATCAAGGAAATCCTAACGGAGATCGGGTTGATGAAATAGATCTTGAAACATTAATCTAACCCCGCTGTAGAGGAGCGCGCCATTATTTCTAACAGGGTAAATCAGTATCCTCTGTGCCCAGCAGCCCAACCAAAGAGAGAGCACCTTTCTCAAAAGGGACTTGGGAAAAAAATGGGGAAAGAATATTTGAGGAGAATTCTAAGAGATGGAGGAGGACATGAGCGTAAGTGTTAAGGGTTCTATGAGAGCTTCTGGGCAGCCGGAGCTTAGCAGGGGACAGAGAATGTGGAATAGGCTCCGCGAAAAACGGGATACGGGGATGCTCTCCCTGGAGCGAGCAAAATTAGTGACCGCTTCCTATAAAGAAACAGAGGGATTGCCCGTACCGATAAGGAGGGCGAAGGCATTTGAGAAGATCCTCACTGGAATCCCCATATACATCGACGAAGAGCAATTGCTGGCCGGCGATTTTGCAGCCAGGCCAATGTGGGCAGAGTGCTATCCTGAATTTGGGATCAGTTGGATTCTGAAAGAAATGGAGTCGGGAGAAGGATTTTTCAAACCTGAAAGCTCTGAAATTGAAGAGCTGAAAGAGATTTGTAATTATTGGAAAGGGAAGACTGTAGAAGCTGCTTATCTTTCCTCTCTCAGTGAGGAGGAAAAGAGAAGCTTTATGGAAATGGGAGAAGATGGAGCTTGGGTGAACGGTATTTCAGCTTTGTTGGAGAGGCCAGGAGGCTATCATGTGGTCAGCTACGATAAGTTGATTGGGGAAGGGTGCGTGGGGATAATAAACAAAGTGGAGGAGGAGCTACGGGCGACGCCGGTCACCGACGATGAGTCATTTCAAAAGGCAAACTTTCTCAAAGCTATTGCAATAACTTACAGGGCTGCGGGCCAATACAGTAAGCGGTATGCTGTTTTGGCAAGAGAACTGGCCAAGGCTGCAGAGAAGAAGAGAAGGTTGGAGCTGGAGAGGATAGCTAACATCTGTGACTGGGTTCCGCTAAACCCCGCGCGCACCTTCCGTGAAGCCGTTCAAACATTATGGTTTGTCCACGTTTTCCTATATCTGGAGTTGAGGCCGGCAGGAGTGTCGCCAGGCAGAGCCGATCAGTACCTTTATCCCTATTACGAGCGTGATATTGAAGAAGGGAAGCTCAGCAGGGAGGAAGCGATTGAGATTTTGGAGTCCCTTCGGGTTAAAATGAGCACCTTACGACACTTTAACAAGAAGAGCTTTCGCGAGAACACCTCAGCCGAGGCCCAGTTTCATAATATTACCTTGGCCGGGCAGACAGCGGATGGGAGAGATGCCACGAATGAGCTATCCTATCTTTTTTTGGAGGCTGCCCTTAGGACAAGGACTCTACACAATACCCTTTCGATAAGATGGCATGACAGAATCTCACGGGATTTTGTCCTCAAGGGAGCTGAACTGGTTGCTACAGGGATCGGGTTTCCGGCATTCTTTAATGACGATGGGAATATTTCATTTTTGATGGGGATGGGGGCCACCTTAGAAGAAGCTCGGGATTATGCCATTGGCGGGTGTGTCGTTCCCACCATCCCTACCTCAGCAGGACCCTTCCCACCCTTTGTCGTGAGTATGGGGAAGTGCTTGGAGTTGGTTCTCAATAATGGGTTCGACCCTAACATGAGGAAGCAAATTGGCCCCAAAACTGGCAGGTTCGAGGATTTCCAAACCTTCAGTGAAGTGGTCGAGGCCTTCAAGGAACAAGTCAGATATTTCTCATACCAAGGGACGGCTCTGTTCAACCTCCAACGTTACTTTAGGGCAGCAATGATCCCGCCCATATTCAATTCGGGCTTAGTCGATGATTGCATCAAGTCTGGCAAGAGTGTCTCGGCAGGGGGGGCACGTTTCAACTACATGTATTTTCTTCTGGAAGGGATGATCGACGTAGCCGACTCGCTGGCAGCGATAAAAAAGCGTGTTTTTGAGGAACAGTCAATCAGCAAGCGAGAGCTGCTGGATGCCCTGAGTGCTGATTTTGAAGGTAGGGAGGACTTACATCGGCTCCTTTCATCCGCACCCAAATATGGCAACGATGACGATTATGTTGACAGGATCGCTCATGATCTCTATGACTGGTGGCGGAAAATGGTTGCTGAGATGGATGCATCGTATGGATGCAAATACCTGCCGTGCGCCTATTCTGTTTCTCTTCACCATAGCTATGGGGCGAGAGTGGGTGCGCTTCCGAGCGGCCGGGTAGCCAGGAAATCTCTGGCCGATGGTTCGATGTCGCCGGCCCAAGGATGTGACGCTCATGGCCCCACCGCTGTTATTAACTCAGCTGGCAAAATAGACCAGTATCCCATCCTGGCCACCCTCTTAAATATTAAGTTTCAGCCCACCATATTGAAAACGAGAGAGGATCTGAGCAAACTTATCGCTCTTGTAAAAACCTATTTTGACTACGGGGGTCGGCACATACAGTTCAATGTGGTGGACCAGAAAACCTTGTTAGAGGCTCAGATTCATCCTGAACTTCATCGCAATCTCATCGTCAGAGTCGCTGGCTATAGTGCCTACTTCATTGAATTAGATCGTGGCGTCCAGGATGAGATCATAAAACGGACCGTACATACCATGTAGTAACTTCTCTGAGAGGGATTGTCCGTGGAACAGTTGCCCCGGGGAATAATTTTCAACATACAGCGGTACTCCATTCACGATGGCCCAGGTATTCGGACTACCGTATTTATAAAGGGGTGTCCGCTGAGATGCTTTTGGTGTCAGAATCCGGAATCACAAAGAAAGGAGGCGGAGGTTTTCTTAATAAGAAGTAACTGTACAGGGTGTGGCAAGTGCGTTACTGTTTGCCAAAGTAAGGCCAATATCTTGGTGGAAAACAATTCGACAATAGAAAGGAATAAATGTATTGGGTGTGGCAAGTGCGTGGAAGTCTGCCCAAGTGAGGCCAGGAAGCTTGTGGGATTATGGATGACAACGGATGAGGTGATGCGGGAGGTTCTAAAAGATGTGAAGTTTTATGAGAACTCCGGGGGCGGTGTGACTCTATCTGGAGGCGACCCAACCGTTCAGCCCGATTTTGCCTTGTCAATCCTTCAAAGCTGTAAGGAGACAGGGCTCCATACAGTTCTTGACACCTGCGGGCATGCCCCCTGGTCGACGATGAAGAGACTGCTGACATATACAGACCTTGTTTTTTTTGACATCAAGACGATTGAACCAAGGAAGCATCAGGGGGCAACAGGGAAGTCTAACCGCCTTATTCTTGAGAATGCCAAAAGGATTACCAATTATAAACCAATAAGGGTGAGGATCCCTTTGATACCCAATTTTAATGATTCCCCTGAGGATGTCAGAGCGATAGCCCGTTTTGTTAGGGAAGAACTTGATTCCATAGAAATAGACTTGCTCCCTTACAACAAACTGGGGGAGGTGAAGTATGAGCGTCTTGATAGACAATGTATTCCCACTGAAACTCAAACCGAAGAATACATAAAGCACTTAGAAACTCTCGTCAACTTGGAATTGGGACGCGAAAATTAGACAGTGGGCCCTCGGGAAAAATCCCGGAATGTTACCTGAACCAGGATCAGAGTATCACCTTTCAGTGATCGAAACCATACTGTTTCGAATTCTCCCTTGCTGCAACGGACTAAAAAAAGAGCCATGAGTCAGTTCGAAAGCCATTATAAGGAGAGGTTTTGATGGCTTCAAGGCCCAAAGATAACACTGAAGGATATTATGCGATAACTATAGAGAGTATCTATACCAAGAAAGACGTATATCTTAAAGACATCCACCTTCAAAAAAGGATATCTTAGGAGAGGGTGGTTGGGGGGGGCTCGCCATGACTTTGCTGCAATAAGTGTGAAAACTCCAAATTTCCGTATTTGAAGAAGTTTCATTGGACACGAATACATGATTTCTATGAAGTCATTCCTTTGAATCGGGCCTCATTTTCAGAAATCGAAAAGTGGGGAGGAGTGTAAATGTCGAAAGAAATCCATCCAAGGATCACGGAGGTCAGTGCCAAATTTTTTGACACCACCGTCGAGATCTATCTTATTCGAGGGGAGAGGAATATCCTCATTGATACGGGGATCCATCGGTCTCCGGGAAAAGACATTCTGCCTATCCTAAAGGTGAATGGCTTAACTTTGTCTGACATCCATTTGATTCTGAACACTCACGATCATCCCGATCATACCGGAGGAAATTCAGAGATGAAAGCTGCGGGCGGCGCTCAAGTATGCATTCATAAAGAGGAAGTACCTTTCTTGAATGACCGTGAACACAGCTTTGAGTTTTACTCCGCCCCTGTCATTAGGGCAATGGGAGGTAATCTTCAGGAGACAAAACGAGCATTTTTAGAGATGGCAGGGCCAGGAGGTGTTGCGGATCGGCCACTCGGAGATGGCGATACGATTGATGGTGGGCCTGGTGTAACACTGAGGGTCGTTCATCTCCCCGGTCATACTCCCGGCAGTGTCGGGTTCTATTGGGAAGAGGAAGATATTTTATTCTCCGGTGATTCTGTGGGAGGGTTGCACGATGCAGGGGCAGGGGGCAAGCTCCCTGTCATTTTCGACCTCTTGGCATATAAGAAGTCCTTGCAACGGCTGCACGAAATGCCTATTCGCTTTCTCTTATGTGCTCATCGGTATCGAGCCATTCGTTTACCTCCGGCCCCTGTGAGGCAGGGTCAAGAAGTGAACCAGTTTGTGCAAGATAGCCAAGAGTTTGCAGAGAGATTAGATGAGGCGATCGCGAAGGTGTCTTCACACCAATTTGAGAAGAGCTTTATGCAATTAGCCGATGAGGTTGTGGCTCAATTTCCGAGGGAGATGGGTTTTAAGCCAATGACGCAGGTGGAGAGGCCCCATTCCTCTGCCCAGGCCATCTTCTTCCGACTCTCCCGGCTAAGCCAACAGAGCGCATAGGGGAGTGTTACCCCAAATTGGTCAAGTTTTGCGTTAGAAGGCAAAAGGGGTTGTGAATTAGCCCAGCGAATCAGTCAAGGAGGGAATCATGCCTGGCGGCTCAAAGAAAATCCCAGTAAAAGAAGGGTTGTGGACCGTTCCTTCTTCGCCTCATGAGAAACCACAGCTCATTGGAAGCCGATGTCATCTTTGCGGTGAAGTTTTTTTCCCAAAAAAGGCCAGCGGGATGTGCACTCATTGTCAGTCCAAAAACTTGGAGGAGATCAAGCTGAGCCGAAATGGGAAAGTCTATAGTTTTACTGTTGTGATGCAGAGGCCCCCGGAATATTACAAAGGACCCGTTCCCTATGCAGAAGGCTTTGTGGAGCTGCCCGAAGGAGTTAGAGTGGAGACTCTGTTTACAGAGTGCAATTTTGATGACCTAAAGGTAGGCATGGATGTAGAAATGGTAATCGAGAGGCTACACGAGGATGAGGAAGGTAGCGAGATTATGGTTTTCAAGTTTAGGCCGGTAACCCCCTCATAAAGGAGGATGATCCGATGAGACGCCTGAGGGAAGTTGTAATAGCTGGTGTTGGCTTGACCCGATTTGATATCTATGATGGAGAAAAGGGCCATGTTTTTAAAGAAGGCTATGAGCTGGGAATGGAGGCTGTGCTGAATGCTTTACAGGAAGCCGATATGGAGTGGAAGCATATCCAGGCTGCATTTTGTGGAACCGTATACCAAAACACTGGATCCGGCCATCAGGCTGTTGACCAGATCGGTATGACAGGGATACCCATCGTTAATGTGGAGAATGCGTGCTCTAGTGGAGCGTCAGCCTTTCGGCTGGCCTACCAGTCCATCGCCACTGAGCTTTATGATATTGTTCTTGCATTTGGATATGAAAAAATGCCCAGGGGTTTCATAAAGAGTACTGCCTGGCCGATATGGCAGAGACAGATGGGGTTCAACGTTCAGCCTGCAAACTACGCCAAAGGTGCTATTAGGTATATGGAGGAGACGGGTGCCACAGAGGAGGATTTTGCGAGGGTAACAGTGAAGAATCGAAAAAATGGTGTCTTAAATCCATATGCGCGTTTTCAAAAAGAAGTTAGTATGGAGGAGGTTCTTTCGTCTCGCATGGTAGCTAAACCGATGCGTTTGCTCCACTGCTGTCCCCTGGCTGACGGAGGAGCGGCCATTATTCTTTGCAGCAAAGATAAGCTTAAGTTGAAAGGTAAGGTGATTACAGTAGCTGCCTCGATTCTAAATAGTGGTGTATATGGTTCTGAAACAGGTGGTACGGGCACCACTTATGGCGGGGGTAGCGTTAGGATTCATGAGGACTTGGTTGAGCTATCGGCTAAACAAGCATGGGAGATGTCAGGGTATGGACCGGAAGATATGGATGTAGTCGAAGCGTACGATACCATGGCCCCTGGAGAGCTATGGGATATTGAAAAGTTGGGGTTCTGCAAAAAGGGGGAAGCACCCGGGTTGCTCCAAGAGGGTGCCCTGGATATAAACGGTAGGCTTCCTGTGAATACGGATGGAGGGCTAATGTCGAGAGGACATCCGTTAGGAGCCACCGCGAGCGCACAAATAATTGAGATATACAAACAACTGCGAGGTGAGGCCGGCCTAAGACAGGTTCCTATAGATCCGAAGATTGGACTGGCTCATTCTATGGGTGCTGGCCCTAATAGTGCCATCACGATATTAAAAAGGTAACTCGAGGTGGTGATATCCCGGTATAGGATAGGAGGTGAGAAAAAATTGGTTTTGTAGCCATCTGGCACAATAAAAAAACATAAAGAAGAATGGAGATGATAAAGAAAAAACCTTTAATATTAGGGGACAAACTTAGTATTAGTTTTGGCACCAGATAAAAATGTTTTGTTCTTGAAATTGTTATAACATTATGATATTAGATTGTTGTAATAAATAACAGCGCTTATAAAATATGGTACTTGATCAAGGTCCGACGCCTCTCTACCATCAGCTCAAGAATATCCTTAAGTCCAGAATCCTCTCGAATGAACTGAAGGGAAATCGGCGCTTACCAACTGAAGCAGAATTGTGTGCGGAGTATAACGTGAGCCGGATAACCGTTCGGCAGGCCCTTTCGGAATTGATCAAGGAGGGGCTGATATACCGGGACCGTGGAAGAGGGACGTTTGTTACCGAAGGGGCTGAAATGAGACGGCTCTCGCTGAGAGGGACGATCGAAAACCTCATCGCCTCTGGGAAAGGGTCTCGGATAAAGGTTTTAGAATGCAGGGAAATGACTCCTCCTCCCAACGTAGCCAAAACCCTGCAATTGGGGATAAACCAAAAGGTCCTCCAGATTACAATCGTCCGTTTCATTCCGAAAGGGCCTTTCGGCTACTCTTTTCTCTATTTCCCTCCCAGTTTGGGTAAGACGATTTCTCGAAAGGAACTGAGTGAGACCACCGAGATTATCACCTTTGTTGAAGGAAAGGCGAAAACCAAAGTCAACCGTGCGAATCAGACCATTGATGTCGGATTAGCCGATAAAGGGGTGGCGAAAAATCTCTCTATCAAACCCAAAACCCCACTCTTGATCATCGAGCGGGATTACTATGCCAGGGACGGGTCCCCTATGTTTGTCAGCCTAACCCATTTTAGGGCAGATCTTTACAAGTATAGAATAGAATTAACAAGAACTTGAATCCTCTAAATCTTGCCTCAAAGGCTGGTATCGATTGAAGCAAAATGTTTTGAATTGAATCCCATCAACACTTTTCCCCGTGTGTGTCAGAGAGAAAGACATTCGATGATCTTGCTCAGAGTAGTTTCCATCAAAATTAGATAAAGAGGTATCATCCATGATCAAATTACCTGAAGACAAAGTGATCGTTACAGTGGCCCAAACAGGGGCATGGCCGTTGGTGACCAAAGCGTTGAATCCTAATCTCCCTGAGCAGCCTGAAGAAATTGCCGACTCGGCTTATGCATGCTATCAAGAAGGGGCCGCGATCTGCCATATTCATGCCCGGGATAAAGAAGGCAAGTCCACAGGGACCAAAGAAGTTTTTCAGCAAATCCATGACCGAATCCGTTCAAAGTGTAACATCATCCTTCAGGATTCAACAGGAGGGGGTCCGAATCTCACGTTCGAACAGCGAATCGAATGCCTCCAGGCCAAACCTGAGATGGCCTCTCTCAACATGGGCAGTCTAATGCGGGTTGCAGGCCAGTATAAGGGTATCGCTTTTTCAAATTTGAGAGAGGATATTGAGACCTATGTGACACGGATGAAAGAAATGGCAATCAAGCCTGAAATGGAAATTTACAGTCATGCCATGTTCCGGGAAGTTGAGAATCTGATCAAAAAGGGTCTTGTGGAGAAACCTTACTATATCAACCTCGTTTTAGGGATGACGTATCAGGGCGCGTTGGATGCGACCCCCAAGTATCTCAATTCACTCATAGAGTTTTTCCCCGAGGATGTCATATTCAACGTAACCGCTGTAGGCGCTGCACAACTTCCTCTGACAACCATGAGCATGATTCTCGGAGGATGTATTAGGGTTGGAATGGAGGATAATACCTATTACCGCAAAGGGGAACTGGCCAAGAGCAACGCTCAATTGGTGGCCCGCGCGGTCAGGATAGCTCGGGAACTGAATAAGGAGCCAGCTACCCCGGACGAAGCAAGAAAAACACTGGGGATGAAAGTTTCATAAATGTCTTCGGTCAGGGGGAAAATCTTTTTACTATCGATCCTAATTCAATTTTAGGGAGGAGGAGAAAATGACCACTAAAATTTATGATTTATCTTTACCTTTCGGAGCTGATACACCGTTATGGCCGTTCCCTGGACCAAGGCAAGACCTTGTCTTTCAAAGGGTGGAATATCTTGGCCGTTTCCACAAGAGGAGCGTTGTTTATACCGGGACATTACACGCAGGTACTCATATGGACGCCCCAAGTCATGTATTGCACCTCTCGGAAGGTGGAGTTATGCTTGACAAAGTCCCTCTGGAAAGTTGCTACGGGACAGGTATCGTGGTGGATTTTCGTCATATGAAGAAATGGCACGTGATCAGCTCGAAGGATCTTGAAAAGGCTACACCCAAAATTGAGACGGGAGATTTTGTCGTTTTCAACACGGGCTGGCACAAGCTTTGGCGGCTCAATAATTACGAATATTTTAATCACTACCCTGCCCTTGGTCCGGATGGAGCGGAATGGTTGGTGAAAAAAAAGGTGAAAGGGGTTGCCGGCACCTGGGGTGCAACGGACAGTCCTTTGTGGCATTACCCACTTTCTCAATGTATGCCCTGGCTGGATAAGGAATACAGGAAGGAGACAAGGAAAGACCCGGATGTGGATTTTCCAGACTATGAACCTTGTCACCGAATGCTTATGAAAAATGGTATTGTGACCATTGAAAATGCCGGCGGGGATATAGACCTATTGACGGGAAAACGTTGTACGATAGCGGCCTTTCCCTTCCGATGCGAGTTAGCTGATGGGGGTATGGTGCGCCTGGTAGGGATTGTGGAGGGATAAACACTGAGTTTACCTTGCAGTTGTACAAACGGCCATGAATAAACCGCTCCTCAAGGCTTCGGACGGCGGTTGATTGGATGTCTTCAGGGAATGGGAGGACTCCACCTGAGGTGAACTGTGGCAGGTGTCGGAGGCGAGAGTGCTCATTGGATGAAAGGTTCGCCCCGAAGTCCCGCCCTCGGCAGAGATTTTAAAGGTGCAATTTATTTTACATTGGGACCTATTTTCTACTTGAAACGGAAATCGAGTTTAAAATCATAGAGCCAGGGGATCGTTGGTTTTACCCCCTCTGAAGAAAGCTTTTCTG
>Ga0315280_10001251_pt1 | contig 44166 bp, 39 predicted proteins | sample YL17G06_40_MG_FD_203697 | JGI IMG/M metagenome (GOLD analysis project Ga0315280, IMG submission 203697) | Sediment microbial communities from Yellowstone Lake, YNP, Wyoming, USA - YL17G06_40 | ecosystem: Environmental > Aquatic > Freshwater > Lake > Sediment | place: USA: Wyoming | collected... | reverse complement strand
TAATTGGACAGCATTTTGAGCCTTGCAGGGGGAACCTGGTTTGGAAAACCGCAAAAACCTGTCCCAAAAGCCTTATTTGACAGGGGGTAGATTAGGGGGTAGGATTATTTTGGACAGCAGTGGGCTCAAGGGTTGAACCGTTCTGGACTGCACCCTCCTCGAATGTGCAGGTGATTGGAATGTAATCACCAGCAAGCAGTCCGCAGTTAACAGTCTGCCCGTCCATTATCAGGTTTGGATCGCATACTGCGAGGTTGCAATCTCCTCCTAACCAGCAGCATGTGAAACAATTTTCGCCGGAACAATCCACCTTCTTGACCGCATCCAAGGCCGAAATTGTTTCCCAGTCGGCCAAACACTTCTTCACTGTATGACCGTCTTCAATGGTAGCGCCGTAAATGCAGCGGGACACCTCAAGATCATCTTCAACATTAAAGGAATTTCTCCACATCTTGCGGTCAAAGAAATAAACCAGCCTGAGCCAATGGTCAGCAGGCCGATTGGGAGACACATCCACCAGATCCGGAGTTTCATTATGCGGACCGAAGTCTGCATATCTGGGATATATGCCTTCCACAAAATTGCCCTCGGGGCCGCAATAGACAAACAGCCCCACCGCGAAAAACAAAACCAACAACTCTATCTTTATTCTGAACCTTGAACTTTTTAGCCCTTTCATCGTCCCCCTCCTTATCACTGAGCTCTTTTTGTTAAAGAGTTTCCGCTTGCCCTGCCAGACGGTTAGCGGAATTGCTCGGCCTGGCATTTTGGTGAGGAATACTTCCAGTCGGTGATCCTGAGCAAAGCCAGGCAGGCCTGGGTCTGGACGATCTGGCTGGAGTCATTCAGCGCCTTCTCCAGATCTGATTTCACAGGAGAGTATTTGTTGGTTCCCAGAACTTCCGCACACGCGGTCCGCACCTGGCCGGAATGGGAATGACGGAGAAGGTAAACTATCGCATCAATCGCGTCACCACCTTCGCTGGTATCCCGGTAGTTGAAGCCGATCAACGCCAAGACTTTGACCGCCATAATCCGGGTGTAGGCATCCTTAGTACCGTCTATGTCTTTGGCGATGGCGATCAGGGGCTCAACCGATGCCAGGATATTGGGGTCGTTAAGATTACGATCAATCGCGTTTATTGATTTGCGGACCTTGGCATAGTCATCGCTCGGAAGATTTGAGATAGCATCCGAAACCTCAGAAGAACCCTGCTTGCCGCCGCCGCAACCCGCGGCAAAAAACAGCAGGACAAAAAAGAACACAAATGACTCTAATGATTTTTTCCTCATCTCCCCCCTCCTCTCAAAAAGCATGCCTTTTTGTTCGAAAATTTATTTTTTCGAACTCTCTAGTTTTATTGCGAGATGCAATAACTTTTAGCAAATTGAGTGAATACTGTCAAGGACGGAAAAAAGCGATATCTGGCGGAATATCACCTGATTTGGGAAGAAATAGCATCAAAAATTTGTTTTTGGTTGTTTTTCTTTTATAATGAAGAAATAAATTACCGCTGGCTTTCAACAGAAGCCTTTCAAGACAACTCTGTTTTTCCTGGAGCTTAACGATCGGCTCCCTCGTTTTCCTTTTAAATGGAGGAAGCCGAAATTTCTGATTATCTTATTAAATAACCCATGGCCTTTCACTTGCCTCAGGCGCTGCTGACGAGTAATAACTCCTTTTCTGGTTCGTGGTTGGCAGTGCGTGTATTTTTTGTTAAGATGGGAAAAAAATACAGGGAATTAGGGGCGATGGTGACGAACTGGCTTCAGATAGCTTACCAGTATGGGGTTGGGGGATTATTTTTTGCGGCCACGCTCTGGCTTGTTTTCCGTCAGGGAGGCGCCAGCCTTAAAAGCCGGCAGGACCGCTGGCTGCTCCGGGTTTTGCTGGCAGGATATTTTGGATACCTTATTGCGAATATCGCCTGGGCTTATCTCGCCCGGTTCTAAAAAATTCTTAGGGAGCGGTTTATGGAGCACATTGTCGGAACCCCGCTGGATTATGCGATCATTATTTTTTATTTTGTTTTTATTTTCGGTTTCGGCAGCCTTTTTGCCGGCCTGACCAGGAGCACGCAGGAATACTTTTTTGCGGGCAAAAGGGTCAATTGGTGGCTGATTGCAATCAGCTGCATATCGGTCACGGTCGGCTCTTACAGTTTCATCAAGTATTCCGAGGCCGGCTATCTTTACGGCTTGAACTCCTCAATGTCCTACTTGAACGACTGGTTTGTTATGCCGCTTTTTATGCTGGGATGGCTTCCCATCATCTACTTTTCAAAGGTGGTCTCGATCCCGGAATTTTTTGAGCGCCGCTTTGACCGGCCGACCAGGATCGCGGGCATGGTGGTCCTGATGATTTATATGGTCGGCTACATCGGCATAAATTTTTACACCCTCGGGGTGGCGATGAATGCGATGCTCGGATGGGATGTTTACAAATCAACTTTCCTGGTCGCGGCGGTTACCGGGCTTTATGTAACTTTCGGCGGACAAGCCGCGGTGATTATGACCGACCTGGCCCAGGGGCTTTTGCTTTTGATCGCGGGCTTCGCGCTCTTCTTCCTGGGCGTCTATTATTTGGGCGGATTCCCCCAATTCTGGAATAATCTGCCGCTCAGCCACCGGCTTCCTTTCAGCGGCTTCAGCCAGCCAGAATTTCCGTTTGTCGGAATCTTCTGGCAGGACGCAATGGCCAACTCTCTCGCTTTTTATTTTATGAACCAGGGCTTGATTATGCGGTTCCTTTCCGCCAAGAGCGTGCGCGAGGGGAGGAAAGCCGCGATCTTGGTTGTTTTGTTTTTGATGCCTCTGGCCGCGCTCTCGGTATCGAATGCCGGCTGGCTCGGAAGCGCCATGGTCGGCGCCGGCCTTTTGCCGGCGGATGTATCTGCCAGACAAATTTTTGTGATCGTCTCGAATCTTGTCTCCCGGCCGGGCGTGTTCGGCCTGATTATGGCCGCGCTCAGCGCGGCGATGATGAGCACAGTGGACGCGCTGATCAACGCGGTAAGCGCGGTTGCGATTAACGACATCTGGCGGCCGTTCGTGGTCAAAAACAGGGCCGACAAATATTACCTGAATATGGCAAGGCTCTTTTCCCTGCTCGCGGCCGGAATCGGGCTGGCGCTGGTGCCGGTTTTTTCGCAGTTCCCCACCATTTATGTCGCGCACGGAGCGTTCACCGCGGCTATAACTCCGCCCATGGTCATTACCATAATTTTCGGAATTCTCTGGAAGCGCTACACGCCGGCCGCGGCTTTTTCAACGCTGGTCTTCGGCACTCTGGCGATGTTTGCGTCGATAAAATTCCCCATCCTGGTCAGACCCTTTATGCCCGGGATGCCCGCGCAAACAACTTTTTTTATGCGCGCTCTTTTCGGTCTCGTGGTCTGCGCCCTGATCGCGCTTGTTGTGAGTTTGTTCAGTGCGCCACGGAAAGAAGAAGAGATAAAAGAATTGTTGGTTTCCGGGATTGAGAAAGCCAAGGAACTGTTCAAGGGAGGCAAGGCCAATGATGGCGAGCTGGGCGAGAAAATCGCGCTCATGCTCAAGGAAGGCAAGGAAGACAAGGCGCTGATCCATCCTGAAGATATGGCCCGGCTCAAGGCTTTGGTCGGCGACATCGTTTATATCCGGGACAGCCGGTGGTGGTCAGTCGGGCTTTTGGCCGTGCACGCCAAAGTCGAGCCGGGGACGGAAAAAGGCGCGGTTTTTTTGTCTCCGGGCTTGATCAAAGAAGCGCGCATCCGCGCCGGAAGAACAGTGACGGTTGAGAAAATTATGTAGTTGAAACTCCGGGCCTGCTTGGTTAATATCAATGCCGATGAAAACCACGATCTTCTTGATCAGGCATGGGGAGACTTTGTGGAACCGGGAGCAGAGATGCCAGGGATTCACGGATATTGAGCTTTCGGAAAAAGGCCTGGCCCAGGCCGAGCGGCTGGCCGGCTACCTGAGCAAAATCTCCACGCTCTCAGCCGTATATTCTTCGGACTTGAGCCGCGCAAAAAAAACCGCGGAGATAATCGCTCAAAAACAGGGGCTGGAAGTGAAGGCTGATCCCCGGCTGCGCGAGCTTAACCAGGGCGAGTTGGAGGGAAAGAATCTTCAAAGTATGCTTTCTTCTCATCCCGGTCTTTTGGAGCAATGGGCGAAAGAGCCGGCGGTTGTTGTTATGCCCGGGGGAGAATCGCTTTCAGAGCTCCAGACCCGCGCCTGGGAATCTTACCGCGAAATAACCGCGCGGCACCAGGGCCAAGAGATTGCCGTCGTCGGACATAATCTTTGCAACACTGTTATTCTCTGTAAAATTCTGGACCTGCATCTGAATTTTTTCCGCAGAATAAAGCAATCGAGCTCCGCCTTGAACGAAATTGAGTATGGAATTTTCGGCCCGGTGATAATCCGGCTCAATGACACTCACTTCCTGGACGGGATCTAAATCCGAAGAATGCAATTATTCTTTCACCGCAAAGTCGCGAAGGACGCAAAGGCAAGGCAATGCCCTGCGCCTCTTCAGCAAATGAGAAAGGAATTTTGCTCTCCCGATAGACAAGTCAGCTTAAAAGACAGCTACTCCGGCTCTCCGGCCAGCATCTCCAAAAGAAGCCTTCTCACCATCGGCTCCGTGACTTTGTAGCAAACCTTGACCCCTTCCCTTCTTGCCTTCACTATGCCGTACCTGCGAAGGATGGACAGATGCTGGGAAATGGTTGATTGGGGCAGACCCAGCCGCTCCTGAATCCGGCCGACATTGCATTCGTCCTTAAGCAGGCCCGCAGCTATCTGCAACCGAACCGGGTGAGCTATGGCCTTCAAAGTCTCGCTGACCTTATCGTATTCGATCTTCCGGCTCACAAAAAGGATGTTAGCCTTTTTTTTAGATTTGTCAATCATTATATCTTGATTTTAAGAAGAACCAGGCGCTGATGTTTAAAAAACAAGGCCAGTCCGCTTCCGGCAAGAGCTTGCATATTGGGGACTGCATTCACCGCCTGCAACATCTTGCAATATTTTTATGCTTTTCGGTATTTGCAATTGGGACCGGATTCGAATAAATATCTATAAGGCGAAATCAGGAGGGCAGAAAATGAAATATTTTCCTGTCGTTTGCTTTTTGCCCGTTTTTTGGTTTGCCGGTCTTGTCCTTGCCGCGCAGGTTGAGCCGACGAGCTACAAGAACTGGAAATGCCTGAAAATGTCAAACTCAACCACCGAGGTTTATATCGCGCCTGAGATCGGCGGCCGGATCATTCAGTATGTCTATATGGGCCATCCTTTTTTGTGGGTTAACAGGACGTTGGAAGGCAAAGTTTTTCCCGTCAGCGAGAATAACCGGCTCGAGAACTGGAAGAATTACGGCGGCGACAAGGGCTGGCCCGCGCCTCAAGGCTGGGAGGGCCCCAACCAATGGCCGGGCCCGGGCGATGATATAATGGACGGTCCTTGCCAGGCCGAGCTTGTGCAAAAAAGCGGCGACTATGCGCAGGTGCGTCTGACCAGTTCAGGCCAGGGCGGTTATGCCGGAATCCAGTTCATCACGGAACTGACTTTGTTTGAAAACTCCAGCCGGCTTTATTTCCGAACCACGATGAAAAATGTTTCGAGAAAAGAAACCAACTGGGCCGTCTGGCGGGTCACGCAGATGGATTTCTCCGGGCCAAAGCCTCTGACCTGGAATGACAAGGCTTGCCTGGTTATTCCTCTCAACCCTAAAAGCGTATGGCCGGAAAAATTCAAAGTTATGTTCGGCCTGGCTGAGAGCAAAAACTGGCAGCCGGATTACCAGAATATGAAAATGATCGTCAGGTATATGAACATCGCCGGCAAGATCGGCCTTGACACTATGAACGGCTGGGCGGCAATGGTTGATGAAAACAGCGGGTTCAGTTTTGTCCAGCGTTTTGAGACCTTCCCCCGCGCCAGCTACTCGGACTCAAGCTCTTTTTATGTCTGGGTCGCGGGCAGGGGAGAATATATTCACAAGCGCAAGCTTTTCACCGAACCGGACAATCCCAACGGAAGATTTGTGGAGATGGAAATAGTTGGTCCTCAAATCAAGCTCAAGCCCGGTGAAGGCTACAGCTTGAACACAAGCTGGGAAGCAATCAAAGGAAAACTGACGGCTGTTCCAAAACTGGAAGAAGGATACCTTCCCCCGCCAAGACCGATAAAATGAAAGAGAGAATCTTGGGCGCGGGTTTCTCCCGCAGGTAGATTTCGTGTTCTGAAAAAAATGCGGATTAAAATTGAACGCTTGGTGCATCGCGGGCTGGGGCTGGGAAAATTTTCCGGCAAAACCATTTTTGTGCCCGGGGTCATTCCCGGAGAAATCGCGGAGTGCGAAATCGAGACGGAAAAAGCTTCTTACGCCGTCGGCAGGATGACCAAACTCATCCAGCCTTCTCCCTTCCGCACCCAACCGGCCTGCCGCCACTTTCCGGCCTGCGGCGGATGCCAGCTTATGCATATTGACTACCAGCATCAGCTCGATCTCAAAACGCAAGTTCTGGTTGAGACCATCCGCCGGATCGCAAAATTGGATCCGAGTCCTTTGCTAAAAGAACCGGCGCCGGCGCCCTCTGCTCTCCGCTATCGGTCCCGGGTCAGGTTCCACATCAGTGCGGGCGAGATTGGTTTCAAGCCTTTTCAGGCCAGAGGCTTTGTCAGGATTGATGACTGCCTTTTGGCAAGAGACGAGCTTCGAGCAGCTATTCCCGCGTTAAGAAAGCTGGTGCGCGAAATAAATCTGGGCAAAGATTATGAGGTTGAGCTGGATGTGGAGCCTGAAACCAAAAAGGTTTTCGCTCTGATCTCCGCGCGCAGAAAAGATTTTTATATTCTTGAAAACCAGGCATTCGTCAAGGCAAAGCTTTTGCCAAAGGAGCTGCTTAGGCTTTTGTCCTTTGTCCAAGTCAACCCGGAGCAAAATAAAAAAATGGTCGAGCTGGCGGCTGGACTCGCCGAATCCGTGCAGGCAAAAACCGCGCTCGAGCTTTTCCCGGGGTCGGGAAACTTCAGCTTTGCCATCGCGGAAAAAGTGAACAGGCTGGTCGCGGTTGAGTTCAATCGGAACGCGGTGGAGCTCGCCAACATCAAAAAGCGCGAGCGGAAAGCTGACAACATCGAATTCATATCCCAGGCGGCTGACAGCTATCTGAATTATGCGGTCAAATCCCGCTTGCAATTTGACCTGGTTGTTTTGGACCCTCCTCGGACCGGCGCGAAAAAAGAAGTGGAAAGGATGGTCCGGATTCCGCCGGATTCAATAGTTTATGTATCCTGCGAGCCTGCAACCCTGGCCAGAGACCTGAAAATTCTTGCCGCGGCTGGTTATCGCATCGAAAAAATCATCCCCATCGATATGTTCCCGCAGACCTTTCACCTGGAAACAATAACCTTGCTCCATAAAACCTGATCCCGTGGCCGACCCGGTCGGCCGCAAATGGGAGTATTCCGCAGCCGAGCAGAGATATGTCTTGTCAGTAGACCCTTACCCGTCAACCGATAACTTGATCCTGCCGCTTGCGCAAAATAACCAGGGTGGCAAGGTGAACTTGGAACGGTATTATTGCCAGGCTGAGGGAGCCGACACCCGTAGATACCGTTATTGTATTATTTCAACTAATTCACCTTGGCCGATAACCTCAAAGCCGGCTGATCTATTCGATGCCGCAAGCTTTATGGTCGGAGCCGGGGTGGAGGGAAACTCCACCTTAAATTTTGCTTTTCCGAGACTGTCCACTTCAACCCAGGTTGGAACAGCTTTAAACGCGAAGGGAAGCATAATATTCCCTTCGAAATTCATGCTCCCATTATCCTCGCTGGAAACGGCAACATTGGGGCTGACGCTGACCATATTCTTGATGGCGGAGAGGTCAATTTTTAACTGAACATCATTCTTGTCATAAGTGCTGACATTCATTTTGCCTGATTTCAAGGTTTCATTGATTACAAAGGTTTTTCCTTTTTCTTTCATCTTGCCGAAAAAAGAGCTCTGAGTATTTGGTTTGGAGTTGACCAAAAAGTCTCCGACCACGACCGGAAATATGTAATCGAGATATATATCTTTAAAAGTAAATTTGATTGTTTTGGCGTTCTTGAACGTTGCATCCAATCCCACTCCTCCAACGCCCAGAAGCTGTAAAAGGTCTTTAAGAAATGTCAGCCCTACGCCTATTTCCAGTTTGTCGGTATGTTCAACAGATATGTCCGGCGCTCGCGTGTTCTCGTTAACCAGCGGCATCGGACTCGAGCCCAAGACAAAACTTCCCAGATGTCCCAATTCTTTCAAACTCCCGTTTGTTTTGCAAAGAAATAGAAGCGGTTTGATATATTCTCTTGGATATTTGATTACGCTGTAACCCTTGGCATTCAAACTCTTTACCAGTGCATCCTTGCACATTTTCCCCTCCTTTTTGGCTTGAGTCGGACGGCCATTGAGCAATACCGGGCTTCAAGCCTTGCTCAAAGACCTTTTCTCACAACCTTCACTGGCCGCAGTAAGCACAAAACGCTTGGTCAATACACCTCCCTTGCCCTTCAGGCTGTTGGCATAAATTTTATAGTTTTTTATTCTGTTGTCAAGTCTGATTCCGGCAATGTTGGGCGCTGAATGCGGAACCGCTCAATTTATCAAAAGTGCAATGCTTTTTTGATGAAGGCTTTGAACACGGGTTGGGATTTTTGGGTTGGTGAGAACCGGAAGCGGAATTTGCCGCGACGATTATCCGCGACTCTGCATTCGATTTTTGAGGCCTGTTTAAGGAAGGCTCTGGCTTCCTTGTTGAGCGCCTTCCTTTTGCCGCGGTCTTTTTCCGCAAGATAGTCGAGCGTGGCCAGGCCCGCTTTTCCGTAGAGAGTGAGCTTTTCGCTTGCAGACTTCAACTCGAACCATAACCTTTGGTTTTCAAGCCGGGAAAGATCACGGGAATTACGAGCGTACCGCTCAAAAAGTTCGCGAAGGTCTTTCTCTTCCTTGTCGTGGCTGCCGCTTTTATAAGCTGACCAGAAGCGGTCGATTATTTGCTTAACCGGAAGGACACCGGTGTCCCGCGAGCGCAACCGGGGATGATTGAGAAGGCAGTCAGCAAGGTCTTTAAGAGCTGCCCCTCCTCCCCTGCCCAGCGCAGAAATAGCGTCATTGTATGCCTGCCAGGGATCATAGTCTTCAACCGAAAAATATTCCCCCATTGTGGAAAGCGGGACTCGACTTGCGTTGGGCAAAAACATCGGGTTGGCGAAAATTCCCGCGACCGCATCCCCGAGCTTCAAATCCCGGCCCATATACGGCCCTAGAAAAATATTGTCCTTCAGGCCGCCGTCATTGACCGGATAGTTGTCCCAGATGAGCAGAGGCCGAGACCAGAGCTTCTGGTATTCCGCCGCGCTTTCAAGCTCAATGGTGTCGGAGAAGACATCGTCAGGCCCGGTCCACATAATCAGGACTTCTTGGTCGATCTTTGCGAGCGCTTCGAGGTATTGTGTGAATTTTTTGTTCTTCCTGAGCCAGTGCGAATAGGGAAACGAATAAACCGTGGGCACAAAAAAAAGCCTGGTGTCCGGGGCAAGCGATTTCAAAAACGCTTTCATCTCGTTTACAACCTTGACCTGGTCAAGAGCCATTTTTTCATCGGCTTTATGCGAGCCGGGTATGTCATCCAGGCAAAGGGTGAATTCCCGGATGCCAAGCTCGAACATCTCTTTGAGCTTGGATTTGAGCCTTTCCAGCTCGACGAGGTTTTGATAATTTATGTTCAGGCCCGGAGAGATGCCGTAGTTAAAGGTCACGCCGACCGCGGCCGCAGCCTGAACCAGCTCCCGAAAATTATCCTTGCTCTCCTCCGGATAACTCTCCCGCCAGAGCTGGCGATGATAAGGATCGTTCTTCGGCGCATAGATGTAATAGTTGAAATTATTTTGCGCCATAAACCTAAGCATTCGAATCCGCTCCGGGTGCGGCCAGGGCTGATTGTAGAAGCCTTCGATCACGCCCCGGAGCGGCATCCGGTAAAAAACCGCGCCCGCCGCGGTCCTGGCTGGCATCAGCGGAGCCGAGAGATTCCTGTCCCCGGAAAAACCCTCGCTTCCAACCTTGTAATAATAAGTTGTCCCCGGCTTCAAGCCCCGGTCAACGAACCCGCTCAGGTCCGTCTCAAAAACCAGGTTCGCATCGCCCGGGGTAAAATCCGGAGAGTTTGACCGGAAAATTTTGAACAAATAAACCGGACCGCCATTTTCCGGAATGGTCCAGCCAAGTTTTATCTCCGAACTTGAGACCGCCTCGGCCTTGACTCCCGCCGGCGTCGCCGGCATTTGCTCCTGGCTGGGACCGAAAACCTGAAGCTCGCGGATGCTTACGCTTTTCCCGGCCGCGCTCGAATAAAATTCCAGTTTAAGCGAATTAAGCTCCACCGGCTCGTCAAAATCGAAAATTTTGGGTCCGGGCTGGTCAAAAAAAACGCCTTTGAGCGTGTCAAAATCGCGGCCGTCTCCTGAACCGAGCAAAGCATATCTTGAGGCCCGGTTATCTCCCCAGATGACCACGATCCTTTTTATGGGCACCAAAGGCATAAGCCGGTTTCCCAATTGGAGCGTAAGCCACTCGCAATTGTCCTTCGCACAGGCCCAGCAGGTTTCCGGATCCTTGTCAGCCGCATACCCGGCAATCCACCAGGTCCGGGTCCGAGGGGCAAATAAAACGGGGTTTTTGCCTTTGATCTCCGAAGACCGGCTGCGCCGGCAAGAACTGGCCGTGATCAAAGCGTCCCGCGCCCGGTTGAGCGCGGTATTTTTAGCTTTTTTCAACATTTCGTTCTCCGCTCCGGTCCGGGCAAGCCCCGAAATTTACTGAACCGCGTATCAACAACTTTAAAACAGCCGGAAAGATGATGCGGAGCGGAAAATCGCATTGCCTTCATCATCATTTTTCAAATTAGCTGGTTTGTGCGAATTTGCGGCTGGCAGCCAAGACCTTATCCCCGAGCCAAGCCAGGAAACACGCGCAGAACAACAAAAAGCCGAACTCGATCAGATACCGAAACCTTGCCTGGCCCACAAAAAAGCTGTAAAACCCGCTTTCCCAGGCCGCCAGCAGATAGAATATGGAAACCTGCTTCCACAGCCTCAGCGCCAATATGATTCCCGGAATGGCAAACACGAGCAAAGCCGCATAAACCATTTTTCTAAGGGCCGGGAAGCTGCTTTCCATTTCCGGGTCAAACCACCAGATCGCCCTGAGCCTGAGCGGAACCAGCTTCAAAAATTCTTGGGGGTGCGACTTTGCCCAGTCTTTTCCCGCACGGCTTAAAATCCGGTCTTTCTCCGCCTCGGTCTTTGCGCCCGCGATTTTATTCATCAGCTCCCGCGGGATGGTGGAGAGCATGCTCCTGCCGTCCTTTGTGTACAAGGCGCCTGTCGCATTGGGGTTATTACCATACCACAGGTTTGCTCCGCCGTTGGTTGTCAGCGGCACCCACTCGCGGAAAACTCTGTAGTTCCGTATTGACCAGGGAGTAATCACTAAAGCCGCGCATGCCGCCCATACGCATCCTGCGTAAACAATGCTTTTTAGGTTCGGCCTTTGCCAGAGCCAGACCCAGGCCAGGTAAAGGATCAAAAAAGACAGGTAGAAACTTTTGGAAAGCGCGGTCAGCCCGATCCAGGCGCCGGCCAGAATATGGTAAGCGAGTTTTTGCCGGTCAAAGGCCAGCATCACCAAAAGGATGGAAAGCTCAAGCATGAAAATATCAACCGTCAATTGAAGCGGAAGCGCGCACCAATAGGCATAGGTCGGATATAGCGCAAACAAAAAACCGGAAATAATGCCGACCCTTTCCCCCGCCATCCTCCGCCCGATTAGCGCAAGAACCAGGGCTGAAACGCTTGCGATCAAGGCCTGGCTTAACTCAACCGGCAAATAATTTTTCCCGAAAAACAAAAAATGCAGATACAGAAAAACCGTGTAAACCGGACCGACAATCGCGGTCGGCATCTCGTTGACGATGAAAGCATAGCTGTAGCCCTTGCCCGCCAGCATATTGAGCGCTATTCCTTCGTTCTCCATCCCGGAAACCCTGTTGAAATTGGACAGCAAGAAAATCAGCGCCGCTCTGGCTGCGAGGGACAAGAGGAAAATAAAAATCAGGTATTGGCGGAAGGAAAACCTTGCCCGCAATTTTCCAAGCGCGGTTAAAGGTCGGGATATGGCCCGGGCTTCAGTCGGCTTGCCTGAGGCCATCTTATTTGTTCATTGATTTGAGGAAATCTTCGTTGTGCTTGGTGCCGGACACCTTGTCCAGCAAAAACTCCATCGCATCGATGGTGTTGAGCGGGCTCAACACCTTGCGCAGCAGCCAGACCAGCTGCCGGGTCTTCTCGTCCACCAAAAGCTCCTCTCTCCGGGTCGCAGACCGGTTCAGGTCGATGGCCGGGAAAATCCGCTTCTCCATCATCCTCCGGTCAAGCACGATCTCCATATTGCCCGTGCCTTTGAACTCTTCAAAAATAACCTCGTCCATCCGGCTGCCGGTGTCAATCAGCGCGGTCGCAATAATGGTCAGGCTTCCGCCTTCCTCTATGTTGCGCGCCGCGCCGAAGAACCGCTTGGGCTTGTGAAGCGCGGTCGAGTCAACGCCTCCGGTGAGAATCTTTCCGCTCGGCGGCACCACATTGTTGTATGCCCTTGCCAGCCGGGTGAGCGAGTCAAGCAAAATCACAACATCCTTCTTGTATTCCACCAGCCGCTTGGCCTTTTCCAGAACCATCTCCGTGACCTGCACATGCCGCTGCGGCGGCTCGTCAAAGGTCGAGCTCACAACCTCGCCCTTGACGATCCTCTCCATCTCCGTGACTTCCTCCGGCCGCTCATCGATCAAAAGCACGATCAGGTAAAGCTCGGGGTAGTTGTGCATAATGCCGCGGGCGATATTCTGGAGCATCACGGTTTTGCCCGAATACGGCGGCGCCACAATCAGCCCGCGCTGGCCCTTGCCCATAGGCGTGAAAAGGTCCAGGATGCGGGTGGTGAAATTTTCCGGGTCATACTCCAGACCCACCCGGTCATTGGGATAAATCGGAACCAGGTTGTCAAAATTCTCCCGGTCCCGGGCAATCTCCGGCTCTTCAAAGTTGATCGCCTCAACCTTGAGCAAAGCAAAATACCGCTCCGTGTCCTTGGGAGGACGAATCTGGCCGGCAATGGTGTCCCCGGTCTTCAAATTGAAACGCCGTATCTGCGACGGAGACACATAAATATCATCCGGGCTGGGCAGGTAATTATAAGAGGTTGAACGCAGGAATCCGAACCCGTCCGGCAAAATCTCCAGCACCCCTTCCCCGTAAATCAACCCGCTCCGCTCCGCCTGCGCCTGCAAAATCGCAAAAATCAAATCCTGCTTGCGCATACCGGCCGCGCCTTCAACCCCAAGCTCCTTCGCGATCTTGGCCAGGCTGCTTATCTTCTTGGTTTTGAGTTCCTTCAGATTAAGCTGCGGACGAGGCTCGCCCTTGACCTTCTCTTTGACCGCTTCCGCTTCTTTTTCCCTGGCAGGCTCCTGGGGGGAAGCCTCATCGCTCATTTTCTGAGCCTGTTCTTCAATGTTCTCGCCGTCTTTAACCATAGTCTCTCCTTATACCGGGTTTTTAAGGCCGGGATTTAGTTTTGGCTGTGAATGATAATCCGGGACTCAACCACGGAATCCACCGAAATTAAACGCTATCTCTCAAATTAACTGGGTCTTATGCGAAAGATAGGATATATTGATTACCTTAGACAAATACTATTTTAGCCACTTATTCAAACCTTGTCAAGTCCAAGCGTGTGCAAGCGGATTCAGTCGCGATTCGTTGAAAAAAATTTTTTACCGCAGAGGCGCAGCGGTCGCAGAGAAGAAAATTATTTTTTGCTTCTCACCACAACAAACAGGAAGCCAAGCCGGGTCAGAGCGTTACTTTTTACTTAAAGTGGAAATCGGGGCGCTTCTTTAGCCCCGCATTTCCTCGGGACTCGGCGGTTCGGTGAACTCACCGCAGGAAAACTCGTTGGCCAAAGATAGACCGAATTTTATTCTGCAGCCGTTTTTTCCCGGTTTAGTGTTTCAGCCGCGCCAGGTAATCGTCCATTGTGTTAAGGTTTAAAAGCACGGTTCCTCCGTCAAGAGCTACGCGTTTAACCGTGTGCCCGCGATAGAAGCTGACCACCCGGCGTTTGCCGCGCTCAAGCGCCTTTTGCCCGGAGCGAAGGACCGATTTTTTGTAGACCGCAAACAGCGGCTCAAGCTCTCCCGCTTCGGTTACCGGCACCACAATATCCGCGTCCTTTGACTCCCGCAGCAGCCGCGCGATCAGGTGCTGGGGCGGGTCCGGAATATCGCAGGGCATCACGAAGTTGATTTCGGTTTGAGACCTCTCCAGAGAAGACACCAGCGCCATCAGGGGGCCGGCTCCCGGCGCCTGGTCCGGGATGACCTCAAGGCCGAGAAAGCCAAAAGCGTCTTTGGCCGCTGCGCTGATCACCACTTTTTTGAAAGTCGGCCGGATCTGCCGCACGATCCGGCTTATCATCGGCTCACCCTCTATCTCCAGCAGGGCCTTGTCCCGGCCCATCCGCTGGCTGTCGCCTCCGGCCATAACTATCGCGGTGGCTTCCCGCTTGCAGGTCCAATGTCCGAAAGCAAATGAAATGCTTTCCGGAGAAGGGCTGAACCGGGCTCCGTCAGATTCGAACACCGCGTCCGCGAGATGAGCCGCGGCCACGCAGGACGGCTTGCACGAATTTGAACCTTTTTCCTTGACCACGAAAAACAGGTCCGGATCAACCGCAAGCCTCATTGAGTTTGACTCCAAGACCATCACCGCGCCCGGCTCAAGAAGCTCTTTCAGCAAAGATACGGCCTGATCCATGGTTTGGCGCAGAATCCTGATCCAGAAAACTTTGTTGGCTCCGGCCGCGAGCAGCCGGGAGGTGTCTTTGCGCGGCTCAAGTCCGTGCTCCTCGGTCATGCAGAAATCGCCGGAAAAAGAACTGCACGCGCCGCAGCCCTCTCCTCCCCGGGGGCAATCCCCGCCACGGTCATCAACCGTGGTGACCTTGACGCCGATCACGGGGATGGTTGGGGACACCCTCCGTATTACCTGGCAGGCCAGCTCGGTCTTGCCCGCGTTTCTGCCGGCCGCGCCGATCATCAATATCCTGGGAATTCGCTCCATAACCGTTTGATAATACCGCAAAAACAGGTCAACTAAAGGCCGGATTATATCAGGGCCACATACGGTGCGCTCCGTTTGCAGCCATGCTTCTCAGCTATGAAGTCCATATAAAGGGTTGAAACCGATTCAAGAAGCGGGATCAGTTCCGCCCGGCCGGCCAGCTTGCGCTCATCCGCGGTCTTAAGATAGCGCGAGCACGATGAGCAGGCTTCAATCCAGCGGGGATCGCTGTCGTTTTCCCTCATAATCTCCAGCGAATTCTCCGCGCCGCAGAACGGGCATTTCATGCGTGGAAACCCCCAATCCATGCCGCACAAAGAGCAGGCCAGAAACCGGCGTCCGGTTTCTCCACGCAAAATTGAAAGACCGGGCAAAGACCCGCAGTATGGACATTCGCCGGCTCCTGACGAAACATCGGCCGCAACCTCGGCCGCGGGCCACACGATCCTGGAAACATAGGGCGCCGCGCACGCGCGTCCGAAAAACAGCAGAGTATCCTCCCCTGCTCCCAACTCCCCAGCCAGCCTCTTAAGAACGCCAATATCCAGGCCGAACACCGCGGCGTTGATTACCTCCTCCAGCTTGGCACGGTCCTCTGCCAGCTTTGCCAAATCCGCCCGCATTGGCGAATTCAGCGCGAGGGATTCGGATGCTACTCTGAGCAGCCGCTCTAAAACCGACGGATCAAACGACAATGACTCCCGCGCAAGCGGAATTCGTGATTTAATCGCGGCCCCGGCCAGCGCGTCGTATGCCGCAAGCTGGCCCCGGTAAAGACCGATCCTGAACGACAAGTATTCCCCGGGTATGTGAGAAACCCCGCCGAGCGATTCCATTCCCTTGAGGATCCGCTCACGCAGCTCGTGGAAATCCTTCATTTACTCAGGCTGACTCTTCGGACTTGGGCAGAATCGGCAGGAGCTTAACGCCGAGGCCAAAGAAGAAGAAAAGCGCCGCGACCAGCGAGATGACAATCGCCCACTCAACCATACTCGGGATGTAGGTGCCGACCTGGCCTCCGGGTTGGGTCCCCGGCAAATTCATTCCCAGCAGAACCACATTGAGCCGGTTGAAGATCACGCCGCAAAGACCGAGCACCGTGCTGAGCACCAAAAGCCTTTTGTTTTTTCTCAACTTTTCCACGGATAAAAGCGCAATTGGAATCAGTCCTCCCGCAATTATCTCCAGCGAGAACAGCGCGCCCTGCACACCTGAAAGCGCCAGACCGAGCTTGCCGCGCAAAGCAACATCAATAATCCTAATCCCGTAATAAACGATGAGCGCTCCCCAGAGCACTTTGCCCATCTTGGCCAGCATGTCCCAATGGTAAGGCCGGTTAAAAAAGTAGGACACGAGCATATCCATAATCATAATCAGGGCTAGGCCGGAGGCCACCGCGGAGAGGAAGAACAGGAGCGAGATCAGAGGCGACCACCAGAGCGGGCTGAGCTTGTCAGGCATAAGCAAAAACAGGGATCCCAGTGAGGACTGATGCATGGTTGAAAAAGCCACGGCCGCGATGATGAGAATGACCGGGACTCCGCTGTGTTTGAAAGAGTCGCGGGTTAAAAACGCGATCACCGCGAAAACAACCAGGGCCAGAATCGACATCCAGACCGTGTGTGACATCAGAAACACGAACAACGCAAGCGCCAGCACGGTGTAAACCGGAGACCAGGTGCGCCAGAGGTCTTTCATCTTGTCCCAGCCGAAGCGCTCAAAAAGCGTGGGCGCGAATTCCAGAGCCAGCACCGTGACATAGAGAGCGATGCACCAGGACACTTCGTACATCGCGGAGTGCTTTGGCCGCTCCACCCCCAGCCGCCAGAAATGCCAGGGCAGGCCCAGGTCCGCCAGCAAGGTTATGGCGACGAACGAGTAGCTGAGAAACCCCAGCCATACCGCAGGCCGTGCCAGAGGATGAAAATCCTCGGCCATAAAAACATAGACGATGCCGGCTGTGACAAATGCTCCTCCGGCCAAAGCTATCCAGACCAGGTCAAATACGATCCAAAGCCCCCAGGGGTAATTGTTGCTCAGGTTTGTGGTTTCACCCAATCCCAGCGCAAAACGAGCCAAGAACGCGAACGCTCCTGCAGCCATAAGCGCCATCAGGATGGCCGCTTTTCTGGTAAACAAATCTCTTTTTACTATCTCGTAATGCATTGGTCACTCCTTTTTTCCTTGTTCGATCGTTCCCGCGATCTCCGCTTTTCGCCTTTTCAGCAAATACACCGCGGCAAGCACTCCGCCCAGGCCCATAACCGCGGGGGACACAACCTCCAGCGCAATCTTGGAATAATATGGATGGCTACGCGTGCCCAGGTCAGTGTGGAACCCTAGCTTTTCAAACGGAACCGAAGCCAGGTATAAAACCGAGGTTCCGCCGACTTCCTTCTCGCCATAAATGTGGGAAACATATTTTCCCGGGTTGGAGTTTATCCGCTCCCGGGCCTCAGCAAGCAGTTTTTCCCGGTCTCCGAATTTGAGCGCGCCGGTAGTGCACGCTTTCACGCAAGCCGGCAATTTCTGGCTCTGGGCAAAGCGCTCCCTGGCCTCGGGCGAAAGCTGCTCGCCGTTAAGCGCCTCGGGCGCATCCTGGTTCGATACCCGATCAAAGCACATCGTGCACTTGTGGATTTTGGGAGCCAGAGAATCCCAGTCAGCGGTGGGCACGCCAAAGGGGCAGGCCCACACGCAGTACCGGCAGCCCATGCATTTCTCGCTGTCATAGACCACCGGCCCTTCCTTGGTCTTGTGAAGCGCGGTCACCGGACAGGCGGAAGCGCATGCGGGATCCTCGCAGTGCATGCACTGACGCTTGGAGAAAACCCATTTGAGGCCTCCCGGCGCGCCGGGCTGTTCGATCTCCTTGTAGGTGACCATCGTCAGCGTTTTTCCGGACAGCGACACCGGATTCTGATAACCCGAGCCGCGGCCCTCGATTTCAGTCCTCTCGCCCGGAAGCCCGTTCGCCTGCTTGCAACTCACCTGGCAGGAACGGCATCCGATACACTTCGTGGTATCGATCATAACTGCAACACTCATTATGCCCTCCTCCTAGCCGCGGACAATTTGACAGTACGCAAGGTCTTGCCCGGAGCCTTTCTGATATTAACTAAAAAGGTTTTGGTTTCAGGTATCATCGTGTTCGCATCGCCGATGTTGGGAGTGAGAAGGTTAGCGCTGTCGCCCGCATTCGCGGTCTTCCAGCCGAAGCACCAAGGTAAACCAACGGTATGAACGGTCTTGCCCATCACGGTCATCGGCTTGTAGCGCTTGGTCGATATCGCCACGGCCAGCACCGAGCCGCGCGCGCTCGACACTTCTACCACTTCGCCCGCCTTGATTCCTTTTTCTTCCGCCAGCTGCTCGCTCATCTCCACGAAGATCTGGGGCTGGAGTTCAAGCAGCCAGGGGCAGTGCCGGGTCATAACCCCGGTCTGCCAGTGCTCGGTGACCCGGTAAGTGGAGCAGATGATCGGGAATTCGGAGCCGCCTGATGCTGAGCGTTTGTCCATAGGGCCTTTGAATATTTTGCTTGCAGGGTTGAACGGCTGTTCATTGAACGGGTTTTTATCAAGCGGAGATTCAAAGGGTTCATAGTGTTCGGGGAACGGCCCGTCTTCGAGTTTCATCGTCCAGAGCCGGCCCACGCCTTCTTCGTTCATTATGAACGGCAGTTTCCCGCCCTCCATTGCCATGGGCGGGATCGTGGCAGGGCCGTCCACGACATCGCCTTTCCATTTCTTCTCCACCCCATCCCATTGGACAACCGGGCAATTTTTGTTGTATGGAACGCCGTTCAGGTCTACCGAGGCCCTGTTATATATGATCCTGCGGTTGACCGGCCAGGCCCAGGCCCAGTCCGGGTTGAGTCCGATTCCGCTCTTTTCCCGGATACGCTTCTTGGACTTGTTCTTGCCGTCCTGGGTGAAGGAGCCGGCATATACCCAGCATCCGCTGGAGGTTCTGCCGTCATCCTGCAGCGCTCCAAAAGTGGGAACCAGCTCGCCTTTCTTGTAGGACTTTCCGTCCGGGGTGGTGACATCCTCCAGAAAATAACCGTTGATGTCTTTAGCGACCGCTTCCGCGTGAACCTCGTTGTTGTGGAAATACTCGTCCCATTTAAGATTGAGAATGGGTTCCGGGAACTTCCCGTTTTCGTTCTTATAGAGATCCTTAAACTCCACGAAAATCAGGTTCATTATGTCCGCATCGGGTATTGCATCGCCGGGCGCGTCTGCACCTTTGTAACGCCACTGCATCCAGCGGCCGGAGTTAGTGATGCTGCCCTCTTTCTCGATTGACGCGGCCGCGGGAAGCACGAAAACCTCGGTCTTTATCTCAGAAGGATTGATCCCCAGGCCGGGGTCTTGCCAGAACCATCCGGTTTCATTGGGGAAGATATTAACATTCACGAGCCAGTCCAGCTTGGCCAGAGCCTGGCGGGTTTTGTTGGAGTTGGCACCGCTGCAAGCCGGGTTCATTCCCCAGGCAAGACAGCCCTTGATCTTGCCTTCATACATATCATCAAAAATCTGCAGCCAGGAGTAGCCCGCGCCGTCATCCAGCTTGGGCATCCAGTTGTAGCCGAACTGATTTTCCGGCCTGGCATTGTCTCCGTACATAGACTTGAGGAAGCTGACCATATACTTGGGAGTGTTGCTCCACCAGTTCACGCTCATCTTGCCCATGGTCTTGGGCGTTGTGGCCTTGTTGTAGTCATCCAGCGTGACCATTGAAGCGGCAGGGGTTTTGAGGTATCCGGTAATGATATTGAAAAGCAGGCCGTGGTCGCTGGAGCCCTGGACATTGGATTCACCGCGCATAGCATTGACGCCTCCTCCGGCCACGCCGATGTTGCCGAGCAGGAGTTGTACGACCGACATCGCGCGTATGTTCTGGACCCCAACCGTATGCTGGGTCCAGCCCATCGCATACATAATGGTTCCGGCCTTGTCGGGATCGTGAGTGGAAGCATAAGTCTTGTAGACCAGTTCAAGGTCTTTTACCGGTGTGCCGGTTACTTTGGAAACAGTATCGATGTCATAACGCGAGTAGTGCTTCTTCATCAACTGGTAAACGCAGCGAGGATGTTTAAGGTTCATATCCCTGAGCGGCTCCGGGACTTCTCCGCCGTTGGCGGTCACATATTTCCACTTGGACTTGTCGTATTTGCGCTTGGAAGGGTCGTATCCGCTGAACAGGCCCGAGGCCGGGTCGAAATTGTAATCGTCGCTCACGATGAAGGATGCGTTGGTGTAGTTCAGGACGTAGTCGCGCTGAATAAGACCATTATCGAGAATGTATTTGATCATACCGCCCAGGAACGCGATGTCGGTTCCGGAGCGGAGCGGGGCATAAACATCGGAGACGGCCGCGGTCTGCGTGAAACGCGGATCAACGCACACTAGCTTCGATCCTCGCTCCTTGGCCTTGGTGACCCAGTGCATCGAGATTGGATGGTTGGACGCGGGATTCGATCCCATCGCCAGCACGACATCCGCGTTTTTGAGGTCAATCCAGTGGTTGGTCATTGCTCCGCGGCCGAAACTGGATGCGAGACTGGTCACAGTGGACGAGTGGCAGAGCCGGGCCTGGTGCTCAATATACACCAGACCCAAGCCCCTCAAAAACTTCTGATACAGCCAGCATTCCTCGTTGTCCAAAGCCGCGCTGCCCAACGAGGCTATGGCCGTAGTCCTGTTGACGGTCTGGCCGTTCTTGTTTTTCTCGGTAAAGGATGCGTCCCGGGTGTCCTTGATAAGACGGGCGATCCGTTTGGCTGCGGTTGACCAGTCCACCTCTTCAAACTTGTCGCTGCCCGGTTTCCGGTGCAACACCTTGCTAAGACGCGCTTTCTCGTTGCACATCTGGTAAAGAGACGCTCCCTTGGGACAGAGCGTGCCCTCGTTCACCGGATGGTCCGGGTCGCCTTCGACATTGATCACCGCCCATTTGCCGTTTTTCGGTTCAGAGGTCACCACCGCTGAACAGCCGCACGCGCAGTATGGGCAGATAGTGCTGGTCAGCCTCCCCTTCCGGATCCAGGCTGACTTGTGCTCCGCGTACGCAATTGCCGGCCGAAGATTGAGTCCCAAAAACCCCAGCAAGCCCCCGGTCCCGGCCAAAAACTGCCTTCTTGAAATGTCAACCATGCGCTTCTCCTTTTTTTAGTTTTATTTCATGCTGTTCCTGGTGCGGTTGTGGTCAAAACCTATCGAAGGACTTTGTCCTTCTCAGACCACTGTGCCGTAACGATAAGCTGCTAAAGGAGACCACAGGTCGTAACTAAAGGCTGCAACATAAAATCTCCACAAAATCTCAATGCCGCAACGATAGGCTGTAAAAGAACCGGTCATTATCGCTGTCACCCTGCGATGCGATGACCGCTTAAATTAGTCCGCGGTCATAAAAAATAAAACTTAAGATTTTGCGCTCACTGCGGCTGCCTGAACTTCTCTAGCTGTTTGTTAGGCTAACGATAAGTTCTCTAAAAATCAAGAAAAAGTCGACAAAATATTCCAATGTCCCTGAATGCCTAAAACTGGTCTTTTGACCGCGGATATCCTGACGAAAACCGCAATGTTGGCGCGGTCCCGGCGATGAAGAGGAACCTGCGGCAGATTGTTGATTTTATGGTACCCCCGCCCGGAGTTGAACCGGGGGCCTAGGGATTAGGAATCCCTCGCTCTATCCAGCTGAGCTACAGGGGCGGCCATTCAATATTTTTGCATTTAATCTCCCAAAGTCAACCCGTTCAGGGACTTGGGGCCAGGGGCTGGGAGCCGGTGAGCGCCAAGACTCAAAAACCAGGTCCCAAGCAGCAAGTCCCAATCCCTAAGCCCCTAGCCGGCTATCCTTGACAACTATCCGGCCTTGATATAAATTTTTAAATGGTTATCTCAATGGGTAAAGTCACTGATGATAAGAAAACCGTAATTTATCGCTTCCAGAGAAGCTATCACGACCTCATCCGGGCCGTCGGCGAAGAGAAGGTCCACGAGCCTCTGGTAGACATCTGCGAGACCAGGGATTGTCTGAGGATAGAGGTTGAGCTTCCCGGCGTGCAGAAAAAAGACATAGAGGTTTACACCATCGGAGACAAGCTTTATGTGCGGGCGTTCAAGAAAGAGGATTGTCCCGGCGGCGAGGCTGCGCCGAGGAAAGAGTTTCTCTGCCTGGAGCGCGAGTTCGGCGAATACTATCGCGAGATCGAAATCATCGTTCCCTGCGACAGCGCCGCGGGCAGGGCCAAATTCGCGGAGGGCGTGCTCGTCGTTGAGCTTCCCAAACTTGAGGACCGCAGAGGGCAGAAAGTGAATCTGCCCATTGAATAAGTCGGAGGAGTGAATGTCTGAAAAAGATGGAAATCCTGAACAAGAACGCTACCTGTTGATCCCGGAGCAGCCAGCTGCGCAGGGTCCCGCTTCGCCCCCAGCCGGGAATCCGCCTGCGGGAGAACCGAGCGTCAAGATCCCCGAGGAAATCCCTCTGCTTCCGATCAGGGATGTGGTGGTCTTTCCCTATATGATCATCCCGCTCTTTGTCGGCCGGGAGAACTCCATCGCGGCTGTCAACGAGAGCCTGGGCAAGGACCGGATGATTATGATGTGCACCCAAAAAAGCACCACGGACGAAAATCCGACCAAGGACCAGCTTTTCACCATCGGCACCGCGGGAATGATTATGCGCATGCTCAGGCTTCCGGACGGCAGGGTGAAGATTCTGGCCCAGGGACTCACCCGGGCCAAGGTCAAGAACTATATCAAAACCGAGCCGTTCTTCCTTTCCGGGATTGAAGTTCTGGAAGAAACGCCGGTGAAAGAGGTCACCGTTGAAATCCAGGCGCTTATGCGCAACATCAAGGAAAACCTGGAAAAGATGATCCAGATGGGCAGAATGATCTCCCCGGACCTGCTTATGGTGCTGGAAAGCATCCCGGAACCGGGAAGATTCTGCGACCTTATAGCGGCCAATGTCGGGCTTTCCGTGGAAGAAGCGCAGAAGCTGCTTGAGGTTCTGGACCCGGTCGAGCGCCTGCGCAAACTCTACGAGGCGCTGGCCAAGGAAATGGAGCTTTTAGAGGTCCAGGCCAAGATTCAGAACCAGGCCAAGGAAGAGATGACCAAGACCCAGCGCGAATACTATTTGCGCGAGCAGCTTCGGGCCATCCAGAAAGAACTGGGAGAGGTTGACGAAAAGGCGGCCGAGGTTGCTGAGTTCAGGGAAAAAATTCAAAAGGCCAAAATGCCCAAGGAGATTGAGCAGGAAGCTCTTAATCAGTTGAAGAAGCTGGAAATGATGCATCCGGATGCGGTGGAAACAAGCTGGGTGAGAGGATACCTGGAATGGCTGGTGGAATTGCCCTGGAGCTACCGCACCAAGGACAACCTGGACATCAAGCGCGGCCAGACCATTCTTAATGAAGACCACTACGACCTTGACAAGGTCAAAGAACGAATCCTAGAATACCTGAGCGTGCGAAAACTTCATCCCCAGATGAAAGGCCCCATCCTTTGCTTTGTCGGCGCGCCCGGGGTGGGAAAGACCAGCCTGGGGCAGTCCATAGCCAGGGCCATGGGAAGAAAATTCATCCGCATGAGCCTGGGAGGAATCCGGGACGAGGCTGAAATCCGCGGCCACCGCAGAACCTATGTCGGCGCGATGCCGGGAAGAATCATCCAGGGGATCAAGACCGCAGGCTCCAACAACCCGGTCTTTATGCTCGACGAGATCGACAAGCTGGGCGCGGACTTCCGCGGAGACCCATCGGCCGCGCTTTTGGAAGTGCTGGACCCGGAGCAGAATTTCACCTTCCGCGATCATTACATCAATCTTCCCTTTGACCTCTCCAAGGTTATGTTTATTCTTACCGCCAACATCACTGATACCATCCCTCCCGCGCTGCTCGACCGGATGGAGATGCTTGAGCTTCCGGGCTACACGCTTGAGGAAAAGCTGCAGATCGCAAACCGCTATCTGATTCCGAGGCAGAAGAGGGAAAACGGACTTACGGACAAATATATATCCTTCAAGGATGAGGCTGTCCGCGCGATCATCGGCCAGTACACGCGGGAAGCCGGGGTCAGAAACCTTGAGCGAGCCTTGGGAAGTATCTGCCGCAAAGTGGCCAGAAAAGTCGCGGAGGGAGATAAAACCAAGGCAACGGTGACCGCCAACAGCGTTGCCCAATACCTGGGCGCGGCCCGGTTTTTGCCCGAAGAGGAAATGGAAAGGGACGAGGTCGGGGTTGTCACCGGCCTTGCCTGGACCGGCACCGGCGGAGACATCCTCAGAGTCGAAGCGAGCATGGTGGAAGGCAGAACCAATTTAATTCTCACCGGCCATCTGGGAGAGGTGATGAAAGAGAGCGCGCAGGCGGCCCTGAGCTACGCCAAGCGTATATCTCCAAAGTTCGGCCTTAACCCCCATTATTTCGACAACAAGGAAATACATATCCATGTCCCGGCCGGCGCCATCCCCAAAGACGGCCCCAGCGCGGGTGTGACTATGGCAACCGCCCTGATCAGCGCAATGACCGGGATACCGGTCCGGAGAGATGCGGCTATGACCGGAGAGATAACGCTTCGGGGAAGGGTCTTGCCCATCGGTGGTCTCAAGGAAAAGGCTCTGGCCGCGTTAAGGAGCGAGATAAGAAATGTGGTCATCCCGGACCGGAACAAGAAAGACCTGGAGGACATACCGGAAGAGCAGCGCCAGGAAATCCATTTCGTTTTTGCGCACACCATGGAAGATGTGCTTGATGCGAGTCTGGTGGGCGGGCTGAAAGCTGCGGTCAAGACCAAAGAGCGCAAAGCCAAAAAAACGCCGGTGCCTAAAATAGCCGCCGCAAACTATCGTCGAGCCCAGGCCCGCAAGCGATCGTCTTAATTTCAATCAGGATTTTGAAGCTTAGAGACATAGGTGAATTTGGCTGGATCCGCCGGGTGAGAGAGGCCGCGGCTTTTAAGGGCAAAGGGGTTCTGGTCGGAATCGGAGACGATGCGGCCTGGCTCAAAACCTCTCAAACCTCCCTTCTCACCTGCGACCTTTTGATCGAAGATGTGCATTTCATCCGTGGCACCATCCCGGCCAGGCTTTTGGGCAGAAAGGCTTTGTCTGTGAGTCTATCCGACATCGCGGCCATGGCATCAATACCGGATTACGCTCTTCTGGCCGTGGGATTGCCTCCGGACATCGAGCTCGATTACCTGGATCAGCTGATCGAGGGTTTTTTGGAAGTGGCCGGGGAGCACAAGCTGGAGGTGATCGGCGGGGACACCAGCGCATCGCCGCTCGTGATCATCTCGGTTACGGTCCTGGGACATCCTTTGAAAAAAGGCCCTGCGCTCAGGAGCCGCGCAAACCCGGGAGATGAAATCTGGGTAACCGGCACGCTCGGCGACGCCAGCCTCGGATTTGAGCTCCTGAAAAAAAGCCGGGAGCAGGAGCTTGAAATCAGCGAGCTTCACTATTCGTCCCTCATCGTCCGCCATTTTGATCCCGCGCCAAGGCTTAAAGCCGGACTCAAGCTCGGCCCGCTCGCCAACTCCATGATCGATGTCAGCGACGGAATAATGAACGACCTAACCAGAATCCTGGAAGAGAGCGGCCAAAAGCAGAATCTGCGGGCCGTCATTCATCTTGACCAAATTCCCCTGAGCGACGATTTCAAGAAATTCTATGGAGGACACCCGCTCAGGTCCAGGCAGGCTTTGAGCCTGGCGCTCAGCGGCGGAGAAGACTATGAGCTTCTCTTCACCGCTCCCCGCGGGGCCCGGACCGAAATTGCCAAAGCCGGCAGGGAAATGGACTTGAGCGTCACCCGGATCGGAAAAATGGAAAAGGCCAAAACCCGGGAAATAATCCTGCTCGACCAAAAAGGCAGGAAAGTTCCCGCTCCCAAGTTATGGTTCGAACATTTTCCGCGACAGGAGCGCAATCGAAACTGATGCCATTTTTATATGAATGGAGGATTGTCGCCGGCCTGGTTCTGATCGCGCTCAGCGCTTTTTTCTCGGGCTCGGAGTCGGCCTTTTTCTCCGTGTTGGGAAGAGGCGCTCTGGCCAGGATCGAGCAGGAAAGGCCCCGGGCCGGCAGGTTGATCCGCCAGATGCTGCTTTCGCCCCAAAGATTGATCAGCTCCATCCTGGTGGGAAACACCTTTGTCAATATCCTCTTTTCCATTGTTATCGCCTCGGTCTTTGCCGCGGTTTTAATCGGCTCCGGCCGGCACAAGTTCCAGGGAGCGGAGTCGGTCTGGATCAGCGCGGTCACCACCCTGACCAGCGCCGGCCTCATCCTGGTTTTCGGCGAGCTTATCCCCAAGACCATAGGCGTCAGGTTCTACCGCAGGTGCGCGGTGTTGGCCGCGGAGCCGCTTTACTGGTTCAACAAGACGATCTTTCCGGTGGAATTTATTTTGCGGAGAATCAGCCGCGGGGTTTTGAAAATAATCGGCATAAAACTGGGCGCGGGGCGTAAACTCGCAAACCAGGAGCTTGAGCAGCTGGTGGAGGCCGGCGGAGAAGAGGGGGTACTTGAGGAGCGCGAATACGAGCTGATCAGAAATGTTTTCGCGTTCGGCGACCTTACCGCGGCCGAGGTGATGACGCCCCGCCACGAAATCTTCAGCCTCCCGCTTGAGATGGAATACTCCGAGCTGAAAAACAAATTCCTCGCAAGCGGATTCTCCCGGGTGCCCATTTACCAGAAAAGCCCGGAGCAAATCATCGGCGTGCTCACGGCCAAGGATATCCTGAAACTCGATGCCATTCCCGGGCCGCCCAAGCCGGTCGAAGCTATGCTCCGCCGGCCCTTCAGCGTGCCTCCCCAGAAAAAACTCGATGGCCTGCTCAAAGATTTCCTCACCCGGAATATCCATATCGCCCTGGTCGTTAACGAGTACGGCGAAATGATGGGAGTGATAACCCTGGAAGACTTGCTCGAAGAAATCTTCGGCGAAAGCGAGCTGGAACAGCCCGGGGAGCAGGAGATAGTTGATAAGGGAGAAAACCGCTGGGAAGTCCTGGGCCGGATGGATATTCGTGATTTCAACCAGAAAATGGACGCCTCGCTTTCCGCTCCCGGGATCAGAACTGTAGCCGGCTACCTGCTCAACGAGTTCGGCCATTTCCCGCAGCTCAACGAGGAGCTCAAGCGGGAAGGTTACCGCTTCCGGATAAAGGAGATAAAACGCGGCCGGATTCACAAGCTCGAGGTGGACAAGACCAATGATTAGCCCCGCGATTTTAATCATCACGATTGCGGCCCTGGTTTTGCTCAACGGCTTTTTCTCCGGAGCGGAGATCGCCATCATAAGCGCGAACCGCGCTCTGGTCAGAAAAAAAGCCGGAGGGCAAAGCCTCGCCGCCCGGCTGCTTGATGAATTCCACACCCGGCCCCAGCGGATGCTCGGGACCTTCATAATCGGCTCAACCGTTTGCGCGGTCGCGGCGAGCACGGTCGCAACCTTTTATCTGCGCGGCCGCTTCGGAGAGATTGGAGACCTATACGCGCTTATCGTAATGACCCCGCTTCTTCTCATCCTGGGAGAGATGGCGCCCAAGATCGCCTGCCAGGAGCACGCCAACAGCCTCGCCGGCAAATCCCTGCTCGGATTATGGTTCTTCTCCTTTTTGTTTTATCCGGTGGTGTGGGCTCTCGGATTGATCGGAGAGGCCGGCTCAAGGCTGATGGGAGGAAAAAAAGGCGAGGCCGAGCCTTTCTTCTCCAAATCCGAACTCGAGTACTTTTTGTTCGAGCACGGCGGCCGAGGGGGATTGAAGCCCCACGAGCAGAGAATGATCCACAGGATTTTCAGGTTCAGCGAAACCACCGTCGGCGAAGTGATGATTCCTCTCGTGGAGGTCAAGGCCGTGGAAGACAGCTGCACTATAAAAGAAACGCTCGACCTGGCCCGGAGATGGACTTACAGCCGCTACCCGGTTTACCAGGACCGGATCGATAACATAATCGGCCAGATCAAAACCACCGACCTGCTCGCGGCTCCCGACCAGAGTCAAAAAGTAACCGAGCTCGCTAAGCCCGTGTATTTCGCGGCCGAGACCATGCCGGTGGATGAGCTCCTGGCCAAAATGCAGAGAGAGAATTCCCTTATGGCCGTAGTCGTCGATGAATATGGAGGTTCCATCGGCATCATCACCCGGGAGGACATTCTTGAGGAAATAATCGGCGAAATCCGGGACGAGCACGAGCAGATAAGGCCCCTCTTTCGCCAGCTCGCGGGAAACCGCTGGATGATCAACGCGCGGATGGAGATCAACCAGATCAATGAAACCTTCGGCTGGAGCCTGCCCAAAGACAATTATGAAACCCTGGCCGGATTCCTGCTCGACCAATTCCAGCGAATACCCAAAATCGGGGAGGTTATCCGCTTTGAAAACTTCACCTTCCTGATCAAACGCGCCAACCCGCGCTCCATCCTGGAAGTAATGGTTTACCGGGAGACCCCCCCGTCCCAAATTCCGCAAAAACAGGAACTGGAAGGATAAAGAATGAGGTTCCTTGCCGGCTTCCTGCATCATTCTCTTAGAGCCAGCGCGGTGATCACGACTCTGATCGCGCAGGGATTGTTCTTGCCTGTTTCTGAAGAAAACTTCCTTGAGTTTAATAGAAGCAAAATAGCCAAAGTTCGGGGAGTTGAAAGGATTGTCTTTACACCTGGTTTGGCTATAATAAAAATGAGCGTGGGGATGGAGTCCCCCTTAATTGTCGTTTCCGACTGATGACTCCTACCGGTTCGTTAACAATTAACGAAAGATGGGAGTCGGACCTTGATCGATAATTCCCAGAAAAAAATCAGTGAAGCCGCCAGCCCGGGTTTTTCCGACCGGGTTGCGCAGGAAAGCCTGGCGAGATTGGTGTATCGCGCCCACGAAGTTCTAGCGGGCTGCGGAAATGAATTTTCTCAAAGTCTGGCACGGCTGGACAGCCTTTCCGCGCGGCTCCAGGAAGGACGGTTTCATTTGGCGGTTTTAGGACAATTCAAGCGGGGCAAGAGCACGCTGTTGAATGCCCTGCTTGGAGGCCCTATACTGCCGATTTCTGTGATTCCGCTTACCGCCATCCCCACTTTTATAAAGTGGGGGCCGCAGACGGCCGCAACGGTCATATTTAACAGGAGCAAGCCAGCGGAAAAATTTCACGGCGGAGAGGTTTCCGCTCTTGCCGATTTTCTGGCCGGGTTTGTGGCCGAGGAACGAAATCCCGAGAACAAACTGGATGTATCTCAAGTTGATGTTGAATATCCTTCATCGATTTTACAAGAGGGGGTAGTTCTTATTGACACGCCCGGCATAGGCTCGACTTTCAAGCATAATACCGAAGCCACCCTTAATTTCCTTCCCCAGTGTGACGCCGCATTGTTCATTGTGTCACCGGACCCGCCCATTACCGAGGTTGAAGTCGAATTTCTGAAGGAAGTGCAGTCCAAGATAAGCTGCCTCTTTTTTGTGTTCAACAAGGCGGACTATTTGACCGACCAGGAGCTGGAGCAAAGCATCTCTTTCCTCCAAGGAGTTTTGGAAAACAAGGCTGGAATAAGCAACGGGCTGGTTATTTTCAGGGTATCCGCGCTTAAGGGCTTAAAAGCTAAATTGGCTGGTTCCAATGCGGAATGGGAGGCAAGTGGCCTAGACCGCATAGAGAAGCATATGATAAATTTTCTTGCACAAAACAAGAAGCGGGCGCTGGAAGAAGCGATTGCCCGCAAATCACAAGCCGTCCTTCAGGATTCCGTTATGCGCCTTCAACTGGAAATCCAATCACTTAAGATGCCACTCGAGCGGCTGGAAGAGAGAATGAAACTTCTGAATCAAAGGCTTGACGCCGCGAGATACCAGAGGGTGCTTGAGGGAGATATGCTGGAAGGCGATAAAAAACGCTCTATCGAGCAGTTGGAGGAGCGGGCGGATGAGCTTAGAAAAAAAGCTTACAGCCAACTCTCGGAAATCATCCACAATTTTGTTCTGCTCAAAAAGCAGGTTGACGAGAAGCTGATCCAGGAAAAACTCCGCAAAACCATCCCGGTATTTTTCGAGCACGCTTTCGGAGAAATGTCACGCGCATTTGAAAAAGAAATGATCAATCTTCTCCGGGGCCACCAGGAGCGGATTGAGGAACTTGTGCAGAGTATCAGAAAAGACGCGGCGGAGATATTCGAAATCCCCTATGTCCCGGTTGAACAGCTCGAAACATTGGAACTGGAAAAAGCCCCCCACTGGGTCACTCATTATTGGAACGATTCTTTCGGCCTGCCGTCGGAGGGATTTATCGACGGCTTTCTGCCCGGCTCCATCCGCAGGCGCAGGGTCTTAAAAAGAGCGGACGAAATAATTGATTCCCTGGTTGTGCAGAATGTCGAAAATGTGCGCTGGTCAACACTCCAGATTTTGAACGACACCTTTAGAAATTTTGGCGACCTGATTGACAAAAAACTGGCCGAGGCGGTTGCCGCCACAAAGGAAGCCATTGATGCGGCTTACCTGCAGCGCCGGGAACGCTCGGAAGGCGTCAACTCCGAGCTTGTCCGGCTGGATACCATCCAAAAACAGTTAATCTCCATATCGGATCGTTTGGAATCGTTCCTTAAATCTCTTGGCAGAAAGGAGAACTAAATGGACAAAATCAATTCGGTTCGGGCGATTGAAATCCTTGACTCGCGCGGCAATCCAACCATCCGGGTATTTGTAAGTCTCAGCAACGGGATTACCGCCAGCGCGTCAGTGCCTTCCGGCGCGTCAACGGGAGAGAATGAAGCGGTGGAATTGCGCGACGGAGATAAAAAACGTTATGACGGCAAAGGCGTGCTCAAAGCCGCGGCCAATGTTAATGAAATCATCGCCCCGAAACTATTAGGGATGGACCCGGCAAAACAGGCCGAGATCGACAGAGTTATGATCGAACTGGATGGCACTCCGAACAAGGGCAAACTCGGCGCCAATGCCATCCTGGGGGTATCGATGGCAATCGCCAGAGGCGCAGCGGTCAGTGTTAACCTTCCTCTTTACGCCTATCTCGGAGGGTCGTCCGCAAAGGAGCTGCCGGTTCCCATGATGAATATCCTGAACGGAGGCAAGCACGCGGATAACAGCGTGGACCTGCAGGAGTTTATGGTAATGCCGATTGGCGCGCCGAATTTTGCGGAAGCGCTCCGCTACGGCGCGGAAACCTTCCATTCGCTCAAAAAGATTCTCAAGAAAAAGGGCTACGCAACCGCGGTGGGCGATGAAGGCGGATTTGCCCCCAACCTGAAAAGCAACGAAGAGGCGGTTGAGCTCATTGTGGAGGCGATTCAAGCCGCAGGCTACCAGCCGGGCAAGCATGTTGCCGTCGCCCTGGACCCCGCCGCAAGCTCTTTTTATGAAGACGGTGTTTATAATCTTTCCAAGTCCCGCCAGGGCAAGAAAACCAGCGGAGAAATGACCGAGCTTTATAAAAGATGGATAGAAAAGTACCCCATCGTCTCAATCGAAGACGGGCTGGCGGAAAACGACTGGGAAGGATTCCGTGAGCACACCGAGGTTCTAGGCAAGAAAATTCAGATTGTGGGCGACGACATCTATGTAACCAACACGCGATTTATCGAGCGGGGCATCGAGGAAAAAACCACCAATGCGGTTTTAATTAAACTCAACCAGATCGGCACCGTGACCGAAACCATTGAGGCGATAGAATTATGCAAAAAGGCCGGGTGGGGTTATGTAATATCCCACCGCTCGGGCGAAACTGAGGACGCTTTTATGGCTGACTTTGCCGTAGCTATGAGAGGCGGCCAGATAAAATCCGGCTCGGCCTGCCGGAGCGAGCGCATCGCCAAATACAACCGGCTGCTGGAGATCGAAAGGGAGTTGGGCAAGGCCGTGGTCTTCGGAAACCCGCTGGTATGAAAGAATGGACGCTCTGTGCGGCAGAAAAGACATCGTGAGCGATTTAACTACCCTTATGCTGAGCGGCCAGGCTGTTCTGTTGTACGGCCCCATGGGGATCGGCAAAACATCCATTCTGGAAACAGTTAGGCGGGCTGTTGAAAATAAAAACCGTCCATGCGGATATTCCGCTCAAACTAGATCCTTGTCTGATTTGACCGCTGCCCTGCTTCGGGTTTATCCGAACATAAATGGCGAAGGCTGCACCCCGCGTCAGCTCCGAAACGCCTTGCGCTTCGCGGTTGAGCGCAACCCCGGCGCGTTGCTGCTCGATCACCTCCATAGCGCTGGCACCCAATTTAAGAAATATTTGGGCTCACTGCGCAGATCTGGCCTCGGCGTGCTTTTTGCCGCAGATGCGGAGGATCCTCGCGATCATATGCGCTTTCGATCCATGCATCTTGCTTGGCGAGAAATGGAGGTCGCTCCTCTCCCGGCTCGGACTCTGCGCCGCATTCTGGCCGAGTCGCTGGCAGACAAGTCACTACCCCATCCTTTATCGGAAGCTAATCTTTCCGCTTTGCTTAAAGCCGCGCATGGTCGTCCCGGATGGATACTCATGATGGCGGACCTTCTGCAGAATCCCTGTTATTGGAGTGGTGGATCTGTACATGTGGAATCCCTCCGGGCCAGTGTCATGATTATGATGAAAAAAAAATATCTTGTCTGCCCCAAAGGTGCTCAAGAGGAAGAATGGCAGGGATTCCAAACATAACGAATGAGTGTACCGCCCGCAACCGTGGGCGGTCCGCGCATCGTGAGGCCAGGTGAAGAGGTGAACTTTATGAACAGCCTGAGAACCCAAGCTTGTCTGGTTTGCGATTCAGTCGCAAAACGCGCTTTCGATTTTATGTGTCAATATCAATCCAGGCTGGAAACCGATGTTGTCGAGCAAGACTCGCATGCCCGGCGCGGAGGGTTCTGTGCCTTTCATACCTGGCAGTACAATCAACTTTCGTCATCGTGTGGAGTATGCGCCGGCAATTCGGCATTTTTGCAATCGGTCGGTGAACGGCTGCTGGCCATAGCCGCCGGAGCGATGGCTACCGAAGAACTGCTCCATGAGCTGGAGAGGTGCCCGGCTGCCCATCCGGCATGCGGTGTCTGTGAGCTCACGGCGAAGGCGGAGGAAGAAGCTCTAGCTGAAGCATTATCGGGTTTAAAATCAGCCACCGCAATGAACAATACCGTGCCCCTCTTATGCTTCCCACACCTGGTTGCTCTGGCGTCGAGGTGCACCGAGCTCGATAAAATTCGCCTGCTTTTGGAGCGGCACGGGGAGGAGTTCAAGGGGGTGGCCGAGGAAATGCGGCAATATATCGACAAATTCAAAAATCTTCGCCGCGATCTGATCACTCACCGAGAGCGGGTGGCCGCCTGGTATGGCTTGATATTGCTCGCTGGACGCTCCGAGTCTCGCTTTTGAATTTCTCCGCCGCTATGCTAAAATATTTCTAGTCTTGGGGATGGAGTTCCCCTGATAACCGCTCGGGCCGGGCTGATGACTCCTACCACGCAGGCTACCGCAGCGGTAGGAGTGATACGGCAAGAGAAGCAACCCGCTGCAAAGCTGGTTTTTTTATGTCTGCGCGATGGCCCAGGAGGTGTTTGCCCCATGGTTTTCCACAGCATACTATTCGAAGAAACAGAAGACAGCATACAGAAAGAAACACTTCAAGACCCCGCGCCTTCGGGCAGATTCAGGCCATCCCCAAAGAAGAAGATGGAAATCCCCCCGCTTGACAAACTTCATTGCCCGAAGTGCAGGAAGCAAACGCTGAGGCATTACGGAAAATTTACGATTTTCTGCTTATCATGTGGCGCCTCATATAAGCGAGACTTAAATCTTATGATTGATGCCAAAATACCGCCTTCAACCCATCGACAACTATTCAAAGGTTGTTTGGGGGTGGAAAGCAACGATTTTGTGGCGCCGGATTAGAGTTTACCATTGGCCAAGAAAACTATAGCGATAGCCAGGATAGAGACATGGGCCAAAGGGCGAGCAAAGCGAGACCTGGTGCCAGTGGCTTTCTGGTATAACGGTGTCATAAGAAGGTGAAAGAAATGGATGAAAAAGAATTGGAGCGCAAGGTAGAGGAACTTAAGAAAAAAATCGAGGAAATTGAAAAGGCCGGGAAAAATTTCCACGCCGCGCTGGACGAGTACTCAAAAACTATGGCAGAGGCCCTACACCGAATGCGGAACCTGCTGCAGCAACTGCCCTACCATGCCGATAGACAAAAATGGAACGCGCTGGACGACTTCTTAAAAACTATGGCAGAGGCCAATAAACGAATGCGGAGCAAGTTGTAGATTGAGTAAATTCTTTGTAAAGTATGCACTTGCTCCAGTGTTCAAGTTTGAGCTATGCGTCTTGCCTACCGGGTATGGTCGGGCGCATGTGGAATCCATGCGGGCCAGCATCATGATTGAGATCAATCAAAGGTATTTTCTCTTCACGCAAAGCGGCTAAAAGGAAGAATCGAGTTTGGTAACGGCCGGGTTTCTGAGCATGACTCTTGAATTTTACTGCCGCTATGCTAAAATAATTTTTAGTTTTGGGGATGGAGTTCCCCTGATAACCGCCCGGGCCGGGCTAATGACTCCTGGCGCGCAGGCAGTGGAAACGATTTTACGCCTGCTTTACGGCCCAGTGGGTTTTTGAAAAGGAGGACTCCATCATGGAATCGATTCTTATTATTGCTTTTCTTCGGCCCGAACCGGTTATTCTTTCGACAGTTATCGCCCGCCGCTTTAAGGCATCCATTTATCTGGAGCTACCGCCATGGGACGAGACAGCTTGAGCCCCTCTTGCCAGTCAGATGCCAGCCCTGCGCGTTTCTATAGCATTCTATTTCGAGAAGCGGATTACCCCCTCAGCCGGGAAACGCGTCAAGCGCCCGTCTTCTTTCATGACCTGAATCTCGATCAGATAGTGGAAGACATCACCACGGGCTGGAAGGACTACGACCTCTTACCCTTATTTTACGCCCCTATTAACGATATCGAAACAATCACTTATCGCCAGGAAATAATGCAGGATATCGAGCAACCACCCCTGATGCTGGTCATCAAGTCGTTCTCCCAAAAGATGGTCGCGATGCGAGAGCGTATAAATGAGGCAAATAAGCGCCATTACAAGTACGAAAAGGAGCGATGGCTCCTGGACACTGCTGCAATCTATTGCGAGGCGGTCGAAGGTCTCCGGCAGGATATCTGTCGGATCAATTTGACATCCCGCGGCATGAACGCCTTCCGCGAGTATCTTGCGGAGTATGTCGAATCTGCCTCCTTCCGCAAGCTTGCCAAGGAGACAGCGGCGCTGAAGTCGGCGCTGTCCGCTATCGAGTATTGTCTGCTCATCGACGGCAGCCGCGTCACGGTGCGCCACTACAAGGCTGAGAGCGACTATAGCGCTTCTGTGGAGCAGACCTTTGATAAATTTAGGCGGGGAGCGGTGAAGGACTACCGGACCAAGAAGTTATATATGAGAGGCATGAATCACATCCAGGCGCAGGTGGTGGAGCGGGTCGCACGATTGTATCCAGACACTTTCCGCGCCCTGGAGACCTATTATGCGGAGCACTCTAACTATCTTGACGAAAAAATTTCGCGTTTCGACCGTGAGATTCAGTTCTATGTCGCTTATCTTACCTATGTCGAAAATTTCCGCCGCGCCGGACTGAGTTTTTGCTACCCCCAGCTATCTCGCACATCCAAAGAGGTAATCAGCCGTGAAGGCTTCGATCTTGCTCTGGCCGGCAAACTCATCCGCGAAAAAACTGAGGTTATCCGCAACGATTTCTTTATGTGTGGCCCAGAGCGCGTCTTCGTCGTTTCCGGCGCCAACCAGGGCGGCAAGACGACGTTCGCACGCACATTCGGCCAGTTGCACTATCTGGCCAGTCTGGGGTGCCCGGTCCCGGGAACGGAGGCTCGCCTTTTTCTCTTCGACCAGCTCTTCACCCATTTCGAAAGGGAAGAACACATCGATAACCTCCGGGGCAAGTTGCTGGACGATCTGGTCAGGATCCGCCAGATTCTGGATCAGACAACCCCGAACAGCATCATCATCGTCAACGAGATCTTCTCATCTACAACGCTCAACGACGCGGTCTTCTTGAGCAAAAAGGTAATGGAAAGAATCTCTCGGTTCGGTCTGCTCGGCGTCTTTGTCACTTTTTTGGATGAATTATCGTCATTCAATGAGAAAACGGTCAGTGTCGTCGCCACGGTCGATCCGGTCAATCCTGCGGTTCGGACCTACAAACTGGAGCGAAGACCTGCCGACGGACTCGCGTATGCCCTCGCGATTGCGGAGAAGCACCGCGTGACCTATGACCGGCTGAAGGAGCGGATCAAGGCATGAAAGCGCTTTTGATGCATCGGGATCGGGATTTCGATCTGGGCCAGGAATTGCCGTGCAACGAATCTGCGCTGACACAGGACCTGGAACTGGACACATTGGTGCGGGCCATGGCGGGTGACGACGAGTTTCTGTTCGATGTGGCACGCAAGGCGCTCCTCTCGGGCCTGCGTAACGATTTGGACACGATCCTGTATCGGCAGGAGATCCTGAAGGATTGTATGAAGAACCCTGTGGTGGTCAGACAACTCTACGACCTCACAGTGGAGGCGAGCGAGGTCAAGTATAAGCTCCGCTACGTCTTCTTCAGCGACTCTCCAAGCTGGATTTTATATGACTCGATCAAATTGATGGAGATGTATATGGCCATACTCCGGAGGCTGAGGGGCATGGCGGATATGCATATCGGTGAATTCCATTCGAAGGGTTTCACCGTCTTTTTCCTGATGCTCAAGAAGGAATTCAATGACGAGTATTTCTCCAGCATCCAGAATCATCTGACAGAGTTGAAGTTCAAAGCGGGCATCTTGTTGAGCGCCAAGCTGGGAGAGGGCAACGCGGGCACCAACTACATACTTCGCCGTCCGCGCGGGAAAAAGCTGAACTGGCTCAAGCGGATCCTTGGCCAGGGGACGCCTGCCTATACCTTTCGCATCCACCCCCGCGACGAGGCTGGCGCAAGGATTCTCTCGGATATGGAGAATTTAGGGATCAATCTGGTGGCGAACGCGCTCGCCCAATCAGCCGATCACGTCCTTAGCTTCTTCGATATGCTGCGGGCGGAGGCGGCCTTCTATGTGGGCTGTTTGAATCTGCACGACCGGCTCGTGGCCAAGGGAGAGCCTGTGTGTTTTCCCTGCCCGGCGGCAGCGGGCGAACGCAGACTCCGGTTCAGCGGGCTGTATGACCCATGCCTTTCGCTCCTCATGAAGCATAGAGTCGTGGGAAATACCGCGAATGCCGATGGCAAGAGCATCGTGATCATCACCGGCGCCAACCAGGGCGGAAAGTCGATCTTCCTGCGCAGCATCGGCCTGGCGCAGATGATGATGCAATGTGGCATGTTTGTCGCGGCCGAGTCTTTCGATGCCGAGCTGTGCACGAGCTTGTTCACGCATTACAAACGGGAAGAGGACGCGACGATGAAGAGCGGAAAGCTCGACGAGGAGCTCGGCAGAATGAGTGATATTGCCGATGCTATCGCCCCGAATGCGATGCTGCTCTTCAACGAATCATTCTCAGCAACGAACGAGCGCGAGGGGTCGGAAATTGCGAGGCAGATTGTATGCGCTCTGCTGGAAAGACGCATCAAGGTCTTTTTTGTGACGCATTTGTATGAATTCGCGCATGGCTTGTTCGCCCGGAAGATGGAGGATGTAATTTTCCTGCGCGCGGAAAGACGACCCGACGGGACGCGAACCTTCAGACTCGTTGAGGGCGAACCCTTGGAGACCAGCTACGGCCAAGACCTTTACCGGGAGATATTCGTTGACGAAACAAAGGAATCGGAGGCGAAAATTAAATCCGATGATGACCAGAACAGCTCGGACTGCCCAACCGAGCGCATCGTCAAATATGATCAACTGCCGGAGATTGGAGCGGAGACTGGGAAATCAGCGGTATTTGGAGCCACTCGGCAAAAAATCAGGGAGTGAAACATGCTTGGTTTATTGGCGATTTCTCTCCCTTTTTGCTTGCTCGCCTCTGTTATGGCCTTTATGATCACATACGGCGAATATCAAAAACACGGCTTCAGCCGCGAACGGTTGTTGCGGGAAGCGTTGAGCACGGCTGTTTTCGCCTTTTTGCTAATGTTCGGGATTATGGTTATAATATGCCTCTTTTTTACGATGATGAAATTATGAATAATCATATCAGGGAACCGGGGAAAACCCCCAATCAACAATTGACAGTAAAAATTAGAGTTGCACTCGATTAGTTTTAGAAGGAGGCGGTATGGCCAAGGCAAAAAGTTGCGTGTTTTGCGATATTGTGGCCGGCAAGGCAAACGCTTACAAGGTTTACGAGGATGACCTTTCTATGTGCATCCTGGATATCAATCCTTTTACTCAGGGGCATTGTTTGGTCATATCCAAGAGACATGTCCCCTGGTGGCACAACCTGAGCAAGCAAGAAACCGAAAGCCTGTTCAAGACCGCCAGGCTGGCCGCTAAAAAAATAATGAAAGAGTTCAATCCCGATTTTGTCTGTATGTATGCCCGGGGAAGGAGAATACCTCATACCCATATCTTCCTGGTGCCCACCATCAAAGGCGATGTCCTTGACCGGTTCTTCAACGCACTTGAAGGATTCCAGGAATCGCCTCCCAAACTGGCCAAGCTCAGACAAAAATCCTCGCTTAACCAAACCTCGCGTCAGCTTAGGATCGGACACGAAGAATGAGAAACGAGCACAACGGCGTTTATCATGTGCGGCAAACAGAATACTTTATTTCTTAAATAAAAATGTTGAAGCCTCGCAGCCATACTCTCCACTTTGTGCTACTTCTTGGTGTGGTCAGCTTATTCGCGGATATGACCTATGAAGCCGCGCGAAGCATCACCGGCCCCTATCTGGCGATTCTCGGGGCAAGCGCGGCCGTGGTCGGCATAGTCGCGGGTTTTGGCGAACTTATCGGCTACGGCCTTCGAATCGTTTCGGGAATGGTCAGCGATCGGACGCACAAGTACTGGACGGTTACCATCACAGGATATGCGGTCAATCTCTTGGCCGTTCCCGCGCTGGCTCTGGCGGGAAACTGGGAGATTGCCGCGGCGCTGATCATATTGGAACGTTTGGGCAAGGCGATCCGGACTCCGGCCAGGGACGCCATGCTTTCTCATGCTGGCCGCGATTTGGGAAGAGGCTGGGCATTCGGCGTCCATGAAGCTATGGACCAGGTCGGGGCCATGATTGGCCCGATGATTGTGGCCGCGGTTCTGGCGTGGAGAGGCAGTTATCCATACGGGTTTGCCGTTCTGGCTATCCCGGCTCTTCTGGCCTTGGCCATGCTCATCGTCGCCCGGGTCACCTATCCTCAACCTCATGATCTCGAGCCGTCGTTCCAAGCGAACGCAACCACCGCGCTTCGTTCGAACTTCTGGCTTTATCTTGCCGCGGCAGCCTGTATCGCCCTCGGATTTGCGGACTATCCATTGGCGGCTTTCCATATGAAAACCGCGAAAATAGTGGCCGACAAGTGGATACCCCTGATCTATTCTGGAGCTATGGGAGTGGATGCCTTGAGCGCTCTTGTTTTCGGGCGCTTGTATGACCGGAAGGGGTTCTCGGTTCTGATCTTCATCGTTGCACTGTCGGCATGGAGTGCGCCTTTTGTGTTCCTGTCCGGGCCGGGAATGCTGATTATTGGGATGGTGTTGTGGGGTCTGGGTATGGGCGCTCAAGAATCGACCATCCGCGCGGTTGTCGCTGACATCGTGCCTCAAGACCGAAGAGCCACCGGCTACGGGGTTTTCAATGCGGGATTTGGTCTCGCCTGGTTTATCGGCAGTGCGCTGATGGGATTTTTATACGGCAAATCCCTGATCGCAATGGTTTCATTCTCCGTGGCATCCCAATTGGCTTCATTGCCGCTGCTTTATCGCTTGCGAAAGTATTTAAATTCCAAAAACTCCAGCCCGAATCAGCACCTCTGAATTTTGCAATCAAGTCTCCAAATAAAACGTAAGTGGCTTTGTTTTGGTCCGCTACTGCTCAGTCCAGCCTCAAGCCGTTCTCGACATAGCGTTTGCCTTTGAAGGTCAGCCGGTATCTCGCGGCTTTGCCCGCTTTCTCCTCCTTCACCAGGAACCCGCTTCTGGTGGCGTTATTCAGAACCGTGTTAAGATTGCCTGGAATTTTCTCGGCCAGCACCTGATGGCATTCCTGGATCTCGGAAGCGTTGAACGAGCCGCCCAGTTTCTGGTCAAGGTAGTAGGCGAAGATCATCACCCGGTCGTGAGAGGTCTGCGGCCGGTACCGCTCGCTGATCGCCCTGATTTCCTCCGCATCAACTTTTATATCAACCCGCTCCGGCAGATGAGCCTCTCTAGCTGCCGCTTCACCCGCGTGGACATCTGTATAACTCTCCGGGCCACGTTCAACCGGCTTGTTGAACCGCTCCGGAGAACGGCGCGGTCCCCGCCTGCTGTCCCGGCCCTTGTCGTGGTATCTTTGCTTTTCCATCGGGCGATGAGGATGGCTAATGTCCTGCCTCGGATGCGGTGGTGCCTGCGGCGCCGGCGCTTTTCCCGACGGCAAAAGCTGGTTCAGCTTGGCAAGCGCTCTGGGCTCGTATTTGCGGAGCATGCCCTGCATATAGTTTTCATCGCCCCGAAACTCGAGCTCAAAATCCGCACAAGCGAAACGGTAATAATACTCCCTGTTCTGATCATCGTTCTTCATTTTCCCGGCCACTCCTTTTCAAGTTTGTTTTCTATGCCAATTTCTTTAAGCACTCTTCCGACCATTCCGTCCACCAGCTCTTCAACGCTTTCCGGCCTGAAATAAAATCCGGGCGCGGCCGGCATAACAATCGCTCCGGCACGGTTAAGCCTGCCAAGGTTTTCAATGTGGATCAGGTTTAGCGGCGATTCCCGGAAAACCAAGGCCAGCGGCCTCCGCTCCTTGAGCATCACATCCGCGCATCGCTCAATCAGGTTGGACGAGACCCCGCCTGCGATCCTTCCGATAAGGCCCATCGAGCACGGCGCAATCACCATCGCATCCCTGACCGAAGAGCCGCTGGCAAGAGGCGAGTTGAAGTTATCCACCGGATGAACCTTCAGCCTGCCTTTGCCCCCGCCCAAAAATTTCCGCCAGCCTGACTCGCCTTCGGGCTGAGGCCCGACCTCAAGCTCAAAAACCTCAGTCCCGGTTTCGCTCACCAGCAGATCAACCGGGTGCCCGTTCTTCAAAAGCCAGCTCAAGAGCCTGACCCCGTAGACCATCCCGCTCGCGCCGCCAAGCGCCACAACTATCCGTTTCATTTCCTTACCAGTATATCAATAATGCCGAACACCATAAAGGTCACGCTGATCCATCCGTTCATATTGAAAAAAGCGAGATCCAGCTTGGAAAGGTCATCCGGCTTGAGCAGGCTGTGTTCCCAGACAAAAAGCGCGGCAATCACCGCCAGACCAGCAACATAAACCGGCCCAAGGTGGAGCACAAAATACGGCCCGGCCAGCAGAACCAGGCTCGCGGAATGCAGCCCCCGCACAAGCCAGAGCGAACCGCTTATGCTCATAAACCGGGGGATGGAATACAAACCCTGGCGCCGGTCGATCTCGATGTCCTGAAAGGAATAAAGAATGTCAAACCCCGCAACCCACAAAATAACCGCGGCGGAAAGGAAAAACGGCGCAAGATCGAATCTGCCTTTTATCGCCAGCCACGCGCCCATGGGCGCAATCGCCAGGCTCATCCCCAGAACGAAATGACTTAAGCGCGTGAACCGCTTGGTCAGCGAATAAAAACAAACCCAGGCGATCGCAACCGGAGAGAGCAGAAAGCACAGCCTGTTCAGGCTGTAAGCGGCAAAAACAAAAACCGCAAAGCTCACAATTATGAAAACCGCCATCTCCATTTTTCTTAAACGGCCGCTCGGAAGTGCCCTTCCCGAAGTCCTCGGATTTCTCGCGTCAAACCCCGCATCCGCCAGGCGATTGACCGCCATGGCGCCGCTCCTCGCAGCAACCATCGCCAGCAGGATGAAAAAAAATTCTCTCAAGGATGGAACCCCGTTTTTTGCCAGGAAAGCCGCGAGCAGCGCAAACGGAAGAGCGAACAGGCTGTGCGCCAGCTTGATGTCCCCGAAGATCAGCCCCAGCTTGAGGAAAAAATTTCTAATCGATCCCATACTCTTTCCAGCGCTTGGACACCAGCGCTTTGATCTCGTCGCTCATTTTGATCTCATCCGGCCACTGCCGCTCAAAGCCCTCATCGGGCCGCTTGCGGGTGGCATCGACCCCGATCTTGGTTCCCAGCCCGGTCATGGGCGCGGTGAAATCAAGGACATCAGCCGGGCCTTTCACAAAGATAATGTCCCGTCCCGGATCAACATTGTTGCCCAGACGCCAGATGACCTCGGACATATCCTGCACATTCACTTCCTTGTCAAAAACCACGATCCATTTGGTGAGCATCATCTGTCCCAGGCCCCAGAGGCTGTACATCATTTTATACGCCTGGCCCGGATACCGCTTGTCAATGCTCACAAAAGCATAATTGTGAAAGATGCCCTCAACCGGAAGATTGATGTCCTGAAGCTCGGGCAAAAGTTTCTTGAGAAAAACCAGAAAAATCCTCTCGCTCGCCTTCCCGAAAAAACAGTCCTCCATCGGCGGCTTGCCCGCAACCGTGGCCGGATAAATCGCATCCTTTCTGTGCGTTATGCAGTTGAGATGAAAAACCGGATACTGGTCGGCCGCGGAGTAAAATCCGGTGTGATCCCCGAAAGGTCCCTCAGTCCGCCGCTCCTTCGGCTCTACATAGCCTTCCAGGACGATCTCCGCCTCCGCAGGAACTTCCATATCAATGGTCTTGGCCTCCACAATCGCAACCGGACCGCTCTGCAAAAAACCGGCAAAAAGATACTCGTCAATTCCTTCCGGCACCGGCGCGGTGGATGCGTAAATCAAAGCCGGAGACCCGCCCAGGGCAATCGCAGCCGGAAGTCTAACACCCAGCTCCTCGGCCTCCCGGTAGTGCTGAGCGCCGCCCTTGTGCCAGTGCCAGTGCATCCCGGTTGTCTTGTTGTCAAAAACCTGAATCCGATACATCCCGATGTTCCTCACCCCGGTCTTCGGACTTTTCGTGATCACCATCGGCAGGGTCATAAATCTGCCGGCATCAGATGGCCAGCATTTGAGCACAGGCAGAATTGAAAGATCGGGATTTTCAAGCACGACTTCCTGACAAGCTCCCTTGCTCACTGTCTGGGGGGGGACTTTGGCAAGCTCCAGAAGCCGGGGCAAAAGTTTTGCCTTATCCAGAAGACCTTCCGGAATTTGCATATTGACAAGCTCTTGGAATCGCTTGGCAACATCATCAAGACTCTCCGCTCCGAGCGCAAGAGCCATCCGGTCCCTACTTCCGAAGGCGTTAATCAGGACAGGAAATCGGGAGTCCTTGACTCTTTCAAACAAAAGAGCGGGCCCGCGGCTCTTTATCACCCGGTCGTAAATCTCGCTGATCTCAAGCTCAGCTGAAACCTCGGTCTTGATCCGTTTAAGCCAGTTTTTGCTTTCAAGCGCGGCCACAAATTCCCGCAAGTCCTTGTATCCCATCCCGACTATCCTAACACGCTTGACCGAATAGACAAGACGCTTCGCGCAGACGAATAGCGCGGAATTTCTTAACTCCTAAAAAGCAAAGCAAAAAGAATCGCTGAGACTAAACACTTAATCATCATTCCGCGGCGCGGAAAAATTCCCGCTTCCTCAACAGATTTTTTCAAACAGCTTCAGTTTCAACAACTTAACCTTTTCCGTCTCCGCGCGCACCACCAGCATCCAAATTTCGGGCAGAAGTTTAGCAGAGATGAACGATATTCCGCTTGTAGGGGCGCTGCTTGCTGCGCCCTTGCGATGATGGACAATTTGCAGGGCAAGCCCTGCCCCTACATTG
>Ga0315280_10001250_pt1 | contig 44185 bp, 35 predicted proteins | sample YL17G06_40_MG_FD_203697 | JGI IMG/M metagenome (GOLD analysis project Ga0315280, IMG submission 203697) | Sediment microbial communities from Yellowstone Lake, YNP, Wyoming, USA - YL17G06_40 | ecosystem: Environmental > Aquatic > Freshwater > Lake > Sediment | place: USA: Wyoming | collected... | reverse complement strand
GACGTGACGTACGGCGTGGGTTCGGCCTACATCGGCTCGGTGAATAGGGTAATTGATCCGCGCGGAGAGTCCAAACCGCCCTGGGTAATTGCCGCCGAGCTGGCCCAGCGGATGGGAATCGACGGCTACATCAACAAGAGCGAAGAGGAGATATTGGAAGAGAGAGCCATGGCCAACGGGGTCTATGACTACCACCGATTCAAGAAGAAGGGCGTCTACCGGCTGAAGATGCTGGTGCCCTATGTGGCCTTCCGGAAGCAGATCGAGGACCCGGCGAAGAACCCCTTCACCACGCCTTCGGGTAAGATCGAAATCTACTCCCAGCAGTGGGCCGACCTGGGCATCCCCGGCCTGACGCCGATCCCGCAGTACTTCGAGTGCCAGGAAGGCCCCAACGATCCGCTGGCCAAGAAGTACCCGCTGCAGCTCATCACCAGCCACCTCAAGAGGCGGGCCCTCAGCCAGTTCGAGAACATCCCCTGGCTCAAAGAACTCCAGCCTCACACCGTGATGATCAACGTTGCCGATGCCCGGGTGCGCGGCATCCACGATGGCGACATGGTCCGGGTGTTCAACGACCGGGGGACAATCGATATCCGGGCCCAGGTCACCGAACGCATCATGCCGGGAGTGGTGGATGTCCCGCACGGCGCCTGGTATTCGCCGGACGGCAAGGGGGTGGACCGGGCGGGGTGCGCCAACACACTCACCAGCGAGGAGTACTCCCCCGGCGGCTCCTTCACCTTCAACACGGCCCTGGTGGAAGTGGCCAAGGCCAACTGACCTCGTACTCGGACAGATCGTCGCTAGCTGTCCGAAGAGACCCTGAAGAAGAGGTGCGAGGCATCTCGCATCGCCAGGTTTCACTCTGCTCTACTCGCCCCAGATGAGGCTCCTCCCCTGGATTCCCGCTTCCGCGGGAATGACAGAATAGGGCGCAGTCCGCGTCAGGCGGATGCCGAGGGTTTGGGGGTACGTCCGCAACTCCCGACTGAGGGGGTTGAATCAGGCCGACGTGACTGTGGTGCAGCAGAATGCTGCCGGGGTCTGAGGTGTCCCCAGAATTCCCTCCTTTTTATCTATCCCCCAAGAATGGGGGCCAGGGGGTTGATACCACTCGGCCAACCAGAGATAATCTCGATAGGCGAGAAAGAAGGCAGTCAGTTGCTCATCGGCGGTGAGGAGGGTAGAGCTATGAAGATTGCATCTGTGGCGGATGTAAAGGCCAAGTTCAGTGGCTACATCAAGGCCAGTGAAGAAGGGCCGGTTATTGTCACCAAGAATGGCAAACCCGTGGCCTTGCTGCTGTCGGTGAAAGACGAAGAAGAGATCGAGCGGCTGCTGCTAGCCTATTCGCCGAAGTTCAAGAGCATCATGCACGTGGCGGAGCGGCAGGTCCGGGAGGGCAAAGGGATCAAGCACGAAGACTTCTGGCGGGAGACAGAGGCGGATAGCAGGCAATGAAGGCCCAAGTGCGGGCGCTCCCGTGCCAGTGACTGTCCCTGCGTTTGAGATAAGCCATGACATTTGACCTTCAGCGCGTCATCGAAAGCAAGCGTGCCTACCGCCGCTCGCTGGCGCAGCGTCCGGTGGCGGAGAAACTGGCCATGCTGGACGAGCTGCGGGATCGGACACGCGCGATCCGTGCAGCGGCCGCGCGGCGGGAAGCGACAGTGTTGCGAGAGTCCCCGCCGGAATATCGCGCCAAGCCCCGGAAGGATTAACCACACCCAACTGCACCATCGTCCACTTCCCTTGACTCTCTATCAGACCCAGTCGTATGATTCGCGCAGTCATTGCAGTAGCGTAGAAGAGGAGTCTGACCGCAAAGGAATGGATATGCCAACAGATGATCCGTCGGTGTTCTGTGGAAGCTGCGAGGTGGCACTTGAAGAAGAGGCTAGCTGCCCAACCGAAAGCCGTAAGCCTTGTCCTTCATGCGGTTCAACGACGCGCAGTGTTCATGTGACAGTTAGGGACACCCTCACGATGAAGGAAAAACTCGGTATGAAAGGTCGCCATCCAAAAGGTGGGAGACCATTCATTGAACAGTCCTCCGGTGACGATCTTCATAGGAAATCTGGGAAATGGATGAAGCTCAGTCGGGTCATCGACCGGGACAACGACATCTACCATGAAGTGGTCACGGACCCGGAAACCGGTGAAGTGGTCCATGAGTGTAGAGAACCACTCTCGCAGCATCGGCAACATGGTACCGCTAAGCAAGAAGGCGAGAAGAAAGGCGATTGACCCCAAGTATCACCTTCTCACCGAAGTAGGCTTCGCCCACCAATACCAGTCTCCCAATGACCTCGGGTATCCCTGGGGAGCGTTCGCATCTTGAGCTATACTCACCATAGCCACGCGCGACTGGGCTTGGTCGCCAGATGGGATACAATGTCTCACGTCAATGCTCTATAATCACGCAAAGGGCAACCGGAAAAACAGACTAAGGAGTTGACGTATGTCTCCACAGGCCATAACTGAGAATACTCTGTTCTACGGGGACAATCTCCCCATCCTCCGAGACCACATACCGAGCGCCAGCATCGACTTGGTCTACCTCGATCCGCCCTTCAACTCCAACCGTTCCTATAACGTGCTCTTTGCGGATGAAAGCGGCAAGGAGTCGGAAGCGCAGATCACGGCGTTTGAGGATACCTGGCACTGGGACAAGTCAGCCGCCCACACCTACTACGACTTGATTCAGAATGGCCCGCTGGATGTGGCCAAGATGATCGGCGCTCTGCACGACTTGCTGGGCGAGAATCAGATGACCGCCTATCTGGTGATGATGGCGGCGCGGCTCGTAGAGCTTCACCGCGTCCTCAAGCCGACAGGCAGCTTATATCTCCACTGCGACCCCACCGCCAGCCACTACCTCAAGATTGTGCTGGACACGATCTTTGGGCCGCAGAACTTCGTGAATGAGATTTCCTGGAAACGCTCAGATGCTCATAGTGATGCAAAACAAGGCGCGAAGCATTACGGCCGTGTCCATGACATTCTTCTGTTCTACTCCAAAGGGAGCGATATGACCTTCAACCCCATCTACTTACCACTGCCCGACAGTACGGTCAACTCATGGTACAGAAACGTGGAGAACGAAACCGGCAGGCGCTACAACAAGGCGGACGTTACAGGTCCTGGAGGCGCATCAAAAGGCAATCCTTATTATGAGTGGAAGGGCATTACTCGATATTGGCGCTACAGTCGCGAGAAGATGGAGCAATTGGAGGCTGCGGGCAGACTCGTCTACTCAAAATCTGGCATGGTCTACGAAAAACGTTACCTGGATGAAAGCAAGGGCGTCGCGGTCCAAGACCTATGGGCTGATATCGAGATGCTCAGAGGGATAAGCGGTTCTGGTGAGAGACTCGGATATCCGACACAGAAACCCCTTTCGCTGCTTGAACGCGTGATTCTCTCCAGCAGCAATCCAGGTGATTGGGTTCTCGACCCGTTCTGCGGTTGCGGCACGGCCATCGCCGCCGCGCAGAAACTGGAGCGGCATTGGATCGGAATAGATGTCACTCACCTGGCCATCTCGTTGCAGAAATACCGCCTCCAGGACGCGTTCAACATCACCGCTGGCAAGGATTATAAAGTCATCGGCGAGCCCTGCGATGAAAGCGCTGCCAGGCAACTGGCCAAAGACAACCGCTACCAGTTCCAGTGGTGGGCGCTGTCGCTCGTCGGGGCTAAGCCGCTGGGCGGCGAACGGGACAGCAAGACCGGCAAGAAAGGCAAGGACATGGGCATCGACGGCGTCATCAACTTCGTTGAAGCGAAAGGCAAGCCCAAGAGAGTTCTGGTCCAGGTGAAGAGCGGCCATGTAAACAGCGGCCTCATCCGCGACCTGAGGGGCACCGTGGAGCGCGAGGACGCAGCCATCGGCTTCTTTATCACGCTGGAGCCTGCTACCAGCGATATGGAGAAAGAGGCTTTGGCGGCGGGCTATTACACCTCTGAACTCTGGCAAAAGGATTATCAACGCATCCAGATACTGACCATCGATCAACTCCTGTCTGGCGTTGAAGTTGACATGCCTGCTGCACACGGGACTTTCAAACAGGCCAAACGTGTGAAAACGCAGGAGGGTACTCAGCACGGCTTGGGAATGTGATCTAAGGTCAGAGTGCCTTGTGTGGCCGAGAGGCTGGTTGCCCACCCATAAACCTTAACCCGATCCTCTAAGCCGACGCTGGAGGCTAATCGGTGGCGGTGGGTTTCGCTTCGCTCCACTCACCCTACACGTGGCCCAACCCCTGGATTCCCGCTTCCGCGGGAATGACAGAAGAGGTGCAGTCCGCCTCAGGCGGATTCTGGGGTTTTGGGGGTGTCCCCCAGTATTCAAGAACTCCCTGGAATCCCCCTTTGCCAAAGGGGGACTTAGGGGGTTGAAGTGCAGTCCCGATAGTGTGGTGGCCCGCTGATTGGCAGGGCAGGTCGTGGACCTGAAGCCCTCTAGAAGAGATGCAGCAAGGTGCTGCCGGGGTCTGGGGTGTCCCCAGATCCTCTATTCTTCCCCCAAGAGTGGGGGCTAGGGGATTGAAAGAAGAATTATGGGACAGTCTCGGCAATGCGCCCTTGCGAAGGACAGGCCAGGGGGTTGAAGAGACTTGTTCAAGGGTTTCCCTGTATAATACAACCTGCAGCATAGGGAATAGGAGAAGTCTCTCGATGAACTTCATAAATCTGGCTGGACTGATAAGAGATTACGGTGTTATCGCCGTCTATGGCATCCTTTTTGCCTGCATTTTTGCTGAGTCCGGCCTGTTCTTTGGCTTCTTCCTGCCGGGCGACAGCCTCTTGCTCACCGCCGGACTGATCGCCTACAAAGGGGTGGAGCTGTCGGGTGGAGGAGAACTGAAGCTCAGCCTCTGGGTGTTAATCCCGTTGCTCTTTGTGGCGGCCGTGCTGGGCGACAACGTGGGCTATTGGTTTGGCCGGAAGGTGGGTCCGCCGCTCTTCAAACGCCCGCAGTCGTTGCTCTTCCGGCCCAAGAATCTGCAGGCAGCCAAGGCGTTCTATGACAAGCACGGCGGCAAGACCATCACGCTGGCTCGGTTCATGCCCTTTATCCGCACCTTCGTGCCCATCGTGGCCGGCGCGGTGAATATGGATTGGCGCCGCTTCATGTTCTTCAACCTTTTTGGCGGCCTCTTCTGGGCAGCCGGGGTGACATTGGCGGGCTACTTGCTGGGCGAGGCTATTCCCCCTGATAAGCTCGATAAGTATTTCCTCGTCATTGTCTTTGGCGTTATCATTGTGTCGCTGATGCCCGCCTTCATCCACCTCTGGAAATCAGAGCGGCACGAGATCTTCGCCATGATCAGGACGCGCATCTTGAGAAGGCCGGCCGCCAAGAAGGACACACCGGAACCCAAGAAGGATGACCCGGCGGCCTAGAGGATTGAGAGACCCGATTGTAAGAGAAGGGGCAGGCGTCTTGCACCTGCCCCTTCAATGCTCCAGAACAGAGCGCCGCTCAGGGAGTCTCTGATTCAGTGTTGTCAACCCCCTGCCCCCCGTTCTTGGGGCTCGTGAAGGGGCTTGATGAATCAAGCCCTTACGGACACTCCCAAACCCCGGCAGGAGGCATCCTGCACTTCTTTGTCGGATGTCCCTTAGATCTTCCTGGCCAACTCCGATCCCTCGTGTATGGCCTCCAGAGCTTTGCGGGCCTTCTTGGCATCGCCGATGACGTAGACTTCAGGTACCTTGCCCTTGATCTTCTCGCTCAGGTCATCGACCGATGTGCACCCGCAGGCCATAACGATGAAGTCCATGCCGCCGAGCTTCACCTCCTGGCCATCCCTGGTGTAGATCACCCCGTCCTCCAGTATCTCCTTCACTGGCGCCGAGGTTATCCACTTCACGCCCTTCTCTCTCAGCCTGGGTATGAGCAGCATCCTGGTCTGCGGGATCTCGTCCAGGCCGATATCCTGCAGCATCTCAATGATAGTGACATGGTTGCTTCCCGTGGTCTGGTCGAGGCCTTCGCTGGCCAACCAGTCGGCTACCTCGCAGCCCACCATGCCTCCGCCGATGACCAGCACGTTGCCTCGCCCTATGCCCACCTTGCCGGACAGGACATCGGCTGCCGTCACTACCTTCTTTCCGTTCACACCGGGTATGGGCGGGATGAGGGGCTTGCCGCCGGTGGCTACGATGACCACGTCCGCCTTGAACTTCTCGATCGCCTCCGGCGTGCCTTCCTTGTTGAGTTCCACCTTGACCTTGTTCTTCTTCAACTGGGTGGAGAGATAGATAACCCACTTGCTGATGTCCTGCTTGGTGGGTGGGATGGGAGCCAGGCAAAGCTGGCCGCCCAGCTTCGAGGCCTTCTCCCACAGGGTCACATCATGGCCGCGGATGGCAGCGACGCGGGCCGCCTCCATGCCGCCAGGTCCGCCGCCTATCACGAGCACCTTCTTCGCTTTGGCCGCCTTGGTGATGGCCAGTTCCTTTTCCCGGCCTACTGTTGGATTGATGACGCAGGTGAAGGATTCGAAAGTCAGACCCATGCGGAGGCATCCCTGGCCGCAACTGGTGCACGGAGCAATATCTTCGAAGCGTCCGGCCTTGGCCTTGTTGGGTAGCTCGGGATCGGCGATGAGCGCCCGCCCCATCACGATGGCATCAGCGTAGCCTTTGACCAGGATGTCATCGGCAAATCGGGGATCGGTGATCTTGCCCACCACCAGAACCGGCGCCTTCGTGACCTTCTTGATGGCGGCGGCCTCTGGCACATTCGCGCCCGGCGGCATCCCCATGCAGGGCAGGACCCTGAAGGTGTAATCCGGGTCTATTCCGCCGGAGATCTCGAAGGCGTCAATGCCCGCTTCCTCCAGCTTGGGCACCATGTAGCAGGAATCCAATATGCCTGTCCCGCCGGCCAGGTGCTCATCGCCCGACATGCGCAGGATGATGGGGAAGTCCTTACCCGCCTTCTTCTTGATGTTGTCCACCACTTCCAGAACGAACTTCAGTCGGCCGTCTATCGAGCCGCCGTACTCGTCGGTGCGCTGGTTGCGCAGAGGCGACAGGAACGAAGCGCAGAGCATGTAACGATGGGCGGCATGAAGTTCCATGCAGTCACTTCCGGCCTCCCTGGCTCGCCTGGCCGCGTCACCGTACTGCTCAATGATCTTCTTGATCTCTTCCAGAGTCAGCTCACGAGCCACTTGTCCGTGCCTCTTGCTCACTACTGGAGAAGGCCCCACCGGCTGCACCCCGCCTATCCAGCCAAACGACTCCGGGCCGGGGTGGCTGATCTGCGGCGCCACCTTGGCGCCGAGGGCATGCATGGCATCAACCCATCTCTTGAAGCTGGGGATCAGGCTGTCTTCCCACAGTCCGACGCTCTGCACGATGTAGGGATGTGCCTTATCGATGACCACCGTCTCGAATATGAGCAGCGCCGCCCCGCCCTTGGCCCGCTCCCCCCAGTAGTCGATCATCTTGTCCACCACCGTGCCGTCGTTCGGGGCCCAGGTGGTCGTCATCGGAGACATGATGATGCGATTCTTCAGTTCCATGGAGCCGATCTTGATGGGAGTGAAGAGCTTCTTTAGCTGTGCTGCCATTGTTTGTCTCCCCCTTAGTAGTCACTGAGGCCACCGTGGCCCGGATCGTGACTTCAGTATGGCCGCAACTCGTTCGGGCTGAGAGTCTGCTGCGAAGCAGTGCCGCGTCGAGTCACTGGCATTGTGACAATTCTAGGAGTGCCCCTAGCGGGGTGTCAAACCAGTTCATTTTCGCAGAGGGCACTAGTTGAGCTGTTTTCAGAGTCTCCGATTACTTTCCGCCGGGGGGTTTGGGATCGAGGGGTTTGGGGGTGTCCCTAAAGAGGTGCAAGAGAAGCTCCTGCCGGGAGTCTGAAGGTGTCCGTAGGGGCTTGATGAATCAAGCCCTTACACGAGCCCCAAGAATGGGGGATCAAGGGGGCTGAAAACGAGTACGGAGACAGAGCCGGCGAGTTTCTTCTCCCTCTACCTGCTAACGCGGATGACAAACGGCAACAAGAATGATCAAGAGAACAAGTAACGCAGTGAGCAATATGCCGATGGGTCTGAACTTGCCACTCACGAGGCGCAGTATATTTCGGAGAGTAGAGACTGTCAATTGACTGGATTCCCGCTCCCCGTCTTCACGAGGACAAGCTTCGCGGGAAGGAGACCGGAAGGGCAGGCACAGGGGCCTGCCCCAACCGGGTCCGAGGGACCTGTCCCTGCCGGGGGGTTGGGGTGTCAGTCACCCTCACCTTCATCCTCTCCCGTCGAGGGAGAGGGACGCATACATGGAAGTGCAGGAGGAGACCTCCTGCCGGGGGTTTGAGGGTCTGCGTCCGCAACGCCCTAAGTCCCTCTTTGACAAAGAGGGACTTAGGGCGTTCGGGGGACCAGGGGGTTGAAGGAGGATTGTCAGACAGCATCGGCAATGTGCCCATGTGATGGGGGGTCTCTTTGGGATAGGCCAGACCTGTCGCTTTTGCTGGCCTATCCTAACGGCCAGCAAGTAGTAGTTGACAATCAGCCCAACTGTTAATAGGATGAATGTCCAGTATCAGGGGAGGACGGCGATGACGTTTGGGCAGCGAGTCAGGGAACTCCGGCGAGCCAAAGGCCTCACTCAAAGAGAGTTGGCTGGGGAGGCAGGCATCAGCTACGCCTATGTCAGCAAGCTGGAGACTGGCTCCATGTCGCCGCCGCGGCACAAGGTCATTCACACACTGGCCAGGGTTCTCGGCGCCACCGACAGAGAGACTGACGAACTCTTTGGCCTGGCGGGGAAGATACCGAATGACCTGCTGGGGATGGTGGACTCCGAAACCATAAGGGCGCTGCGTTCGCTGGGAAATGCGCCGGAGGCGAGCAAACGCCTGTCGCCAAGGTCGAGAAAGCGCCCTGGCAAATCATCCGGGTCCAACGTTCAGGACGCACATCCGGAGGAGATCACCGGCCAGCGGCCGGAGACTTTCCGGGCACTGGTGGAGAACTCTCTGGACGGCATCGTCATAATGGGCCCCAAGCTGGAAGTCCTCTATCAGAACCCGGCCACCGCTAGAACACTGGGATATGAGATGGGCGATCTGGTGGGAGAAGATGTGCTCGGGCTCATTCACCCGGACGACATGCGCAAGACCGCCCACCGGCTGAGCCGGGTGTCACAGATTCCGGGGAGCAGCGACCGGGCCCACCTGCGGGTGAAACACAAAGATGGCACGTGGCACGCCATTGACGTCTGGGCCACCAACCTTCTCCAAGACCCTGCGGTGAACGGTGTCGTCATATACTTCCGCGACATCAGCGGCCGCTCGGGAACCGAGGGGGTCTGGGCCGGACAGACGGCCGCGATGCTCACGGCGAAGGAATACCACCTGACCCAGAGTGAACTGAGAGTGCTGGCCCTGCTCGTGGATGGGCAGAGCAACGCCAGAGTGGCGGAGCAACTGGTGATCAGCCCGTCTACCGTCAGGTTCCACGTCACCAACATCATCCGCAAGCTGGGTGCGGCCAACCGCACCGAAGCCGCAGCCCTGGCAGTGCGCCGGCACGTGGTCAGTTGACCGGACGACGCGGAAACCAGCTATTCGTCCAGTCACTTGCCCCCATCAGTGTCCAGTTGCCATCGCAGAATTCTGTGCTATCATTCAGGCCGTAGCGTGGTGAATTCCTGAGCCCATCTCTTCGAGACCCGCGGGCTCAGACTGTGTGCCAAGGGGGGATATGGCAATCCGCGCTGTTTGCCAGTTGTGGCCAAGTGCGTCAACGGCGCTTCGCACATACTACCGGAGACTATTCAGCTTGACCCCACCCTGAAACGCGGTCTCCCTGCGAGATGCGAACCAGCCGCAAGTCAAGAGGTCGTGATTGAGACCACTACGAGGAAGAGGTGCAGGAGAGGTCTCCTGCCGGGAGTCTGAGGGTGTCCCTCAGATTCAAAACCCTCCTCAATCCTTCCTTGGAGAAGGGGGAGGGAATGGGGATTGGAGCCAGTGGAGTTGATAAAGACTCGGTCAGGGATTCCTTACCTGACCAGATTAGGAGGAAAACATGAGCAAGGACGAAAGATACGATGTGGTGATTGTGGGTGGCGGGCACAACGGCATGACGACAGCGGCCTATCTGGCCAAGTGCAAGCTGAGCGTCTGCGTGCTCGAGGAGAGGACGGAGTCCGGCGGACCATGCGAAACGGTCGAGCCCATCGCCGGAGCGCGCATCTACCCCCACGCCATGCTCATGTATGCGGCGCCGGCTCCCGGCTTCGAGCAGTTGGAGCTGTGGAAGTACGGCTTCCGCATGTCCTGGACCACGTTCGATCTCATGAAGTCCATGGGCAAAGTGGGGCAGCCGACCAGCGCCGGAATCGTCTCGCCCGGGCCTAAGGATATGGAAGGCTTCGCCAAGTTGAGCGGCCTCCTTAGCGCGACTCCATTCATGCAGGAATTGCTCCGGGCCACGTTCTGGTGCCCGCCCCATCCCCCCGAGGTCGAAGTCACCGATGACAATGTACCCTACATGCAGGTGTACAAAGAGCGGCAGCCCGACGTGTGGACCCCGGAGCTGCGCGAGATGACCATGTTCGACCTCATGGACGCGCACATGGAGAACGAGTCGTTGAAGACCACGCTGGCCTTCTCGGCCTGGGCTTCGGGCGCTGCCGGTCACTGGGAGGGTGTGGCCATTCCCGCTTTCATGAGCGTCCTGCTACTGCTGGTGCCGGGCAAGTTGAGCGTTCCCCGCGGCGGCCTGCACGGCTATTTCCACGCTATCCATCGCGCTGCGGTGGCTAATGGCGTCGTGGTGCGCACCTGCTGCCCCGTTGATGAAATCATCATCCAGGATGGCCGGGCCGTCGGCGTGCGTCTGCGGGAAAACGCTGCCTCCGGGGCCAAGAAGATATGGGCCAACAAGGCGGTCATTGCCGCCGTCGACTACAAGCAGACCTTCCTGCAGTTGATCGGGAAGCAGCACCTGGACTCCAGCTTCCTGCAGCGCATCCGAGACATCAGCCTCAAGGGCGGGAGCCTGTACGTGTCCACGCTGCACACGCGCAAACCGCTGCGCTGGAAGCCCAAGTTCAAGGAACTGGAGATAGTGGGAATCGGCCCCAACAAGGCCCCCAATGGCTGCGTCTATCCTTCGGACAATCGGGAGCTCTACTACGAGAACGTGATGGATGTAGATGGGCGGAAGGGCAATCCCAGCCTACCGCCGGAGAAACTGATGTGGTTCCTCACCCCCTCGCAGGCGTTCGATCCCACGGATTGCCAGGGGTACCACCCCAAGGGGAGCATATCGGCCGCCTTCGAGGTGAACGTGCCTCCGCCGGAGTATCACGTGGACGGGCCGGAGGCCATCGACAAAATCAAGGACAAGATCAATGCCTACATGCGTGAGGCCTTCTCTCAGGCGCTGGACGGCCTGGAACCGGAAAACGTCATCCATCACTGGGCGGCCACTCCGTACGAGGCCGAGTTCCGCCACAGTGGCTTGGTGGGTGGCACGTGGTGCGGCACCCGGCATTGCCGGGACCAGCTATGGACGCAGCGCCCGCTGCCCGAGCTGGCTCGATACCGGACGCCCATCGACGGACTCTACCACTGCCACCAGACGTCGGGGCATCCGGGCGCGCTGTGCCTGATGGCTATCCCGTACAACCTGATGCACATCCTGATCGAGGATGGGATCGCCCAGCCGGGCAAATGGTGGTACCCGTCGCCGTGGTACATCCCGCAGCAGGGCAAGATATCGGCCATACCCCCGAAGTAGGGGAAGAGGAGGACGTCATGCGAGAACAACCTATCTTCAAGATGTTCGACGAGTTCCCTGACGAAACCACGTGGGACGTCGTTATCATCGGAGGCGGCCCCAACGGCCTGATGGCCGGGGCGTATCTGGCCAAGGCTGGACTGAAGGTGGCCGTGGTAGAGCGCCGCTTCGAGGTGGGAGGTGGGCTGGCCACGGAGGAGATCATCTACCCCCTCTATTCCTCCAACCCGCACGTTGTCTATCACATGATGGTGGACTACATGCCGGTGATCAAGGACTTCAACCTCGATGACCACGCACTGGTCTGGGTCAAGCCCAACTCTCAGACGGCCATGGTGTTCGAGGACGGCAAGTCGCTGGTGCTGACCCGCATGATAGAGGACACCAAGGATTCCATCAGCAAGTTCTCGTTCAAGGATGCTATCGCCTTCGGCAAGGTCATGCGCACCTGGCGGCGCATCGTTAGTGAGATAGTGGCTCCGGCCACCTACATACCGCCCATGTCGCCCATCGACCTGTCGGTGGCTATGCAGCGCACGCCCATCGGCGCGGAGATGCTGGAGATGGTGGAACGCAGCCCGCTGGAGATCATCAACGAGGTCTTCGAGAACGACCGGGTGCGCGCCCTCATGCTCTACTCCAGTTGCATGTGGGGACTGGATCCCAGGGAGACCGGCATCGGCTTCTTCGTGCCCCTGCTTCTGGACCGGGGGATGAACAAGTACCTCTGCTATGGCGGCTCGCACAAGTTCGCCGCCGCGCTGGCCAGGGAGATCGTGCGGAACGGGGGCATGATCCTGGAGGCCGCCGCGGCCACCAAGATACTGATGAACAACGGGCATGTGGAGGGTGTCCTCATCGGAAACGAGGAGAGGACTCTCCGCGCCAAGGTGGTCATGTCCACTTTGGACCCCCAGACCACCTTCTTCGACCTGGTGGGCAAGGACAAGCTGCCTGCCTCGCTGAAGGACGCCGTCGAGGGCTGGAAGTACGACAAGTGGAGCTTCTATACCCTGCACGTCGCCTCTGACGAACCGCCGCGCTATGCCTGCGATGACACGTGGGTGAACGAGGCCTTCATGACCGTCTTCGGCTTCGAGAGCACTGAGCAACTGCTGGCCCACTGGGACAACGTGGTGAAGGGGAAGATCGGCGACAACTTCGGCGGTCACTCCACCTGCGAGAGCCTGTTCGATCCCCACCTCAGCCGCAAGCCCGGCAAGCACGTGTCCTTCTTCCAGATGCACGCTCCCTACGAGATCGAGGGCGGCTGGGAGAAGCGGGCCAAGGGACTGGAGGAGGCTATCCTGGCCAAGTGGCAGCGCGTGGCTCCTAACATGAAGCGGGCGAATATCATCGCCACCAACGACGAGACGCCCGAGGATATCGCCATCCGCTTCCCCAACATGCGCCGCGGGGCCATCAAGCACGGCGACTACCGGCCGGTGCAGATGGGCTGTTTCCGCCCCAACCAGGAGTGCTCGTCCACACGGACGCCCATCGAGGGGCTCTACGTGTGCGGCGTGTCAACGTATCCGGGGGGATTGGTGCTCGGGGGGCCGGGATACCTCGGGGCCAACAAGGTGGCCGAGGACCTGGGCGTCAAGAAGTGGTGGAAGCCCACGCCGGAGATGGAGAAGTACGTCAAGACTTATTTGTCGTGAAGGCTGGCAGCCCAAAGGCGTTGAATGGCAGCGTCATCAGGTGCCTTGGCAAGACACTGCGCAAGCCGCTCGACATGCGTCGGACTCTCCTTCGGGGGTCTTGTTCTATACCTCCCGAGAGCGGTGAGTGAGCCCCATAGCCACAGACGTCGAACACATTTCTGCCGATCCCTGGCTAAAGAGATGGGATGGGGACGTTTCATCCACGATGGTTCTCTAGGCAACGATAGTGTTGACGACTGACGTCTTCGAATGATATCGTCCGAACAGGATCACACATGTCAGAGCTGTGAAGGAGGCAGTTTGGTGCAGCATATCAAGGGACTCAAATCCCCAGGATGCGATGATTGCGACAGTGACCATCCGTTCCAGATGCCGAAGGCTATTACAGAGTCTCTCTACGATGGTACCTTGGTTCTTTTCGCTGGGGCAGGCGTCAGTAGCGAGGGTGCGTCAGTCCCCATTGCCACCTTGTATGACGAGATAAGAAATGAAATGGGCCTGGCTCCGGAGACTTCAGTGAGCTTCGCAAGACTCATGGGCATGTATTGCGACCAACCAGATGGCAGAGCCAAACTCCTTCGGAGAATACACCAGAGATTCCAGTACATCAGATCGCACCAACAACTCTATGGGAGAGTCACTCGTTTTCACACCGAACTCGCCACCATCCATCCGATAGAAGCCATAATCACGACAAACTGGGATGATTACTTTGAGCGCGAAAGCGGCGCTGTTCCGCTCGTTACGCCAGAAGATTTTGCTCTCTGGCGCGTGCCTGGGCGAAAGGTGTTCAAGATACACGGCTCTGTCAACAACTGGGGCTCTATCGTTGCGACAGAACAAGACTACCAGAAGTGTTACAAGAGTCTTCGCGATGGGATCTTGGGCAGTACACTCAGGCACTTGTTGGGCACAAGAACAGTCCTCTATGTTGGCTACCGTTTCGCTGATGAAGACTTTCAAAGGATTCACGGTCTCTTGAGAAGAGACATGGGGGCAACGATGCCACATGGCTACATAGTAACCCTGGATCGTGAAGCTGCCCCGCAATTGAGAAGACTCGGACTTACCCCCATCTTTACCGATGCCACGTATTTCGTGACGATCCTGAAGGCGCATGCAACGAAAGATCAACAGATGCTGGACGACGAGCGTTTTGGGGGAGTTGAGCAGCTTCTGATGACCCTGCTGGAAAAGCATTCGCAGTTGTTCGGGACAGTTGACTTGCGTGGGCATCCAGAAGTCGCGTATGCACTATCGTACCAGGATGGCCTGATACAGTCTTTTGAGCGGATCCTAACCCTGAAGAATACTGGATACTACTCCAATCCCCGAAAGGTGTGGAATGCCATCCGTACCTACGAAGGGATTCGCAAGGCTGAGCTTCGGGCAAGGCGATACTTTGATGTCTCCTATGTCGACGGCTATATCAATGGCATGATCTACCTGATGCTAGACGACGAGTCTAGGAAGGGTGTTCCTCTGTACTACGTCTATGGAGCAGAGCAGCAGCCCAAGACGTACACCCAATATAGGAAGCTGTCAGCGCAAGCATCTACCCTTCACAAAGCATCGTACAGACATGCACAGTCTCTTGTTGGTTCACTTGGAGAGAATCCCGATCATCTGTCGGTTCATCATCCGCCGGTCCTTTCATGGCCCAGGAGTGCCACAGCCCCGTAGGATCGATAAAGCACTGCGGAACCCGCCCTTGCACGAGACTGCCCAATAGCCGATGAAGCGTTCTCGGGTCCGCACATTTCACTCATGTTATACTTGAGGATACTGGCGTCGCCGACTAGGTGGCAAAAAGGATAGCGGAAGGAGGTGAGAGCGATGACACGTATCTGTCGGCCTATGATCACCTGAAGCTGAGCCGAGATTAGGCTGGACGCAGGTTCTGCGTCTGTCATCTGCTCGAGTTACCTCCGTCCGGGAGGAGGCTGGGAAACAGACTAGGCTAAGTGCATAGCGGTCCCATGCCCAAAGGTTCTTCCCATCCTGAGGAAGAACGGAAGGCGATGGTGCGGAGGTCTTCCTCGCAGATAACCATCGCCCTTTTTGTTACCCCAAACAGTCGAAAGGAGTGAAGAACGAATGACAACCGACAACCGCGAAATGTGGCGCGAGTTAGGCATCGACCTGGAACAGCACGATCTGCTTATGAACGCCCTGCCATCAGTCTACAAAGAGATATACCTCTCTCAAAAGAATCGCCCCCAGGGAATGGGCTTCTTCGACTTCGTAGTGGGCGATATTCACGGTATCAGGGTCCGGGAACTGAGACAACATGCCAAGGATGGGGCCAAGGTGGTGGCCACCTACTGCGTCTTTGTCCCCGACGAGATCGTCCTGGCTGCCGGCGCTATCCCGGTGGGACTCTGTGCGGGCACCAATTTCTCCATTCCGGCCGCCGAGCAGGTACTGCCGCGTAACACCTGCGACCTGATCAAGTCCTCCTTCGGCTTCAAGCTGGGGCGCACCTGCCCGTATGTTCAGACAAGCCATCTCATCGTAGGCGAGACCACCTGCGACGGCAAGAAGAAGATGTTTGAGATACTCGCCGAATACCAGCCTGTCCATGTGATGGAGGTGCCCAACAAGAAGAACCGGGCCAGCCGGGACCTGTGGCTGTCTGAGGTGATCGCTTTCAAGGGTGTGGTCGAGAAGCTCACGGGCACCAAGATTACTGAGGAGAACCTGGCCCAGGCGATCAAACTAGTGAATGGCAAGCGTCATGCCCTCCAGCGACTGTCTCAAGCCCGCAAAGCCAGCCCACCTCCCATCAGCGGGAAAGATGCTCTACTGGTGACACAGGTGTCCTTCTACGACGACGTTGCTCGTGACACCCAGCAGGTCAATGCTCTTTGCGACGAGCTGGGGAAGCGCATTGCCAACAAAGAAGGCGTCTTCTCACCAAAGGCTCCGCGTATCCTTATCTCCGGTTGTCCCATGGCGATCCCCAACTGGAAACTGCACCACCTTCTGGAAACGTCCGGCGCTGCTGTGGTTTGCGAAGAGTCATGCATCGGCACGCGGGCTTTCAGCGACCTGGTGGCTGAGGACAAGCGAACTATGGACGACCAGCTTAAGGCCATCGCCGACCGCTATATGCAGATCCACTGCGCCTGCTTCACGCCGAACACCGAGCGCATTGAAGACATCGTGAGACTGGCCAGAGAGTACAAGGTTGATGGCGTGGTGCACTACAACCTGCTGTTCTGCCACACCTACGCCAACGAAGCGGTGAAGGTGGACAAGGCACTGGAGAAAGAGGGCATACCGCTGCTGCGCATAGAGACCGACTACGGCGATGACAGCGGGCAGCTAAAGACCAGAATTGACGCCTTCCTGGAGATGATACAGAAGTAGCTCGCGCGGCATGACGGCACAATTCGCTGGAGTGCGTGATCGGAGCGACTTCAGGCTTTTGGGGAGTAGGGTGAAGTCCACACGAGAAGCGGGGGCGATGGAACCGGGTTCCCCTCGGTCTGCAAAACCGGGAGCGGCTCTGGCCAAGATGCTGTGGTAGGTTCGACTCCTATTCGCCCCCTCCAAGTGCTTTAGGGTGGGTTGAGCGCTGCGAAACCCACCCTAAAGTCTATTGGGCATTTTGGCTGGTAGGTTCCGCCCCCCAAGAGAAAAACGGAACCTCCCCTTTACTCTTTTCGCAGGGTTGCGGCACCACCACTTTCTGGCTATAGTGTCCAAGGAGGAGGCCGATGAGTGGCTCGAAAAAGCAGGAGAATCAAGTAATGAAGTCCGTGGCTCTGAATGAAGTCAAGGGCGATCTATCCAGGTACCTGCGGCTGGCCGAAAAGGAAGATATCCTGATTACCCGACATGGCAAGCCGGCTGGGGTTCTCATTGGTTTCACCTCGGAAGATGACTGGTTCGATTACCGGCTGGAGCATGACCCGCGCTTCCTGCAACGCATCGAACAGGCTCGACGGAGCTTGCGTGCCGGGCGCGGTGTCAAGCTGGAAGAAGTCCCGTAGGGTGGGTTGAGCGCAGCGAAACCCACCCTACGGTCTATTTGGGTTTTTGGCTTGGCGGGTTCCGTTTCTGCTAGCCGCCAGCGACATTTCCCACCGCAAGCGCCATCGGAACGAAGCGAATGCCATTGACGGTCTGCTCCGGCCCCTCAACCTGGAAACCAAGTCTCTGATAGGCTTCCACAGCGTTGGGCGATGAATGAACGGTAATCCTGGCCAAGTCCGGCCGGTTGGCGAGGCAAGTGTCCAGCGCCGTGCGCCAAAGCTTCTTGCCGATCCCCTTCTGCTGTAACTCTCCGTCGACGAAGAAGAGCGAGACGTGGTCGCTGTTACGCACCTCGATGGCTCCCAGAACCCGTCCCTGGAGTTCGGCCACCAGCACGAAGCGATTGGCCAGCAGGCGGTCGCGAAGCAGGCCGGGGTCAGCGGCATAGCTTAGGAATTCCTGAATGCCTTCCGGCGAATACAGCGGAGCTACGAAATCGTGGAATACCCGGACAACGAGGTCGCAGACCTGCTGCTCCTCGCTGGCTTTCATGGCCCGGTAGATGACGGTCTGATCGGCTTTCATCATCTGGTTTGATGACATAGATCCGCCTATGTCGCCCGCATCGACTCCAGCACCTTCTTGGCCGTGGCCCTCATCTTCTTGGCAGACGCGGTTCCGGCTTCTTCGTACTGTAGCGCCTTGGTCTCACAGAACTTGACGCACATCGGTTCGCCATCGCAGAGGTCGCACTTGACTACTTTCCTGGTGGCGGAGTCCATGGACATGGCCCCGAACGGGCAGGCAGCAATGCAGAACCGGCACCCGATGCAGAGATCATAGTTGACGACTATCCTGGTGAGCTTGTCATCCACAGTCAAAGCTTTGACCGGACACACCATCATGCACGGGGCCGACTCGCATTGCTGACAGATCATGGGCATATCCACGCAGGCCTGCTCCCATTTGATGACACCGATCCTGGCCCGGCTCGGATTCACTGATCCATTCTTCTTCACCGAGCAGACGACCTCACACAGTCGGCACCCGGTGCACTTGGAGTGATCTACGGTCAGCATCTTGTACATCTTCACTCACCTCCTCAGCTAGAGTTCGTGTTATCGTAGCGCTGTCTTTGCGACCCGTTTTCAACCCCCTGACCCCCACTCTTGGGGGAAGAAAAAGAGAACGCAGAGGGGCTGCGCCCCTCTGCACACCCGCACACACGCAGAGATCTCCTCTCCCTCGATGGGAGAGGAAGAAGGAGAGGGTGATAAAGGCAGGGACTTGTCAGCATCCCCTCTCGTACTGCGCTGTGCCCACCACCGCTGTCTTTGCGACCTCGTGTTCAACCCCCTTGATCCCCCAGTCTTGGGGGCAGAGTAAAGAAATTGGGGGACACCCCCAAACCCTCGGCAGGGAGGAATCCCTGCACCCTCTTAGGATTTCGGATTTGTGGTTCTGTCCCACATCCACGAGGTTTAGCCCCTCTGCATGCCCGCGTACACGCAGATATCTCCTCTCCCTCGATGGGAGAGGAAGAAGGAGAGGGTGAGAAAGGCAGGGACTTGTCAGCATCCTCTCTCGTACTGGGCTGTGTCCACCACCGCTGTCTTTGCGACCTCGTTTTCAACCCCCTTGGTCCCCCAGTCTTGGGGGATTGTGAGTAACGCAGAGGGGATTCGCCCCTCTGCACGCCCCACCAGACACTAGATGACGTGGGAAGGCTCCTTGTCCAGTCCCAGTTTCACCAGCGTCTCGCATGTGGGCACCCCACCGTTGTCCCATCCATGAGCGCCGTAGTACTCGTCGAGCAGCAGCTCATACTTGTCTCTCTCGATGACCTTGTTCTTCATCCCTTCCGGACCCAGGGGCGTGGGCTCGGTGAAGTAGCGCTCCGGCAGCATATCGTCCTTTCTGGAGGCTCCCTCGCGGTTGTTGAACATCCTCTCCAGGGTGCAGATTCTCTCGCCGATCTCCATCAGCTCCGCCGCCGACAGCTCCATGCCGGTGACATGGCGGATCAGTTGGGCGTACTCACCGTAGCCTATGACCGAAGGGCTCATGTAGAGGGCCTGGAACTTGCATACGCCCAAGGCATCGGAAATGGCGTATATGAGTTCCTGCCATCGCACCAGCTTGCCGCTGCCTTCGTAGCCGGTCATGCCGGGTAAGGCAAAGCCGAACAGCTTCTCACTCTGGTCCGGCGGTAGCATATGGGCATCCGAACCGGGGCGGCTGCGCAGGTGGTCCGCCCCCCGGCTGGCGGTGGCCACCCCCAGCGCGTGGCTGGGGGCCATCCGGTCGTCGGTGTGCAGCCAGCTCATGCCTTTGACATGTATGTTGTAGTAGGCCGTTTTCTTGCCCAGTTTCTCGATGGCCCGCTTTGGCCCGTCGGCCAGTACATTGCCGAAGCCCTGCCGGGTGGCCACGAGTTGAATCATCTCGTACATCAGCGATTCATTGCCCCACTCCAGCTTGAGACCGCCGGTGGTCGTCTCGTTGATGATTCCCTTCTCGTACAGCTCGATGGCCCAGGAGAACATACTGCCGAAATCCAGCGAGTCGATGCCGTACTTGTTCACCAGGTAGTTGCCGACGAGAACGGCTTCCATCCGGCGGCAATCCGGCTCTGAACCAAGGGCGCCGAGCGTGGTCCACTCCGGGCCCTCGGCCCACTGGCCCTTGTGTTTGCCCTCGGGCACCTGGTATCGGTGGCGGCAGTGCACCGGACAGCCGAAGCAAGCCGCCATCCCCGTGGAGAACCTGTCCAGGTTCTCCGCGTAGAGACTCTGCCCATCAACCAACTGGTTGCGCTGAAGGTTGCGGTTCCTCACCTTGCCTATGAGGTCCATCATCATTTGAAACATAGGCGTGCCCAACCTGGATTGCTCCTGCAGAATGGGATTCTCACGCATCAGCTTGAGCAGGTGCTCCAGGTAGCGCAGCGCGTCTTCTGTATAGGCTATGGACAGGTCCTGGCGGCCCCGGACGGCGATGGCCTTCAGGTTCTTCGATCCCATGACACAGCCCATGCCCGTGCGGCCGGCGGCGTTCTTGAGCCCGCTGATGACGTTGGCGAACCGGACCAGGTTCTCGCCCCCTACGCCGATGCAGATCGTCTTCACCTCTTCATTGCCCAGATCGCTCCGGATCATGGCGGGCGTCTCGATGGTGTCCTTCCCCCAGATACGCGAGGCGTCCCTTATCTCGATATCGCCATTGTCGATCCACAAGTAGACCGGGCGATCAGCCTTTCCCGTGATCACCAAATGGTCGATCCCGGCGAACCTGAGCTCCGGGGCAAAGAAGCCTCCCATGTTGGAGCTGCCGATCAAGCCGGTCAGCGGCGACTTGGCCCCGATGTGGCATCGACCGCTCGATGGCGCCAAGGTCCCACCCAAGAGGCCGGCGCTGACGGTCAACACGTTCTCCGGCCCCAGGGGATCAGTGCCTGGGGCCAAGTGGTTGTACAGGAGGTACACGTCGATTCCCCGACCTCCCAGGTACATCCGCCTGATGCTGTCGGGAATTGGCTTCTTCATGATCTCGCCTCTGGACAGGTCAATGTAGGCTGTCTGCTGCTCCCTCATACTAACCCCCCTAACTCCCTTGATGATCTAGACCGTAGGCCATTTCCAAAAGCTGTACAGGGTGCATGGCCATGATTCCGGTGCCATAGCTTATCTGCAGCCCGCAGGCCGCACAGCCGGTGATCACTCTGTCCGCGCCCGCTTTTTCGATGTCCCCAAAGAGCTTCCGGCCTATCTCCATCGACAGCCTGGAATAGGCCTTCCTGTATCCATGGTAGCCGCCCATGCCGCAACAGGTAGCATTCACGGCCGCAACTGACAGCCCGGGGACAGTGTGCAGCAACTCCAGAGTACTTCTGCCCTCATCCTGGACCTTGAGATGGCAGGGAATATGGCAGAGGACCGACTGGTTGATCCTGACCATGTCCTTCGCGAGTCTGCCCTCACGCCCGAGGCGGACGAGGTATTCGTCGATGTAGTGCACGTGCTTGGACACTAGGCTGGCCTCGTTCTGGCCGCAGAAGCTGGGGTATTCACGCTTCAGCATGAGAGCGCAACTGGGGCATGAGGTGACCACCTCCCATCCATCATTCACGAAGGGAGTCAGCGAGCGGATGTTCCTCTCCGCATTCCTCCGGAAGCCCATCACGTTCTTGTTGGCTATTATCGGCATGCCGCAGCATTCATGCGCAGCGACGGCCACCTCGATTCCGTTCTTCTTCAGGACATTCACCACTGCTCTGGCTACATCAGGCTGGTAGTAGTTGGCAAAGCATCCGGCGAAGTAGGCCACCTTTCCCTGAGTGCCGACGGCTGTGCCCTTCGGGTTCCTTTTGTTGCTGGAGAACCATTGCCCGAAGGTCTCGCGGTGGAACCTGGGCAACGACCTGTCAGGATCAAAACCCAGGCCAGCGCTGATCAGCATCTTGGTCGGTTTCAGGTTGCCCACAGCGTTGGAGACGGGAGCGGTAAGTGTGCCTACCTTGGCAAGGATCTCCGGATTACCCAGCATGCGCTCGCTCAGGCTGCGCCTATGCCTGGCAGCCTGATCCGCCCGGGCCATCCACATCAGTCTAGGCAGGTCGATAGACAACGGACACTCGACGCGGCAGGCCTCGCAGTGGAGACAGGTATCCATCAGAGGATTCTGGCCCAAGAGGAACATGAACAAGTGATCTCTGGGACTCCAGACTGCACCGTTTCTGTCCACCGAGCGATTGATGGGGCACTGTACCACACAGGCCTTGCATCCGATGCAAAGCAGTAGTTCCCGGAGACTGCCGGACAGCATTCGGCTCCGGCCATTGTCCAGCAGGATCACGTGCCATCGCCGATCCGAGGCTTTCACCGCGGACCGAAGGCTGTCTATACTGGTACCCTCATCCTGTCTCCGCCCCAGATTCAGCAGCATCGCCTCTAGGCCGAACAGGCCCATGCACTTTGTCTGCAGCGCCGCATCTTCTTTGGTCTTTACCACCTTATCCAGGCCGACGATGAGCACCACCTCTCCGGCTTGTTCCAGGGTTCGGGATATGTTCGAAGAATGCTGCACGAAGAACACTGAGCCATCCTGTGCGCAAGCTGCGCTGACTCCGATTACTGCGACGCAATCCTTCCTTGCTTCTTTATGGCTGGCCTCGCGATCCAAGCTGGCATTGACCTCTCGAAGCTCAAAACTGGGTGTGAGGCCTTTTGCCAGCAGAGACGGGAGGTCCCAGTAATCCCCTATCCTGTTCTCGAAGTTACCCAGTTCGGAGTGGTAGGGCTCGATGATCCGGAACCCGAGCTCCTGCAGGTGGGGTTTCAGCTCGTTGGCCACCGAAGCTGACCTGTTCATGATGATGTTCCTGGAATCCTGGGCAATTCTGCGGATGAATTCGGTGGCCTCAACGCCGTCGCGCGCCGACAGGCACTCTGTTCCTGGACAGCGCGACACCTCGTCTCTGAACTTGATCACCAGAGACTCCTGCTCGCTTAGACAACGCTCCCTCATCTCCCTGAGTTGAGATTTGAGGTATTGGAGACCAGGTTGGGCGCTCAAACGGAGAAGCGCTCCTGAAAGCCTGCGCCTGGTTCCCTGGCCCGACGGTTCAACGATGAACAGAGGAAGAGTACTCTTCATTGCAGAAATGCCTCAGAGTACTGGCGGCCCACGCCGCGTCAACCTGCGGTCCAGCCCATTATATACCTGCCCCCGGCGGCATGCTTCCTGACGCAAGCGTCTTCGGGACAGAGCGGATGCCGTTGACGGTCTACTGAGCGAGGTCTCCGAGCGGAGATTTCACGGGACTGCCATTGAAAGAGTCACTCGGAGAAATCTCAGTCCCGTAGGGTGGGTAGAGCGTAGCGAAACCCACCACAGGTCAATTTGGGTGTTTCAACTGGTGGGTTCTGTTCTACTGCACCCGCCCTACATCTATCATCAACCTAAGGACTCGTCGGAGGCTGCTGGCTGGTTTCAGCGACGAGCCTGGCGCGCAACCGGACAATGGAACGTTCCGCTTCTTTGGGGTCCAGGCCCAGCCACTTGCATGCGGTGGCCATATCACTGAACACGATCAATCTGAACCCGTGCCTGGAAGTGAAGATCCGGAAAAGCGGAGACAACCGAAAGTCCTTGCCCGCCACGACAGCCGCTTTGCCTGCTGCCAGCTTCTTGGGTTGTGCTCGATAGATGGCGACCACCTGCTCCATCTCCGCCTTCCCGATAGAGGAATTGCGGGATACCAGTTGGAGATCGGTGAGCGACCTGTCTCCCGCAGGCCATTCGCGATCAGCCACTTGCCTGCGTACGTGTTCTACCCAGTCACTGCCAGTCACCACACCCGCCCAGACCTCGTAGCTGACACCTTTGTCTTTGTCGCAGGAATAGGCGATACCCATGGTTACCTGGGCCTCCTTTCTGCGTCCCAATGCATCAGCGGTCATCCGACCGTTTCGTTGAGTTCAAACACCACTGGACCAGTCCCCTGGCGTGCCTTCTTCCTTCGGTCCCGGATTGCAGATCTGACTCGAGCTGCATTTGCTGAGGTGCCCCAATCTGGCATGGGCTGCTTGTGCGAAAGGTGCGTCCGTTGTCCCGGACGATATCATGACCCCAGGGCCGTGTCAACCCCTGAAGGAAGATAAGGCAAGGGATCGCCAGTCGCCTCTCTGCCGCTTTGGTGACTGATCGAATCGTTCGTGGCGGCTGTTCTGGGAGCAAGCTGACCAGAAGCTATCTCACCAGCGGGACCTAACGCTCTTGACGAGAGTCACTGCGGAGCCGATGTCCTCCCGACGCTGGTTCTCTTCGGAAGCATCTCGGTGCGGATCAAGAGAGATGGCTTTGTCATGGCGCCAAAGGCAGTTGTGAGAGTTTGTCTATGCTACCCGCTTAGGATATATTGTGGTAGAATCTGGCCTTGCCAAGAGCGGTCCGGCGCCAGGTGGTGCGGATCGGCTGATGCCGATGGAGCATCGTCGGGAGGTTCATATGCAATCTGAGTCTGCGGCGTCAAAGGCTGGCAACTGGTTGAGCGATCCCAAGTTGAGTCAGGTAAATGTGGTGGTCTGCACGGCGAGTTGTACGCTGGAGGGGACGACGTACCGCATGCAAGAGCAGCGTCTTCTGGATTCCCTCTGCGGCGGCTTCGCGGCCAGCGTATATCGCCTGGGCAGGGATTTCCTGCCGCTCACTGAAGTCCAGGTTCACCTCCCGAGGGGCAAGAAGGAGTCCATGGCTTACAACTTCGTCATGAAGTCCAGCATCCTCTTCGTGGCCGAACGGGGCGGAGGCCAGCCCGAGATGGACGGTCTTCAAAGAGCCAAGAAGTGGGGAATGAAGGTCAAGATGCCGCTTCTGACCAAGATTTGGATACCGCCATACACTTTGGTTGGCCGGATGCACGTTGCCATGTGGCAGGAACTGGCCCACATTCTGGATGTGGAGGAGATGTTCTTGCCGATGACCAGCGTGGTGGTTTCACCTGCATTGCGCACCGGTGAGTCGACCTTCGGCTTTGTGGCGGTCAACAAGGGTCGCATCGTTCGTGTCGGTGACCCGCCGAGAGGTCCCGGGACGTCACGCGTGACCAGGCGCAAGGCCAGCCCGCGGAAGCCGAAGGCGACCGCGAAGTAGAGTTGGTGCTTCCCGAGCCGGATGCCTGACCTTGGGCTGGCTGGCCGAAATTCCCTGATTGGCCTTGTTCTTTGAATTACCAGCTCAGCGTTCGATCGTAGCCTCGTATCCTTGACGCCGTTCTCTCATGTGCAGTCTGGCGCGGCTACGCGATCGGCAGGTTGCGCCGATTCTCCAGTACCAGGTCCTGCTCAAGGTGTGGAGGCAGACAGGCTCGCCGCCTCGATCGCTGGAAGGGCGAGGGAAGTGGTGGATGTGGACGCTGTCGGAGACACCAGCTTGTAGGAGTAGTGTGGCGTTAACCCGAATCTGGACAACGGCCAATAGCGCAACCAGGTCTTGCCGATGAAGTTACCTCTTTTCACCGCACCAAAATAGGTGGAATCGGAACTGTCGCCGCGGTTGTCTCCCAGTACAAAGTACTCGTTCTTGCCAAGGGCCCAGCTGCGGTCTCTTGCCGCGCATGCTGGCATCTCGGGATTTTCGACAAGCTTGAACTCAACGCCGTCTTTCTTAGTGATGTAGACCTGCCCGCTATCATCTACCCTCACGGTCTCACCCGGCAGGCCGATGACCCGTTTGATGTAGGGGTTCTTGGTTGACACCTTGTCCTTTGGAGGCCAGAGTATAACTACCTCACCCCTATGCGGACCCCGGAACCGGTAGGTCAGCTTGTCCACCATGACGCAGTCATTGGGAAGGGATTTAGTACCGCCATTATTACCACCGCCATAGAAGGTGGGATACATGCTGCTCATCGTCACTCTATAGGATCCTATGCTGATCTGGACGATAGCAAAGACCACCAAGAATATGAGGATGGCGATGACGACTTCACGCAGGTTTATCTTCATGCTCAGAATTCAGAGAACAGTTAAACGATTATAGCCCATTTGTCTGCTATACTGAAATCAATTACGCATACCGTCTTGGCGGGAAGACAGTACGTAAGCGCTCTATTGTGCCTCTCGCGCACCTGCTGCCGCGCTTGGGTCTTGCCGCAATCCGAAGGGGGAGGCTGGCTCAGAAGAGGCGCAGCTTCCCACCGGGAGTCTGAGCGTTTGTGCGTATCACGGGCAGGCTTTGCCCGTGCCGCTTGTCAGGGGTGCGCAAAGGGGCGAAGCCCCTTTGCCAAGGGTTTGGGGGTGTCCCCCAATCTCCCCCCAAGAGTGGGGGCTAGGGGGTTGAAAGGTTGATATTGGAGATAGTCTCCAAGGACCTGGCAGCTACCACGTGGTTCATAAGAGGAGGTCGTAGGATGCTGGAACTCAGTGACAAGCAGATCGCCGATTTCTTTCGCCGCAGCTACACCGCCGTTGACGGCCTCTGGTTTGTGAAGGCGGAAGAGAAGTACGGGTTCGACGCGGCGCTCGATCTCGACGATGAAATCTGGAAGGTGTTTCCCAAGGTGCAGGCCCGAATGCTTCGGGACATGGGCAAAATGGCCTCCAACCTGGATGGCCTGTGTGAATGCTTCACCACCAAGCTGGCGATAGAGGGCTTTCAGTTCAATGTTGATGCCGCCGGCCGTGGTTTCAGGGTGAGCATCAGCCGCTGTCCCTGGCATGATGCCATGGTCAAGTCGGGGAGAGAGGCCCTTTCAGGCAAGGTCGGAGCTAGAATCTGCGGTACGGAGTATTCGGTCTGGGCCGCCGAGTTTGGCCAGGGGATTCGATTCGAGAGGAAGTCAGAGATATGCACCGGCGCGGAGCGCTGCGTGCTGGAGTTCAGTCAGTGAAGGCTACCACGTCTGAGAATGAGATCTCATCCGTGGTTTCTTGTGACCTGGATTGGCGCTGGCACGGGTGGGAAGGAGGTTAAGCTGGGAATATGGAAATACCATTCTCAAGATGGCACGAGGCGGTATTGAAACGCCGGTCGATTCGCCAGTATGCACCGAAGCCGGTTGAGGCGGATCATTTGGAGGCCATGCGCCGGGCCTGCGCCGAATTCCGCCCCTTCCAGTCGGCCCGCGCTGTGCTGGTGACTGATGCCCCAGAGGATGTCTACCGGGGAGTCCCGGGCGGCTACGGAAAGATCAAGGGTGCTCCCGCCCTGCTGGCTTTCGTGGGCAACATGCAAAGCCCGGACGTTCAGGAAGCTCTGGGCTACATGGGAGAAGGGGTCATCCTGGAAGCCACGGCTCTGGGGCTGGCCACCTGCTGGGTGGGTGGCTTCTTTTGGCCGAAGAGAGCTGCTGCGCTAGCGAGTGTGAGCCAGAACGAGCGAGTTCTGGCGGTGACGCCAATCGGCTATGCCAGGGAAGGCTCTTCTCTGGAAGAGAGGGCCATGAGCCGATTCGGCCGCAACTGGCAACGCCGTCCCTTAAGCGACCTGGTCAGCGGGTTGGAGGAGAAGGAATGGCCGGCTTGGATGAAAGCTGCGCTGGAAGCAGCCAGGCTGGCGCCTTCGGCCATGAATCGGCAACCGTGGCGTTTTCATGTTGATAAGGGAAGCATCACCGTCTCTGCTGACAGCGTGGTGAACCCTACTATGGTTGTTTCCAAGCGCCTGGACTGCGGGATTGCCATGCTGCACATTGAGATTGGGGCACTCAGCGCCGGGGTGAAAGGCGGGTGGGAACTGCAGAAATCTCCTCAGGTGGCCCGCTTCAAGGCTAGTGCAGAGAGCTAGCATGGCGTCCCCGAAGGACTCAACAGCAGGGCCGTTCGTGTCATTCCCGCGAAGGCGGGAATCCGGGATTGACTGAATCTGTTGACAGTGCAAGTGATTTCATAGGCAGACTCTGTGGGTTTGGCGACGAATGCGGGCGAGCGTTGGAGGTTGTCTCCAAACTCGCTTTCAACCCGCTGGCCCCCAGTCTTGGGGGAAGATTTGGTGATTGGGGGACACCCCCAAACCCTCGGCAAAGGGGCTTCGCCCCTCTGCACACCCTCGTGAAAACGGCGAGCAGAATCCATGATCGAATGAAAAAAGGAGGCCGAACTCAGGTTCGGCCTCCTTTATGTTGTCAGCTTGAACGCTGGCTGGTGTCTTGCCTGGGCTTGAGGAGCTGAGCTAGCCCTCTATCTTCTTGAATTGGCTCTTCTCCGCCCCGCACACCGGGCAGACCCAATCATCGGGCAGTTTCTCGAAGGGAGTTCCTGGCGCCACACCGCTCTCTGGATCGCCTTTCTCGGGATCGTAGATGTAGCCGCATGAGGTGCACTCGTACTTCGCCATCTTCATCTTGGGAGCCTCCTTCTTCTTTTCGTCAACGTAGGAGGGGGCAGACTTGGGGGTTGTTCCGCGCTTCACGTCCAGATAGTAGGCATATGTCATCGGCTCGCCGTCCTTCAGGATATCGGCGCCGACAAGCTCACCCAGGAAATCGGTGTGCGTGGCCACGTCCATTTCCCGGACCACCTTTGCTTCCAGATAGGCCAGGGTGTGGTCCAGGATAATCGGAGCCTTGGTCTCGCCCAGCTTGTAGTTGACGCCTTCGAACTTGTTGATATCTCGCCCCGACTTGAAGCCAAACTGGCCGATGAAATTCAAGGGAGTGTCCTTGGCCAGGATGGAGACGGTGAATACCTGGCTATCCTTGATGAACTCGTGCGTCAGATTTCCCTTGTTGATGCAGACGGAGATGGTCGGCGGCTCCGATGAGGTTTGTATGACGGTGTTGGCGATCTGACCGTTGATCTTGTCTCGCTTTCGCGAACAGATGACGTACAGGCCGTAGGTTATCCGGTGCAAGGCCTTCGTGTTCATCAGTCCCTCCCTTCGAACGGATTTGGGGAACGGCGTCATCAACGGCGATGGCTATTGCCACTGGCGGTTGTCGTCAGAAGAGCTCCTTCTCACTGATCTCGACGGCGCGTCTGAGCTCTTCGGCCAGTTCGGGTGGCAGGCCCTCGATGTCCACGTGCAGGAAACCCCGGACGATCATAGCGGTAGCCGCGTCGCGGCTGAGTCCACGGGACATCAGGTACTCCACTTCCTCTTCGGCAATCTTGCCCACCGCCGCCTCGTGCGACAGGTCCACGCCGGCCACCTCGCCTCTGAGTTCTGGTATGGCGTGGATGATACCGCGTTCGGACAAGATGAGGCCGCGACACTCCAGGTGTCCCTTAACCTCGGGCGCGCTGCCAGCGATGTGACCTCGGGAAATGATCGTGCCGCCGGTGGTAATGGTGCGGGCCACTATCTCGGCCCGCGATCCCTTGGCGTTGAGCAGCACTCGAGAGCCGGTGTCCAGGGTGCACCCTGGAAGCGCTACCAGGATGGTATTGAATCTGACGATAGCTCTCTCGCCGATGCAGCGGGCCACGGGGTACATTTGCAGCGAGCGCACGGGCTTCATGCAAACGTAGTTGCTGAGAAACACCGCATCCTCTTCGAGAATGGCGCCACTGCGCGGCCGTACCTCTATTTCCGGCGCCCAGTTGTGGATCATGGTGAACGTGACCTTGGCTCCGCGCTTGATGTAGAACTCGGAAATGCCGATGTGCAGGCCAGAGGCATTCATGGGGTGGGTGGCGCAGCCGGTGATGATGTGCAACTCGGAGCCCTCTTCGGCAATGATGATGTTATGTACCTTCTGGGCGAAGTTCTTGTGGGCCAGGTACAGGCAGGCTTGGACGGGGTAGACCACCTTGGCTCCCGGCAGCGCCCTGATGAAATACCCGTTCTGAAGATCGATCTCGGCGTGAGCCGTGAACTTGTCCTGGTCCACGCTCACCGCGTGCCACCAGTAGTCCTGCAGCCAGTCATACTTCTCCAGTGCTCTCGTGATGGCGAGCACTTCGACTCCTTCTTCGCTGGCGGAGCTGTGTACGACTGACCGGTCCATTTGGACGAAAGTGCCGGATCGCTGACTGGCATCATCCAGCGTTATGCCAACCTTCATCAATTGCGCCTTGTCCTCTGTGGGAAGCTCTGAGGGCTTCTCCTGGTAGACGTGTTCTGCAGCGGTCGACGCATACTTGGCTATGTCTATGTCTTCGCCCAGGGCTGGCTTCTTCTCCAGGGCCTTCTCGGCCAGCTCCCGGCTCTTGCTCGATCGGACTACTTTTGACATTTGACGCATCCCTCGTATCCGTTTTTCTTGATGCTGTCGAGGCACTCGTGGGCGTCCCGTTCACAGGTAACAGACCCGTTGAGTAGCACATAGCCTTTGCTGGCATTAACATAGTCCAGGATGTGGCCGGTATGAGTGATGATCAGGCCGGCACGGGTCCGATTTCGTTTTTGTTCCTTCTGCAGCAGCTCGTTGATCATCTGGCCGATGAGGGCGATATTCACCAGGTCGACACCGGACTCAGGCTCATCCAGTAACACCAGATCGGGCATTTGGGCCAGCAGTTGCAGCAATTCGGAGCGCTTGATCTCCCCACCGGAGAATCCATAGTTGATCTCGCGGTCCATCAGCTCACCCATGTTCAGTCTCTCGGCGAGCCTGGCCACGGCTTCATCATCCTCCCGCCCTCCCATGCAGGCCCGGACCATGTCGCGGGTCTTGACCCCGCGCACCACCGGCGGTCGCTGGAAGGACATGCCGATGCCCAACCGCGCTCGCTCGTCCAGTGAGGCATGGGTGATGTCCTGTCCTTTGAACCAGATGCGGCCTTCGGTGATCTGGTAGCGCGGGAAACCCATTATCGCCATCAAGAGTGTGGTCTTGCCGCTCCCGTTCGGCCCGAACAGCGCGTGGGTCTCACCGGCCTCGATATGGAGGTTGACCCCGTGGAGGATCTCCTTCCCGTGCGTTTCGACATGTAGTCCTTCTATTTTAAGCATAATTCACCTCTCTCGGCTCAAGTTGATGGGGCAGAGCCTAGTGCTCAACCCTCTGGCCCCCACTCTTGGGAGATAGGAAAAGGAAGCTGAGGGACACCCTCAGACTCCCGGCAGGATGCATCCTGTACCTCTTCGCAAACTCTTCCAGTGATTATCAGGTTCCTGACCTGACCTCCAGACCCGCGAATCATTGACGTCGGGGCAACACCCCGTAGCCGCCCGCCTGAAGACCCGAACAACGGTCTGCCCTCTCTATTGTCATTCCCGCGGAAGCGGGAATCCAGAGAGCGAGCCTGCAGCACTCCACAGCCTGTCATTGCGAGCCATTCTCCGAGCGCAGCGAAGGGAAGGCGCGGCAATCTCCTTGCTCTTTCGGCCACCCCACCCCGAGATTGCTTCGTCGCTCCGCTCCTCGCAATGACACCAGTGCGGCTTCCTGTCTGCATACCAGGTTACTTCGTCTTCTTGATATAGACCTTGATCTCGCCGCCCTTTTCTTCCATGCCGACGAACTCGTTGCCGGTGGCCCGGCACCAGGCGGGGGCATCCTCTTTGATGCCCTCGTCGCTGGCTACAACCTCCAGCACCTGACCCGCCTTGAGTTCCTTCAGCTTGTTGGCGGTCTGATAGATCGGCATAGGACAGTATAAACCGACGCAGTCCAGCGTTGCATCTGACTTCATGTCGGTGCCTCCTTAGATGAACAGGTTGATCCGGCCATCCTTGGCGTCGGCCAGGTAGCTGGCCACACCGGCATAGCTGTCCACCTCTGGGATGAAAGCGTCCTTCCCTAGCCCCATCATCCCGATGGTAGTGGTGCAGGCGATGAACTTCACGCCTGACTGGTGAGCCATGATCATCAATTCCTGCACCGACGGGGATTTGACGTTTCTCATCAGCTTCCCCATCATCCACTTTCCCATCCCAAACATATGGAACTTGGACAGGCCCAGCCTCTTGGTCCCTCCCCGGTTCATGAAGTTGAGCATCTTCCTCATGATGCCCTTGCTCTTGATCGCGCCTTCATTCTTCTTGAGGACATTCAACCCCCAGAAGGTAAAGAACATGCTGACTTCCATCCCGATGGACGCCGCTCCTATGGCCAGATTGAAGGCGGCGATAGCCTTGTCCATGTCACCACTGAATACGATCAACGTCATTTTCTCCGCCATGGCCCACCTCTACTTGGACGTCAGCTTGCCGCCGCATTGGGGACAGACCTTGGCGTTCTTGGCCACCGGAATCTGGCATGTGACGCAATAGGTTACTCTAACGCCGCAGGCCTGGCAGAAAGGCAGCATGGTCACCTCAATTTCCTCTTCACAGAAGGGGCAGGCACATTTGGCCGCCTTGGCGGTGACTTTCTTCCTCTTCATCTTCTCCATCGTCATCCTCCTCGCGTCTCTAGACATTCTTCCCATGCTTCGCCATATAATCATCGATGGCCTTGTTCAGGGCCTGTGCCCCTAGATTGGAGCAGTGGAATTTGTTCTTGGGCAGCCCCTCCAGCTCCTTGGCCACCAGTTCAGGGGTAATCTTCTTGGCCTCCTCCAGAGTTTTTCCCTTGGCCATTTCACTCACCATGCTGGACACGGCGATGGCGGCGCCGCAGCCGAACGTCTTGAACTTGACGTCTTCCAGACGGTTGTCCTTGACCTTGATATAGAAGGTCATCATGTCACCGCAAACTGGATTCCCCTCCTCGCCGATGCCGTCAGGGTTCGAGATCTCCCCGACATTCCGGGGATTCGTGAAGTGATCCATCACTTTCTCGCTGTAAATCGGCATGTTCGTTTCCTCCTTTCAGCCCCTTCATGAACTTATCATAAAGTGGAGACATCTTGCGCAGCCTCTCGACAATCGGCGGCAGCGATGCCACCACATGATCCACGTCTTCCTCGTTGTTCTGCACGCCAAAGCTGAACAGCAGTGACCCGTGCTCAGATTCTGGTGGAATGCCCATAGCGGTGAGCACGTGGGATGCCTTGAGCGCCTTCGATGTGCAGGCGGACCCGCTGGATGCGGCGATCCCCTTCTGATTCAGCAGCATCAACATGGACTCTCCCTCGATGAACTCCACCAGGAAGCTGGCTGTGCTAGGCAGACGCTGGGTAGAGTGACCGCTGAGAGTCACGTGATCGATCTTGGAGAGCAGGCCGATTATCAGCTTGTCGCGCAAGGTGACGAGTCGCTTGATGCGCGGCACCAGCTCCGATTCGGCCATCTGCGCTGCCTTCCCCATGCCAACGATGGCTGGGACGTTCTCGGTGCCCGGGCGCCGTCCGCCTTCTTGAACCCCACCGTCGAGCAAGGGCAGGATGCGCACTCCTCTCTTGACCCAAAGAGCCCCAGCGCCTTTGGGTCCGTAGAACTGGTTGGCCGCCAAACTCAAGGCGTCCACCCCCAGCACCTTGACATCTACGGGGATGGTGCCGGCAGTGGCCACGGCGTCGGTGTGAAAGACAGCGCCTGCTTCCTTGACCACCTTGGCGATCTCGGCGATGGGCTGGATGGTGCCTACCTCGGCGTTGGCGTGCATGATGGAAACCAGGATGGTGTCTTTTCTCAGCACGCGCGCCACCTCTTTGGGGTCCACGAGAGCGTGCTTGTCGACAGGTACAAGTGTCACCTCAAAGCCCTGTTTCTCCAGGGTGCGCGCTGAGTGTAGTACAGAGAAATGCTCGATAGCTGAGATGACGATGTGTTTGCCTCTCGATTGCTGGGCTGTGGCCAAGCCTTTGATAGCCATGTTGTTGGACTCGGTGCCACTGGAAGTGAATATCATCTCTTCAGGCTTGGCGCCGATGAGATCGGCCACTTTGCTTCGGGCGTCATCGATGGCTTCCCTGGCCGCGTCTCCCCAATCGTGAATGGACTGGGGATTACCGTAAGCATCCTTGAGGTACGGAAGCATGGCCTCCAGTACTTCGGGAAGCACCGGGGTAGTGGCTGCATTGTCCAGGTAGACCTTTCTCATTTCTCTCCTCCCAGGCCGCGATCTTGTCACGAACCTTCGGTCGCGGTAACTCCTTCCTCACAACCTGTGTTCAATCTGCTCTAAGGTCCGCAGTTGCTGGCGGGTACCCATAACAACTATCTCGTCTCCCAGTTCCAGATGAGTGTCTTGTGGAGGATTGGCCAGAAGGGTGCCGCCCTTCTTCCTAACTGCCAAGATTGAAGCCCCGCCGCTGTATTCTTGCCCCTGCTTTATGGTCATCCCAGCAACGGGGGAGTCAGGGGCGATCTTGATGTCTTCCAGAACGAAGTCGCGGTCACGACTGTGTATCGTGGTTTCGACGAAATCGATCACCAGTGGGTGCAGGGCAATCATGGCCATTCGCCTGCCACCGAGGCGCAGAGGCAAGATCACCCGGTCAGCACCGGCCCGCCTCAGCTTTGACTCTGATTCCTCAGCAACGGCCCGGGCCACCGTCAGGAGGTCAGAGCGGAGTCCTTTGGCAGACAGGGTTATGAAGATGTTGTCGGCATCGCTCCCTACTGCTGCCACCAGTCCTCGAGCTCGCTGGATTCCGGCCTGGTCCAGAGTGTCATCTCTGGTAGCGTTGCCCTGTATGCACAGGTGGCCGTCATCAGTGGCTTTAGCGATGGCTTCCTGACTCTGATCGATGACGACGAATGGCACTTCCTCGCTCTTGAGGGTGAGGGCCACTTCCCGGCCGACCTGACCATAACCGCAGATGATGATGTGGTCCTTGAGTTTCGCAATACTGTCTTTCATACGTCGCCTCTCAAATATGTCAGTCAATTGACCCTCGACGAGATACTGGAAAACAGTGCCCAGGGAATATAACATGACTCCCACACCGCCAATGATGAGCAGGATGGTAAAGACTTTGCCTGTGTCAGACAGTTCATGTACTTCCTTGAACCCCACGGTGCTGAGGGTAATGATGGTCATGTATAGAGCATCCAAGAAGGACCACTCGTCTCCTCCTATGACTTTATAGCCGACAGTACCTACAGCTATGACCACAAGAAGCGCTATGGCTACATATATCAGCCGTCTACGGGGGTTCATCTACAACCTCTCTCCAGCGATAATGCTGGATGATTCTCCCACGGAGCCCCTGCTCCGTGAGCGTAAGAGTTCTTGCTAGGCTTACTTCAGGCGACTCTCGACGGCGGCCCAATCGATGTTCTTGAAGAACGCCTCTATGTAGTCGGCTCTCTTCAATCCGTAGTCGATCATGAAGGCATGTTCAAACACGTCCATGACCAGTATCGGAGTGCCTCCAGCCAGATGGCCTGTCTCGTGCTCATTGATCCACTGGTTGATCAGCCTGCCCGTAGCCCCGTCTTGGTAGAGGATGGCCCAGCCGATGCCCCTCATGGTGCCGGTGCCCTTGAAGTCCTTCTCCCAGTTGTCCCAGCTGCCAAACTCCTCCGCCAGCTTCTTCCCGAGCTTGTCCAGTTTCTCCGGCGCAGCCTTTCCGCCGAGGTTCTCGAAGTAATACTCGTGGACTCTCATCCCGTTGAATTCGAACCCCAGCCGGCGCTTCAGTTCGGCATACTCGGGGGTGCCGATCTTGCCGTCTTTGACCATGGCGGTCAGTGTGTCCAGCAGCTTATTGGTGTTGGTCACGTAGCCTTGATAGAGCGTGAAGTGGTTCTTCAGAAGCGTCTCGCTGAAGCCAGCCATGCCTATGAGTTTCCCGTAGTCCTTTGCACTGTAAGCCATCTCCTCCTCCTTCTCATCTGGTCCGTCAATTTCTGACGGTCGGTCGCGCAGGCGTTTCTCTTGTGGTACGGCGCACAATCTGAGCTGTCGGCACTCGACAGAATGGCTACTCGATGGATGAAGCGATCCGTGGGCAGTGAGCCATGTTGCTGACTTCAGGCTTTGGCCAGACCTGCCTTTAACTCGGAAAGTCGCTTCAAATGAGACCTCTCCTCCTCAATTATCCTGCCTATTACCTTGGCATCTGATCGGCGAACCAGGTTCTGTATTTCGGTATAGAAGAGGATGGAATCCTTCTCTGCACGAATGCCGAAATCGATACCCTCGGCATCGCTGGTCGTACTCTCGGCGATGGTACAGGCTGCACCTTCGCTGGAAAAGACAGCCGAGTCCACCAGCGATTTGAGGTATTGATCGTATTCCTCCGTGTATGACTCCGGTGGTGGGGCGTCAGCCACTGAGCTGAGCATACGCTGGTAGACCTTGATGTGCTTCTTCTCCTGGTTAGCCAGGTAGGCGAAGGCAGTCTTAGCCTTCTTGCTTCTGGCACACTTGATCATGGCGTCGTAATATGCCATTCCACTCTTTTCAATCCCGACCGCGATGTCCACCAGTTCCTTACCCGAGAAGAAGACCCCCATTTTCTCTTGAGTACTCCTTTCTAGTGCTCTATTCCATAGCTGGGACCTAAGTTATCGGCCTCTGACTCCGAATCGGGTGCAAGCTGCTATCTGTCAGACAGCAGATGCTCTTGCCCCACGACGTCCTGTCTTCAAGAGATTCTGAGCGACCAGCCGGGGGCGTCCCCACTCTTGTGGATCCTCCCGGCCCCGATGCTCGTTTGCCCTCCTCGCTGAATTATATCATGCATAAGACTGCTCCATGTCCCGTGGTCCAGATTGCGTCGTCTCCCATTTTCTGGGCACCAACCTCGCAGAGTCGTAGCCCTGCGAGAGATGCCCAACATAGTGAAATTCTAGTGATCCACATTAGCTTCCTGATGCGACTTTTGTCTCACATAACGCTCTTTCAACCCCCTGGCCCCCACTCTTGGGGGGAGTAAACGATCTGGGGACACCCCAGACCCCGGCAGGGACGAGTCCCTGCACTCTGTTGGGGCAGGCCCCCGTGGCCTGCCCCTCACCACGTCATTCCTGTGGGACTTGTCCTCGTGAAAACGGGGAGCGAGAATCCAGCCCGCAGGGTGGGCTGTGCCCACCTATCCTGTATCCGAACTGGATCTCTCTCCATACTCGCTTTCAACCCCCAAACCCTCGGCAAAGGGGCTTCACCCCTCTGTACACCCATGCGGGACGCAGCAGTCTCCCTCTGAATGGGAGAGGGTCTAGGGTGAGGGTGAGGGTGATAGCAACTGCGGCTGACACCCCCCAGACTCCAGCCGGGAGGTCGCCTGGACATTTACTGTCATTCCCGCGGAGGCGGGAATCCAGGGGCGCGATCTATCGCGGCTCCTACAGGGATAGCCTCAGTCCGTAGGGGTGGGCTGTGCCCACCATTCAGGAAGCATCCCGCACCTCATCGTCACGTGTGCGCATTGGTGGATCTGGCGGCGAAGGATTTCAGGCACTGCACCCCCGGGTTGAGGTCTCTGCCTTGACCGCGGCGTCAGACAGTCCATGATGTCAGACTCAGACGATTCCTGACAGGGAATACTGTTCGCCTCAGCTAGTATTGCATAGTATCTCATACTATCATATAATACTGTCTTGTATACGTGAGAAAGTGGAGCCTTGAATTCTGCTACGTCGACAGGGGTGACGGCTTCGTCCAGGTTAGTCAGGATGGGAGGCTCTCCAGCCTCAAGTTCTTCTCTCCCACCAGTTCCACCAGCCGCTGGTGGAGTTCGGGGCTGTAGCTGATGGTGACGTTCGGCAAGTCCAGCCTTACCCTTTCGGTGCTGCTGACGACGGTCAGGGTCACCTCGTCCTTGCCAGGATAGCTTTTGAGCGTTTCCACAGCGCGCGTGAGGCGTTTAAGGTCCTCCTGCTCATTGTCTGTCTGGGCTATCGTCACCAGAAGGCGGTGCCTCTTGGGTTCTGGCTCAGGCGGTGGTTTTTCTTTTCCAGGTTCGTACTGTCGCACCTGGTCGCAGATCAATTGCGCTCCGTCGTTGCGGGCTCGCACCTTGCCCTGAATCAGCAGTATGTTGCCTTCGATCCAGAGTTCCTGCGTCTGTTGATATACTGACGACCAGCAAGTGACCTCGACGCTGCCGACCAGGTCTTCCAATGTGGCGCTGACGAAGGGTTGCCTGCTCTTGGTCAAACCCTGCCTGACCGAGACGACTTGGCCGGCCACGGTGACCGTCTGTCCCACCATATCGGCGTTGATCTCGCCGCAGAGAGCTGTCGTGCTTGAGGCGAGTTCCCGGGCGGCCTGGTAGAAGGGGTGGCCCGAGAGGTAGACCCCGATGAGTTCCTTCTCCCAGGCCAGCTTGTCCCTGTAAGAGACTTCGACATTCTCCAACTGTATCTCGGGGAGGGGGGTTGGAGTGCTGGCTCCCCAAAGATCAAACATCGTGGCCTGTCCTGATTCGCGCAGGCTCTGTTCGCGTTGAGACAGCCACATGATGCGGTCGAGCTGGTTCAGCAGCGCCCCGCGGCCGGCCAGGCTGTCCAGGGCACCGGCCTTGATCAGGCTTTCCATCACCTTCTTGTTCATGCCTCGCAGATCGGCCCGGCGGCAGAAGTCTTCGATGGACTTGAATGGGCCGCCCTTCTTCCTGGCCTCCACTATTGGCGCGATGGCGCTGGCCCCCACATTCTTGATGTCGGAAAGGCCGAACCGGATGGCCGGCTCGACGGAGTCTTCAATGCTGAAGCTGGTCTCGCTCCGGTTGACATCTGGAGGCAGGACTTTGATGTCCATGCGCTGGCAGTCGGCCACGGCCGTGGCCACTTTGTCCTGCTGTCCACTGTGAGAGAGCAGAAGAGCGGTCATGTATTCGACGGGATAGTTGGCCTTCAGGTAGGCGGTCTGGTAGGCGATCATGGCATAGCTGACACTGTGGGCCTTGTTGAAGGCGTAACCGGCGAAGGGCTCGATCAGTTCAAACACCTGCTCGGCCACCTTGAGTGAGAAGCCCTTGCCTTTGGCTCCCTCCAGGAAGCGAACGCGCTCCTTCTGCATGATTTCGGGGATCTTCTTGCCCATCGCTTTGCGCACGATATCGGCTTGGCCCAGGCTGTAGCCGGCGAACGCCTGGACGATGAAGAGAACCTGGTCCTGATAGACGATTACGCCGTGGGTCTCCTCGAGGATTCCCGCCAGAGATGGATGCGGGTAGGTGATCGGCTCCAGACCATGCTTGGCTTTGATGAAAGTGGGTATGTGGTCCATCGGGCCGGGGCGATAGAGCGCGACCATGGCGGCCACGTCGCTGAACTTGGCCGGCTTCAATTCCTTCAGGTAGCGCCTCATCCCTGAGCCTTCCAGTTGGAAGACACCACCGGTTTCCCCCGCAGACAGCAACTCGAAGGTCTTAACGTCGTCCAGAGGCAGGCGCTGGAGGTCCAGATCGATGCCTCGGTGCTGCGCGATGATTTCCTTGGCTCGCGACAGAGTAGTCAGGTTGATCAGGCCCAGCAGGTCCATCTTCAGCAGCCCGACCTTGGCGATATCTTGCATGACGAACTGGGTCATGGCCATGCCCTTGGTTTCGCCCTTGGTTACCTGTTGGAGAGGGACGTGTTCGACCAAGGGGTCCTTGGAGATGACGATGCCGGCGGCGTGAGTGCTGGCATGGCGCGACACTCCCTCCAGGTGCTTGGCGGAGTCAACCAGGTTGCGGACAATAGCATCCTCCTGGTACATGCGGCGCAACTCTTCATTCTCCTGCAAAGCCTTGTCTAAGGTCATGCCGACGCCAAAGGGCACTAGCCTGGCCACCTGGTCTACTTGGCCGTAGGGCATGCCCAGAGCCCGGCCCACATCGCGCAGGGCTGCTCTGGCTCCCAGCGTGCCGAAGGTGATGATCTGGGCCACATGGTCCTGGCCGTACTTCTGGGCCACATATGAGATGACCTCGTCGCGGCGATCGTCCTGGAAGTCGAGGTCGATATCCGGCATTTCCTTGCGCTCGATGTTGAGGAACCGCTCAAAGACGAGCTTGTGAGCCAGGGGATCAACGTCGGTGATACCCAGGCAGTAGAGGATCAGGCTGGCCGCTGCGCTGCCACGCACCCCACAGGGGATCTTCTCTCGCCTGGCAAAGGAGACGATGTCCCACACTACCAGAAAGTACTGGGCGAAGTTGGTTCTCTGGACGACTTCCAGCTCATATCTCAGCCTGGCTTCGACTTCTGGCTCCGGGCTCTGCCCGTATCGTTGCGCCAAGCCCTGCCAGCAGCGATCAGCCAGGTACTCATCGGCGGTCTTGCCGGGGTCTATGGCAACCTCAGGAAGGTGAAGGCGTCCGAACTCCAGTTCCAGATTGCAGAGTTGTGCAATCCTCTCTGTGTTCTCTAAGGCTTGAGGCATGTCCGAAAACTCTGCGGCCATCTCCTGGGGGCTCTTGAGGTAGAAGAAATCCCCGGCCATCTTCAGCCGCTTCTCATCGTTGACAGTGGTGTTGGTCTGGATGCAGAGCATGAGGTCCTGCCAGCGGGCATCCTGCTTCTCGACATAATGCACATCGTTGGTGGCCACCAGAGGTATGTTGAGTTTGGCACTGAGGGCCAGAAGCCCTTTGTTGACCTGTTCAATCTCCGGGATGGGGTGTTTCTGTACCTCCAGGTAGTAGTCACCGAAGATCTCCTTGTGCCACCTGGCGCTATTCTCGGCATCCTGGAAGCGTCCTTCCAGTATGAGACGAGGGATTTCCCCCCTGAGGCAAGCGGTGAGGGCCACCAGCCCCTGGTGGTGTTCCGAGAGCAGCTCCTTGTCTATCCTGGGTCTGTAGTAGAAGCCTTCCAGATTCGCTCTGGTGGATAGCTTCAGCAGGTTCTTGTAGCCAGCTTTGTCCCTGGCCAACAGAATGAGGTGGTAGGGCTCTTTGTCGGCGGCAGTCCGGCTCTGGCGGCTGTTGGTAGCAACATAGAACTCGCAGCCGATGATGGGCTTGATCCCGGCCTCCTTGGCCTGAAGGTAGAAATCGATGATGCCGTGGAGGGCGCCGTGATCGGTAATGGCTAGGCTGTTCATGCCGAGTTCTTTGGCGCGGGAGATCAAGTTGGGAATACGGCACATGCCATCGAGGAGGCTGTACTCGGTGTGGACGTGGAGGTGTGTGAACATGATCAATTGTCGTTGGGGAAACCGAAAACCATTATATCATCTGGACGTGGTTTTAGATTTGAGACTCAGACGGCATGCCTTCATTTGGCGCGCCTAATGGTGCTCATGACGTTTCTGCCTGTGTCGTTGGGCCAACCACCTTGGTGGCTCTCTCCGCTCTTGCGGGCCTGAGACTAGCGTCACAGACGTACTTCCATAGGTGTTCCGATACTGGTAACATGGGCGTTATGGACAAGCCTGCCAAACAGACCAGCCTGCAGATAACTGGGATGACCTGTGCTACCTGTGCCGGCACGGTGGAGAGGAAACTGTCTGAGCTGCGCGGCGTGTCTAAGGCTGGCGTGAACCTGGCCTCCGAGAAAGCGACGGTTGAATATGACCCGTCGCTGGTCACCGAGAAGGACCTGGTGCGGGCGGTTGAAGATGCCGGGTACGGCGTGGCTGTCAGCGAGGTAGTCTTTGACGTCACTGGCATGACCTGCGCCACTTGCGTCCAGAACATCGAGACTGCGCTCAACGGCCTGGATGGCGTGGTGTCGGTGTCAGTGAATCTGGCCAGCGAAAAGGCCTTTGTGCGTTACAATCCCGAGGTGGTCACTATCCCCAGGTTGAAGAAGGCGATCAGCGACGCTGGTTATAAGGCAGTGCCGGCTGACGAGAAAGCTGGGGACTATGAACGGCAGGCCCGAGATCGCGAGCGCCGAAGGCTGGTGCTGCTCCTCATCTTCAGCTTCTCCCTGGCCATTCCCGTCTTCGTGCTGTCGATGGTCACGCCCTTTGACAGCAACGCCGACAACTGGCTCCTTCTGGGGCTGACCACGCCGGTGCAGTTCCTGGTGGGGTGGCAGTTCTATGTTGGCAGCTACAAGGCGCTGCGCAACCGCCGGGCCAACATGGACGTCCTCATTGCCTTGGGCACCACGGCGGCCTACGCCTACAGTCTGCTGGTGACGGCGATGCCGGCTACGTTCGAGGGCGATGTGTATTTCGACACGGCAGCCCTGATCATCTCGATTGTGTTGCTGGGACGCTATCTGGAGGCTCGCGCCAAGGGCAGGGCCTCGGAGGCGATCAAGAAACTCATGGGCCTGCGCCCCAAGACGGCCAACATCATCGTGGATGGTGCGGAGACGCAGGTGCCCGTCGAAGACGTCGAGGTGGGTCAGATCGTGGTAGTCAGGCCCGGGGAGAAAATACCGGTGGATGGGACGGTTGTCGAGGGCAGTTCGGCGGTTGACGAGTCCATGCTCACGGGGGAGTCGATGCCGGTGGACAAGAAGGTCGGCGATGGAGTGGTGGGGGCTACCATCAACAAGGACGGGCTGCTGAAGTTCCAGGCCACCAAGGTCGGCAAGGACACGGCTCTGGCCCAGATAATCAAGTTGGTCGAGCAGGCGCAGGGGTCCAAGGCGCCGATCCAACGCCTGGCCGACTCTGTGGCGGCTGTTTTTGTTCCGGCGGTTATCAGCATTGCCTTGGTAGCCTTTCTGGCCTGGTTTGTCATCATCGGGAAACCCTTTGTGTTCTCCCTGGAAGTCTCTATCGCTGTGCTGGTCATCGCCTGTCCCTGTGCGCTCGGTCTGGCGACGCCGACGGCCATAATGGTGGGGACCGGCAAGGGAGCCCAGAATGGAATACTCATCAAGAGCGCTGCTTCTCTGGAGCGGGCGTACTGCATCGAGACCATCGTCTTTGACAAGACCGGGACCCTGACGCAGGGCTCGCCAACGGTGACGGATGTGGTCCCGCTTGATACTGTCAGCCAGAGTGAGGTTCTTCGCCTGGCTGCCTCGGCGGAGAAGGGCTCGGAGCATCCCGTAGGGCAGGCCATAGTGACGGCCGCCGGCAAGGGAGGCCAGCAACCCTCCGATCCGGAGTCTTTCCAGGCACTGAGCGGACGTGGCGTTCTGGCCACGGTGGAAGGCAAGGAAGTGCTGCTCGGGAACCGGGTTCTCATGAACGGGAACGGAGTGGAGATAACTGCTGCTGAAGAGAAAGTCAGTAATCTGGAGAGCCAAGGCAAGACGGTGATGCTGGTGGCCTTGGACAGGCGGCCGGTAGGCGTCATCGCTGTTTCTGACACGCTGCGGGACAACGCTGCGGAAGCCATTGGGCAACTTCACCATATGGGGATAGAGACAGTCATGATCACTGGCGACAACCGCCGGACGGCAGAAGCGGTGGCCAAGCAGGCCGGAATTGAGAGAGTCCTAGCCCAGGTCCTCCCGGATGACAAAGCCAAGGAGATTCGGGGTTTGCAGGAGAGTGGCAAAGTTGTGGCTATGGTTGGAGATGGAATCAACGATGCGCCAGCATTGGCCCAGGCTGACATCGGCATAGCCCTGGGCAGCGGCACCGATGTGGCCATGGAGAGCGGCGATGTCGTGCTAGTGAGGAATGACCTGAGGGATGTGGTGGAGGCCATCAAGCTGAGTCGCTACACCATCAGCAAGGTGAAACAGAACCTCTTCTGGGCCTTCGCCTACAACAGCCTGGGAATACCGATTGCGGCCGGTGTTCTCTACTCCGTGACTGGGACATTGTTGAACCCGATTATTGCGGCGGCGGCCATGGCTTTCAGTTCGATTTCCGTAGTTACCAACTCGCTACTGATGAATCGCTATCGTATCCAGCGGCGCACGGACTCGTAGGGGCACAGCATGCTGTGCCCCTACTGTAGGGACATAGCGTGTGCAGAGGGGCCGGAGGGGCGTGATCCTTCGCGCCCGTATCCTTTGCCGGGAGTTTGAGGGTGTCCCGTAAGGGCGAGTTTCAAACTCGCCTCTACACGAACCTGCAGTCTGTGAGGGCACATGGCCATGTGCCCTCACAAGAGACGGGATCAAGGGGGTTGACGGAACTTAGAGAATCGGAGGTGACCATGAAGGAAAACTATGAGGCCAAGCTCTGGGTGAACAACAAGGACATCGAACTTAATCCTTTCGTGGAGCAGTTTCTGGCCGGCACTGTGACTGGCGGAGTACGGACTCTCAAGGGTGTGGAGGTGGTGCGAACCGTTGAACTGAAGATGGTGAAGAGGACGGTCACCCTCGTTGTCAACGGGAAGGCGCTGGAGCTTACCGAATTCCCGAATGACATCATCTGCAGTACAGTGGCAGGCGTCGTTTCCTCGCTCAAGGGAGTCGGCAAGGTCGACAGTCTGCAAATTGACATAAAGGTGGCTCAGAAGAAATCGTGAGCGAAGCCCACACCAATTGCCTAGCCGAGAGCGACCACAGAAGCGCGTTTGGCGGGTCTGCGCTCTCGCCTGATCCCGGGTTGGTGCTGCGCCAAGAGATGGTATCCAGACCAGGGTCCGAGTTGAATGGAGACGTTGTCTAGCATTATAGGCACAACGAAGCGGATGTTGTCATCTATGTTGGGGAGTTGTGTTTTGAGATGGGCGA
>Ga0315280_10001249_pt1 | contig 44198 bp, 42 predicted proteins | sample YL17G06_40_MG_FD_203697 | JGI IMG/M metagenome (GOLD analysis project Ga0315280, IMG submission 203697) | Sediment microbial communities from Yellowstone Lake, YNP, Wyoming, USA - YL17G06_40 | ecosystem: Environmental > Aquatic > Freshwater > Lake > Sediment | place: USA: Wyoming | collected... | reverse complement strand
CATACAGCCCATAGCTCTTCGAATCTCTGAAATTCGACGGATTCATGAAATTGAAAAATCCATACTCGCCGTCCACAAAAAATCGCGTCCGGGACGAAAGCTGATAGTAGGCCGTCCCGTTAACGTAGTTCTCCTTCCGGTTAAGCTGGTCCCTCACATTGAACCACTCATAGTAAAGATTCTCATACTCATACCTCGCCCGCCTGAATCCCACCGCAAACGAGCTTTTCTTCGTCATCTGCCAGAGCGCCGACGCCTGGAGGCTCGCCTCCTTCCTCCGCGGCCGGATGTCGATCTCCGTGTTCCATCTCTCCCGCGCATCCGAATACCCCATCCCGGCAGTGATAAAGATTTTGTTCAGAGCAAAATCCACCTCTCCGTTCAGGTAATTATTCCAGGTTCTCTCCCTCCTCGTCTCAAAGAAATAGACATACTGAGGGGATTCATAAAATTTGAAGACGATCTTCTTTTTTACCGGCAGATAGACCGTAAAACCCGGCCCGGCCGTCAGGGTGTAGTCCTTCACCTGATTATAGGGCGTCCCGTAAACGTTCGTGTCATACCCCGCGTTGCTCAGCACAATGACGGGCCTTATCCTGAGCAGCCCGAACTTCCAGCGCGCCTGCTCCATCTGCCATCTCAAATCCTTTCCCTTCCAGGTCTCGGCCAGGCCTGCTCTTCCGCCCATCGCCAGCAGCACTATCAGGACCGCTTTTAAAAGAACAAAAATCTCTTTTCTGGGTCTGATTTTCAATCTCTATCTTCCGCTTAAAGTTTCAGTTCACATTTTCAGGAGAGAGAGTGCAAATCGCACGCGCTTCATCTCCCCCTGAAAGTCAGCGTGTCGATGATTGTTTTGAGCAGGATCACAATATCCAGCCAGAGCGACTGATGCTTGATGTAATAAAGGTCATATTGCAGCTTCAAGACGGCCTCTTTCTTAGATCCGCCATAGCCCTGTTTGACCAGCCCCCAGCCGGCCATCCCCGGCCTCACCGCATGCCGCACCCTGTAAAAAGGGATTTCCCGCGCCAGCTCCTCGACAAACTCAGGCCTCTCCGACCTGGGACCCACCACACTCATTTCCCCTTTCAGGATGTTCCAGAATTGAGGAAATTCATCCACATGCGTCTTCCGCAAAATCCGGCCTACTCTCGTCACTCTAAGGTCGTTCTTTGCCGCCCAGACGGCTTTGCCTTTTTCTGCATCCGTCCGCATCGACCGGAATTTATATGCCTTGAAAACGCGGCCTCTCTTTCCCACCCGCATCTGGGTATAGAAAATCGGCCCTGGAGAATCGATATATATTGCCGCAGCAATGAAGGGCATCGCCACAGCCAGACATACAAATCCCAGAGATACCAGCACAATATCCATCAGCCTTTTGGTAGCAGCCCAGAGCAGTCTTTCTCCAGGATTCTGGATGGGCATGGCGACGTGCCATTGGCTTCCCACATGCTCAATCGGCACCCTTCCCGTGAGCTTCTCATAAAGGACCGGCATGGGGACAATCTCAACCCCGAGCTCAAGACAATCGGTCAGGATCTGGAGGAATTCGCCGTTCACCTCGCGCTCAACGGCCAGGATCAAGGTCTTGATCTGGTGTTTTCGGATAAGGTCCAGAAGCGCATGTCGATCTCCGAGAACGTTAAACGTTTGAACGTTTGCACGTTTTAACGTTTGCACGTTTGAACGTTCGAACGTTTGAACATGCAACGTGGAACCCTGTTTGGCTTGATCGTCATCCACAAACCCGACAATATCATAGACACCGCCTCCCTGTTCCCGGATAACCCTGGCGATTTCTTTCCCGGCCTGTCCCGCGCCGATTACCAGCGCTCTCTGCAGGAACAAAGACTGGCTGTGCGCAAGGTCATAAATTCCACCCACCGCAATCGTCAACCCGACGAGAAATAAGGGAAGGCTCAGAAACAGAAGCCTTGACGAGGGCAGAGCCGGAGTCAAGAAGGGAATCAGAAGATAAATGAGCGAAGCGAAAAGGCCTGTTTTGATCCTGGCCTTTGCGATTTCGGAAAATCGGCCCACGACCTTTGGATCATAGCAGTCAAAGGCATAAGCGAGAGGAAACCAGACCGCCATTAGAATCAGAAACCAGTGAGGATGCTTGAAGATGAGCTGGGGGTCTAACCGATACTCAGGCCTCAAGGCCAGCGAAAAAAGAAGCGCCGCATTCACCCCGATAAAATCCATTACAATCAGAATCGATCTTCCCCCGGCAATCTTCACTTTATCGCTGCTTTTCGCTTTTATGGTATGCCCGGACAGCCGAGGAAATCCCCGGCCCGAAAGATTCGATGTGTTTCATTTGTAACTATTCAGGAGACAGAAGTCAGGAGCCAGAATCCAGAATGGAAGCGGTATATGCCTCCAGCAATTTACTCACTTCTTCAAGTTGTGACATTAACTGGCTTTGTCTTTTTCTTAAAACCTTCCGCTATATTAGCGGGAATAGAAATCACAGCTCTCCTGGTTTGGGAAGTCAGCCCATACATCTCATTTTTGGGAAAATTATTGCTAAAAATATACATAGATAAAACAAGTTGATGTGCCTTTTGCCATACGATTAAGTCTTGAAAATCTTTAGCCGGCATCCTTTTCATTCTGGCTCCTGGCTCCTGACTCCTGACTCCTGGCTTCTGACTCCTTTCAGGACATTCTCTAACTTCCTCAATCCCTCGGTCGTAATATCAAAGAGGCTCTGGTTTTTCTTCATAATATCAAAGTCATAGTCAGGGCTTATATCAAATAAATCCAGCACATGGTCCAGCATTTCCCTTAAAACCTTCTTCATTTCACCTGTCCCTTATTGCCGAGGAAACGCCTGAATGAGCGACCTTATTTTTTACCATCTTCAAGGAATGCCTACTATTGATGTCAACAACTTGTGATACTGTCTGCCGACTGCCTGGCGGGTGTAATGCCGCACCACGTGCTCGCGGCCGTTACGGCCCAGACGCTGCCGCAGGGCATGATCGGCGTAGAGGACGCGGATGGCTTCGGCCAGGGATTGGGAATTCTCCGGCTCGATGCACAGTCCGCACTGAGCCTCCTCCACCATCTGCCAGGTGTCGCTACCTTGATCCACCGCAGCGATCATTGGCCTTCCGCTGGCCATTATCGTAAAAACTTTACATGGCACCGATTCGTTGGTGAAGCCTTTGCGCAGCGGGACGAGACAAACGTCGGAGGATGCGTACATTTCCGGCAGCGCTTCATGGGGTTGAAAAGCCAGGAACCGTACATTCCGGAGCCCAAGTTTCTGGGTATAGGCTTCAAGCCCGGTTTTGGCCACGCCGTTCCCCACGATAAGAATCAGGACATCTTCAAGGTCAGCCAATTGTTTCGCAGCATCAAGAACCGTTTCGAGTCCTTGAGAATGACCAACATTTCCGGCGAAGAGCACGACGAATTTGCCATCGAGCCCGTGCTCTGAACTGAATCCATTCTTTCTTGATAGGGGGCGAACAAAATCAGTATCAAAAAAGTTAGGAATGACCTGGATCTTGTTTGAATGTACGCCCTTTGCCAGTAGATTACATCGAAAGTCTTCCGATATAACGGCTAAGGCCGCAGCTCTACTATATACGTATTGTTCCAAACGATGGAAGAAAGAAATCGCTCTTGGGTTGGTCATCACACCGGCGCGTATAACCACATCCGGCCAGATATCCTGCACGTTGTACAGGAAAGGGATGCGCCGAAAACGGCTGATGATATCTGCGCTGAGGCCATTGGTCAATGGAGGAGAGGGGACAAGAACCACATCGTGTTTATTAAGAAGCATCCCCGTTAATGCCGAAAGGATATTGAAGCTTAGATAGTTCATCAGGCGCCCCAGAAAGCGCCCTTTTTCCGATGGCACGTAGAGGTAGAGACGGTACACGTCAATAGGCCCGCGCCGCTCACGCACAACCAGTTTACTCCGGTACTTCTCCCAGATACGATTGGCATCATAATGGGGCATGCTGGTAATCACCGTAATTCGATGACCCAAATTGGCAAGTTCCTCAGCCAATTGGGTCATCAGGACGCCTGTCGATGCGATATCCGGCTGGAAGTATGTGCTCAGCAGCAAGATACGCATTATTCACCGCTCAATGAGCATCTTATCCAGGATTCGCCGCACCTGCTCACGATCCTTGGTGGCGAAATACCAATCTATTGTGCGCTTGACCCCCTCGCGGAATGGCACCTGGGGCTCCCAGCCAAGCAATTTCTTCGTCTGCAAGTTGTCGGCCACCCGGTTGAGTGGGCCGGTGGGCATATCCGGGCGGAATTTGATCTCTGCTTTGTGGCCGGTGTATTCCAGCACCATCTTCACTGCATCAATCACCCGCACTCGTTCCATGGTGCCCAGGTTGACGGCTGTGCCATCGTCAATCTTCTCGGCAGCCAGGATGGTGCCACAGACGATGTCGTCAATGTAGGTCCAGTTGCGCACCTGCGTGCCGTCGCCCCATACCTCAAAGGGGTTCTGGCCGATGAAGGCCCTGGCAATTATGGCGATGACGGCATGGTTCTCCACCCCCCGAGGGCCATAGACGGTGAAGTAACGGCAAGATGCGGCTTTCAACCTGTACTCGTTGTGGTAAGCCTTCAGCGTCAATTCGCCCATGAGCTTGGCCCAGCCGTACATGTTGTCGGCGTCGTAAGGTGGCTTGACCAGGTCCTCGGTGAGATATACCTCCTCGTTGGGGTTGCTTTGCAGGAAGTTGGGATAGACGCAGCCTGACGAGGCAAAGATTACCTTCTCCACTCCGGCCTTCAGGGCTTCCCAAAAGACAATGCCGTCAAGGAATAAATTTGAGGCCGGCCCTGCCTGATGCAGATCCACGTACCCACGCCCGCCGTGGTCAGCGGCCAGATGGAAGACGATGTCTATCCCCTCAACTGCTTTGCGGGCAATGCCAGGCTCGCGCAAATCGGCCTGGATGAACTCGATGTGGTGAGCAGCCAGGTGAGCCTGGATGTTCTGCAGTTTGCCGCTCGAGAGGTCATCCACCACGCGCACTTTGGCGCCGCGCTCAATCAGGGCGTCCACAAGGTGGGAGCCGATGAACGATGCTCCGCCAGTAACCAAAACCTTCTGATTCTCCCACATGATTTGATTCCTCCAGTCGTGAATAATATCTTTGCCGGGCAATTGCTACTTTGCCTCTTTCAGCATTTGCTCTGCTCTTGCCGCATCCCGCAAGAATTGCTGCACGGTCTCTTTGCTATACGGATGCACAATCATCCCTTTCAGCAGATCGGGCACGACTGTCACGATGTGAGCGCCGGCCTCTAACCACTCAATGATATTCAATACCTCGCGAGTGGAGCCAACAATGATCTGCGACCTTAGGCCAAACTGGTCCAGGACTTTGCGCAGTTTGGTGAACTCGCTACAGACATTGTAGCCCATGTTGTTGACACGGCCGCCGAAGATAGAGACATACGTAGCACCTGCCAGCGCCGCCAGGAAACATTGCTGCGCGCTCATCATGGCAGTGACATTAACGCGGATGCCCTTGTGCATGTCCTGCTGGATGAATCGCCCGCGGTAGCGTAGGTCAATGACGTTGCCAGCGTAATGGGGGAAGGCCGAAACCACCGTCACCCGGTGGCCTAAGGCGGCGAGTTCCTCGGCCAGCTCGGTCATGACGACGGCATTGGCGGCGACATCGGGAGCGAAATAAAGCGTAAGAAGCAAGACCCTCATAGGTCTCCCCTTTCTACAACGTTCACCAAATACCTTTCATTCATGAATATCTACATGAATAAATGGGATATTTTGGATTCTCTAGCTTTAATTTTTGATAGATATACAAATCTTCAAAGCTCTTTATTTCGCCGATTGGCCAAAACGCCGATTTTAAGTGAAAGACTCAAATTAAGCCCAGGAGGACGGGCCTGCAGAATGCACCTTCATAGCCCCTCTTTACTGTCTAGACAATAAGGGGAAGTTCAATCATTCGACCGCTTCTTCCCGCTTTCAGATGATTGACTACATCCCAACGCACCAAATTTAACTATCAGAATTTTCATTGCTTTTTTCTCTGATAAACCAGTTATAATATTTTTCAAAATTTGCATCATTAAAATATTGATTAAAAGTATCAAAGCAATTTTTACTTAATATATCAAAATTTTTGCATATAAAAATCATTCCTTCATTTATTTCATTTAGATCATTTATATCATTTACAATTATACAATTATATTTATCTATCAAATATTCTTTTAAGGCACAGATGTTTGAAGCTAAAATAGGTGTTCCACACATAAAAGAAAATGGAATAACACCACTTTGGACGCTATCTCTATATAAACAAATTGTTGCTATACTCTTGCACAACGATCCTGCGATTTCCTTATCTGTCAGGATTTTTTTATGAATTACAGCTAAATTCCCCACAGTAAGAACATTATTGGCAATGTTTGATGATGTTATTAATTGGAATTTGAAAGTTTTATTAGTTCTTGCAACTTCCAAAAAAATATCAAAGCCTTTTGCGTAAGCTACATTACCTGTATAGGTAAAGTACTCTCTTCTATTTTCTTTAAATGAAAAATTCACAATATTTCTAAATTGAAGAGGGATGACAAACGAATTAAATGTTCTATCTATTATTCTGGGTTTAATATGTGCATTAAATAAATTTAGTGCATACTTAGAATGCAATATAAAATTATCCACATATTTATAGGATAGGCATTGCATGTACTCTGTTATGTAAAAATAATATTTTTTGTTACCATATTCGTTTTTATTTTCCTTATAAGGTTCATGTAACCAAAGGGAAATCTCTAATTTCCTGTTGAAAAATTTAAGTAAAAACATAAAATAAAAATTAAGTGGATGCCAAATAACAAACAAAGTTTTTTCACAATTTAAGGCTATTTTCTTCGCTAATGAGATAAAACTGAATAAATTTAAAAAATAGCTGAATATCGCTATAAATCTTTTCGAATAACCGGAGTAATATATTTTACAATCTAATTGTTCATTTTCAACAAATAGCTTAAATTCGTCTGCAAGAATAAAATTAATTTTAATTTCTCTGTTTTTTAATCTTAAATAAAAAGACATCATATGCTGCCAATTACCAGGTGCATATCTTAAACTGATGATTGCTATATTCATTTCCGAGCCTTCCTCACAATCGCCATATAACTTTCCCCTTTATACCAGGGGAATAATCCGAAGATAGCCATTGGAATCCAGTTGATTAGGGCAAAAGGAACTTTTTGCAATATCCTAAAACCTGTCAATCCTGTAGTCCCATCCTTTATTATTTGGAATCCTGAATTCTCAATGATACCTCTCCATTCAGAAGGTGTCTTCAAAGATATATGATCGTATCTATATCCCTGCCACTTTTTACCAAGGATTCTTGGAGAGATACCAGAAGGATTGGGCGTTGCAATAAGCAAAAATCCCTTTTCTTTTAAAACCCTATTTGCTTCCGTAAAAAATGATTCTGGACTTTTCTAGTATGACAACCATTTTGACCGAGTTTCTTGCCAATGAGGAAAAACTCCTTGGCTCGTCCAGGTGAATACTTCAGGCTTATAATAAGCGCGTACCCAGAGGAACGAAAACCTTCGGAGGCATTTCTCATAATTTCCGCCATCAATTTTGTTTCCTTAAGGTAATGTGCTGTTTCCATAAGATCCCAGAGGTTCAAGAGTCAAGAATATCTTCGCACAAAGCAGCGGTTTTACGGGCTACTTCTCTCCATGTGAACCGTTCGCTCACCAAACGCCTCCCATTCTCACCCATTTGCTCCCGAGCTTTATCATCCTGAAGCAAAGTTATGATTGCATCAGCAACCCTATGCGGATCAAGATTTGTCACGTAACCAGCCCCGACCTCTTCAATCTCAGGCAGATTACAGCCTTCACTGAGCACAACTGGGGTACCGCAATACATTGCCTCTAACGCGGCAGCGGGCAGACCTTCTCCGTATGAGGTCAAACAGAAGACTGCTGCTTCATGAAGCAAGGAAGCTTTGTCCAGAGTACGAACCTCCCCGGTAAGCAGGACTGCATCTTCTAGGTTTTGGTCTCGAACGAATCTATAAATTTCCTCAGCATAGCTCCCTTCACTTGGACCGGCAATCACCAGCAGTGCTTTTGGAACACGTAGACGAACACGAGCGAAAGATTTTATCAGCACGTCCACGCCCTTGATAGGGTGCAGCCTTCCCAAGAAAAGCACGATCAAATGCCCGCGTAATTCTGGATATCGTTCCTCAAGTTCGGCGCGTGATGTCCTTACTGTCAATTGTACAGTGTCAACTCCAATAGGAATCTGATCCGTTCGGGTTTTAACACGCATTGTTCGTATTTGCTCAACTTCCGCCTTCGTTAACGCGATAACCGCAGCTGCATGGTCATAGAGTCTACGATCGAAGGCCCACCACCAAAATTTCTTCTTCAACCACCCACGCCGTAGTCTGGCTGGGTCATAGCTACCATGCGCATAAAGAATATAGGGAGTCCCAGCACGGCGGCATTCGGTCCCTGTCGCGATACCATAACTCGTCCAACTGCTGGATAGAAGCACCACGTCTGTTCTCGGGAGCCGCGCTCGGACCTGGGCGCGCAGCTCTGGTGAGTGGTAGGGCAAGAACGAACGTTCCCAGAGACAGTACCTGACCTGAACACCGTTCCACTCTGTCTCCCCTCTCGGAACATCGAGTCTTTCGCCGACGCATTTGTCTGTTGTGAGTACAAACACCTGGTGGCCCAATTGGATCAACTCGCGACTAACGTTGTACACCATGACCCCTGGTCCACCTTCAGCAAAGGCAGGAGGGAAAGCTCCCACAACATTCAGGATACGCAATAGTCACTTCCCTCCTGAACAATCCCCTGGGCTAGTTAAGTGCTCTTCGGAACAGACCGAATTCAGCCGCTTGCTCTCTCGCGCCCCCATGTGGACCATCATGATGTCTATGACACGATTCACTACATCAGGTACCGCTGTATCTCCTTCAACCGTGCAAGCATTGGGAAGGCGGGAGACCAGCTTTCGGCAAATGGCAATCTGGTGTTCCATCTCTTCAATCGGGATGTCCTGTTTGCGGCTGTATATCACCTCTGCACTGCTCGAAAGGAACACAACCATATCGGGCTTAGGAATAAGCCTCGCCAGAAGCCAGGGCAACCAGTCTGGCAAGGAGCGAAATGTCCACTGAATCATGTAATCATAAAAATACCGGTCACAGATTAGGAGTTCGCCGTTTGCTCGAGCATGCAATACCAGGATATGGCCCAGCAGATAGTCAAGAGTGTAGTAGAGCAAGTAGCTAACAGCTCGCATAGGGCTATGAGGACGGTTAGGAAAAAGGTGGTGTTGTTCTTTGTTAGTACCCATTACATAGCGCCGAAGCGATCGAGCTACTGCTTGCCTTATCTTTTTAAGCTCGGGGAGTATGCTAAAGCGTCCATGATGGTAATGCACTTTCTGAAAACGGGTCCAGTCCATTGCTCGGCATAAACCATCGGCCACAGAAGTCTTACCAGAACCATCTGGTCCAATGAGGCAGATGAAGAAACCAGAGGGTCGCATATATTTCACAATATGTCCCCAGATAAATCGCAGTGACCGTACGAATTGAGCCCAGGGTTGCCTCCGCCAAGCACGCAACGCCAGTGCAAACCTCAAGCTGCTTGCCTGCTGATCAAGAGCATTACAATCTGCCTGCCTGCACATATGTAGAAGTGCAGAAGCCACTTCTTGACCAACGGTTCGCGAGGTTGCGAGCTTGAATCGCTCCGAGTCAGATTGAAGCAAGGTCACAATCCGAGGGACATACCTCCTCTTCACTCGTCCTGAACCAAGCAGTTCCTTAAGGACTAGATCCATCGCCTCGTGCCCGGCTGCTGGAACGTAGAAGATTTCTCGGCGTTGACGAGCGCTCAGCACGTCACTTGTGGGAAACCAGGGTATACCTCGGTAGTGCTGCGGGCAAAATGCGTCTATTTGCAAGAAGCGCCGTCCGGAAACATCCGGGTTATACAGATAGCACTTCCAGAATCCATAACGCGATTCAACTCTTACGATCCTCCAGCCACAAGCTTCCGCCGTCATCCGGAGCAAGAAACGATAACGAGGCAAGTCAATCTCATCAAGCAATAGGTCTATGTCGTGTTCAACATTGTCGGGCAAGCCTTCGTAATTTCTAAGCACAACGTACCGGATATCTTGGGATGCCAATCCGGAGAATAGTTTGACCAAGAAAGGGGCAACAGAGGATGCGGTCATCTGGTCCGAATTCATGGTCGGATCGGAGGAACCGGCCCGGATTGTAATGCGCTGCGGAACCGTTCCACAACGGCAACAGTTTCAAAAGAGAGTTCCCGGTTACGTTCAAAAAGCCTCTTTTGCTCTTCTGCAATGTAAGGAGAAACTCGGTCGATCAAGTCATGCATCCGCTGGACAAAATCCCCTTCAGGCAAAATAAAACGAGAGTTGCCGTAAACTACCGGCATATCACCTTGCGGCTTGTAGACGACCGCACACAACGCAGCCATGGCTTCTAACATTAACAACGGTGTGTCAATCGTGCTGCTCAGTTTCCGGTAGGGCAGGATAACTATATCACTGTGCTGCAGAATTTCGCCCACGGCTCGCTCGACCTCAGGCGAGTGTTTGGCATACTCGGTGTTCACATAGGGAAACTCGTTTTGCTCCATTAGCCATCTGTGTAGCTCCGCTGTTTCTGTGCAAGCCGCCCACCGGTGACCACACATCTTTACTTCGATATTTGGGTTCGATGCAAGCCTTCGAAAGAGATCAACTACCTCTCGTACCCCCTTGCCAGGATCAATTCGACCAATCCAAGTTACACGCAAACGTGGCGATTTTGGCTTAGACTCGGGCATAACGAAGTACTCTTCAGGCACGGGCGGCCATAGGAAGACCGGATCAGGACACCACTTTTGGACAAAGCGATACTGTCGTGGCGAGATTGTGAAGATGCGCCCATTGAAAGGAACCAGCCTCGAATCGGCGAACATCAATTCCCGTTTGATACGAGAATCAGGCCACGAGAAATACACCATGTGGAATTGAACAGGGTGACGACACCGTTTACGGAAATTCATGAATAAAATGCGATCCCAGGGTGGTAGATAGATCGTTACGACGTGATCATAGTCGAGTAGAGCACCCTGCGCTTCAGCAAAGGTCCCGAAATTGCGCATACGCAACCCCTGCATGACCTGCATATCGCCAACAGTAGATGCCCCGTATAAGATATAGTCCACAGTATCAGCATGCTTTTTTACTAACTCAGCCGCAATCCGGCGCACAAAAGAGTCCGTGCCACCAATGTGGAAGTAGTTACAGGCATAGTGAATACCAAAGAAGGCTATCTTCATGAACACCCTCTCATCATGGGGCAAGAAACCCTAGCCTCACCCTATGTCAATAACGCCGCACTTAGTCCAATATAGACCTGTCGCACAGAATTGAGGTAATGATGTGCTCTATGACCAGGTGAACATCCTCAACCTGACCGTAGTTATGATTGTCAATCCAGATGCACTCCTCTACACGCTCCTTCACCCTTCCCCCATCAAAGCCGATGAGCCCGACACGTATTGCCCCTCGCTGACCGGCATAGTCCAGAGCTCGCACCACGTTCTCTGAATTGCCTGAAGCTGAAATCCCGATCACTACGTCACCTGGTTCCAAAAGGATCCGAAGCTGCTCCACGAAAATCTCTTCATAGCCCAGGTCGTTACCAGCAGCCGTTAGCAAACTGATGTTATCCGTCAGACTAAGCGCGCGCAACCGTGGCTGTCCCTCATTAGCCGTCCCTTTTCCTAGATCGCAGGCCATGTGAGACGCAGTTGCTGCGCTCCCTCCATTGCCGAAGATGATGACCTTGCTTCCCCTCCTACGAGCCTCGTTGAGAATCTTCACAAACCGCTCAATCTTGTCATACGGAAGTTTTTGTAGCGTCGCGATAAGTTGCTCCACATAGGCTTGAGCCGCTCGCGGGATCACGCGCACCTCCCATCCACGTAATAGATGATCTTACTCCCTTCGGACTCGAGATCGAAAGGAACCTCAATCAGATCAGAAAGCGCAGCGCGCACCCGGTCATGATGACGCTGTTCAACAAACAGGAGCAAAAAACCCGCCCCGCCAGCACCTAGGAGCTTGCCCCCGATAGCCCCTGCCTGACGTGCGCGGTTGTAAATACCATCAATGCGCTCATTGGTGATCCCGTCTACCAGATCCCGCTTCAGTTGCCATGCGTGATGCAACAAGTCGCCAAAGGCAACAAGATTATTTCCACATGCCAAGATGTGCAATGCTTCGGAACACAAATCGCGCATCTCTCTTAGATCCTCGTGCTTGTTCTGAGTTTCTTTACTCTGCCGTGACAATATCTCTCTGGCTGACCGCGAGCCACCAGTATAGAACATCATGAGAGAGCGATGTAGAGCGTCAATGGTCTTTCGTGAGCATAATACAGGGCTCACGCGCACAGTGTGATCGGGCAGGAATTCATAGTAGCGAAGCCCACCATAGGCCGCTGCATATTGGTCCTGCCGCCCAATAGGTTCGCCCAACAAGTCGATCTCGACGTGGCATGCTTCCTGCGCCAGTTGCTCGGCTGAGACATACTCGCCCCGAAACACGTGAAGGGCATGGAGCAGGCCAACTGTGAAGCTGGAAGATGAACCAAGTCCTGTCCGCGCCGGAATATCAGCAATGGATGTTATCTCAATTGGCTCGTGGAACCCCAGCATTTCCAGAGCCGCTCTTACCACAGGGTGCTGCAGTTCTTGAACCGAGTGGACGACCTCGGTTTTTCTATATGAAAGCCGGATGTGATGGTCGTACAAAGGAGAGACCGGGTGTACAGTAATGTACATATATCGGTTGATAGTTGTCGAAACGACTGCCCCCGATTCGTTTTGGTAGAAAGCCGGCAGATCCGTCCCTCCCCCGAAGAAGCTCACACGGAAAGGAGTACGCGAGATTATCATGTTGACTCCCCTCTAACGATCGCCTTCACAGCGCCAAGCAAGTCGTCATAGGCTCTGACAGTGCCAAGCTGATATTGTCTATCTGTCCCACCGTATCCCGTCCTTACCAGGACTGGCGTGATACCGGCTTGTCGGGCAGTCTCTACATCCGAAGTGCTGTCACCAATGATGAATGAATTGCTAAAATCAATATTGAAATCACGACAAGCCATTTCAATTAGCCCTGTTTCTGGCTTGCGACATCTGCACGTTTTTACCCGGTTGAACTCATGTTCTGGATGATGAGGACAGTAATAGATTGCGTCTAACCAGGCTCTTTCGTAACCCAAGAGTGTTTCCAGCTTGTGGTGGATCACTCGCAATTCCGTTTCACTGCAAAGCCCCCGGGCCACAACCGATTGATTAGTCACCAAGATGGCCAGGAAATCTGATTCGTTGATGATCCGGACTGCTTCAGCCACGCCCGGCATGAGATCAAGTTGCTCCGGATGGTGCAGGTGGTGCACTTCCCGGGTAAGGACTCCATCTCGATCCAGGAATATTGCAGGTCGGGGCCGACTGCGATGTAGCCGCTCAACCCTACCTAACTGCCAATCCCTCACTACCTCATCATAGCGTTCGGGTGTACCTATATCCTTTAGATATTCAGCCGTGCGGTAACCATATAGTGGCAAACAGCTTTGCAGTGCTTTGGGAAACACATCGTGCGCAAAGTCGCATTTCGTTGTTGCTGGGATTAGCTCGATCAACCCTGGCTCAATGATGTAAAACCCACAGTTGTCAAGGTTTGGATAGTACTGGTGGGGATTGTGCGGTTTGCGATGAATGTGCACAATTCGATGCGTCCCATCAAGTTCAATCAAATCACTGTCATGCATGTGATCATTAGGATGTACCGCAAGAGTTGCAGCACCACCATGCTCAAGGTGGAAATTAGCAAAGGCTTTCAAATCTATGTTGACCATTATGTCGCCGTAGAGCACGAAAAGCGGTTCTCGCAGATTGGGAAATGCCAATCGCAATGAACCAGCGGTACCAAGGGGTTGGTTCTCAACCGAATATCGGATACGCACCCCCCACGCTTGTCCTGTGCCGAAGTACTGTTGTATCGTGTGCGACAGATACCCGATGCACAAAGTGATGTCTTGAATACCCGAACGCGCAAAGAGTTCTATTTGATGCTCTAATAATGGCTTCGGGCCGACTGGCAGCATGGGCTTTGGCAATTCGTTCGTTCCCTCGCCCATACGTACACCGCGGCCCCCTGCAATAATAGCGGCTCTCACTTCCCCAGCATCCTCCGTACACCCAAGCGAACAGCTTCATCTGATGAACGAGGTTCTACCCACCCCAGATGTCTCATCTTCGAAGTGTCATACTGGAAAGATGGTACGTCCCCTTTCCAACCACGATCTTCGCCTGTGTAGCGGAAGCGCACATTGGACAAGGCCATCTCCTCAACAACAATTTCAGCAATGGTCTTTATGCTGGTCAAGGAATCAACCCCGATATTGACGCAATTAAGGCGATCACTCATGGCTCGCCATCCGAAAAGAATAGCCTCCACAAGATCCTTCACATACAGGTAGGGTTTCTGCTGTGTGCCATCGCCCAGGATTTCCAACTCATAGGGATTGGCGCGAAGCTTGTTTATGAAATCAAATAGGACGCCGTGCGTAGCACGTTCTCCTACTACATTGGGGAACCGAAAAACCCATGCCTGCAAGTCAAAGTTGTGTAAAAAAGCCGAAATGTACGCTTCCGCGGCTAGCTTGCTAGCCCCATAAAAAGAAATCGGTTGGAGAGGGCCTCGATCCTCACCAATAAGACCTGGCATCTCACCGTAGACCGCTGAAGTACTGGGAAACACGATCTGCTTCACCCCGTGGAGACGCATGCAGTCGAGGACATGGAAAGTGGTTAGGAACGTTAACTTCAGATCACGATCGGTCTCCTCCCCTCCGCGTTGAATGTCTGAGTTGGCGGCCATATGGAAAATGACATCAAAGTTCTCCTGATCGAATATTTGTTCAAATCTCGCCCGTTCCAAGATATCTTGTTTGACAAAACGGAATGATTGATGTGAGAAAGCAAGTTCAAGATTCTCTATGCGGCCTAGCGACAAATCATCCACCGCTATAACCTTATGACCTTCGGATAAGATGTAATCACAAAGATGGCTTCCAATGAATCCGGCTCCCCCAGTAACTATAATATTCATCTGCCCCTCATTGAATTTGCGATATCATGCGCATTTCTCTCTAAGCGCTTTATTGCTCAACAATTATCTGTTTGAGTCCCGACTTCCCGGCTAGAGCCAAGTATATTGATTGGAGTTCACACATTGACCTCTGATTAGAAAACGGACTGGTCTCTATGAAACGCCGCACTGTAGCCTCGTCAAAACGTCCAAGCGCAAGGGCCTCGTGAAGGTTATTTGCCCAGACTGCGGGACCTAAATTGAGCGGTAAGTGCACTACAGCCCCAGGGACAACGTCAACCTCTGGAGTTATAAAATCAGACACGACGCAACGCAATCCTGCGGCCTGAGCCTCAAGCACAGCCAGAGGAAGGGCCTCGTAGAGGGATGGAAAAGCAAAAGCATCCATTGCTGATAGAATTCGCGGAATATCACGCCGGGCTCCAGCAAATACTACACGGCCTTGTAGGTTGTGTATGGCCGCTTTCCGTTCTACTTCTGGCCGAAGAAGGCCATCCCCGACAAACAGCAGCCATACTCCAGGCTCAATGTGAACCAGTTCAAACAGAATATCTATCAGAAATGCCTGGCCCTTGGGCCTACCAAAGCTCCCGACATGCCCGATGACACGTGCATCCTGTGGTAGGCCGAGTTCAGTGCGAACCTGTTCCCTCTCAGAGAGGTTTCCAAAATGCCCGGGGTCGATTCCGGTGTAGAGAACACGATACCTAGGATCCCTCTGCCACTCGGTGCTAAAAAGGGCTGGCATAGCTATACGTGCGCACCCAAGACCGCATGTGGAATGCCGGGCGATCAGGTATCGCATCAGGCGCGGATAGAGAGGTCCCCATACTTGATACCCATCAAGCACGGTGTGGCTGTGAGTGATGCGAACGCGGACTCCAGCAGAGTGGGCAATCCACATCACCAATCCGCTGAAGAGATTCATATGGGAGTGAACAATTTCGTATCGTTCCCGTCTTAGCAACTGGTATAGATCTCGCCAAAATCGCAGGGGGTGGTAGATCCGATTTGAGAGCCCTGGGTACCGCTGGCGGAGTGGACAGGAATGCACGGTGGCGCCCAGTTCTTCTGCCTCGTGAACATGGTCGCCACTACTCGATGCAACAGTACACACATCCATGTGGAAGAGAGAACGGTCATACTGACGCAGGATGTTTAGGGCAATCTGTTCCGCACCACCAAAAGTAACTGAAGTGATGACTTGTAGGACGCGAATCTTCTCTCTACCAGGGAACGTGGTGTCCACGCCGACCTGCCTCCTATGCTTGTTTGCAGAATGGTCTGCTTTTCTGTGGGAACTGGAAGAACGTTACAGGCACCTACCTATGAAGAGAATGGTTGGGCTGACCAAGCTATGCTCCAGGTGCATCTCGAGCGGCAAGAACGACATCTCGAGATTGATGAGCTTTTGGCAGCCCAGCAGACAGAGCTTGAGAATTCTTGATCCCCCAGCACCCATACATAACGCGAGATTTACACTACCTACGTAGTCGCAAAATAGTTCTTGAACACCGCGCCTTTGAAATAGCTTCCGAAATCTGGACCGTTCCATAATGACCATATTATGTGTGTCCACTATTTTTGGATTGAAGATATGAGCCATCACCAGGTTCAAGCCCCGGAAATTCGGTATAGACACCATCAGGTATCCACCAGGCTTAACAAGATCTATGTGGCGGTCAATGACACTGCTCGGGCGACCAAAATGTTCAACAAATCCAAAAGATGCGACGATATCATAGCGTTTGTGGCATCGCTCCATATCGTTCGAAAAGAAATCCCCTTCGATTACGTTGTCGGGATTCACGCCCGCAGCAGCGAATATCTTTCGCTGGATCTCTGCGCCAACGGGTGAGTACTCAATCCCATAGGGCTCGCAGCGCAGGTACCTTGCCAGGCGCAGTAGATTCTCGCCGGGTGCGCTGCCAATTTCCACAATAGTCCCCCCAGGTGGCAACAACTGTTTGGCCCAGAAATACAGGAGCCGTCCAGACCGGCTCATGGAGATCCGGTCACCCCAATCACGACCGAAGTGGCCAAATGGCCGCCGGTCACGCTCAATATGAAACTCATCCCAATACTCTCGAGTCGTTAGTATTCCACTGCAGGCTGCTGGTACTTTCATATTGTTTCCGCACAACCCCGGCCCGGTCAGCCGTTATGCTGCCGTACGATTCGGTCCAGGACCTGTTGAAAATGCGACGCGAAATCGTATCTTTCCATGTACGCCCGACGCGCGTTTCCACTGTAGTAGCTATAGTTATCCAAGATCCGCCGGATAGCCTTACCGACCTCCCTTTCGTTCCTGACGCAAATCCCACATCCACTGGCCTCTACCTGGTCTACCAAACTTGGGAATTCTGTGGCAATAACGGGGAGCCCACAACGCATATATTGCAGGATCTTTCCAGAGCTCATATGGTATATATTCATGCCTTGATTCTTATACAGAGCAACTCCAATATCAGCAGATGTCACGAGCCTATCCAATTCCTGTTGAGAAACTACATCAAGAGATAGTATTATCTGGCCGTCCCGACATGCCTCGCGCACCTGGCGAAGATAATCCTCATTGTCAACCCAGCCATGGAGAACCAGCACCCAGTCGTCTGGCCAGTTCCGAGCGGCCCGGACCAACTCAAGTGCCATACTTACATCTGCGATAGCCCCTGCCATGAGGATAATTTTCTTGTCCGGGGGAATGTCGAACCTCTTGCGCAGATAATTGCTCTGTATAATGCTATCTGGCACCACACCTGCCGGAGAAACAGGAATCAGTATCACCTCTTCACCTGGAAGCCCATTGTCCTCAAGAAGAGTCTTTGCTCGTCTATCGTTTAAGGCAATAGTGAAAGCCACCTGCTTGTGACAGCGGCGTTCCAGCATCTTGACCACCCGCTTTTGAAGCCTGACGATAGAGCGCCGCTCGTTCTGGATATCTTGCGAGACCAGCATCTCCAGGGAGAAATAGACCACAGGCGACCGGGTTCTTTTTGCAATGGCTCTGGCAGCGATCAAGCCAGCCGGATCAATGCCAAATATACATACGTATGATTTGTCCCAACATCTACGCAGCACCGAAGCGGTAAAGAAAATCAGTCCCAAAAGCAGAACTCGTCGGAGCGAATAGAAAGGAATCGTTACTATGTTAAACCAAGGAAGGCTAAGGCGAATCTCGCTCCCCCTCCTCTGCTTCACAGTAAAGAGATCAACTGTATAGCCAGCTTGAATCAATAGTTGAATGGCAGCCGTGGTGGAGGATGAGATGCCGACCCAATTAAAATAAGCACAGATGGCCACACGTCGCTCTTGCATCTCTGAGATTAGATTTCAAAAGTCTGATCTGTTGTTGGAGGCATAGAAACCTTATCTTTTGATTTAAGCGCCCTTTTTATTAACAGCATTGTTGGCTTTCCTTCAAAGTCGGCATCTGCTGGGAGCGTAGGCATTAAGCGCTTTCAAACCAGTCATCTTTCTGCACAAGTTCCCTAAACTGTCTATCATAGATCAACCCCAAGTCATACCAGACGCGACGCCAATGATAACTAGCTCTAATCTCATAATGATACCGCTTTTCATTACCTAATAGCCTATATCCTATAATCATTGCCTGGAACATAAGGCCCCTTCCAACTTGATTCAAAGCGCTGACGAGAAGAGGCCATCTGCCGGGCCGGTTTCGCCGGTAGGCAGTATAGGAGTTACAAGCGCCTTGGATGGCCGAGCGCTGTTTTAGATAGTTAAGCGTCATCCGATTAGCCGGAATATGGTGCCAGACTACCGCCTTCGGGGTATATATGATTTTCCAACCAGCTAGCAACAACTTCCACTGCAACCCGATTTCCCCGTCACCAAGCCAGAAGTCGCCTAAAGAATCAGGGTTGAATCCACCCACTTGCAAAAGAACACATTTCGGAATAAACAAATTGCTATTGTAAACACCCGGGAATTTCAGTTCCAGGGTATCATCCCCCAAGTCCAGCCCACCGAAATATCCATAGCCATATGTCCGCACCCAGATCGGCGGCTCGGCTTCCCAAATGGGCAGGATTTTGCCCCCTACGCATCCCACTTGGCTATCTGAATACGCATCTAGCAACGCCGCTAGCCAGCCAGTATCGGCGGTGGCATCATCATCTAGAAAGGCAAGAAACTGACCGCGCGCCGCATTTATCCCTGCGTGGTAAGCAAGAAAAATTCCTCGGCGATCTTCCTGTACATACCGTAATGCCGGTCCCCTCGTATTATTTTCTGCTATCTTGGAAACAAGTTCTTGTGTGTCGTCGGTGCAACCATTATCCACCACAATAATCTCGTATCCTTCTGGTGGAAACGTCTGGGCGCGAACCGAGTCCAGCGCGCGACCTAATATCTCGGCGCGATTGAACGTAGGAATAATGACCGATATCTGAACTTGATTGGTTCTCATTTATTTCTTCAATCCTCTAGCAATCAGTGGCTGTTACGGAATCCATATACAAACGCGCCTGGTCTGCACTGCCAAGTCAACCGCAAGTAGTTGTACTGTTTGGCGTGTTAACCCGCTTCGCAAAACCAAAATACTTCAACCCGAACCTTATTGGCCAAGCCGAGACCAATATCCCCGGGAATAGCGTAACAGCTTGACACAGTACAAGAAATACAGCCTTCCGAAACACACGGGCATTGTTCAAGGCCAGGCGCGCCAGGTGCTGAGCAACGTCTCGTCGCACCTGCTTCGCCTCAGTGCATGGCAAAGACACATGCTTGGCATACGCCGAGTACAACGATCGGATCAATTTGGCAGTTCGCCGGACTTCATTAGCGGTGCTCAACGGTTGCTTCCCCCACACAGCATGATGCAAAGACGAAACCTCTTCCTGGGAGACTCCCCGCCCCAGTAATCGCTGAGCTTCTCGTTGCATTACATGCTTGTCAAGCTCGTTGATTTGTTCGGAGTACTCAATAGAGCGGGCGGTGGAGTGAATCCGTCTTTGAACGAGAACCTCGGGCAAGTTAGCCACTTGAGTTTGCGAACTCATTCGACACCACAACTCATAATCCTCTGACTGTGACATCCTCTCGTCATACGCACCGGCCTTCTCAACCGTAGAACGTCGCATCATTATCGAGGGATGAGCTAGACAGGTCCCAAACAAAAGCGACCATTGTATTAAGCCATTGGTTACGGGTGTTCGCCATTCGCCGATAAAAGCCCCTTGTTCGTCAATGGCTTCCGTCCAAGTGCCTAGCAATCCCACTTCTGGGTGTCTGTCCAGATAATCCACCTGCTTTGTAATACGTTCCGGCAAAGAGATGTCATCGGCATCTTGCCGAGCTATGTATTCTCCGGTACCGATTAAGAGACCTCTATTGAGAGATCTCACGAAACCAACTCTATGTTCGTTTTTCAGTAGCAGTATCCTTGGATCGTGATAACTCTGCATAATCGCTTCGGTGCTATCGGTCGAAGCATCGTCTACGATGATGAACTCAAAATCACTGAACGTTTGCCCCAGAATACTATCAATCGCTTGGCGCAGGTATCTTTCTCCATTCCACACGCTCATTAACACGGAGACTCGTGGTCGCTCGCTCATGCTTTCTTACTTTGTTCCCACAAGGCCAAACCTACCCCTACTAGAATCCAAAGCATCCATATAAGATATTGTGGATGAGCCATTAGAACCACCAAGACGCTTATGAACGCCCCTAAAAAACCCAAATCTAATGATCTAGCTGCAGCACTAGTATTGAATCCTTTGAATGCTCGTACTATCAATATACCCAACATAAGTATATAAGGGACGCCATTCAATGCGGTAACATAAAAAAGTATATTATGGGGAAGGGCTGAAAATATGGCACCGTGCCTTAGCACATAGGATCTCAAGCCTTCTTCGCCCCATCCCCATAAAGGGGATTCAAGTATAGCTGAAAGCCCTATACGATAATTATCTATACGGATTGTCCATCCCCATGCTAAACTCTCTGGATAATCTACAATCGAAAAGGAGAATCGTGAAAAAAATCCATGTATCGCTTCTTGCTTTATCAGCGAGAAACCTAGCAAGATTACCGCTAACAATGCAGTCACTACTACCATATGTCTAAGCATCCTTCTCATACTTATCTTAAAATAGGTACTACTTCTCAAAGCTTTCCATGTTATTACAATTAAACCCATAACCATGCCTATGGTTGGAGATATTGCTCTTGAAGCCACTATCCCCACTATACTTAATACAAGCAGGACAGCAGAAATCAGTGATCCACTTGGGAACATAAAAGACAGGCATGCGGAAACTCCACTTAATAGTCCTGACTCGCTGCGATAAGGGTACATCCCCGTTGCTCCGCCTTTTAAACCTGATGATAATAACCATTCAAGAGTACTTTCACCAAATCTAGAAAAATCAATCATCAATACAGCTTTCAAAGCATAGAATGATACAGGCACTAAAAATATTAAAGCAAGATTCAGTATGTTAATACTGATGATCATCCTAGCAAGAAAGCGCCGCACAAAATAATCTGAAGCAATCAAGTAACAAATCAATCCTACCCAATATGGTTTCAGTTGGCTCAGCACTGCCGATCGAAGAGAGCTATCTGTCCTAAAGACCGTTAGCACTATTTCAAGAAACATGAGTGCTAGAAAGAAAAGTCCAGAAGTGCCGAGTTTCTTGCCTCGACGAAGCCTTCGTGCTACTACAATGGCCATAAGTGGCCATAATAACAAAGTAAAGTAGCCGGAGAAGCGTCCTCCAATTGAACGAGGAAAAAGCCAATAATTAAGAAATGGATATTCAACAAACAGTAATCCTGCAGTAATCACTAAAACAGCGACGTACCCAATTAGGCGCTCAGTATCCCAAGATGCAACAGTATTTTGCACTGCAACCTGCCCTGCAACTTGGTGTGGTCTTCCTATCTGAAAACTAGGGTTGCGTTGCCCCGCTCGTACCGCCGGCATATATCCTCCTACAAGAAGCCCTCTCAAAACGACAACCGGGTTATGGTCTTACGTAGATAGTCCCATCTGCTTAAACAACTTCTCAAACCGGTATATCCACAAATGTTCCGCCTTTGTCCGAGCATAGTAGGCCCTGGCGATCCCCTGCCGTTCTGATTTATGTGCCAATAAGTACCGCGCCTTGTCCACGCACTCCTCCATGCTCTCAAATTCTACGTACTCCTTACCCGGTTCATAGAATTCGTATAACGCCGGATACTTATCGCATAGCATAACAGTGCCGCTCAGTCCCATGTCAAACACTCGCGCCTTGATTTGGAGCCCGCTCCCTTGACTGGCTCGCAGCGGTGTAAAGGATATCTTGCTGCGGTTCCATATTGCCTTCACTGCAGTTTGATCTTTGAGCGTACAATCGGGCCGTTGCCTGGAGATTCTCACTCGGGCAGGTAATTTTCTCAGCAGGCGTTGCCGCAAAGTTTGTGGAGGTGTTTCGCCTGCCCCATATCTCACCAGAGGCAAGTGCTTTTGAAGTATTGCGATCTGCTTTCCCCGTTCACCGTACACCAATCCTACAAAACTGATCTCAATGTCTTTTTCCAGGCCCAGACCCTCATCCAGTCCAGTGCATCCCCATTGACTCAGGAGCAGATTGGGGTACTGTTTCTTGTTCGCCTCGTAAATATGCCTATAGGTAGTCACCATATAGGTGTAATATGGATACCATCTTGAGGAGTAGTCTGCCCATCGCCAATCATCATCGCAGTTCCAGGCCATCAGTACCGAATACCTCTGTGCTTCCTCCAATACGTTTGGGATGAACTCATCACTATGGATCATCACAATGACCAAATCGTACCCGCCGCCTTTGACAATGGACAAGAAAAAATCGTTCATCCCCTCATGATTTATCTGACACTGCCCAATATAGTCAAAGAAGTCTACAAGATGTCCCATCTTACGGAGAACTTCCGTAAAGGATAGGTACTCGTACGTGACAGTAGAATCATGGCCATAATAGCGATACGGCACACATGATAGAATCTTCATGAGCAGAAGCCTCTACACAACCAGGACATGCACTCTGGTAACGCCGACGGCCTTGGCGATAGCGGCGCGGTGAACCCCATCCATTATTTGAAAACCAACGTCGCCTCTGAGAGTGAATTCCGGAGGAAAAACAACGATAGCATATTCCAGCGAATTCTGTACCGGCCCTTTTGCTATTGCCCCTGTGAGATATCTGACTTCTTCCAAACGTTTCTCTACATCGCAGTCAGGCTCATAGGCTTTGATGTATTCCCTGTATCCCAAATCGCTACCAGAATGCTCTCGCCCTTCGACTAAACAGCGAATCCATTCGTAATGCGGCGTTTCCTCAATACGGCGTATCTGAATACAGTCTGGAGTGCGAATTCTTGCCCTCAGGAAATCGACCGGGACGACAGCCGTTCCTTGACTTCTCACAACTTTCCATCCCGTGTCCACAATACGGAACCCCTTTCTGTAATCAAAGACACCGTGCCATATTCTCGACCATAAAGCCGACTTTATCTTAGTTAAGGTCCATAGAACAACATGTAATAACCTCAATACCCCCCATCCGACCAAGATCAGAGGCATCCATGGTGTCTGTTTTAAGCTCAACAACCTCCGTAATCCCATATGACAAACACCACCTTCGGTACCAAAGCAGTTTGGAGTCAATGCCGTAGGCTTTAATGCTTACCAACGATCATCGGCCAGCTATAATTCGTCGGGGCATCTATCTCAACTCTGGTAAACCCTACATTAACCAGGAGCTCTGCTAAGAGATAAGGACTTGCCCACTTACCCAGCTCGCCATCATGCTCAAGACATGTCTGCAAAACAATGTGATCGGTCATCGTAGAGAGTTTCTGTAATAAGCGGGGAGTGTTGTCTAATTCGTGATAAACGACGCACAACGCAAGAATCAAATCAAATCGCCCCAAGTCCAATTCTGATATTCGTGCGATATCATGAGCAATGTACCTAACCGGGTACTTGACCCCTTCTTTGATTTCAAATGCTTGCTTAACAAAGTTTGCCTGAGCAATGACATTCTGTACAGGCAAATAGGGGGCTGATTTTTGTCGAATTTTCCGATCGCGATCAATTCCAATAACCTCACGCGCTCCCATTCGCGCCAGTTGCAGAGAAAATACACCATTGTTACATCCAAGATCCAATATACGCTTACCAGATACGTCTGGAATATGCATTTTTAAAATAAAGCCCCATTTAGCCATACCTCGCACCGGATCCAACTCAGGCTTAGGTCGCCAATCCGGTGGTGTAGTGACATGGGCTACCAGTCCATCACCAAAATCGACAGGTTGATACCATTCCTTAAAGCCTTGAATACCCAATTTAATCCACTCGGAGACGTCAGTCTCACCACGTATAAACGGCGGCATGCAAAACTCCACCACGTCCCGATCAGGGCTTCCCCCAGTTGTTCTTTCCCTAAAAACCGCCTTTCGGAAAACTCTACTAACAACGTTAGCGATGCCCATAACCCAGCCCCTCACAAAGCATCAGAATGACATATGTAAAACTAAACCCGTAATCAAGAAAGCTACGTCTCGATCTTCCATTCAAACCTTGATAATACAGGAAAGTCGTTGGTATTTATGCGGTTGTCAAAACTCCCCGGTTCTATCCAGAACCTAGCCGCAGAGGTAACCCAGTCTTCCGGTTCGTTTCCATGAAATATGGCGATGTTGATATAGTACTCCCCTTGATTAAGGGGGGGTGAGTATATTCTGCACACTAGTGTGCTTTCACGCGATCCATGTACTGTATACACCTCGCTTGTTAATTGAGAATCACACGATATAATCCCGATCTCGCTAGTTGTCCTAATTGATAACGCCACTCTCACTTTGACGTCGGTAGAGTAACAACTCAATACTCTCGCGCGTACTAGAATATCATCCCCAATGGTGTAGCGATTTGACCCGTTCGTTCCATCAAATGCAATCTCGATGAATCTGATGTTACCACGGCCTATTCTATCTCTTCTATCCTTTAGGGATAGATTAACTTCGTTCCTGACTGTTTGTAGGTACTCACTAATAATCTGCTGAGGAGAACCAATTGCGCTATTCTCACCCTCCTTTAGGATCATTGCACAGGAACACAAGGCTTCGACTGCAGCCATGTTATGGCTCACAAAAAACACTGTCCTTCCCTGACCGGCCACATCTCGCATCTTCCCGAGACACTTCTTTTGAAACGCCACATCTCCAACTGCCAGCACCTCGTCCACCAGCAAAATCTCCGGCTCCAAGTGGGCAGCGACGGCAAAGGCCAAACGCACGTACATGCCGCTGGAGTAGCGTTTCACCGGTGTGTCCATGAACTTCTCAATCTCGGCAAAGGCCACGATCTCATCAAACTTGCGCTCAATCTCCGCCTTCTTCATCCCCAGGATGGCACCGTTGAGGTAGATGTTCTCCCGTCCGGTCAGCTCGGGGTGGAAGCCCGTACCCACCTCCAGCAGTGAGCCTACCCGTCCATGAATCTCGGCATAGCCTTCTGTCGGCTCGGTGATGCGGGAGAGGATCTTTAGTAACGTCGTTTTGCCGGCTCCGTTCCGGCCAATGACGCCCACAACCTCGCTGCGCTTTACCTCGAAAGAGACATCTTTGAGAGCCCAAATGTAGTTGTTGTCGCCACGTTTAACGTTGGAACACCGGAATGTTGAGCGAATGCGGCGAATCGGAGCATACATAGCATCGGTCAGGACGTCGCGCAGCGCCTTGTAGCGCTCGCGCTGCCCAATGCGGTATAATTTGCCCAGGTTTTCAACACGAATGGCAACGTCGCTCATGACTCACACCACGTCCGCAAAGGTTTTTTCCATACGGCGGAAATACACCAGCCCCCCAAAGAGGAGCACGCTGACCACCAAAGCAGAAACGATCACCAGCCGTCCCACTCCACCCGACTTGCCCAGCAGGGCCCACCGGAACCCCTCCACTACGCCAGCCATCGGATTTAGCCCGTATAGGACACGCCATCGCTCCGGCACCAGGCTGCTGGAATAGGCAATCGGAGTGGCAAAGAGCCAGAACTGGGTCAAGAAAGGAATCGTATAGCGCACGTCCCGATACTGCACGTTGAGCGCCGATAGCCACAAACCCACAGCGAGGGCCGTCGCAATCGCCAACAAGAGGAACAACGGCAGCGTCAAAGCAGCCGCTGTGGGCACGATACCGTAATAGAACATCATGCCCAGCAAAACCACAAACGCGATGCCGAAATCCACCAGTCCGGCCAGCACTGCGGATATGGGGATGACCAGCCGTGGAAAGTAGACTTTTGTGATCAATTGCTGGTTGGCCACCAGACTGTTCCCAGACTCGGTCAGGGCGTAGGCGAAGAGCTGCCAGGGTAAAAGAGCTGTGAAGGCAAAAACCGGGTAGGGGATACCATCGGAGGGAACCCCGGCAAGACGCCCGAAGAAAATGCTGAAGACCACCATGGTGAGAAAAGGCTGCAAAATAGCCCAGGCAGCACCCAGCACTGTCTGCTTGTAGCGCACCTTGACATCCCGCCAGATCAAGAAATAGAGCAGTTCGCGGTACTCCCACATGTCACGCAGTTTAAGCGAGATCCATCCGCGTGATGGTTTGATCACAATAAGCCCTAAGGTCTGTGTCAATTCGCGTGTGGTTGCTCTGCGTTCAGTCGTTCTCACAACATGCGCTCCTTCGCTACCATAGAAAGGGAGCTTCTTACTATCTCAAGTTTCGGCCAATTATGCGGATCGCTCAAACACCGCAATGAACTTCAAGTAGCAGCTACTATCTACGTTCTTCTCATTTTCTACGTACAGCAGACGAAAAGCCAAGCCTGCTGCATAAGTTAGCACCCTACGTTGAAAAGCTTCGACATCATAGAAACGTGCAAAACGCACCCGTCCGAATCCGGGACGATAGACTAACTTAGCACCCCTGTCCGTAACTTTCAGCCCGCGGGTATTGGACCAAGGACTTCGCAGAATGTGATAATGCTCATGAAGGTAGAGCGGGATAATCACCAGGCGCCCGCCAGGTTGGAGGACTCGGGAAGCTTCCCTGATGAAAAGGCTATCATCGTCGCCTTCAAACATCTCATATGCGCAATGTAACACCAATGCCGAAGCGAATCGATGTGGGATTGGTATGGAAGCAGCATTGCCACCGATGCTCCCCCCATCATCCTCTCTCACTCCGGGCGGGTAGATCAGATCCTGACGATAGCACTTGCAGCCATACAGCCTCTGTGCAATTGAAGGAAAAGGTGAGGAACTGCTGGCCACGTCTATTACTATGTCACCAGGCCTGGGTTCGATTAGACAAAGCGAAACGAAATGCTCCAAAGCCTTTTCTATGAAGACTTCTGCGCCATAGCACCCAGGGGGATAACCCGCCTCGCGCAAATAAGCCTGGAAAGCTTCAACATCAACCCAGTAAGATGAGACGGGGATGCCTAAGAGCTCCAACCGACTGCGGACGACCCTTGGATCAGACTTAATGTCAGTGTGACGAATCGCACTAGGATTCAAAACGTAATCCAATACGTTAACCAACACCCAGGGGTTCAGGCGCCATATTCCTGTTCTATACCCCAACATGCTCAACACTTTGGTACTTGTAGCAGTGACTCCGTCCGCTGCGATGCTGTGCCGAATCTTATTTACCTGGTCAGCAAGACGCATAAAGCTAATCTCCTTTTCTTGGTGTGTTCCAGCCGTAACTGTTCACGCAAATAGAACATCTCCAACTGTGTCCACAATGGCTCGGATCTGTATTGCAGTACACCCACAGGTCATTCATTGTCTCGCCACAACTACCTTGACGGCTTCGCCTCTTAATGCCCCACCGGCTGGGCTATCCCCAAAACGTTCCATGAACGCTCATCGGCCTCCTGTTCAATCTGCGGGAATGCCAAGAGCACGCTCAGGCTCATTCCCGCTAACCTTATATAGAAGTCCAACTCCAACGGGAAGAAGTAACGCATGCAGTGACGCTCGCTAGTGGTGCTCAGGACCTGGTTACCGTTCAGCCGCCACAATTGATAGTTCACTTCACAGAGATGGTGGCGTAAATCCAGCCGACTTGAAGAGACCCGAATCAACTGTCCCTCGGCGGTCGGGATGACCTTGACCCGATCACCGGGGCGAATCGCCAGCACCGCCGGGCCATACCACACGTCGCACACGAAGAGCCCGCCGGGTCGCAGATGGCGACGCACGGCACGCAACGCGTCCAACACATCGTCGTTGGTTAATTGATAACTCAACACGGCAAACATCATGAGGACGGCATCGAATTGCCGGCCCAAGTCAACGCTACGCGCGTCGCCATGAAGGAATGCCGGCGGATGGGAGATGACAGATGGCGAATAGCAGATAGCGGATGGCAGATTTGTTGCGGCCTTCTCCTGTGCGTGCTTCAACATGTCGGGCGAGCGGTCCACTCCGGTCACTTGGTAGCCGCGGCGGGCCAGGGGAATGGCGTGGTTGCCAGTGCCGCAGCCCAAGTCCAAAATGGTCTTGACGGGGCCTTGGCCATAGCGCCGGAAGACCTCTTCTAACAGGTCGCATTCGGCCTCGTAGTTCTTGTCGCCGTAAAGCAAGTCATATTGCTCGGCGTATACACGCCCGAATACCTGATCGTTCATCCCAGCACCTTCCGCACGGCTTCGCAGATTTGGTCCAACTGGCTCTCGGTCAACGCAATACCGGATGGCAGGTAAAGTCCCTGGCGGGCGAGTCGCTCGGCAAGCGGGTAGTGCTCGCCTTGAAACAGACCCCGTTGCAGAAAAACCGGCTGCTCGTGCATGCCCAGGAAAAATGGTCGCGTCTCTACGTCCAGCGCGCGCAACCTGCGAGCAAACTCGGCCGCATCCATGCCCGCCGCTCCATCTAAGACTACGCCATACATCCAGTATACATTCTTCACCCAGGGCTCCTCGACGGGGAGTTGTAAGAAAGGGATGTCTTTAAGTCGCTCGGTATAAGTCTGTCCCATCCAGCGTTTCTTCGTCACGATCTCACCAAATCGTTCCAGTTGCGCCAGCCCTAAGGCCGCCTGGAGGTTGGTCAGGCGGTAGTTGTAACCGAACTCAGTATGATAAAAGCGCCGTTCCGGCCGGAAACACAGGTTGCGCAGGCTGCGCGCCCGCTCGGCATAGCTTGGGTCGCTGGTCAGCACCATGCCTCCTTCTCCGGTGGTGATCAGCTTGTTCGCGTAGAAACTGAAGGTGCTGATGTGCCCCATGCCGCCGCAACGTTTCCATTGGGGGTTTGCGGTGTTGCGACCGGTCAGATACTCAGCCCCGTGCACCTCGGCCGCGTCTTCGATGATCATCAGGCCATGCTTTTCTGCCAGGTCCAGTAAGGGGTCCATGTCCACCGGATGGCCATAAATATGCACCGGCATGATCGCCCGCGTGCGCCCTGTGATCTTCGCGGCAACCTGGCCCACGTCCATGCACCAGGTGCGTGGATCAGCGTCCACCAGCACCGGCACGGCGCCGCACTCCACCACGGCCAGCGCGCACGAGATAATCGTGAACGTGGGCATGATCACCTCGTCGCCCGGCTCCAGCCCCAGGCAGCGCGCCGCCACCTGCAAAGCCGTCGTTCCGTTGCTGACGGCGACCCCATACTTCATGCCGCAGTAGGCTGCCCATTTTTGTTCAAATTCTTCAATATATTTTCCGGCTGAAGATATCCATCCGGTTTTAAGGCAATCCATGACATATTGAATTTCCCTGTCGCCAATGAGCGGCTCATTCACTGGTATCATTTTCAATCCCTTCGAACAATACCTTGTCATTATCCTTGCCTGAATAGGGCCCCTGCTTGACCTCGATAATTTCGGTATCTTCTAGCATCTTAAGACCATGCCCGCCGCAACAAAGAAATATTGTATCTCCGGCACGAAGTCGTCTCGAAGTGATATATTTTTTATTGGTAGTGTAAAAATTAATCACCAGTTTCCCTTTTTTTATGAATAAAACTTCTTGAGTTAAAGTGATTTTTCTGCGGACTTCTTTGTGGAAATGCGCCTTGATGATCCCATGCTTTTTATAGACGATATAACCCAATTGTTGAGAAAAATCAGGGGGACTGAAGAAGGTTGTTTTTTCAGAGGTGTAAATGGAGTTTAATATTATCGCTACCAGTTGATTATTGTGCTTTATTTCTTCATAATTTTTTGCTTCCATCCAGTTACTCCACATTAAGTTGAGGTCATAACTATCATGTTTCAGTCATGTTCCAAATGTGGTTTCTCCGTTTCGAGATAACGGCAAAAGCCTATCTTTTTCCCCCAACAACTTCGAGAAAATAGGCTTATACCACTCGATTGTCTTTTTTAATCCTTCTTTAAAAGACGTTTTGGATTTGAAGCAAAACTCAGACTGCGCTTTAGAGGTATCCAGCATCCTCCTCGGCTGGCCGTCGGGTTTTGATGAGTCCCAGATAATCTTTCCCTTAAAACCCGTAAGCTTGGCGATAAGCTCGACAAGATCCCTTATTTTTATCTCAAAGCCGGCGCCGAGGTTGACTGGATCAGGCTTATCATATTTTTCCGTTGCCAGGATTATGCCTTCGGCCGCGTCTTCCACGTAAAGGAATTCCCGGGATGCATTTCCCGCTCCCCAGACGACTATATGGTCGTCTCCTTGTTCCTTGGCTTCTATGCATTTTCTTATCAAAGCGGGAATGACATGGGATGTTTTTGGGTCAAAATTATCGCCAGGGCCGTAAAGATTGACGGGCATGAGAAATATTGCATTAAAACCATACTGATGTCGGTAAGCCTGGGCCTGGACGAGGAGCATCTTTTTGGCCAGACCGTAAGGAGCATTTGTTTCTTCAGGGTAGCCATCCCAGAGGTTTTTTTCTTTAAAAGGGACAGGTGTAAATTTTGGATAACAACAGATGGTTCCAAGAGCAACGAATTTTTCAATTTTTCTGAGGTAAGCTTCGTGCATCAATTGAATGCCCATGATGGCGTTATCGTAGAAAAACCGGCCAGGGTTTTCCTTGTTGGCTCCGATTCCTCCGACAACTGCAGCGAGATGAATAATGATGTCCGGTCTTTGGTCGTCGAACATTTTTTTTATGTCTTCGAGTTTGCGCAGGTCGTATTCCGGGAGATCAGCAATGAAAATATTTTTACAGCTACGATTCTCTTTGAGTTTTCTGATTAAATGAGTGCCGAGGAAGCCCTTGCCTCCTGTTACCGTGACTCTTTTTGTTTTCAAATCAATCATTTTAGTTGTTGAAGTTGGTTGGTTTTGTTACAGCGTCATATAAAAACGATCTATTGCTATTTTTAGAGATTTTTATACGGATGCTTGAATTCGAAAATCCGGCAAGCTTTGATCAACTCATCGATGCCCTCATCAACGGTTTTAGAGGCTTTAAAGCTGAGAGCATTAATCTTTTCGTAGGAGACGCAGTAGTTTCTTTTATCCTCGTCCTCGCCGATGTCGGCAAAATGGAGGTAATAATCGATTCTCTCTTTGATTTTTAGCGCAATATCTTCTTTGCTGTAATTGTGGGCATTGTCGCCGACATTAAATACCTGATTCTGCATCTGGTCATAATTCTCGATAGCGAAGAGGATGGCACGGCAGATATCCTGGACATGGACAAAAGTCCGTTTGTAGGATTTTTCGAAAAGGATGAGAAACCTGTTCACATAAGCCTGATACACAAAATCATTGATAAGCAGGTCCAGACGCATGCGGGGGGATACGCCGAATGCTGTGGCAAAGCGAAAGCATACGGAATTATGAGAGCTGTCAAGGACCAGTTTTTCGGCCTCTGTTTTGGTGCGGGAATAATGGGAAAGGGGATTAAGCGGCGATTCTTCCGTGCAGACATCCCCCGTCGAGGCTCCGTAGTTACTGACGGTTGAGGCATAGATAAGGCGCTGGGAGGCCGAGACGTTTTCGACGACATTCTTTGTGCCTTCCACGTTGATAGAAGAGGCAAGATGCGGATCTTTATTACAGGCGGAGAGGCCGACGATGGCGGCAAGATGGATGACGAAGTCGTGGGCTTTGATGGCGAGGTGAAGAGCTGATTTATCACGAATGTCGCCTTTAATAAAGGAGAAATCGGGGTTTGAGACATAAGGGAGGAGGCTGGATCCACCGTAGAGGAGAGAGTCAAAGACGGTAACTTTAAACCCCTGGCGAAGAAGCAGGGGGATGAGCACCGAGCCTATATAACCTGCGCCGCCGGTGATGAGGATTTTCATGATGTTAACCGTGTGTGCTTATGCCTGAGGAGAGCGCATAATCCAAAAAGCATGAGCCGGGGCTGCCTGAGCAGGAGATGCCATATCATCCGCGCAGCTTCATCCCGGGGAATCCGTTTCAGAACCTCTTTTGCGGGCTTATTCAAGTAACCACTTCAAGAGCGGAATAAATTTTATTTCTTTGTTTTCAATCTTTTCTTCGTTTTGGTAATCAAAGGTTATCACTTTCAGGTCATGACAGGATAAAGCCTTACTTGCTTTCACTAAAGATTTCAGCTCCCTCTCTTTAGTTTGATAATCGTTGATATCAAAACAACACTGTAAAAGAGTTAGAGCTTTCTTACCTTTTTTGATCACGAAATCAACTTCTCCATTGTTTGAAGTAAAATAAAAAATATCTCTGTTCGGTTGAAATCCTTTCTGCAGAAGCGAGAGAAAAACCAGGTTTTCCATTTTTTTCCCTTTTTCATTTCCAGCGATGAGCTCAATAAGTGCGTTATCAACGACGTAAATCTTAGGGATACTTTGTTCGATATTCTTCAATGAGTAGGAAAATTTTTTTAAAGGGAAAAAAATAAAGGCATCATTGAAGAACTCCAGGTAATTGTACAAACTGTTTTTGCTTACCCGGATGTTGAGCGATTTCAGGAAATTATAAAACTTGTGAATGGAAAACTCTTTGGCTTTAACAAGATAATTGAACATTAATTTAATCACCTTGGTATTTCTTATCCTGTGTCTCTCGATGAGGTCTCGATAAATTGTGACCTCAACAATTTCTTGAACAATTTTATTTCTTTCTTGCGGATAGATGATAGCCTCCGGATAGCCACCGTAGGAAAAATAATCCCGAAGATAATTCCAGACCATGGATTTCTGTTCTGATGAGAGATATTTATCATACTTGATGTTTTTCGCCCTTAGGAGTTCATGGAAAGAAAAAGGTAACAGCAAATAACTCAAGGTTCTTCCTCTTAAAGAAGTGGAAATCTCCCGGGATAAAAGTTTGGAAGACGACCCTGAAATAAAAACCTGAGCATTTTCTTTATCCAGGATGCTTCTTATAAAAACTTCCCAGTCAGGCACATTTTGTATCTCATCAAAAAAGAACCAGACTTTTTGTTTTTTATTCTCAGGATAGATTTCATAAAATACTTCGAGAAGATTTACTGAATCCGCTAAAGACATCTCAATCAACTTTGGATCTTCAAAGTTGACATAGAGTATTCTCTCTTTTGAAATTCCTTTCTCCATAAGTTTTTTGATTAACGAGAATTGATAATAGGTTTTTCCGGCTCTTCTCGGGCCCAATATGGCAATGGCCCTCTTTAATGGTATTTCCAAACTTACCTGAAGTTCTCTTTCTATTAGCTCAGGGGGCGGGAGAGTGCCCTTGTGGAAATCCAGGATTATTTGACCTAATATTTCTTTTTCTATCATAGTTATTTAATGAGCTCTCTATAGAGGGAAATAAAGTTAAATTGTTTCCCTCTATTTATTATCAAAAATCATCCTTTTGTCAAGGAGAAATAAGATGTTGGGGAATCCGTTTCAGAACCTCTTTTACGGGCTTGTTCAGTACGCTCAAGAGCGAATGAGTTATTTTGAGAAATAAAGATTGGGATATTTTTCTGCAATTGAGGAGACTTTAATCGACCAGCTCATTGAGCCGCTTTCCGCCACCTTCTTGAATTTCCTCTAATCCCTTTTTGCATTCTTCCACAAATCCAGGAATCCCCAGCAGTTCGAGAGTTTCTCTGTGCCTTTCAATGTACAGGTCCGCGAGTTCTTCGAAGATCTTGGATAAGGGACGGTCCTCAATTTGACTCAATTTGATTTCAAATCCTGAATTGCCCTGTGTCAATCCATTGCTTCTTCAAAACCGACCAGAAGTCCTCGGCCAGGCCTCGAAGGATATATAGGCTTAAAACCACAATTTCAAGGCCAAAAACGCACTTTATTGCATTGTCCAGAATTTGGGGAGAGGCTCAGTTCACGTTTTCAGGAGAGAGAGAGTGCAAACTTAATGGCCGCATTGATTTGCTTGATCTTCTCTGCCCGGAGCAGGGAGATTCTTTCAACCAGCAAATCCTTTCGAATCGTAACGATAGTGTCCAGATTCACGACACATTTCTTCGGGAGACCATCTTCCGGCCCAAGAGGGACTTCGACAGGGATTTCTCTTATTCTTGTCGTCACTTCGGCTACAGTGACCGCATTTCTTACTTCATAAGCCTCATCCCGGGAGAGAAGCACAACAGGCCTGCGGCCAAGGGGAGAAGGCAGGTTTGCCCACCAGACTTCGCCCCGGCGCATCACCACTCTTCTTGAGAGAAAGAGGCAAGAGACGCCTTTTCCCAGGCTCTGATTTGCTGAGGGTTTTCGGGAACTCTCCGGTAACCATCTTCATAATTTTTTATCAATTTTTCCATCTCCCTGGATTTTTTCCAGAGGCTGATGGCTTCCCGGACCAACCGGCTCCGGCTCATCCGATTTTTCTTCCTGTAAGCTTCAAGTTCTTTAAAATCTTCATTCGGAATGCTTATAGCGAATTTCACAGCCCGGCTCATTCGGCCTCCTTGGTATAATCAAAATCATACCAGAGTATAACCAAAATAAATTCATAAAGTCAAGCTCTTTTTTAAGACGGCATCAGGCGAAGCTGCCTATGATTTCTTTTGGGGTCAAAAATCTCCGACAAATCTTTATAGACCGGCCATAGATTCTGATGGGGCAAGAGGGAGGGGTTTCAAAAGCTACGGCCACATCCAGGTCAGAAAATTCATCTGTCTTTATCTCTGCGTCCTCGAGGTATCTTGCGGCCTTCTCAGCCTGGGAGCCAAAAAGATAAATAAGCAGGATAGCTTTTGAAGTCAACTCGATTCTTAGTTTGGGTTAGCCTGTGTGCTTGAGAAGAGCGCGTAATCCAAAAAGCATGAGCCGGGGCTGCCTCAGCAGGAGATGCCGGATCATGCGCGCAGCTTCATCCCGGGGAATCCGCTTCAGAACCTCTTTGGCGGGCTTGTTCAGGAGGCTCAAGAGCCTGACGTAATCCTCCCGGCTGAAACGATGGAGCAATTTCCGGAGCCAGCGATGAATCGTGAGCTCCAGGCGCAGCGCCCGAAGCCTCCGGCTTTCTCCCCCATTCAAAATCGCCTCGGCCACGCCCAGTGCTCCGAGGAATCCGCTGATAACGCCGCCAACCGTCGTCACTTTCACATGGCAAGCCGCGTCGCCGACAAGATAGACTTCACCTCCGCCGATTTTTCTGCGGACGGGAAGCCATCGAGACCAGAGAGGAACCTGCGCTTCCTGGAATTCAAGCGGATCGAGATTTTTCTTCTCTAAAAAATGCTCCAGCGCGGCGCGGCTCGTTTCTTGATCATCCCCGATTAACCCCAGGACGCCCCTCTGTCTCGATTCCGGGATGAGCCAGAAAAAATAGGGCGTCTCCTCCGGGATAAACCAGATTTTTGTCAGGTCAGGAGCATATTTTTTCGGGAGGTTGATGACCGCCTGGACGAGATGAGCCAGGCGAAGCGCCGGCCATCCGGCGCCTTGCGCAACTTTGCTCGCTGCGCCGTCAGCGCCGATGACAACCCCTGCTGTCTTCTCCTCCTCTTCGCGATTCCCATTCTTCTCGACAGAAAAGCTCAACCCCTGGCCATTTGACCCGTTGAAGCGGAGGAACTTATGTCCCATATGGATCTCGGCCCCTTCGGCCTTCGCCATCGAAGCCAGGGACCGGATGACGAGCGACCGGTCAATGACAAGGTCCGGATACGCGAAGGGAATCGTGGCCATCTTTCCGTCTGCAAAGAGTTCGAAGCCGCGAATCTCGTTGAGGATGGCGCCGCTCCCGAGCGGGAAACAAAGCTCTTTTAGCTTGCTGGTCACAATGAGGGTGCGTGAGGCCGGGTTCAAATTCTCCTCGGCATCAAAAACCTGGACGCTTGTTCCTTTTCGAGCCAGCTCATAAGCGGCAAGCAACCCTGCCCCTGAGCATCCGACGACTGCGACATCCTTCTTCATCTTTCCTTCTCCATTGTTATCGGCTGATGTTTCAAGGCCAATAATTTTTTCCCCATTTTCCTTTGGTTTAGCTACAGTTTGGCTACAGTTTGGCGATGCCCTCTTTTATGGCGTAACGGACGAGGTCGGCATACTTGTGAATGTCGAGCTTGTGCATGATTTTGCGGCGGTGGACATGGACCGTATTAAGGTAAAGGTTGAGCTTTGTGGCAATCTCCTTGCTGGTATGCCCCTCGGCGATGAGCTGGAGGATCTCCTTTTCCCTTTTTGTCAGCCTGGTTTCCTTGCTTGTCCCATCCCGGTTTTGCATTTTGCCGATAAACCCGTCGACGATATACTTTGCTATCACCGGGCTGAGGAAGAACCGGCCTTTATAGACTTCCCGGATGGCCTGAATCACTTCCTCGGTGGCGCTCTCCTTCAAGATGTATCCTCTGACGCCGCATCGAAAGGCTTTCTCGACAAATATCCGGCTGTCGTAAATGCTGAGAATGATGATTTTGCAGGCCGGGTCCGCCTCAATCAGCCTTTCGGCCGTATCGATCCCGTTGAGCTCGGGCATCGATACATCGAGGATGTAGACGTCAGCGGGAGATTTTTGGGATATTTCCAGGACCTCTTTTCCGTTTGAGGCCTCGCCCACAATTTTGACCTCCTCACCTCCTCTTTTCTCGATGGCGTATCTCAAACCTTCTCTGACCACAGGGTGGTCATCGGCCAGAATGACCTTGATGCTCATAGGAAAAGCCGGGTTTGATGTCTGGGGGGTGGACGAAGCCGCCGCAGGAAGCGCAGGCAGGAGAAGGTTTGCTCAGGCGGGGGAGTTCGAATTTCTGACAGGCTACCGCCGCTGGAGGTAAAAAGCAAACACTCGGCCATAGAGCAAAAAGGGGAGGGCTAAAGGGGCAGAACTTGAGTTTGGAGATGAACTGAGAGTGAGATTAGGGCTGAAGGATTTAGAGCGAGCAATCGTAATCCACAGGAAATTCCCATCCGGAGCTCTCCAGGCTACTAACTCCTTTTCAACCTCCAGCTCTCTTCGTAATTTTCATCTACGAAGCAAGCCTCCCCGCAATGGTAATCTTATTTTTTTAAGGAGGGCTGTAAATACCCAAAAAGGATTATTTTTGAGGTTATTTTAGATTAGGGAAATATGAAAATAGGTTAGGTTGCGGCTTTGGCTTTGATTTGCGGAGAGAGGTTAGGCGGAGATGATGGAGGGGGATGGATATGGAGAGAATGATGACGTGAGGATGAATTCGGCGGGGGAAGCTACAGTTTGGCGATACCTTCCTTAATGGCGTAGCGGACAAGGTCGGTCTGCTTGTGGATGTCGAGCTTGCGCATGATGTTTTTCCTGTGGACGAGGGTGGTGTTTAAACACAAATTTAGCTTCGAGGCGATCTCTTTCACGGTCAGCCCCTCGGCGATGAGCTCGAGGATTTCTCTTTCTCGCGGGGTGAGGCCGGCCGGTATTCTGAACGCATCCAGGCTTTGCTTATTGCTCTGCCGGCCTAAAAAGCCGTGAACCAAAAAACCGGATATGGCCGGGCTGACAAAGTATCTTCCTTTGCTCACTTCGCGGATGGCCTCGATCACCTCAGTGGTGGCGCTTTCCTTGAGAAGGTAGCCATGGACGCCGCTCAGGAAGGCCTTCTCGACGATCGAGCGGCTGTCGTGGACGCTGAGAATGATGACCTTGCTCTGGGGGTTCTTTTTGATGAGCCTCTGGGTCGTCTCGATGCCGTTGAGAACGGGCATGGATATATCCAGGACATAGACATCGACGCTGTGATTCCCGGCCGTCTCCAGGGCGGTCAGGCCGTCGGATGCTTCGCCGACAACCTGGATATCGTTGCTTTTGGCCTCAATGGCGAAGTGCAGCCCTTCCCTGACGACGGGATGGTCATCGGCAAGAAAGACTCTGATTCTCATCGTCGGCACTTGCGCTTGCAGTTGCGTTTGCTTTTGCGCTTCGTGGACGGGGGTTTGGGGTGCGGCGGCTTCGCGGCGGGCAGGGACACAAGGAGCTCTGTCCCTTTCCCCGGTGAGGAGCTGATTTCAAACGTCCCATCCAGGGATTCGGCCATCTCTCTTATCAGCTGCAGGCCCATCCCGGATTCAGCATTTTTTTTATCTTTCTCAGGGGCAAATCCCCGTCCGTTGTCTTTGATGGCAAGGCTGATCAATCCTCCACGGGATTGAAGATCGACTCTCACTCTGTTCGCCTGGGAATGTTTGAGGATATTGTTGACGGCTTCCTGGACAATCCTGAAGACGGCGATGGGCATGCCGTCCCGAATTTTTTTCTCATTCATATTTGATTCGAACTCTATTCTGAGGCCTGTCTCTTTTTCGATCTCTCGAAAGTAATTACTCAGGGCGCTGGAAAGGCCGAGGAGATCCAGCTCAGGCGGCCGTAAATCAAGCGCCAGCCTCCTGAGATTGGAGGCAAAACCATGGCATATAGACTTGAATTTCTGGCAGGATTCGAGGGCCGCTTGGAGGTCGCTGCTCCTGATATCTTTCTCGATCGAATCCGCAAGCAGGTTTATGGCGCCGGTGATATGGCCGACTTCCCGGTGAATGTTTGCCGATAACATTCTTTTTTCCTCTTCTCTGATTGATAGCATCCGGCGTGAAAAATTCCTGAGCCCCTGATGCTGCTGGAGGAGCAGTTCATGCGCCCGCTTGCGGTCGGTCACGTCAAGGACCATGGTCAGGATTAGGTTTTGATCGCCGCTTTTTACAGGAAAGCTCCGCGATTCGACAAAAACCTGGCTTCCGTCTTTCCGGTTTAAAATGTACTCCTTGGGTTCGCTCGCCTGTCCCTTTTTCCGGCTATCGATAGAGGATTCGAGTTTAGCGAATTGGTTGGGAGTTATGATGTTGATCTCGGAAAATTTTTTCCCCTCGACCTCCTCACGAGAGTAGCCGACGAGCCTGGCTGCCGCTTCGTTGACGTCGATGAAGATGCCGTTAAGGTCAACGAGGCAGTAGGCGACCGGGGAATATTCAAATATTGCCCTCAGCGTATCTTCCAACATCTCTAAGGCCCCCTCTGATAAGGATTCTCATTTCAGAATAGATAGGCGCTTAAAGCCTGTCTGGCATGGCGCGGAAGCTGAAAAAAGCAAACTGCCGCGCAAATAGGGATTTTAACTCTCATTCATCCAAGTGCGATAAACTGTGAGATTCCCTCTATAATTATAAGACGCTCTTGGCGCCTAAATTTTCCCGCTCAACTGAAAATAAATTGTTAGAATCGATCTTCGGTCTTTACTGTGTTTTCCTTTATTAAACATCGTTTCGTAAAAATTACAATTCAGATTGGAACCCCCAGGAAGCATTCGAATGAAACTGCAGACAGAGATTGGAAATTGGAGAGAAATAAAAACCGTTCCCACCATTAAGCTTCTCCTTTATTGGATTGCCTGGCCGCTAAAATATTATAAAAATTGTAGCAAAATGTCAAGATGTTAGATAAAAATTTTTTGGTCTATTTACAATTTAGCATGCTCATGCTATTTTAACTCATCGCTCCGAGTCAAAGGCTCTAAAGCAGCGTCCATGTAGCTGCCACGGCCTTTGACCGATAGGGTAAGACGGGAAACGGTCTTGCCTTCCGTGTTTGAAAAGGAGGAATCATGAAATACCATCCTATCACCTACAAAAACAAATTAGCTCTCATCTTAGTTCTCTTCGTCCTTTTGGCACTTCCCTTTTCTATCTTCTCCCAGGAGGAAAAGGAGAAGGAGAAAAAAGAAGAAAAGATTCCCAAGATCACCGAGGAGATTCTTGTTGTCGGCAAGGCCCCTAAAGAGCTTCCGGTTTCAACAGTTGTAAGCTTCGATTCGACAAAAATAGAACAACTCAAGCCGCTGGACCTCTCTGAAGTTATCAAATTTGCGCCCGGGGCTATGGTCACGGTAGGGAACAAGAACGAGTACTCGCTGAAGTTGCGCGGTTTTGACAACAAGCGGATCGCCCTCCTCATCGACGGCGTGCCGGTCATCGACCCCTACTACGGCTCCTTTGACCTCAAAACGGTCTCGGCTGGAGGCATCGATTCCCTCCAGGTTACCCAGGGCCCTTCGTCAGTCCTCTACGGACCGAACACGCTCGGGGGCATCGTTAACGTCATCACCCGCAGGCCGGGGCCTGAGCCCAGGCTGTCGCTCAACGCCTCCTATGGCGATAGGAGCACGAAAAGCGTGGGATTAGACTCTTCCTATCAGTGGAAGAACCTGGGGTTTGCCGCAACGGCCTACTACCAGGACTCGGATGGCTACAACTACCGTGACGCCAACAGGGTCAAGCAGGCCAGGGCCAACAGCGACTACAAGAGGACGAACCTCAATGCGAAGCTCTACTACAACCCTTCGAGCAACTCTGAGATCATGGTCAACGGCGGCTACTACCATTCGGAATACGGCATGCCGCCTGACCTCTACGGCAAGCCCCGTTACTGGCGCTTCCCGGACTGGGACAGGTACACGCTCAATGCGGGCGGCTTCACAGCCCTGGGGGAACGGTCAACCCTTCGTTTCCGGGCCTTCTATGTCCAGTACAAAAACAGTCTCGACTGGTTCAAGGATAAGGCCATGACCATCCGGACATCCGAGAGCACCTTCAACAACGCCGACTACGGTGTCTTCGGTATCGGAGATTTCTACCTGAGCTCCTGGAACTCGCTCAAGGTCAGCGTTTATTATCAGGGGGACAGGGTCAAGACCCAGGATGATATCAACCTGCCCTGGACAAAATTTAGCCAGGGGACATTCTCGAGCGGGGTCGAGGACCACATCACCGTCTTCGAAAAATGGAAGGTCATCGCGGGATTGAGCTTCGATTATCTCGATAAGTGCAAGGGGGAGAACAAGTCCAAGGTGAATCCTCTCGTGGGCTTGAAGTATTCCCCGACAGAAGACCTGGACCTGCACGTGTCCTTCGCCAATAAATCCAAGTTCCCATCCATGAACTCCATGTACTCTCCGAGCCAGGGAAATCCCAACCTCCGAAGCGAATTCGCATCCACCTGGGAGCTTGGGGCAACTTACAGCAAGGGGATTAGCCTGACAGGCTCTGTCTTCATCACCAAGCTTAAGGACATGGTCAACAGTTTCAGGCTGCCCAACGGGCTGCGCACGTACTTCAACATCGGCGAGGCCCGCCTCAACGGCGCGGAGCTCCAGGCCCAGAAATCATGGAGATGGCTGAACGCCACAGTGAACTACACCTACCTGGACCATAAGAATATCAGCGACGACCGCCCCCTGGATGTCCTGTCCAGGCATAACCTGAATTTCGACTTCGAGTTTACGCCGATGAAGAACCTCCAACTTGGGATTTTCGGGCTCTACGGCTCAAAGTCTTATTGGTATGATAACAACGCCAAGGTCCTTCTCAGCATCCCGTCCTGCTTCAACCTGGAGGCGATCTTCTCCTATTCGGTCGGCCATTTTTCGCCGTTCATCAAGGTGAGCAATGTTTTTGATCATTATTTTTATACGGAACCGGGATATCCCTGGAGGGGAAGATATTTTGAGGTGGGGTTGAAGGCGGATATTTTTAAATAGGAAGGATGGGTCTTGTCGATTCCCCCTGCATCCCCCCTTTATTGAAAGGGGGGAGAATATAGTAGGAAATTTAAAGGGGGGAAAGAAAGAATTTTTTTAAATGGGGGATTTATTTTCAGGCCAGGCCAAGGGCTTGATCGATTCCTTGCATGGCTCCGATGCAAATGGATAGAAATTCATCAAGCTCTAAGCCGAGATTTTTGCACTGCTCGATCTCTTCCCTCCTGGCTCCTCTGGCAAAACTCTTTTCCTTGTAACGTCTTTTGACGAAATCAAGGTCGATGGCCTTCAGCTTCTTTGCGGGATGCATCAAGGTGGCAGCAATGATCAGCCCTGTCAAGGGGTCGATTGAAAAAATCGCCCAGTCCATTGCGTTCTGGCAGGGGACTTTGCCGGCATGAGCCTGTATGGCCTGAACAACTTCAGGCTCTATCCCATATTCCTTAAGGATTTTGACTGTCTCTGTGGTGTGAAGCTCTGGGCTTTTTTCCGTAAGTTCATAATCGAGGTCATGGAGGATGCCAGCCAAGCCCCATTTCTCCGAATCCTGGCCAAGCCTTGAGGCCATCGCCTTCATACAGGCCTCAACAGCCAGGCAATGCTTCACCAGGTTCTTATTTTTCAGGTGTCTTTGGACAAGCTCCAATGCTTCTTCTCTTTTCATCTTAAATTCTCCTTTCTTTGTTTCCTATTTTTCGGGCTCCTTTATTTCTTGTTTCACGTGCGGTATTGCGCTCTTTATCTCAAACGGGACCTCGGCTTCTGCCGTCTCCTTTTCATCCTTTATTTTCACGCCTACGGTGAAAGTCCCTTCTTTTGGGGGAAACCACGTAAAGGTATTTTTTTCAGATTCAGGCTGGAGAACCTCCCTTTTCTCTCCTTCCTTTAAATAGAATTCATATTGGGGTCTAAAAAATCCTACGAACGAAGCGGTCAAGATGATCTCTTCACCTGGTTCCTGGGGAGATATTTTACTCGCGATCAAAAAAGCTTTGACTTGCTTTTTCAGGTAGACAAGCGTTCCTTCTCCTTTTTTAAAATCATAAAGATTCACGAGAAGATAGGGGGCCATCCAGAGGGGATTGGATTTAACCTCCTGCTGCAGGTCGAAGTTTCCGACTTTTTCGCCGCTTTTTGCTTTAAAACAGATAAGAACCGACGACTGAGAAGTCACCACAATTTTGTCTTCTACGAGTTCCATGTTGTAAGAACTGCGGGATGGAATTTCCTGCCACCAGACAATCTCACCGCTCCTTTTTTTTACGCAATAGAGAACGCTATTTGAAGTAAGAAAAAAAATTCTTTGGGTATCGGCCACAGGAGTGGTGAGGATTTTGCCCCCTGTTTTTATTTTCCATTTCTTTGTTTTCAAGATTAAATCAAGGCAATACACGAAATTATTTTCAGAGCCAAAATATACCCGCTTGCCATCAACCAAAGGAGCAATTTGAACCGGAGCTCCTGCTTTGAAGGCTCCTGCCGGCCTTCCCTTTTCATTAAAAAAATACAGATAACCGTCTTCTGAGCCGAAAATAATAAAACCTGAAGCGACTGCGGGGGTAGAACTTATTGCTCCTCCGGCTTTGAAACTCCAGACCGATTCAGCATCGGCAGAGTTTAGAACGAAAAGGTTTCCCTTTTGAGTGCCAAAATAAAGTCTCCCGTTATTTTCTTTGAGCCCGGTTGAAATCCTCTCACCCACCTTTTTCTCCCACAACAAATTCCCCTTTCCATCCAGACAGTAGATTGTGGAGCGGCGGTCAAAAACATAAATATTATCCTGACCGAGCACGGGCGGCATGGTCAGGATATCATGAGTTTGAAACTTCCATAAAACCTCCCGCTTCAAGCCATCCAGGCCACAGACCAATCCTTTTCTGGTTGAGAAATAAAGTGTCCCGTCTTTTTTTTGGATATAACCCGTAATTTCTCCCTCATAGGTTGTCCTTGCTGCCTCCTCAAGGGGAAAAATAATTCCGGCGGGGTAAGGCGGAATTTTTGATTTAAAAAGAAAACAGGAGCTCGAGCCGATGATCAGGAGGGCTAGAGGTGCGATAAATCGCGCCGCTACATTGAATGAGATTGCCACGCTTCGCTCGCGC
>Ga0315280_10001248_pt1 | contig 44246 bp, 49 predicted proteins | sample YL17G06_40_MG_FD_203697 | JGI IMG/M metagenome (GOLD analysis project Ga0315280, IMG submission 203697) | Sediment microbial communities from Yellowstone Lake, YNP, Wyoming, USA - YL17G06_40 | ecosystem: Environmental > Aquatic > Freshwater > Lake > Sediment | place: USA: Wyoming | collected... | reverse complement strand
AAGAGTCCGATCGTGAGCTCCGTCTTCTTGCCGCTTTTGTCAGCCCTACCGGCCATCTTCCAAGACTTCTTAGGAGTGCTAACTTCCTTTCCACATACGGGACATTTAGCCATGGAAATCCCTTTTGAATGATTACATGCCATGAGCATAAAACACTTTCCATTGCTCAATACTGTTAAATTATTTGAGACAGTTGACTATTATGATTTTTGATACCCTGAAAAGTAAAAGTCAGACAGACATAGATATTCATAGCCAAGAAAATTTATCTGTAGGCCGCTTATAGCTACTGACTATGGAAAGTGCAATGGGAAAGATTAACTTTCTTAGGCGTGGGCTTATCTCAATATTAGTTGGTTCGTTTGTTCTCGTAGTTGGAGTGGCTCTTTATTTCATACTGAACGCTGGTACAACGTTTCTATATGTCATTTTAGGATTTTCCGTTCCTTTCTTCTTCATAGGATCTATCCTTATTAGATGGCATCTTGCAAACCGCAAGAGAAAGAGACAGGAACCTTCATCACAAATAACTTAACAGTACCCCATTGCTCCCTAACCCCGACCTGCTCCAACGAGTCTACGTGGTCTTCATTTCCTCGGCCGAATCTCTCCGGCAAACTCTGGAAAAACCCTGCACAATTCACAAATGTCCTTCACTATCAAGTCCGGTTTCGCGTGACTTTCATGCAGGTTCTCGAGAGTGTAGAACTGTGAGGGGACAAAAATCGTTCCCATCCCAGCCGCAGCTCCGCCTCCTATGTCTTCAACCGGGCTGTCCCCAACGTAAACCGTCTCCTCAGCCTTCACTCCAAGTCTCCGCAACGCTTCCTGAAAGATCTTCCTGTTAGGCTTGCGCCAGCCAACGTCTTCCGACACCAAGACAGCACTGAAGAACCTGTTCACACCCAGTTTTCTCAAGGCAGCGTAGATCACCGGTGCATACGTGAAGTTGGAGATCAAACCCAACTTGTAACGCTTCGAAAGTCGGACTAACATCCGCCTCGCGCAAGGGTTCAGCTCAAGCGAGCTCAAATAGTCCTCAAAGAAAACGTTAACCGCCGTTTTCACACGTGCGTCCGCTGGACCCGTTTTGAACCCCAGACAGTTCAGCGCGTCCGAGATCCAGACGCCGTTTGTGACCTCAACAAGCTCTTCATAGCGTATCAAACGGTATTTTTCGTGCGCACGGCTGTACGCCCTGAGAAAGTCTTCTTCATCCACTCTGAAGCCCGCTTCAACTATTGCTTTGTGCAGCTTCAGCGTCGAAGCTTCCAGGCTGTAGTTCTTGACGCTGGTCAAAGTGCCGATGAAGTCGAAGACGACCGCTTTGATGTCAGCCAATTCTCAGTCCTTCTTCGCTTGGGAGGCTACTAATGCCCATGGAATGCCGATTCTCAAATAATAAAATTTACCCGCAGACAGCGCTGAGTAAACGGCAAACCTTCGTGAATCATTCAGGACCACGCTTCGGCTTCAACTGGCCATCCTGCATCGTGTAAACAAGGTCTGCCGCGTCGATTATCTTTTCGTCATGCGTAGCCACCACCACCGTCGTCTTCTCCCGTTGGTTAATGTCCTGAAGAAGACTGATGATTTCTTTAGCTGTTGCTGAGTCAAGTTCCCCTGTGGGTTCGTCGGCGATGATTATCTCCGGCTTGTTCGCGAGAGCCCTTGCTATCGCCACGCGTTGCATCTCGCCCATGCTCAACTGTTTGGGCCTGTGGTCGTGTCTGTGTGCTAGTCCCACGGTCTCGAGAAGCTTCATTGCTCTTTCCAGCTGCTCTTTTTGGGACTTGTTGACCAGTGACATAGGCAATTCAACGTTCTCCAAAGCGCTGAGCGTGGGAAAAAGATTGAAGGTTTGAAAAATGAACCCGATGCGCGCACTGCGGATCTTTCTGCGCTCACTGCCAGATAGTTGTGAGGTGTTGGAATCATCGATGAAGACTTCCCCAGAAGTTGGATAATCATTCAGTCCGATGAGATTAAGCAGTGTGGATTTGCCTGAGCCCGACGGTCCGATGATGGTGATCAGCTTTGGTTCATTGATTTCTAGATTCGCAGCTTTGACGGCTGTTATTTCGGATGAGCCTACTCGAAACGATCTTGTCAGGTTCACTGTTCGGATCTTCATCAGTATTCCGCTCTTAGAACTTCGGCTATCTTCATCCTCATGGCGTTTGCCGCAGGAATTACCCCACCAACGCAGCATATGCCGACGATAGCTGCAAACATTTCCAACATATAGAGCGGCGGCACAATCTCAAAGATGCTGGGGAAGAAAAGTGCAACGGGAATGCTCGTGTAGAGGCTTGCCAAAACGATGGCCGCCAGTGAACCGAAGGCTATTCCGATGACGCCTCCTAGGACACCGATCAGGGAAGTCTCTATGATTACCACTCGAAACACGTAGCTTGTTGGAGCTCCCATGGCGTCTAGGGTTGCGAAGTCGCGGCGCCTCTCTGACACACTCATGACCGTGACTGTCATGACGAGGATCAGGCTGATGATGAAGACCACTGCTTCTGTGCCGATGGTCCAAGTCTGCAGCTGCTCCAGAATGGGCTGAATGATATCGTTCCTCTGAGTCTCCGTCAAAGCATTGACGTAATCTATTTTCTTATCGTTCTTTATGGCCTCGGTCAAGTTCTGCTGGGGCACGTTTTGAAGGGGTTTGACCGCAATTATGTTTACGCTTTGGGGATAATTGTAAATGCTTTGTGCCAGTCTGAGAGGCATGACCAAACAGCGATTCAACAAGGCCATCTTCGTGTCCAAAACGCCAGAAACGCGTAACGCGTAGCCGTTCAGTTTTATCTCCGTGCCCACGTTCCAACCATATTGATCCGCTAAAGAAGCGCCGGCCACGATTTCGTTGCTTGAATCGTTTGTCGGAAGGTGTCCGTTTCTCCTCAGCGCTATGGGTCCAAGTGCAAGCTCCCAATCCTCAACGGGGATTCCCATCGTGAAGTTTACGGGCACAGGCTGAATCAGCGCCTGAGATCCAACCGATGTGACAAACAGGACTGGAGTGACTGCACTCACCCCTGGGATGCCCCTTATTTCTTCAACTGTTGAATCTTGAGGCAACATGCCGCCGCTGATCGGAATGGCCTGAATCACGATAGCATCTTTGCTCACCACTGTGACTTGGCCATTGAAAAGCACGTTCATCTCCCGAATCACCGTTGCATATCGCATGCTCGTGGCGCCAACGGCGATCACGAATGTTGCCGCAATCGCAACTCCTAGGATGCACAGCGCTGTTCTTATTTTTCTTCGAAGGAGGTTTCTGAAGCAGAACGTAAGTAGCCGCGTTTAGGATCCCCTAAGCGGTTAGTCTCGCGTGAAAACTATATAAGCATTGACAACGGATGATTATACCGCCAAGTGAAAATTGAGATGGAGAAGGAAGCATGAAAATTAGTAAGAGAATCTTGAGTTTATCGGCTTTGTTTCTCTTGTTGGTTTCAACGTTCACAATGGTGTCTAGATCCTACGTAGCTGCGCGGCTGATGCCCGAAGCGACGTTGACTGGCACGATTTTTGACCATGGTGTTGACACTAATGGCAACGGCCTGCATGATTACCTGGAGATTGACGTGGAAATCAACGTGACTGTTGCAGGAAACTTTCAGGTGACAGTCAATGGGCTCTGGGACCAGTCCCGCAACTACATATCCGTCTACAACGTCAGCCAAGGCGACCTTGCCGTTGGCATCCAATATCTAAACGTGTCCTTGCCTGGCCCTGTAATTTTCAACTCTGGCTTAAATCCCCAAACGATAAGTGACATCGCACTTTACACAGGATACGTCTACCTAAGTTACGAGAACTACGTCTACCTAAGTTACGAGAACAACGTAGACTTGTCGAGAGTCTACAACTGCACCGAATTTGATCCTCCTGGTGCCCTCTTGACCGGAAACATTTCGGACCAAGGCATTGACACTGATGGCGACAACCTCTTCAATTATCTTGAAATCCGAATAGACATCAACGTGACGGAAGCCGGAGAATACCAAGTCAGTGCCCAGGGGTTGATGGAAAAAGACGGAACCCTTTTGTTAAGGCATATGACGAATTACTTGTACCATTACCAGTATGAAACGGAAAGCTTTGCGGTCGGCGTTCACACGGTCTACTTGAATTTCTCAGGTCCAGAAATCGCTTCTAACCACTTCAACCCGACGGACGTGTACTCCATAAACTTGTATGACAGCTTAAACAACTATGAGGCAAGCCACCTTGATTCTGCGCCTCTTTCAATGCGGTACAACTGCACGCTTTTCAACGCACCCTCGAAAGACATTCAAGTCAACTTCAAAGTCTATCCCGACGCCACGGTCGCAGTGGACGGAGCATTCAACTACACACACATGTACCCAGAGAACACATACATGCCACAAATAAACGCCACAATGGGCTTTTCAACGAGCGGGAACCTGACAACAGAGACATCCAGCGGCACTATGGTTTTTCCAAACAACCCATCTTTCAACTACAGTGCAACTGAAGGACACCTCCGCTCATCATACGAGAATGGGGTCAAGAGCGACACTGTCAACGGCTCAACAATCTTGCCTCCGGAAGTGGCGGGGATCTACCCGTTCAACACGACAGACGTTAAACTTACCGCTGCATACGCTCACGGCCTTTTTGACGTGGCCATCACAGGGGCAACGATGATACCCACCAGTTACAGCACGATTTACAGCACTGTTTTTCCATTTAACTCGTCAGACGTCACGGTTCGCGCAGACTTCGACGGAACAGCAGTGACAGGAAACATCACTTTCCACGCGATTGCAGGATTTCCACTTGCCGACGTCACGTTGGACTTCAGCGGCAACAGAAGCAGCCTCTCCTTCACAGGCAACGTCAATGTCGCTTACGTGAACTATAACGGGTATGAAATAAACGAAACCACAGTGGACCAAATGATCACCGATTTGGAGGGCAACCTCACTGGAGAAGGGCTCTTCAACAATAGCGGGGGCTTCCTAAACTGCACGCAGTTCGACATTACAAAGACTGCGTGGTCAGACCATGCGTGGTCAGACCCAACGCTTGGCGAAGACGTTACTTTTGAGGCAACTTTCAGCGGAAACTTCACGGCAGCCATCGCTCATGTGCTGTTTCCGCGAGGGTCTTCAATGGATTATCTGCAGGACTTCGCGTACGCCTCCTTGGAGTCAGCTGCCTCTTCGGTTAGAAGCGCGTCTTTGACGCTCAACTATTATCATCGCTCAGGAATAGCGCAGATAGACATGCATTTGACGAGCGATGTGCAAGGCCTGTGCAACAGCCTTCTTCTCTTAGTGCCCCCCACCATACCGAATCCTTGGGCTTCATATGAAACGCAGATCGAAACCTGGCTTAAGATCGCAAACACCACGGCCTCCGAGCTTACGGACGCAGGTTTGAACGCTTCCTATTCGAGCGCCGAAGGGAAAATGTCTCTGAACGCGTGGCTCTCGACCAATGCAAGCCAGCTTAAAAACGACATCCTTCCATTTTTGCCAGACGCGGTGCCGTCGAACATGCATGACCTCTTCGAATCCTTCCTCAACACTACCCCCTACTGCACCTTGACTTCTTCAACTGAAACGTTTGACATGGTTAATGGAGTGGCGACCTTTGGTTCAACCGAGACTCTTCAAGGCGATTTCGAAGCTGAACTGAACCGCGACAAACGTTTCTTGCTGGAAGCAATGAGTTCGTTCTATTCAATGCCCGGAGACGACATCAAAGGCGCAACAGTGCCATTGTCCTGGGAGCTTCGTCTGCTCAACGAGACTGACATAAACATCAACAACTTCCAAGCAGAATTCAAACTTGGACAAGACTGGATACAAGCGAGCTTCAGCGGGCTGATTCTTAAACCTCAGGCCGACAGCATAGATTCCATAAGGTTCGAACTCAAAAAGTGGCTGAACCTGATGAATGACCCGCAGGCGCCGCCGCTTGAATTTGATAGACTTTCAGTCACAGTCACTGGAGAGTCAGACGCCAACCAGACGGTTCTGCTCTACCAGCCATCCGACGTGCCGAACCCGGACAGCTTATCCGGAGACTACAGAAGCATGGCCTGGAACAACGTCTCTCTCAGCAGTCTGCAAGACCTGATGTTTCTCTTAGCCTACCAAGAACAAGTCAGTTACGGCGGAGGAACGTACCCCATTCCGATATTCACAAACTCTACAGTAACCAGCTTTGGCTTTGACGCCGGCGCCAAGCAGATAACGTTCAACGTCACCGGACCAGCGGGCACAGGGTTCTGCAACGTGACCATTCCAAGAAACCTGCTCAACGCAACCGCACTTAGTGATTGGGTCGTCGTGCTCGATGGAAAAACCTTAACCTCGGAAGAGTTCAACATAACACAAAACGATGACTACGTGTTCGTGTACCTGAACTATACCCACTCAGAACATGAAATATCCATCATCGGCACCGTGGTACTCGCAGAGTTTCAACCAGATCTTCTGCCATTCGTCCTGGTAATTTCAACCCTCATCGCAGCAATAATAACCGTCAAACAAAGAAGAAAACTCGAACCCTTGAAAGCCAAATGCCGTCAGGCACTGAGTATGCTTTCATCAAAGCCGAGAAGCTGACTCTTCTCTTCCCTCTTTTTGTCGCGAATGAACCTTTGAACTACCGTGCTTGATCACAGCCCAATTTCTTCAGCGCGCTACGTGGCTGATTGTAAATTTGTTCTCGTCTAAGCCTGCAACTAGTCACTAGCATGTGTTTTGAGGCTCTTGTCCGAGTAGATTTACGTGTTTTCCCGTCTATACATGGTCTGCGTTTCTCAAGTTTCAGCGCTAACTCTATGCGTTTGGGCTCGACGAATCCTGCTTTTCTGTAAATATTCACGCCGTCTTCAGACGCGTGAAGATGCAAGTATCTCAGCCCGAGTGATTTGGCTTCCTTTATCAATTCTTTCAGTAACCGTGTGCAAACCCCGCTTCTTCGAGCTTCAGGAATCGTGTACATGTTGAGAATGTATCCGAGTCTTCCTGTTTCAAGTCCTCCGTACCTTCCTGGCATCTGCCACACAACCATTCCGCCTGTTCCAACTGTTTCGCCTCCGTGTTCTGCCAGCCAAGCGATGAAACTGCCGGAGGGGATTGCTTCAGAAAAATATTGGCACAAAGATTTTCTCAGTATCTTTGTCTCGTCATTTTCTGAATGACCGTAAAGCTCGTTCAGGAACCGTACGCGATAGTCGATCAAGGTTTGAATGTCGTTGACTGTGGCCCGTCGATATGTTATTTTGTTGTTTTCAATTTTCATACTTTTCTTTTCCTGCCTTGCTCACCAGCCAGTCTAGTGCTTGCCTGGGTTTCTAGGATTTTTGAGCATAACCGCTTCACCTTATCGGCAAGTGTGGTTTGCAGAAGCTTGTCTGGGTCGCCTATGGCAGCTTCCACCATTGAATCATAGGGAATTTCTTCAAGAAACTTCAAGCCCAGTTTCTGAGTTTCCTGCTGTATCGTCTTTGAGTCGTTCATCTTCATGTTTTCCACGACGCCCAAGACTGGAACTCTGAGCGCCCGCAGCAGGGTGACAAGCTTCTTGACCGTTTCAAAAGCCAACCTTGAAGGAGTCGTGACTATCAAGAATTCTATGTTCTTTATGAACCTGACCGCGTCGAGTGTTGCGTCGCCGATTCCGGGCGGCATGTCCAAGACGAGGTAGCTCAGCTTTCCCCATCTGGTCGTTGACAGCAGTTCTACGAGCGCGTTTGAAACGTCTGCGCCCCGCAGCGGAGTGGCCAGGTCATGTGAATAGTACGTTATCGACATGTACTTCAAGCCGTGAACCCTAGGCGGAACGATGCCCTTTTCCTCTTTCGGCCGCTCGTCTCTTATGCCCAGAATCGCGTGGGTGGACGGACTTGTGAAATCCAAATCGAAAAGGCCAACGCTGTAGCCCTTTTTTGCGAGGCTCAGAGCAAGCGTTGAGGCGATCAGGCTCTTGCCGACGCCGCCTTTTCCGCTGGACACCGCGATGATCCTGTCTATTTCCTTCAATCTCTCGTCTATGATGCTGATTCGCGGGTCAATCATTCTACTTCACTCCTCTGACGGTTTGAAGCCACAATCCGCGTCCCTGCTCTATCTCGAAGTCTGGGCTGGCACAGTTTGGACATTTGACGTACGCGTGCGCGATCTCCGGAACAAAGTGGATTGCTTCCAACGTGGCCTGGTCCAAGTTTCTCTTGCTAAAAACCCAGGTGTGACCGCATACTCGACACCTCAACCGTGCTTTCTCGGTTTCTACCTCGAATTTCGCTCTCTTGAATCTTGCAGTCTTGAGCTGTGACAGGGCAAATTCTAGTATGGCGCTTTCCACCTGCTGCAGCTCGCCAACCCTTATTGTCACCCGGGTGACCTGCTTCAATCCTTCCCTCTCTGCTATCTCTGAGGCCGCCGTGATCACGGCTTCGGCTAACGCCCATTCATGCATAGAGGAGCCTTCACTGAAGGCTGATTTAAGATTGTTGTAACCTGAAGAGCTGCAAGAGCATACGCTCAAGCCGCTTTCAAGCCAGATCAGATATATAGCGCGGGGTTTGACAGAGCCTCCATGCGTAAGGAAAGAAATGTTCCGGACAAGTCTTCTGAGCCCGAGTTCAGAGCATCAGTAGTGCGGCTGATCTTGAACGGGAAGGTTGAGGAAGCCTTGGGACTGCTTGCGGAACGGTACAACGTTGGTTTACCTCGGATAAGAGTGGGCTTACCTAGCCGTCACAGAAAAAACACTCTCGGCTGCTACACGGCAAAGAACGAGACTATAAGCGTTCTGAACAGTGACACGCTTAAGGAACCAGCTGTGGTCCTGCACGAATTTTATCATCATCTACGCACTTCGGTAGACAAGAAGCACAGGGGAACAGAAAAGTACGCAGGTGAATTCGCTGAGGAGTTCATCGAAGCATACGGGTCTTCCAGCTCACACCAAGGTCACCGTGTATGAAAGAGACTCAGGATAAGAACCCCAGTTGTGACCTCAGGATACTGTTGCGTCATTTGCGATGATGGGCTGCAGTCAGCGAGTTCGTTGCATTAGCGTGCGCTACTATTTGAAGGTCCAACCTAAACGCGTTAAAGCTATTTATTGCAGAACAACACGTAGTACACTTGACTATGATGAATGTCATTGCGGTATCAATCGGACCGATAGACCAGACTTGGTACGGAGCTGGACTTTTTGCGATGATAACAGGTTTTCTTCTCGTTCTAATGGGTTATGGTGCGCAGAAGCTTGCTTCAGACACCAAGCTATTCAAATTCTGTGGTTCAATCGGGGCAATCGCGTTGGTTCTTGGATTTGCATTGATGGGTTTTGCTAGCATCGCGCCTTACTATTGACCGACGTTTTGAGATACGGCTATCTTGCAGAGCCGACGCTAATCGCCACCACAAAAGCAACAGGGTCCAACCTCAGAAAAGCTTTTCTGTGAAGCTTACGGGAATAGCATGCAAAGAATTGAGGCTGCACCGAATGGATTTGGAGAAGGGTTTCTTGGGCGGTTTCATGGTGCTGGGGTTCGGTCTGTTCATCGCGGGTTTTCTGACGGGAATGCTGGCTCTCGCCGTCTTGAACGTGACGCCTGACTTTGCGACGTTGGGGCTCTTGATCTTCGCGGTTGGTTTCGTCGTGGGAATGTTGACTGTCTCGTTAATACTCGTGGTCGCAAAGCTGACCAGAGCGCAGAAGTCCTGAAGCATGCTCGGATAAACCCTATATACTGGAGAGAACTCGTAAGTTTTAGCCCATGCACGCCGTGTCAAGATGAAAACATCGCTGCTTTTCCTTTGCGTGATGCTGATCTTTTTCGTGGCAACCACGATGACAGTTCACAGCCTTGTCCTGGCCGAGACGGCCAACTGGAGTGAAGTGGCGACGTTTACAGGTCCCGGGAGCAGGCAGACTCAGAACACGACCCACTTCGCAATAGGGCATGGTGAATGGCGAATCCGATGGACGTACACCCCCGACCCAAACTATAGCGCAGAGGCAGGCTTCTTCGTTTACGTTTACCCACAAGGAGCAACCAAAAGCTATGTAGGTGCTATCTACAGTATCGGTGGCTCACCTACCAACGGAACCGCGTACGTTCATAATCTAACCGGTAGTTTCTACATGAGCGTGCTGGCAGGAACACCCGGCATACTGAGCTACACCCTAGTCGTTGAACAAGACTTGAACTCGGTTCCGGAGTTTCCACCATCAACCATTCTGCCCTTTGCTCTTACAATAGCGCTGCTGGTCACGATCGCCCTTGCGTACCATAAGCAACGGTCAAAAAGAGTCTGAGTTAAGATTAAAAACTAATTAGTCGGTAAAACCTTCTAGCAAAGCAACGGCCGAGTGGAAGGATGAAAGGCAAAGTCGTCGTGATCATGGGTTCTGAACGGGACATGGAGTTCTGCCGTGAAATCGGCAAGTTTCTCAAGGCTCTGGAACTGAGCTTTCTGTTTCGAGTTGGCTCGGCTCACAAGACGCCGGAAAGAGTCTTGAAGACGCTGAAAGAGTACGAGAAAGAAAGAGTCGTTTACATCACCGTTGCTGGAAGGTCCAACGCTCTCAGCGCCTTCGTCGACGCGAACACCACAAAGCCCGTGATCGCCTGTCCGCCGTACTCGGAAAAGTTCAGCGGCGTGGACATCTACTCATCATTAAGGGTTCCCAGCGGAGTGGCCTCTCTGGTGACGCTTGAGCCTGAAGGAGCTGCAATCGCCGCCGCCAAGATCCTCGCAGTTGAAGATCAGCAGCTGGAAAAGCGCGTGGAAGCCTATCAGATGGTAAAGAAGCGAGAGGTCGAAGAGGCTGACGAAAAGGTTAGTGGGCTGAAGTAGTGCAGAAAGATGGGCACCGTAAAGGACCTGGAAACTATCAGAGAACCGACCCAGGATAGCATGGGGATCGGGCGATTCCATTTCTCAGACAGGTACTCAGTCTTCGACTGGGGCGAGATGCCGGACCGTATCGACGGGAAGGGAGCAGCCCTTTGTCTCATGGGGGCCTACTGCTTCGAAAGGCTGGAGGAAAAGGGCATCAGAACCCACTACCGCGGCTTAATCGCTGAGAGCGGTAAAGTCTTCAAGCTCAAGGAGCTTGAGCGGCCTGTGACCACGATGGAGATAGACTTGGTCAACGTGTACAAGCCCGACGCGTGGGTCATGGATGGGAAACTACGCTACGACTACGGCCGGTACACGGCGAGTCTCAAGAATTACCTGATTCCGCTTGAAATCATTTGCCGAAACGGCCTGCCCGAAGGCTCCTCCGTGTTCAAACGGCTGGAGCTGGGACAAGTCACCATTGAAGAGCTTGGACTGACTCGCTACCCAAAACCGGGTGATAGGCTGTCAAAGTCGATCTTCGACGTGAGCACCAAGCTTGAAGAAAAGGACCGCTACCTGCCGTGGAAGGAAGCGCAAGAAATCGCAGGCCTGACGGATGAGGAGGTTGGCGAAGTCAAGGATCTGCTCTTGAGGGTCAACAGATTGATAACTCAGGTCGCGCTGAAGGCTGGCTTGGAGAATGAGGATGGAAAGATAGAGTTGGCGTTCAACCCGGAAAGGATGCTCATGGTTGTGGACGTCGTGGGCACGCTTGACGAGTGCAGGTTCACTTACGAAGGGCTTCATGTGAGCAAGGAGATCGCGAGGCAGTTCTACCGAAAGACAAGCTGGTTCAGAGACGTTGAGGAAGCGAAGAAGAGGGCGGAGGCCGAAGGAGTTAAAGACTGGAAAGCGCTGTGCAAGTCCAGCCCGCCTAAGCTGGACTCCGCGTTGAAGAGGATGATCGGGGAGATGTACATGGCGGTTTCAAACGAGGTGACAGAGCGGAGGATGTTCGATGTTCCAAGTCTTGCAGAAACGGTGAAAAAGTACAGGGATTACGTGGGCCACACTTAGGTTACGAGCTCGTGCAGTTGGCCTTTCTTCAAGGCTCTCCTCATTTCAAGGGCTATGCGGTCGCCGGTGCTCAGCCGCTTCTTGTACTTCGCGTTCGCGTACTGCGAGCCCAACCCCATGTGCACGTTCGTTCCTCCCCCGTGCCTCAGGGCAACGTCCTGCGTCACTGGAATGTGCATGTACGGGTTCTTTTCTCCGTGTGTGTCGTAGAGACCATAGTCCGTCGTCTTCTTCGCCTCAGCGCCGCCTGTGAAGTCCAGTTTGACCGTGGGCTTCAGCTCATACTTTGAAACTCTGTCCCACGTGATCAGGGTCTGCAGGCACCATGCTCCGATTATTCCTGGGCTCGCGTGTTCTCTGCAAGCAAGCAAGAAACGGTCCGCGTAGCGGTGCACGTCCTTCAGCAAGGATTCTCTGAGGCTCAGGATGGCGTGAGCCGTGACCTCGAAAGATGGGACCCTCTTTATCTTCTCCTGAACGTCGGTGGGCAGTCTCTTCAGCCCGTCGAGAATTGTTTCTCTCCGCTCGTCTATCGAGAGGAACTGGTTGGCCAGGCAGATGCGGGCTTCTTCCATGCTAACGTTGTAGAGCTTCGCGAACCAGTCGTCAGCGTCTCCCCACTCGCTCTTCGCGTCTAGAGGCGAGTAGAAGAAGTTGAAGTTCGCGTGGGGTCCGAGAACGATCTGCTCCACGCGGCCGTTCTCCAGGGCCTCTCTGCTGAGGTTTCCAGCCTTAACTTCCCTCGCAACCTTCTCTTCCAAATCGTTCGAGTCGGCGGCGAAGATGAACTCTCTCTCGAAGGCTCGATGGGCGTGTTCAGCCTTGAGGATCATTGGCTCGTCAATCGGCTCCTTGAACTTTATCCCGTTTTTCTGCACTTGGTAGCGATAAGACTTAGGAGTTGGAATGCCGGCTTTTTCCGCAAACCAGTAGTAGTCCTTCTCGACTTCGCCCCTGTTCTCTATCTTCAGGAGGTTTCTCGAACCGAGTATCGGCACGCCGTACTTGTTCTCGATCACGCTACACCGCTCGTCTCCGCCCACGTAGACGGCGAAGGCCCTGTTAGTGACCTGCATACACTCCAGGTTGACGAGCTCGTCGACGTACTTGACTATGTCAGAGTACTCGTCAAGTATGAGTATGACGCTTCTCCAGTCTCCGTTCTTCTTTATGTCCTTAGGGTCGTTGACGACGCGCAGGTCACGCTTCACGAGGCCGGGCAGGTCTTCAACGGTCTCGTCTGGCCTGCCGACCATGGGGTTCTGAAGGTATATTCGCGCTCTTCCAGGAGTCGTGTATATTATGCTCCTCACGCCGTAGTTGCGTTGGCCCTGCCAAGCGTCCAAGGCAGAGTGGGACCCGAGGTTGAGTCCGACGGGTTCCCTGTATCTTCTGACTATCTCCTGCATCTCCTCTCTCTTTATGACCATAGATTTCACCGTTACAGGTAGCAAGTTAGCTGTTAATCATATTTTAAATCTTTTCACAAGAGAGAGCAAAACCGTTGAAGAGCCTCAAAGAACCGGAAAGTCCATGTCAAACGGGGTTTTTTCTAGAGGTTTCTTCTATTTTTTTCTTACATACGTGGTTATAAGAGATGAAAGCGGCTTAATTTCTTGCGGAGAAGGGAGAATGGCTGAGTCTTGCGGCTGGGTGTTCGTTGACAACGTGCCCCTGCTGTACGACAGGAGAAGGGTTGAGAGGCAGCTTCAAGTCGAAACGTGGCTGGAGCTTTCCCAGCTCGTGAAAGAGTTGAAGATGCTGGACCTAGAACCTGACAAGCTGGGGGCACAGTCGACAGCGGGCTACATCGCCTAGAGGCCGCAAGACTCCAACACTTTCTCAAAATTTTCGCGGTTCACATCCCTCTTGTAGCGTCTAAGCGCGTTGATCATGGTCTTCTTGTCTCTATAGCCGAGTCTCTCAGCCACTTTAGGAGAGAACTCGCTGATGAACAGGAATTGGCAGACCGAGGTGACGTTGGACGGCCTTCGGTTCACGCTGGCCGATTCAAAATCAACGATGAACGCGTTGTCCTCCGCGGTCACGATCACGTGTTTCGGCGCGTGGCTCAGTTCACCATGGTCCAGACCGGCCACGTCCAGTCTCCAACACTGTTCCAACACGTCGCGCAGAACCCTCTTTGTCCGTGCCTTGCCCACTTTCTCTTCAAGCCATTTTGGAAGCAATTCGCCCTCCACGAACTGCATCATGAGAAAGTCTTTGCCAACTCCCAAGAGTCTGGGGCCCACGTCCACTAGGTTTGCCTTCCGAAGCATTTCGGCTTCCCGGCGCATATTAGCTCTGTCAGCGTCCGTCCTCCTAATTTTCAGCGCGACCTTCTCACTGTCTTTGTACGCAATCGTTACTATGCCGACACAGCCCTTGCCCAGTACATGCAGGTTGAGAACTTGCTTTTCCCCAATGAACTCTAGGGCGGCTATTCCCAGTTTTCTCAGCTCAACCAGACGCTTCCTCAGCTCCGTCTTGGTCGCCATGGGATAGCACACTATCGACGCGTAAGGTTCTTCGATCAACCTCTCGGTGGTTACCACTACCATCTTTATCCGTGCCTTTTTCCTCTTTAGATAACTTTCTTGACGCTCCCTTCCCATTTAGCGTGCGCTGTTGTAAGGCATGTCACGTTTTGCAAACACTAGTCTTTAACTAGTTAAAACTTATAATTTGGTTTGACTCTATTTCTTTCGAGCGCGCGCGGATTCTTTGTCGAGTCGGGAATGGTTTCACGGTGGATGGGCTTCAGTTTTGTCGTGAAACGCCTTGTGTTCTGGTCTTTGATGAAGCTTTTCAGAATAAACCCTCGAGGCTTCTTTCTATCTGAGACTTTCTGGGCTTGTCCACTGTTTGACGGGAGCGCACGACCGCTATTCTTTCAAATGATTCAAACGCGCGCGCCTAGCGTTTAGAACTGAAAACATCGACTTGTGGTAAGCTTTAAATTGTTCATGCCCCCAGTGAGTTGGGGGCATTCTCGTTACTGGAGAAGGTAGTCAGCGTGAGTCATCGAAGGGGAGAAGCTCAGATTCTCATGGATGTTCTGACGATATGCATGAACGGGGAGAAGCTTACTCGTCTCATGTACAAGGCCAACTTGGGCTATTCAACACTTCGACGGTATCTGCTTGCGATGACGAATCAAGGCCTAATCAGCGAGTCCAGCACGAGCAGCGGTTCGCGCGTTTATCACACGACGCAGAAAGGAAGAATGATCCTGAACGATTTGACCCACGTCAAAAACTACCTGTCAATCAACGCTAGCCCATAATTCGCTCTTTCAGCTTACGGTGCATATGGCGATTTCTTTTCGGTTTGTCCTCAGTCGCACTATCAGTTCTATGTCTGTGTTGGTAAAGTTGCCGACCATGATGTCTTGGAGTTTTATTTCCTGGTTCCTGGGAAGGATGATGGTTCCCGTGGCCGGTCTTATGTTTTCGAGCTCCTTACCAAGCCTCGCAATCCAGCGGGACAGCCTGACCTTTCCTGTTTGCCTGTTATATTCGACGACGCTTTTCTTCATCATGTCCGTCAGGATTCTTTCAAGCTGATCCATCGGGACGTCGAGTTTCTTGGCAAGTTCTTTGGCGCTGAGAGTCTCTTCCTCTTCTATCGCGTACAGAATCTCTGCCATCATGATTTTACGTTGGCGCCTCTGCTTTTAAAGTTAAAGCAGTTCAGGTCTAGCTGAATTCGGGTTTATTCTAGACAAGGATAGTCTTTTCGTCTATAAGATAGGAGTTTTGTTCTAGACTATCAGGCTAGATTTTTCATTCTACACGACTTAAATGCGCAGAACAGATGATTTTGCTTTGGGGAATGAGGAGGAGAACTCTAGATCTGATCTGTAGTGTTGCTCTTCCGCTCCTGTCAGGGAGGGATGTTGTCAGTGGAACTTGAGTTGCGGGCCAAACGGGATGAGTTTAGGGCTAAGCTTAAGGAGGAGTGGGCTTACTTGTGGAGGGAACGTTTTGACGACAAGACCAGGGGTGAAGGCGTTTCTGTCAGGGATTATGAGTTTGTCTTCATGAGTCATGGGGACGTTATTTTCGCGAGTCGAGACGCGAAAGCCGCGAGTTTTTCTGAGGTTGTGGAGTACTGGGGTTCTCAGGGCTTTGTTTATTCACCAGATCCCGCTGTGGGCGGCTGGGGCAAATTCATTCGAACCGAACTGAACAGGCAGGCTCACTCACGTGCCACAGAATTCAAGAAAAGCCACGGCGAGAAGAGCAAATATTGCGGACAGTTGAAGAAAGGCGGCAGAGGCTGGCTTCACGTAGAGTAGTTTCTGATTGTAGCAGGCAGTCGACTGTTTCTGGTTGTGTTTTTGGATGGTAAGGTACAGGAGAAGGTTTGAGATCATAGCGGACATTCTGAAAGTTGCCCTGAAGGGTGCAAAGAAGACTAGGATAATGTACTTTGCGAACCTGAGTTACAGGCTTCTGGAGAAGTATCTGGGAGAGACGGTTCACATGGGCTTTCTAAGCCTCGACGATGACGGTTACAGGACTACGGAGAAGGGACTTATGTTCCTGGAAAGGTACAGCGTTTATTCCGGCAGGTACTCGAGAATTGAGAAAGACTTGAACTCGTTGAAGTCTGAAATGGAAGTTCTGGACAATATGTGCAGTCGCCCCACTGAGTTCAAGTCGAACGGTGAAAGGAGAAGGCAACATGAATTACTCATCTAAGTGTTTCATCAGAGCCCTCACCGCTCTTCTCGTTGCTTTGGTTATTATCGGCGTAGTTTTTCATGAAGCGCCTCTGGCCAGTGCGAGCGACGAAGTCTCATCCAAGATTGATCTGGCAGACAGCATGTTGCAGAACGCTTTTGCAGGGGTCTTGCAGGCTAAAAGTTCTGGCGCGAACGTTTCGGACTTAATGGTCAAGCTGGACGAGGCTGGGGGCTTTTTGACGGAGGCAAAAGTTCTCTATCTGCAAGGAAATTTGAGTGGGGCTGACTTGAAGGCTGATGAGTGTTTCAGCACGGCGAACGCCACCGTTGAAGAAGCTGCACTCTTGAAGAGCTCAGCGTTAGCGGATGGGCAGACTTCTTTTTGGCATACGCTTGCATTCTCGTCCGCAGCGAGCGCCGCGTTTGTTATAGCTTCGTTTCTTGTTTGGCGCCGGTTCAAGCGTGTCTACTCCAAGAAACTTCTGCACATGAAGCCTGAGGTTGCCTCTGATGCTGAAGATTGAAGATTACAAGATTGTTTTCGCGGCTGCATGCTTAATCGCCGTCCTGCTCTTAGCTTCTCCAACGCTGGGCTTAATCATCCATCTTCCTGGCGGGGACAAGTTTTCGGAACTCTGCGTTCTGGGCTCTGGGGGCTTGGCTGACGATTATCCTTTCAACGTGACGGCTGACGAAAGCTATCTAATCAATGTTGGAGTCGACAACCACCTTGGTTCTTCAGCCTACTACATCGTCTACGTGAAGTTTAGAAATCAGACTGAGCCGTTGCCCGACACTACGACTGGGACGCCCAGTCCCCTTTCACCAATATGTGAGTACAGAGTATTCCTCCAAGATGGGAAGAGTTGGGAAGCTCCCTTGACATTCTCGTTCTCTCAAGTCTCTTTTTCTGAGAATCAATCTAGGATTGGAAGCGTGACTATGAATGGCGTTACGTACGGCATAAACGAGACCTCGATTTGGGACGCAGAAAACAACGGGTACTACTACGAGCTTTTCATGGAACTCTGGATATACAATGCGGAGTCGCATTTGTTTCAGTACCATAACCGGTACGTAGCCTTATGGTTGAACATGACGGCGTAGCGTTTCAAATCGAGGCCAAAGTCTAATTTGAGCATAGAGCCCATTGCTCTTCCATTCTCGCCGGGTTCGAACGAAACATTTGAGAAATGTTCTATAAGAGTCCCGCATGATTTTCATAGCCTCTTAAATCGTGCTTAGACCAAGCTGTTCTTGAGCATATGCAGTTTGGTGCTTTGCGGATGGTTGAGAAAGGAGAAGAGCGGTTTCCATCAACGTTGGTGATTGTCGCGGCGCTGAATGAGGAAGAAGGAATAGGCCCTACTTTGGATGAGATACATGATTTTGTGGAAAGGCCTTACTGCTTGGTGGTTGATGGAAAAAGCACGGATGCCACGGTTGAGGTTGCCGAGTCAAGGGGCGCTCGTGTCATCCTTCAAAAAGGCTCAGGAAAGGGTGACGCCATAGCAACCGCCATAGAATACGCAAAATCAGTGGATGCCCAATACGTCGTCTTCGTTGACGCAGACTTCACATACCCCGCAGAATACCTGCCCAACATGATTAAGGTTTTAGAAGAGAACCCCAAGGTGGGCATGGTCTGCGGAAACAGGTTTGACAAACCATTCGAGTTGGGTGCGATGAAAAGCGCCTTCTACCTAGGCAACCGCCTGCTGGCCTTTGCACAACACTTGGTCAACGGCATCGAGATGAGCGATCCGCTCACTGGTCTAAGAATCGTGAGATATGAGCTCTTGAAGGATTGGAAGCCCAAGTCGAAGGGGTTTGACGTAGAAGCGGAGCTCAACTATGTTGTTGAAAGGAAAGGATACGAAATAGAGGAAATCCCTATACATTACCGAGGAAGGCTGGGAGAAAAGAAACTTAAACTGAGACATGGTTTCACGATTCTGCGAAGAATATTGGCTGAAAGCATAGCACAAGGCTAAGAACAAGAAAGGCGCGCGCTTTACGCTTGGAATTTATTTATAGAACATGACTTTGATCTTTCATACTTACTTATATAATGTAACGGCGAACTCTTTAGTGGCGAAAATTGATGCGGAAACTAGCGTATCTGGCACTGTTAGTAATCGTTGGAGCTATTGCGCTCTCACTCGCACAGTCTGCTCTGGCGGACACTGTCCCCCCAACGTTGCACACTTATAACGCTGTTACTGGTGCACCTCAGAGCACGTTCAGTCTTAACGAATTGGTTAATATAACGGGGTACGCGGACTACGACTACGTTATACTCGTCCTGCGGCCTGATAGCACGAATTTCATGATATATAATACAACCGCTGGACCCACTAGTCTGTTTACCGGAGGAGCCACTTACACCGCGATACGTAGCGACCTGTCCACTGAATTGGGCACGTGGGACCTAGTCTTGGGCGACACACGGCTAGAGATAACGGTCGCATATGTTCACGTAATTCCGTTCGCACCGTTAGGAGTCGTTGGGATACTGGGTGCGTGCTTCGTCGGAGCAGGCCTTAAGCTTCGAAAGAGAAAATAGCTCCGTTGGCTTTGCAGTGGCAACTAGTAGAGTACAAAACCATCAATGAGCCTAGACGAGGGTGCACACTATTTTTCCATTTGTTTGTCTTGACCAGTGGGTAATGATCATCTGTAGTTTGATTTAGCGCGCATGCCTGTTCCGAAATTGGCCTAAAATGGTTTTTATTCGCCTTCCATGATTCAAAGAAGGTCTTGGGCTTCGTATCTGTTCTTGATTTCTTTGAGCAACTGTCTTCCTGAGCACTGGCAGAAATGTGCAAAACGGAATTATGGCCATTTTTGACCATTTTAGGAACACGCATGCACGCTATTTCCGATGTGTTCCGGCCGCAGACAGATTGAATGTTTGTCTTGTGATTATCGGCATTGGTCAGCTTGCGTTGAACGTGAGGTCGCGTCTATGGGAGCAATTGCAATTAGTCGACGCGTGTTTTTTGAAAAGCTCGCCCAGACAAAAGGCTATGTAAGCTTGGCGACGATGCTGAAGGTTCTGGTGATGTTGTCTGCGATTCTTCTGTTCTATGGTCAGGATCTGCGTGCTGTTTTTTTAGACGCGTTTCAAAACGAATCCGCGAACTATGTGCTTCTGGTGCCTGCAATCTTTGGGTATTTTGTTTACAGAAAGAGAAAGATGCTGAAGGCTGTGATTGCGTCGGAAGGATCGACAAGGAATTCGACATTTTTGATTACGCTGAGCGGCATATTGCTTTGCACAACTGCTGTGATGCTCTACTGGTATGGCGCGAACACTTTTTCACCTTTGGAGTATCAAGTGATTACTCTTCCAGTGTTCGCTGCTGGACTTGTGTTGGCGCTGTTCAATCTTCAGACGCTGCGCCAATTGGCTTTTCCAATCTTCTTTCTAGTTTTTCTTGTTCCGCCACCGTCACAGATACTGAACGTCATTGGGTCAGCGCTGTCTTTCACTGGATCAGAGCTTTCAGTCAGGATCGTTAGTGCCCTTGGTATTCATGTGGAGATTCTTAATCAATACGGAAATCCCATGATAATGATGACGAGAGCAGACAAAACGGTGTTGGGTTTTACGTTGGACCTTAGCTGTTCAGGCGTCTACGTCCTGCTGGGTTTTCTGATTTTTGGATTCTTCATGGCCTACATCACAAGAGGTGTGACTTGGAAGAAGGCGGTGATTTTTCTTGTCGGTCTTCCACTGATGTATTCGTTGAACATAGTTCGAATTGCCTCAATTCTACTTATAGGCTTCAGTTTAGGTCAGGACCTCGCATTGCAAGCGTTCCATCTGCTCAGCGGACTTGTTCTGACAGTTCTCAGCATAGTTTTGCTCTTGGCAATCATGGAGAAACTTTTTGGAACAAGAATCTTCAGAGGTAGCATATCAACCCAAGCATGTACGAAATGCGTGTCACCTGAAAACGCGCGCGCTGAGAACTACTGTACCTACTGCGGCAAATCGTTGAAAAATGCGAGAATCTTGGTTCACAGGAGAGACATTGCGAGAATTCTTGTCGTGGCACTCTTGGTTGCGCTCTTGATCGAAATTCAAACTCCAGTATTAGCAACGTCCAATAAACCTTTGCCCGTCTTTGTGCAGACACAGAGTGGTGAGCAGGGGAACACCCTGATCCTCCCTGAAATCTCTGGCTACAGGCTGGTCTTCCTGGATAGAGACAAGGACTTCGAGAAGTTGGCGCAGGAAGACGCTGCCCTCACGTATTGGTATCAATCTGATAATGGGAGCCAAGAGACTGTAACCGTGTCGGTTGAGCTGGCAGTGGACCGTTCATCTCTTCACAACTGGGAAGCGTGCTTGATAACGTATGGATCTCCGCCTGTAACGCAGCTGGACCTGAGAGACACGCAGATCTTGGAGAATCCGCCGATGACTGCAAGATACTTTGCTTTCGAGTATCCGAATTCCAGTCAGACCGAAGTCGTTCTCTACTGGTTTGACCAGTCAACTTTCGTCATAGGAAACGAGACTAAAGCAGAGTACGTTAAGATCAGTTTAATCGATTTTCCGAACACTCCGAAGAATTTGACAGAAGCGGAAAGTGCATTGCTGGTTTTCGGGTCGGAAATCGCAGGGTACTGGCAACCCCTAAAGACCTGGACAGCGGTTTCATTGATGATATCGCAGAATGGATGGGAACTGGCACTTGCAACAACAGTATTGCTGGCCGGCACAATTGGCTTTGGCGCCGTTAACAAGTTTAGAGACTGCAAGGCGAAGGGAAGGATTTACCAGAAACTGTCTGAAGAGGATAGACTAATCATAGATTCGGTTCGGAAGGCAACGGAAAACTCAAAGGCTACACTAGGAAACGTGACAGCTATCTACAGAGAGACTGCAAGCCGGGAACTCGATGACGAGTCATTACGTCAAAAGCTGATACAAGCCGAAAAGGCTGGGATAGTGAGCAAGAAAGTCACCAGTCAATCGGATGAGCCTTTTCAAACATGGATCGTGAACATGAAAACCTAGCGACGCATGGAACTAGAAGAGTTTTCTAGAACCTTGGCAAAATATTCTGGATAATTCTCGTCAACTTTCATAGACTTTTTTATTCTGAGCGGTTGCAGAGTCGGTTAAATCGACGCGCCCATTAGTGACTAACTTTCAATGAGATGTCTAGCGCGCATGCTTGTTCCTAAATTCCGTTCAAGAAGCAGGCATGACGTTTTCCGATGACTACTGTTACGGTTCGGGCTGGATGTTTGCGTGCTCACACCCTCCCCCCGGGTTCACTATATGACCCAAATATGGTTGAAGAGCAAGATGAGCAGCACAAGCTGCTTCCCAAAAGAATTCAGGAACACGCTAGCGCGCTACGAAATTAATGGTGGAAGCAATAACTCGACTTTAACAACCGGAACAGTCACCGTGCTCAACGCACTGCCTATTACTTTAGCGCAGTCCATTACGACAACGAGTGTAACGCAGTACCAGCTTACATTTGATTGAGGGGCAACAAACGCGTTTGTAAGCTGCACTTCTCCAACAATCTCTGGTGATGATTATTGGTATGACTCTGGAACGACTGGTGTATCGGTTACATTGAACGGTGTTTACGGTCGTTCAGGTGGAAGCGGAACGAGAATAAGTTCTTACAAATGGGATTCCGGTTCAAGCACAGCAGAATCAACAACAGGCACGTTTACTACAGCCACAGTAACTATGTCTCCGACTCATCATGTCAATACCGTTACTGTCACACAATATCAGGTGACGCTTGATTCTGGAGCCACTTCCGCATTAAATAGTCTAACTACGCCGGCTGTTTCTGGAGACAACTACTGGTATGACAGCGCGACAAGTGCGACATTGATTCTTAATGGAGTGTATGGCAGAGGCAGTGGAACAGGGACAAGAGTGACTGGATACCGAATCAACAGCGGGTCTAACAATTCAGAAACCACAGCTGGAACGTTTACGGTCTTAAGTGCTCTTAGCATAAGTTCAGCCCAGTCGATAGCGACCACAACGGTGTCTCAGTATCAGGTGAGCCTTGACAGCGGTGCTACGGCGGCGCTTTCTTCAATCACGGCTCCGACGGTTTCGGGAGATGCGGGCTGGTATGACAGTGGTGTTAAGGCGCATGCTGGTCTTGATGTTGGGACTGTGGGCACTTCTGGGACTCAGTACGTGTTTACGAGTTGGGGTACTGACGCTTCTAGCAACAACTATGCTCAGAGCGACGACATTACGATGAGTGGGCCAAAAACTGCGACGGCAGGCTGGCAGACCCAGTATTATTTGACCGTCACTAGCGCTTATGGCAGTCCGACTGGTGAGGGCTGGTACAATGCTGATGCATCGGCCAGTTTTGGCGTGACTACTCCTGCTTCGGGTGGTACTGGTGTTCAGTATGTTTTGACTTCTTGGTCCAGCAGTGACAGCGGTGGGTACAATGGTTCTCTTGCTTCCACCTCGGTTACGATGGACAATCCTATTGCGGAGACGGCAACCTGACAGACTCAGTACTACTTAACTGTCAGTTCGGCCTATGGCACGACAAGCGGAGCCTGCTGGTACAACAGTGGCGCCACGGCTAACGCTGGCCTTGACTCGGGAACGGTTTCCGGCGGGGTCGGAACTCGGTATCGCTGCATGTTACCGGAATGACCGCTCGCGAGAAATTTTCTATAGGAGAATGTTGCTGTGTCAGTGACTGTTGCCATATCCACTTTTAGAGCTTCCAGTTGTGGATGGCTCCTAGATCTGCTTCAGTCGTTGGATAGGCAAACCGTTGATTTTAGAACAATGATAGTCGTTAACAGCGATCGGAGGTATTTTGAAGAACTGGAAACCGTGGTGCATGACAAGTACCTTGCAAATCGTAGAGTAGATGTGTTGTTTAATCCTGTGGACAAAGGGATAGCGTATGCACGCAACATTGCGCTCAGAGCGTCAGGCACGCCCTACGTAGCTTATACTGATGATGATGTTATTGTTCATCCATGTTGGCTTCAGGAATTGGTGAACACCTTAGAGTTCAACGAAGAAGTGGGTGCTGCGACAGGCCCTGTCCTGGGTATGTGGGAACCTGGCGCAGAAAAATACGCTAACTGGTTCCCCAAAGAAATGTATTGGGTAATCGGATGTACGCCTTGGAATTTCAAATCAGTTAGGAAAGTCAGGAATGGTTTCGCTTCAAATCTTGCGGTCAAGCGAGAAGTTGCCCTTGCATTGGGAGGGTTTGATGAGAGTTTCGGCTACAATCAGAGAAATGCCATGGCTGGAGAAGAGCCGGAACTTGGTATGAAATTAATCAGGTCTGGGTGGCAAACAGTATGGAACCCCAGGGCCGTCGTTCACCATCGAATATCCCCAAGTAGAATGCATGCCAGGAGACTCGTAACAAGGGCTTTTGTAGAGGGGAAAACAAAGGCTCGGTTAACCAGAGTTTATGGGAACTCCAATCTTGATGTGGAGAGAGAACACTTACAGATAGTATTCAAAAAGTTCATCGGAAATAGTTCTCTAAAAGCCAAGGCATCATTGTGGACTTTGACCACAGCGGTGTTCTTTGGCTATCTTACATACAGACTCGAAAATAGTCTTAATAGACATGCTGTTGGAGATTTCCCTAGTTGAGAATTGCAGTAGTTTACGATTTTGGGATCAACCGGGGTGGCGGGGATTTCGTAATGTTGAGTATTCTGGAAGCTCTCGACCATGCCAGATATGACGTCACCTTGGAAACATCAAAGCCCAAAGGCTTCGCTGAAGCCAAAGAAATCTTCCAGAAGGAATTGGACCGTACAGAGACAAATGTCATATCTCTGCCTAATTGGGTGCCCCATCCTTATTCAATAGCTTTCATGACGAAGAAGATTGGCGGAAAGAAGTACGATCTGCTGATCCTTTCTGACGATGTTCCAAAATGCCTAAGCGATGCGAGAGTTATTAGCTATGTTCATTATCCGCATGTCGCGCGTCTTATGTTTAGAGACTATGTAGTTCAAAGGCATGCCAGGACTTTGAAGGGCAGACTTGCGTTTCATATTCATAAAAGAATCTTCCCAACATTCTATCCAAATAAACATGCTTCTGACAAGTGGTTTTTCATTGCCAATTCCATGGTGACCAAGACACATCTTTCTGAAGCTTTAAACCTTAGTCCCGAAAAGACTGCGTTACTTCACCCCCCAGTGGCTTCTGCTTCCATAACTGCTCTTCTAAATAGAAAGGCTGCATCAAAAGAGGATTTGGTGGTATGTATCGGAAGATTTGAGCCTGACAAGAGGCCTGAAGATCTTGTGCATGCTCTTTCTCTCTTGAGCGCTAAGACTGGAATAAGAGTCAGTCTGGTGGGGTTTGGATCTGATAGAGCCTACGTGGATGGCCTGATTGAGACAATCCGAAGCTTGGGTCTAGAGGAAAGAGTTGAGTTGGTTTTGAACGCCGGTAGAGACGTTGTGCTAGATAGACTGTTCAGGGCTAAGGTGCTGGTTCACTCTGCTATTCACGAACCTTTCGGGATAGCTGTAGCTGAAGGCATGGCAGCCAGATGCATTCCAATAGTCCGCCGGGGCGAAAACGGGCCTTGGCTGGAAATAACTGAAAGAGGAAGATACGGCTTGAATTTTGAGACGGTAGAAGAGCTAGCTTCTGCAGTTGAGAAAGCGGTTGACGAGTACTACAGTTTTGACACCAATGAAATAGCCTCCAAGGCTCTTGAATTTGATGAAAGAAGATTTGAAGGCTCATTTTTGGAATTGATGCAATTGTCTCTTGCGGAGAATTAGTTCTTGGAGAACTTGACAATAGCGGTAGTCTGCCCATATTATCCTTGGCCTCCGTCAGTGGGCGGGGTCGAAAACACTGTAAAGACTGTAAGTGTTGAGCTTGCTCGACGAGGGCATGAAGTGCACGTGGTTTGTTCAAACCTTGGCGTTACGCCGATGAAGAAGATCTCTGATGTTGGCGTTGAAGAGAGAGATGGGATCATAATTCACAGTCTTGAGCCGAGCGGTCTGAGGGTCGGTTATGCTCGGTTTCTAAAAGACCTTAAGAAGACGATTAAGAGCATACGGCCAACCGTAGTGCATTCACATAATCTCCATCCGCATTTATTTCAGCTTGCCAGATGGAGGTCAGAGTTTTCGTATAGGCTGGTGGTGGAACTGCATCATCCGGCGGTGACGATCGATACGCTTGCTGGCAAAGTAGCTTTTCCTTTCGCCGTTTGGCGGCTTAGGTCAACACGTAGGGAAATTGATGCTTTTGTTGCGCACACGAGCCTGGAAAAGACTTGGTTGATTGAAAAAGGCATCAAGCCGGAGAAAGTCTCTGAGATATTCTTGCCTGGTGTGCCGCTCGAAATGTTCAGTTACGAATCAAATCCCTCTGCTAGCCATAACCTATTGTTTGTAGGCAGAATAATGAGGACCAAAGGTCTTCACATACTGGTCGAGGCAATGTCTAACGTTGTTAGCAGGGTCAAAGATGTTTCGCTCATCCTTGCAGGTCCAGAAAATCCAGACTACGTCCACTTCCTGAGGAGTCGCCTACTTGAACTTGGACTTGAGGATTATGTCTGCTTCGTGGGTTCCGTTTTCGGAAGACAAAAGTACGATCTAATGGTTAAATCAGCTCTGTTTGTTCTTCCCTCTTTAAGGGAATACACTCCAAACGTGCTGTTAGAGGCAGAAGCATTAGGGATTCCCGTAGTGGCTACTAAAATTGGTGCGGTGTCAGAGATGATGGTTGATGGAGAAACTGGGCGATTGATCAACTCTGGGGACTCAGCTGAACTTGGCAAAGTCCTAGGTGACCTGTTGCTTGATGATGCGACCAGGACAATCATGGCTAAGAAAGCTAGGGAATTCTCTAGAAGGTTCACCTTGGACGGTGCGATTAACAAGTTAGAATCTGCATACTTAGGTCTCACAGAGCAAGCGTAAGATTTTTCCCGAGTGGTCAAAATTGACTGTTGAACAATTGTTCAGGCAGCTGGACAAGATTCTCGGGCTGAGCCTTTTTTCTCAGAGTTCTAGCACTCTCATTTTCATCGTTTTTTCCTTCTTGTTTCTCACTCTTGTCTTTTGGTTTTGGAACAAAGGCATAGCCGAAAGCAAACGAGTGGGACACAGCAATACAGACGTGGTCTCGCCTAAAACCACGCAGAAGCGATTTTCTAAAATGAACATGATTAGAGAGTGGTTACCAAGGACACTTATTCTTCTTTCTTTTCTATTGCTTGTCTACCGTGTTGTGGCATTGCTGCTGAGTGTCGACAGGACGGCCTCTGAAGGCTACGTTGTAAGTTCAGTTCTAGCCGCGTTAACGATAATGATGGCCGTCTTATTGAACCGAGAGAAAAGTGGAGAGAAGCTGTTGGTCTTCCTTGTCGTCGCATTTGTGATTACTAGTACAGTACTTGAGGTAGGTGTTCTTAACGGAGCGCAGCTTCTGGAGCCAACGCAAGACAGCGTAAACATATTTGCGACTGGCCATTGGAGTTTTTCATACCAAAATCCGATTTACGCCACTTTGCCGATTGGTCCAGTTTTAGATGCAATCTGTGCGAATGTACTGGGTGTAAAAGATGTTACGAATCCGCTCGTGTGGGTGATTTCTGGGAGCGCTATTTCAGTAGTTACGGTGCTATCGATAATTCTCTTTTGCCGTTTTGCTGGTTTTTCGACAAGAGTAGGTCTCTTAACAGCGCTGTTTGTTTCTTCTCTTCCCTATTTGCAAATTAACCTTCCTTCCAGCAATTTCAGCTTTATGTTTATCACACTTTTTGTGGCGTTATTGGCAAAGAGTTTTTCGTCCGGATTCAACCGTTCAAATACAGCGCTTGGTCTCTTGTTCTTTGCAGTTGCGTTGCTTGCTCATGAAATGGCGATTCTGATACTGGTCGTGCCAATAGCTGTTTTGATAATAGTTTTTGTCAAGCATCCAGGAAGTCTTCTTCGCTGGCGCCTCTTAGCGATCATTTGGTTTGGTTCGTCTTTTCTTTTGGTTTTGAACCTCTATACTAGAGCGTTGCAAGCTACGGCTAGTTGGCTTAATTTGTTCATGGGCGGTGTCTTTCATAGACTCACTGTTTCCACAAGAGTTTCGAGCTTCACGTATTTGCCTACTTCAATAAGACTTGTATATTTCCTCCCCTTTGTGTTTGTTGGTGCCTTCATTTTCTGCTTTTTGATAAATTCCGCTTTTAGAAAGAATCTCCAAATTGGGGAAAATCCTCGCGTGCGTATCTTCTTGTTTGGTTTATACGGCGGAACTGTAATTCTTGCTTCGCTAACGGCCTTCACCATGTTTGGGAGTGTTCCTATTACCCGGCATCTTGGTGTCTTTGCGTCTTTATGTTTGGGTCTGGGGGCAGCCCCGATTTTTTCAATGTTAAGCGAAAATGGAAGTCTTGACCCTTCGCGAGCGCGCGCGCCCGCCGCTAAGGGGTTGCGTATGCTACTTATTTCTCTAGCGATCTTAATCGTGATATTGAGCGGTCTTACACCTCACAAAATGCCCGACCAATTTAGTAATACCGTTTCCGAGAGAGGCGGAGTCTTTGAAGACTATAGACTGTCTGAATTTCTAGCAAACCATGATGCTTTTGAAAGTGGGGATCAAGGGTTTTATGTTTTGGTCAACGCACCTTGGATTACGACAAGTACATTGACTTTGGCTGTTCCAGTTTCAATTGTTAAACACGACGTCACAGTGGGTCTGCAAAATCCTCCGAAGATCAATTTTACGGTGTACGATGCAGGAGAAGTCGATTTAACAGCATTCAAAGGCTTGAACGACAAATCGCTAATTTTTAGTTCTCAACTCTATGAAGTTTTTGTCGAGAATGACTCCTCGTCTTCTGCCCAAGGAACAATGTTCGCACCCTGAGGAAAAGAACCCAATTAAGTCACCAAAAAAATGTTAGCCTTTCAGCGTTTGTACTGCAGAATCGAATATTTGGGCCAAGATTGTTGAAAATCGAAAACCACCGCCAAGTGAGTTCTCATGAGCGAAAGTCGTAGAAGGTTGGTGATTTTTACCAAATTCTATTGGCCCGAAGGTGGCGGTGCTGAGCTTGCCACCCATCTAATTCTGTGTATGCTTTCTAACGAATTTGAAATGGTAATAGTCTCAGGGACGCACCCATCGAAAGTTAGACTTCCCAATCATACATCGAAGTACATTTACTGGGCCGAGCTAAGATACAATTACAAACCAACAGAATTGTTTTATGTCCTCATGTCAAATTCAGCCATACGCAGGTCGCTTGAAACAGCTGATGTTGTTTATGTGTACTCTCCATTGCCCTCAGCAATTCTTGCCAAAAAAATGTGCCCTAACGCGAATGTAATTGTTCATTTGCACAACTATCAGCCTGTGAGCTACACCTCAGTCATATTTTATGATGAAAGCATAGGTACCAGCGATATCGCAAGAACTGTTCGACTAGAACTCTTCGAAAACAGAAAGGTTCACAGAGCTTTGCTCTCCAGCATAATGACATATACCAACAGAATAAACACGATCGCCCTCCATTACGCGGACAACATTATCTGCGTGTCCAAGAGACAGGCAGAAATCCTCGCGGAGAGAGTAAAAGAAGTAGAGGGAAAAATCAGAATTATCTATAACCCTCTTCCACACTATAAAAAAAGCGCTAAAGCTCCATCCGACAAGCCGACAATGCTGTATTTAGGGGGAGACAGTTACATAAAGGGCTTCAACATCCTGTTGAATGCTCTCTCAGACCTAGCCTCGAAACCTAGGTGCAACAACCTCCAAATCACGTGTGCTGGGAAGTTTGCAAGTTCATCTTTGATTTTCCCTTTCACTAAAGTCGTAGGAAGGGTAAGTAACGAAACCCTGTACGGCCTTTATTCAAAATGCTGGGGTCTTTTGGCACCATCGATTGTTGAAGAACCCTTGCCTTACGCCGTAGTTGAGGCAATGGCTACGGAGACTATTCCCATAGCATCAAGAGTTGGCGGTATTCCTGAAATCGTTCAAGGAACTTTTGCCGAGAAAATGTTGTTCGCCCCTAGTGCAGAGCGAGAGTTCTTAGAGAAAGTTGAAGAGGTTCAGTCTCTTTCGAAACAAGACCTAATTGAAATAGGGGTCAGACTGAAAAACGCTGTCACCAAGAAGTTTGACAACGAGACTATTAAAACGCATCTAACAAAGGTGTTTACAACTTGAAGCGCAGTTTGAGTTTGCATATGCAAGCTTTTCACGTTCTTGCGAATAAGTACAGTCAGTTTCGATGATTGTTACATATCCTAGGAGTACACTGAAACCGCCATCTGAACCCGAGAATTGTGCATGAGATAGCGTTGGAAGAAGCGGGTGTAGGACGTTTGAAGAGTTTTGTGAAATTTATCCAAGCAGCTGGAATTCCCTCAATTATTGAAGGCAACAAAAAGAATATCGACCTTGCAGAACTTGCTGAGATTGCGGCCTATAACAAAGTTCAACCGTTTTGGGCACAAAGCTTGGATAGCGGCAAAGATCGGTCGGACAGGTATAATCAGTTTCTAAGTGTTCTCGCATGCATTGGAGAGTCACTCAGCGATCTTGATTATTCTATAATAAAGACTCTGAGGCCAGTTCCTCACATCCCCTCTGATGTTGACATACTTGTAGAACCTTCGGAATTTTTTGAAGCCTATCGAAGACTAGTGCTGCAGAATTTTGAGGTTTTAGACAAATGCCCCTTTGGAGCAACCCTCTACGACACAAAAACTGGTTTTAACGCTGACTTAAGTTCGGAATTGACCGTCGTTGGCATGAAATACATAGATCGCGACTTGATTCTCAGCAACACAATTGAACATGAAGTGTGTAATACTAAAATCAAAGTGCCAAATCCCTCTGTAGACTTGCTTGTTGTCATCGATCACAGCGTATTCAAAGAAGGAATATACACCTTAAGAGACTTTTATACGATAATGCCCTGGCTTCAATACCTTCCAAGAACAATCGATCTTGCTTTTCGGGAATCAGATGCTTTGGCAATGCGTCTCTTTCTGGCAACCACATATCTCATATTGAAAGAATCGTTAGGCGAAGAACATGTCACCACTAAGCAACTTGCTGACATTCTTGTAAAAGTTCCGACTGGCAGCATACCGACATTACCTTATAAATATAAGCTAATTGAAGTTGCAGACTCCTTTGTTTCGAAAGGAAGTTACTTCCTAAAAGGCAAGGGTTTTGAAGGTTTAATTGCAAATAGCATGTCAACCAAAACCCTTCGCCTCTTCGTTAACTATCTGCGAAGAAAGGCTTACTAGTACATCTGAATAGGAATCAGTTCAACCTCTTAGGCGTGATTTTGCTGATAATCGCTATGTTTGGTCCAGATGGATCAGGAAAGACTTCAATAGCACACATCTTTAGTGGAACCCACAAGATTGTGGCAATTCGGGGAACACACACACTTGCTTCAGTAGTCGCGCGATTTCTAAAACATTTTGCCTATTTTAGGGGCAGTGATAACCCTTACTTCGAAATAAAGATTCCAGAAAGAATGGCGGGACTGTGGTGTTTCCTAGAGTTCATTTCAGTTTTGCCCATTATCATCCATAGGTTTATTCTTCTTCCCAGGTTTAAGTCCGTGATAGCTGAGCGATCCATTCCTGACTTCCTTGCTTGGCTTATAACTACAACGAAAGTTCAAGTGTCCTCCTCGCCACTCCAAGTTTTCCTGATTAAGCTTTGCAGTAAACAAAATCGATTAGTCTATGTCACGGCTTCTCTTGAGACACTAATTTCTAGAAGACCTGAACAGGCAGAGCTAATCGGCACTCAGCTGCGAGTTTACGATAATCTATCTGAGCTTCTGGGAGCATACGTGATTGATACGACTTTCAAGACAACTGAAGAAAGTGCCAACGAAATCATGAAGTTAAATTTCGAAAAGTTCAGAGGATGATTTCATTTGAGACTAATGAACGTCAATGCGTTAAGCGTTGCACAAACAGACCAAGGATTTGCTTTGTTGAGGAAGGGCGACGAACTATCTTTAGTAACTTTTGCCGATGATCTATCTGTCATCACAGAATTGGCTTCTTTCCGAGGAACTCGCGGACACATAGTAGCGCGCGCATTTTTGAGTTTGGAGAAAAGTCTCAACAAATCTTAGAGTCTACAAAAGGAACTTGTCTCAAACCTCTGATGCCGACTTGCCTTCATCAACCGGTTTTTGATATGAGCCTCTATCAAACTAAGACTTGACTGAACCAATCGAGACAAGAGAGAATTAAAAGAATGATCAGTCAGTTCCAGTTTCTTTCAAAAATCCTGTTGTTGTCGCAAAACGCGCTCTTAACATGGGGTGAGCACCTCTTAGCTTTAGCACTTCCATCACCATCGTTTTAGAAACACACTAGCGTCCGAAGGATAGGTAATGACAAAAAGAATTGTCATTTTTGTTGGAGCACAGGGTTCTGGTAAGACCACCCAGGCCCATCTTCTTCTTCAGAGGTTAAAATCACAGGGATTAGATGTGCGCATTACTTCCTTATCTTATTATGTGATATTTCAACTCAAGTTCATGGAATTTTTAAAGAAGGCTAGCGGAACTCATACAATTAAGGTAAAGCCCTATGAGAACCTGCAACCTCATATTGATCCTGCCCCAGAAATGTACAAAAGTTTCTTTGGCTTATTAATCGCTTTGCATTTGTTTAGCTTCTTTTTATCTCGGATCAAACAAATGGTCCTTAGACCCTTTTATGGCGTGATAATCGAACATGAAGGTTATATCATGAAAGAGATAGCTGATTTGGATTACTTGGTCAATAGGTCCAATATCAACCCTCGTAGTATAACAAGTAAATTGTTGGAGAAGATGAAAGTTCTCCTTTTAAGCCCGCTTAAAAAATATCCAGTGGTTATAATTTACTTTGAAGGGCAACCCGGATTTTTAAAGCCAAGATATCTCCGGAGAAGCTCGGGCATCGAACCTTCAGACTATATTTATTTCCAAAATATGATATATGATAAACTGATTTCCATTTTAGGTCATTCAACAAACATAGTTGTGATAAAGCCTAACCCCAATAATCCTATAAGTAAAGTCCATCGAGATATTCTTTCTTCAATTCCAATGATCGAAGACTGATTGGCGCCGCGCATAGCGCGCGCGATCAACGATAGGAGGTGCGCATCACTTTTTATGCAATATCGGGGGTTTAATTACATGTTATTCTTTCTGCGCTACCTGCGCAATTATCTTGGTACGCTGCAGATACTTAACTCGCGCCATAATAAAAGAGTGCGAAAAAAAGTTATGTTCTCAATAGTAGGCGATGGCATAATCAAGGAAAAACGCGAGGATATGGTTAGAGATGGTGGTTTATTTAGCCGATTCATATAAAACACATTTGAACGTGCGGGCTAACAGATGTGTAAGAGTACCCAAGAGACCCAAAGGTTTGAATGATATTATGGCCTTGAGTGCGCATAGCTGTACCAAGCTACCTATGTCTCGGCAGGGACAGGATACACTTAGAATAGGCATTGTTGATGTCCAAGCCCGAACTGGAGGTGTTAGAACTTTCATAGATAAATTTGCCCAAGCCTTGAACAAATCGGGCTATATTGTGCGTGTTCTCGATATTTCTAAAACATCATTATCTACGCTGAATAGTTTTGACATCTTGCATTTTTCAAATTATTTCCTTGGTGTGCACACTTGGAAACTGCTTTTTGTGAAGCGCCCTAAGAAGATAATCACAATTCATGGTTGGATAAAGAAAGAAGTTTGGTATGCGATCAAACATGATGGACTTGGCTTAAGGGCGATTATAGGGGGGCTACTGAATTTATCCCTGTGGAAAATCTTTCCCTTGTTGTTCGACGCAGTCTCCTGTCCTAATGAGGCAACTGCTGAAGAGAGCGGGTTAAAAAATGCAAAGATTATTCCCAATTGCATATTCCCTGAAGATTATCAAAATATATTACCAATTGATGTTCGGTTACGTCCAAATGAACTCGTATTCACAACGTACATAAGTCTTAGTGGCTTAGAAGAACGAGTAATAGATAAGATAATACGTGTAGTAAATAAAGTAAATCAGATGTTGACTCAACAAAGCGTTGTTTTGTTGATTTTTGGCAGAGCCCCTACGGGTATAGACTCCGCATCTGCGAAATTTATGGGGTTTTCGCGTGATTTTCCAAGTTATCTGAAAGGCTCCGATCTTTTGGTTCTGAGTTACACTACTCCAGGGGGTTTGGGATATGTGACTTTTGAGGCAGGAGTTTTAGGCATTCCAGTTGCGAAGTTTACTAGAAGAAAGGACCTTGAGGAACTCGTGGAGAACCAGACTGGAATCTTGGCTCAAACGGAAGAAGAAATGATCAAGAATCTTCTCGAATATGCATTGAATGTCAAATATCTTAAACCAAAACTGGGAAAAGCCTTGCATGAGTATATTGAGAAGGAAAATAGCTGGAACAATATAACCTCTATCTGGTCTGATCTGTTCTACGAGCTTACATCCGAACAGAAATAAACAATTAAACTGATTAATCTGGGGACAAGCTAGCGCCCTAATTGACAGAAGGTGGAGTTGAGAATTTCTTGGACAAAGCTTTGGAAATAGGTCAGAATTCTGCCACGGGCAGTTTCACTTATTTCTTAGCGCGCGCGTCCAAAGAAGCACATGTTAAAGCAGCAGATAGAGGATTTGTTCCTGTGTTCATATTAAGGCTGCTTGATAGATTCACATTCTTCCTTAAGAATCCTTCATATACGGCAAGGTATATTCGGAATGGAATCTGCATCCGATTTTTTGGCTGTAGCAAATTCGATTACCCAACTGATGTGCAACATCACTTTATAGACGAGTCAAAGGTGATTTCATGTGTTCAAGGAAAATCAGTCTTGGACTGTGGATGTGGCATGGGAAGATGGGGCTTCTTGCTGAAAGATATTTGAAAGATGCGATTCGATATAATAGTTATTTTGGATTGGTGAGAGCTGATGCGAAAAGGATTCCATTTAAGACAAAGTCCTTTGATTGTGTCGTCGCAGTAGAGCTGATAGAGCACCTGCAAAAACCAGATGGCTACACATTTCTGGAAGAAACAAAACGCATTGCAAAAAGACGGATAGTCCTTTCTACTCCCTCTGGATACTTCAAATCCCTTTGTGATACTGACGAAGAAGTTCACAGATCCGGCTGGAACAAAAGCGAGCTTGAGAAAAGTGGCTTTTGCTGTTCAACCTTCAAAGGTGAGTTATATACTTGGCTATTATGTATTTTGAATTTGGAGAAAAGTCTTAACAGATCCTGGAGTCTACAAAAGGAACTTGTCTCAAACCTCTGATGCTGACTTGCCTTAATCAACGCGCGCCGGCTTGTCCCGAAAATGGTTAAAAATGGTTTTTATTCTTCTATTGCCTATTGGCGTTTGATTTGGGCTTGTTTGGTGAGCAACTCTTGGCCGTGTTGAAAGGTGGCAACTCATGGGTTCCAACGAATCTGAAAGAAAGTAGAGTTTTTCCATAAACCGTTGAGACTGCATCTAGCTTGTTTGGAGCGTCAAGGCATGCAACAGGGCTGAAAACAGATACTCACATCAAAACTGCCCCCAAACCAGAAAATAAGAATTAAAACCATTTAAGACCAATTTCGGGACAGGGCAGCGCGCTGAAATCTTGACCGACGAAAAGATATATGCCGGCGAAACCTTGGGGCGTACGCTTACGTTTACGGATGTCAATGGAAACGCTTTTGATCCCACGACTATAAGTGGGACGATCAGAGATTCGGCCGGCACGGCAATCGCAACTTTTGATCAGAGCGACACTGCGCACTTGGTTAAAGTCGCCACTGGAAAATATGACGTGCTGTATAACATTCCTTCCCCGTGCCTCACGGGAGTTTGGAAGCTTGAGGGGAATATGAAAAGATATTAGGAGGAGAGTGGAAGCACGATAACAAGAGTCCATCTTGAGCTAACAAATACCTGCCAGCTTCATTGCTGCATGTGTCCGGTGAATAACGGCATGAAAAGAAAGAGAACTATTATGCAGTTTGAAACGGTGAAAAAGATTGTAGAAGACAATCCGCAGGTTAGAACATACGGATTAAATGATTGGGGAGAGCCTTTGCTTCATCCTGATATTGTAGAGATAGTTAGGTTCTTGAAGAGCAAAGGTAAACAAGTTTACTTCGCAACAAACGCGGTGTTGTTAAACCCAGAAATGTCAGAAGCTTTAGTCAAAGCAGGGTTGGACCGAATCTTTTTTTCTGTCGACGGTGTAGGGACAAGCTATGAGAAGATCAGAGGAGTACCTTACGAGCTGATAAAAAAGAATATTTTGGGTTTCATTAGTGAAGCAGGTTTAAATACACAGATAAACGTGGTTTGCGTCGTTTCAAAGGACAATGAGGCAAATGCTTTGGAAGTTAAACGTGAATGGCAAAGGTACGCTCAAGTTTATTATCAGCCACAACTGTTGTTTGTTCCTGACACTAGGAAACAAAAGTGCGCGGAGCTTTATGGCAATCATCTCGTTGTGCTCTCTGATGGAACGGTTGTGCCGTGCTGCGCTGATTATGAAGGTGAATTGCGGTTGGGTAACGTGAATGAACATACTCTTAACGAAATTGAAAATGGTCCAGCGCTCGCAAAACTCAGGAAAGACAGCACAGGCTCTTTCTGCGGCAAGTGCAGCGAGTATCACTCAGACAGAGTGAAACCGAGGTTCAAAACTATGACCATGCTACGTTCAATAATGTCAGCTGTGTACTTGAAAGTAACAGAGGATGTAGAATGGATTCGAACGTGATCAAAGAGCTCACGTACAAAGCGCTAGTTAGCGAACTAGAATGCGGCAAAACTGGCAGGCGTCCAAGCAACGTCCCGTTTCACGTGTCTGAAATATCGTATTGAAAAGAATAGTCGTGCAAGTGAAGGGCGGTCACAACGTGGGCGCTGGTGAAGTCAGAGACCTCATAGGAACTGTTCAAAACACAAAATCAGCTATGGGGATTCTGATAGTCCTAGATGAACCAACTCAACCGATGAAAATTGCCGCAATGGAAGCAGGATATTATGAGTCTCCAACATGGGGCAACCAATATCCGAAAATCCAAATCTTAACTATTCTAGAACTGCTTAAGGGCTCTAAACCGACACTTCCGCGCACGCATTAAAAGAGAGTCATGACAATTTCAGTGCCTCAAGGAAGCAGATAACTTAACTTAACAGTATCGGGCATACCGTTCTGCTTGAGGCCGCAGCAGGCGGAAAGGTCAAAATGAAGGGCATCCTCATTCACCTAACGAAAACCTATCATCCTAAGGAAATGTTCACCGTGCGGCACTATCTGAGGGAACACCTTGAGAAAGCAGCATCCACTCTCGTCGGCAAACCTGTTTTAGCGCGCGCGTTGGTCGAATAGCTAGGAGCTATGGATATATTACAAGAGTTTTTTGGCTTAAGCTGTCACTCTGGGCAGAAAATAGGTAAGCCTCCAAAAAACAGATTGGTAGCTCAATTGTAATTATCTTAGTATTTGAATGAGGCAAAGAAGGGCATTGTCGAAAGCGCGCGCTGCTAAAAGCAAGTCGTACAAACCTGCTATGTATACGAGAATGATAGGTCCGCGGCCTTTTTCGGCGCGCGCTACCTTGTCCCGACATTTGGTTCCTTTCGACATGAATCTGCCCCTCAGTGTCCGTATGGGGTTGAATACTCTCTGCCTTGCCTATCTTAAATCCCTAAAATGTTATTGCTTATTAGCCATTGGTTTGAAGCGTATTGAGTGAGAATCGCGGCTCCAGCACCTTCTTTGCTCGAGGTGATAATGTTCTCTTCGACGTACACCAGTTCTTGTTTCTTGTCGTCATCGTAGATCCCGAAACTGCCGAAATCTCGGATAATGTTTTTGCTTATGGTTATGTTGCTGCTTCCTCCTAGTGCCCACCCACCAAAATCAATGCCAAAGTTTGCAGGGTTAATTATAGTATTGTTTATTATGAGACCTGTTCTCCAGATTGCCGCAATTATCCCTGACTGGTTCCCGCTTGTTGATTGTTGCTCCATTATGATGGTGTTATTTTCAGCCAAAGAATTTGAAGCCCCTTTAAACCCTATACCATAGCTGCCTTTTGAAACTATGCTGTTCCCAACAACACTTACATTGATAGGTGTTCCTTGCCCCGCATCAATGGATATCATTCCATTTTCAATGTCATTCTGCTCAATCAAAACATCAATGGAATTAGTCACCCGAACTCCACAATTCTCAAGCGTATTATTTCTGGCCACAACTCTTTCATGCGGTTGATTTCCTGTCACCCAAGATTGACTGGAAATATCTATTCCAGTGTCTCCGACATTTTCCATTTCGTTGCTTTCGATGACTATATCGGTTACGTGCCTTCCTGATCCAATGGCATCGCCTGTCGTATTTGTGATAATGTTTCCTCTGATAGTTCCGTTGAAACCGTCATTGAAAGTGATTCCTGTCCAAGTATTCTCTATTATGCAATGTTCGATTAGGAGATTTTGAAAGTTTGGAACCGATATTCCCGCTCCTGAGGTTCTAGTTATTTTGAGATCTGCTATCGTAATGTTTTGGCTTTTTTGACCCCGCAGCACTATTCCCCCATGATGGTTTTGAGGGATGACGTTTTGAATCAGAGTGAAATTCTCAACAACAACATTATCGATCTCACTGTCACTAGTCATCTCATCTTCAACATTCGATGAACCATTACTAAGTGTTGGGTACAACCTAACTACGGTCTTATCGATTCCGTCTCCAATTAGCGTGAGATTGCTTCTAAGCACAAGGGATCTGCCTCCCAGGTCATAAAGTCCCCCACGAACATACACGAGTCCACCCTGTGCTGGCAACGAGTCAATTGCGCTCTGAATATCAACAAAATCCTCCGAACCACTAAGATTGACAAAAGAATCCGCCACAATATGCGCAAAAGTGATCTCCTGTCCATCGCATATGGCTCTTATCGTATATTTACCGCTCAACGGAAACACGTACTGAACTTTGAAAAGTCCAGCCGAATCCGCGTTTACAGTTGAAATATCTTGCCAGAGGATCTGATCCCTCGAATACTCAATTTCAACTGGCCAATTGGGAAAATCAGTATTTCCTTTCTGCAAAATGCTTCCAGAAATAAGAACTGAAGAACCGATTTTCGAGGGATTCGGAGAAGAACCTACGACCGATAAGATAGTGCTATCGTTTGACATATTTTCGGTGGAGTCTTTTTTTGGAGGATTTGCAGAGGATGCGTTTGCGGAGTTTGCTGAATTTACAGGAGCTCCATAGTCTGTCACTTGTGGGTGTCGATTATATTGCACTGTTTTGTTGTTAGTGTGATTTGCGATGTTTGAAGCTATTAGTCCGCGAGCAACTATCATGACAATCAAAGCAGTTGAAAACATGAAAAAGATCTGGGTTTTCCTGAGAATTTTGCCGAGTTCAAGCCTCATTTTTGCTACCGTCACCAAGTACTTCTCGAGAGGAGAATACTATTATATCTTATAATTTACGACTAAATATACTTGAATGCGTTCTGTGTATAGTTCATCAAGTTAACGTAAACTGCTCTAAGAGCAAGTGCTAGACAGCACTACAAAGCCATTAATGGAAACATCGAGAACCACAGCGAAAAGGGAACCAAAACTCTTAGCAAAGCCGGACACTCAAAGGAAGACAGCTAATACAAAAACCAAGAGTCTCATTGCCACAGCAGGTTGCGGCATTGCGAAGCATCAGCACAGTTTCTGTCGCTGTAAAGGCATTGACGATAGTCTTCGCAGCGACAGCCCTTTACTATCAAGACCTACACATGATCTTCTCCAACGCGCTGGTCGACGACTCCTCAATGTACATACTGGTCGTTCCTCTCCTGTTCGCCTACTTGATCTACCGCAAAAGAAAGATCCTTAGAGCCACAATCTCCTTCGACAGACCCGATCTGTCGAGACAAACAGCGCATCTCGCAACACTGAGCGGCTTTCTGCTGTGCCTGCCGCCGCAATCCTCTACTGGTACGGCTCCTTCACCTTCACACCACTGGAATACCACATCCTAACTCTGCCAGTGTTTACAGCCGGACTGATCCTGATCCTCTTCAACCCACAGACACTTCGCCAACTCATCTTCCCAGTGATATTCCTGGCCTTCCTGACACCGCCCCCCAGTAGAAGCGCGCGCGCTTCAAGGCAACGTGAAGTGATGATTTTATTTTCCAGCAAACCAACAAGGATTGAAATGCCAACTGCTGCGAATGAGGTGAGCAATTTCAAAAACGAAACAAGAGCACGTCGCTTTCCCACTGAAAGAATAGTCGCCTACGGCATGCTGGGCGTCGGAAGCACACTGATCGCGACCTCCCTGTTCTACGGTTCATCCCTCTCGGCCATAATGGGATTAGCCCTCACCTTCTGGGGAGCCATACTGCTTTACGTCGTCCCAGGCAAACACGTGCCACTCGAACTTCTGAACGCAGCAGCCGCGTCCACCATGGTCAACGTCGAGAAAGTCTTGAACGAATCAGAAATAAAGGGAACCGGCGTGTACCTGCCGCCCAAGTACCTGGAAGACTTCGAATCGAGCCTGGTGTTCATTCCCAAAGAGACCGGCAATAGACTTCCCTCATCTCAAGAAGTGGACGCCGGAAAACTGCACTCAGGCAGCCCCAACGGCGTGTTCCTGACTCCTCCAGGGTTGGCGCTCTCAAAACTCTTCGAGAAAGAACTCGGAATGTCCTTCACAAAAGCAGACCTTAACGTCTTGAAGAAGGAACTGCCCCGACTCCTAATCGAAGACTTGGGGATAGCAGAAGACGTGGAGATCGAGTCACAAGGCAACATTATGACGATAGAAGTCACCAACAACATCTTCAACAAACTGTGCGACGAGACAAGGAAGCTGGAAAAGACTCATGCAGCAGTGGGTTGCGTCTTCAGCAGCGCTCTAGCATGCGCCATCGCAAAAGCCACAGGCAAACCAGTCGTCATCCAAAAAGAAGAATTACTCAACAAGGGAAAAACAACCAGAATCGAGTTTCACACCTTGGAGGAAGCCTAACTGCAGATCCCCCTAACCTTCTGGGACATCAGCCTCGTACTGGCAGTCGCAGCCATCACGCTTCTAATCACCGCAGAGCTCTCCTCACCATACTACGGGCGCACGAACCTGTTCCTAAACAGGAAGAAGCTCAGAAACGCCACACTCATGACGGCAATCCTGTTCCTCATCACGGTTGCAGTACGAATCTACACGATAATAAGCTCGAGTTGAAGCGGTCACAAACCAAAATTGTATATAGCAGTTGCATGGCACGCAACCTAGAACTCGACAAAAAGCAAGCACTAAACAGCGTCAGACGCCTGATTGAGGAAGGAAAAATATTGCTTACGGAGTCATCGAAACCGACTTCCAAAACCCTAAAAGAATACCTGCTGTCCAGCAGCGCGTACTGGTTCTGGACAACAATCGCAGTAGCCTCTGCAACGTCTGCTATTGTGTTCCTCGTTCCAGGAGACGTGTACTCAGTGGCCTATGCTCGAATCGCACTCGGCGCCGTGTTCATCTTCTGGCTCCCAGGCTACACGTTCATCAAAGCCCTCTTCCCGGGGCGCGCTCCCGTCAAAACGTCATCTCAAGAAATGGACGCCATAGTACGCATTACCTTGAGCGTCGGAATGAGCATGGCCCTGGTGCCAATAGTAGGTCTTATTCTCAACTACACCCCGTTTGGAGTGAGACTCACGCCAATAACTCTCAGCCTTTTAGCCCTAACCGTGGCATTCGCAGCCGCAGGAATCATTCGCCAACAACAAGCCACAATCAGATCCCAGTCGGAGAACGCATCCGACGACTAACAATTCGCAACATCAGAGAAACCTAGCGTGTGCTGGAGACCATACTGCCCGATGGAAAAGACGGGCGGTCTTCAACACCTTATGCGCCAATATGAATAATTGAAGTCGCGTAGGCTCCAGAAGGCGCGCGAGTTAGTGGTTAGAGTGCTTGTCAACTGGCGATCTTATTCGTGCTGTGTTAGACAGTATTTGTTCAACTGAGGCAGCCGTTGCTCGCATGCTTATGTTTGGCGGCATCCGTCTTTGGAGGACATGCCTAAATACTTCAGACCTTAGATGAGAGTCGGGGAGGTGAGCGGTTCATGGTTAAGGATCCTGTTTGCGGGATGATGGTGGACGAGAGGACTGCAGAGTTTAAGTCGCAGCAGAGGGGCAAGACCTACTACTTCTGTGCTCAGGCTTGCAAGACAGCGTTCGACAAGAACCCATCAAGATACGTCACTGGACAGTAGAGTCAAGAGCTGTGGCTTGCTCGGCTGCGAAGTTCACCTCAGCCTCTTCCGGAACCTTTCACCGCACAAATGGTTTAACGGGCAGCGAGCAAGACGTGGTCCAAGAAAATGTTCTCCGGCACGGCTCCGACGAATTCTATCTGCTCGTTTATAACTATCTTTGGAACTCCCATAACCCCGTATTTGGAGGCCAACTGCGGAAACTCGCCTGCGTCGATGACGTCTGCTTTTATAAGCTCGCTCTCGACGGCAAACTTGTGGGCCATGCTTGCCGCAGCTGGACAGTGTGGACACGTGAGTGTCACGAAGACTTGGATGTGAACGGGCGTTCTGACCGCTTGAAGCTTCGACTTTGTCTCCTCTGACAGGTCTGTTCTGCCTCGCGAAACGATCGTTAAAGCTGACATTAGTGTTTGAAACTCGTAGCCGTACGGAAGTCCGTAGAGCCTCACGCCGTAATCTTTCTGTCCCACAAGAACGACAGCTGGGATCTTGTCCACCCCGAACTGCTTGGCCAGCTCAGCGTCCGCGACGAAGTCATGAACCTCGGCTTGGATCTTATCGTTTAACGCGGCGATTTCTGTCACCAGCTGTTTGGTCTGCACGCAGAATTGGCATTCGAACTGCTCAGTGAACATGATTACTCTCACAGGGTTCACAAGGTTTTCGGCAAGCTCATTCCTTATGTGTTCCCTGTGCTCATCGGGTATCAGACTCATTCAGTCACACCATCCGCACTCCGGTTGAACACTTCGTTCCTTCAGAATCAACACGGCGTAGATGATTCTTCACCTTCTACTGTTCCTTTTCTCCTGAATATTAACCTATAGCCGTTGAGCAAACGGAATGATCCTTATGCGAGAAGCTTTAACTTCCACATTTCTAGTACCACACTCTGTGTTGAAGGCGATGTGCCGTGGCAAAGCTTCATGCAAGAGCAAAACTGGTTGAGAACTATAGAATCGATGTTGACGACCAGAGGACACACGCAGTGTGTTTGGACCAGCCTCCCCCAGATGGAACTGATATGGGCCCCTCAGCGCTGGACCTCTGCCTGATGAGTTTTGCAGGCTGCTACGCGACGATCTTCGCCATGACAGCGAAGAAGATGAGGTTCTCACTCAAGAATCTGGAAGTCAACGTGGAAGCCGTGAAGTCCGAAGCCGTGGGAACGATAAGCGAAGCCAACGTTGACGTTTTTGTGGAAACCGATATGCCGAAGGACAGACTCCAAAGGGCACACGAACTGACCGTGCGGAGCTGCCCCGTTGGAAAACTCTTTGAAAAAGCAGGAGTCAAAATGAAGTACAATCTCAGAAACGCAAAGGAATAGTGCTGCTTTCATCTTCGCTTTTGGCTGCATCCTTTGGACCGCGCACGTGTGTTCCTAAATTCCGTTTTTCAAGTGATAGAATAGAGTCTCGTTTTTAAACGATGCTTCCCTTACCTCAAGGCTCATTGCCGTCCACGGAAGAACCAAGGCAAGAAGCACAAGCTACCTTCCCAACGAATTTGGGAACAGGCATGCGCTGCAAGTAGTCTTCATGAGGAACCCACGGGAACAGCGATGAGAAACGGCATGGTGGTCTGGCTTTCAGAGTCGATTGAGCGATACGTTATGACGCGATGGTGAGGCTAGTGCTATGATAGACTACTTGGCAGAAGTTGAATCCTTCTGCAAGGCTCGTGTCCATCATCTTCAGTTTCCAGCAGCTCCATGATTTCACGGCAGTGGTACAAGAACTTCATGCCCCTGCCCGTTGGCTTGAACACCACTTTGTTCTTCATTAGCACTTTGTCCAGCAACCTGGCGTTCATCATGAGCCCGAGGTACCCGTTCAGCATATCGTAACTCAGTCCTGCTCTCCACATAATATTGCTCTTCAAGACTCCGCCACGGGCCATTTCCAGAATCTCCGCAACTATGGCTATCCTGTCCCTTTCGCGTTTCCTGAGCCGAGTCTCCACGGTCTCTCTTCCCTCTTAGAGCTGAGAGAATAGATGGTCAGTGGAAAATTTAATTCTACGCTTTTGTACACCTGTACAAATAATTTGAACTCTGACGGGTCATAGCTTGGACCGTGATGTCTTGGCACTGGTCAAGCGTATCATTCCACGTCGCTCCGCTCCTTCTGCGGGCTGCGTTGTCTTAGCGGTTTGGTCAATGTTTCCAACGTGGAGTTCAGAGTGAGCGCTAGCTAGGGGAATGGGCAGTTCTTGGTTGGGCAGCCGCCGGCGTACTCTGGTTCTAGAGTGACGAATTTTCCCTT
>Ga0315280_10001247_pt1 | contig 44350 bp, 41 predicted proteins | sample YL17G06_40_MG_FD_203697 | JGI IMG/M metagenome (GOLD analysis project Ga0315280, IMG submission 203697) | Sediment microbial communities from Yellowstone Lake, YNP, Wyoming, USA - YL17G06_40 | ecosystem: Environmental > Aquatic > Freshwater > Lake > Sediment | place: USA: Wyoming | collected... | reverse complement strand
ATCGTGCTCCAACAAACGGCTGGAATTCCGATTTTTCTGAAGAAGGCTGCGCAGGTACCTGCTCCGATGCCTCCGACCTTAGGTTTGATTCTCCTAGATATCTCAAGAGCTTCGCGTAAGATGGAGATAACTTTCGAATCAACAGGTGTCGGTTTAGGAGCTCTATTTTCCAGCATCGTTTCAATCTTTACTTTTGCTCCAGACTCTATCTCGACCTTTTTTGCCAGTTCATCGGCATCTCTCAAAACATCATGTAAATCATACTCCGGTAACACGCGGCAGTCGAAGTAGACCGTGTCCTCCCCGGGAACGATGTTTATGGCTTCAATGTTGTTTTCTTTCTTGGTGGGCTCAAAAGTGCTCTCGGGAGGATCAAATGCCTCGTCTCTTTTAGAGTATTTTTCATGCAGGAGCTTGTCCAAAGCAAGCGCATACCTCATTCCGATTCGGTGGGCGTTCAAGCCTTTGGCTGGAGTACTTGCATGAACTTGTTTACCTCGTGTCTTTATTCTAAACCATAGCATGCTTTTCTCAGCTATCTCTATGAAATCTCCCTCACTGTTTCCATAGTCAGGCACAACTATAAGGTCCTCTTTCTTGAACAGGCCTTTGTCTATAAGGTGTCCGATCCCATACTTGTTCCCTTGCTCCTCGTCAGAGACAAATGCCAGCGCAAGTGTTCTTTTCGGTTTGATTCCTAGATTTCTTAGAGCTTTAACAGCGAAAGTGGATGCAACGAGCGATTGACCATTATCCTCACTGCCTCTTCCATACACTCTCCCGTCCTTAATCGTTGGCTCAAAAGGGGGCGTCACCGTCCAAAGAGCGGCATCTCCTGGTGGAACCACATCCATGTGAGTCACAATCCAAAGTCTACTCTCTTGAGTCTCATCATAGTGTGCTATAATGTTCGGCCTCACGCCAGAAGGAACCCGTTTATCCTTGGCGTCGTGCCGCTCTATTCTATCAAAACCAACTTCTTCTAGTATTTGCATCAATTTCTCGGCCTTTTTTGATTCTCCTTCTCCCCCGTTTTCAGGCGCTATGGCCGGAATTCTGATAAGACTCATCAATGCTTGCGCCATTTCATCCTTCAATCCTTCAACCTCTGAAAGGACGCTGTTCAATGTCACGTCAATCACCTCTCAGACATCGAATTGTGAGTTGATTCATATAAACGATAAAGAATGTTCGACTGAAAAGGGGGGCATCCGGTATAAGAGACCCGCATTTTTGAGGAGCAACATTTATATAATAATATGCGGAAAATATATAAAAATTAAGTTTTCAACGTCAGAAATATAAGATTTTTATAAATCTGACCGTGGAAAATGAATAAAATTGTGGTGATGAGAAGAGTGAATACGGCGAAATGTCCCGACTGCGGCGCAGAACTGGAGGTCCCCGAAGACGTAACCCTAGGTGAGATTCTAAGCTGTCCGGATTGCGGGCTTGAACTTGAAGTGAAGCAGAACCAGGGGAGTCATCTAGACCTTCAGAAGCTGGAATTAACAGGTGAAGACTGGGGCGAATAACTAGTTTTTTAACAGCTTGTTGCAGGTCAGAAGTTTCTTTTATCGAGAGAAGCAAACCGAGTAAAGCTAGGATGCAATACAACAGATGAGCATAGCAATCTTATGTGATCATCCCGAAACTGATGAGATGGGTATCAGACTAACTGCACGAGAGCTAGGAATAAACCTCGTGTACGTTCCTTTTCACAAAATCTCTATCTATGTAAGCAGCGGTCAGTACAGCGTCAGAGACAAGAGGAAAAGCTATTTCGGTGGCAAAGAAAACGCGGAAGTAGTATTGAACAGGGCGCAAAGCAAAAACCGCAGACTCTTTGCAGCGAACATACTGGAAGAATTTGGCAAACACGTGATAAATTCTTCAAATATCGAATTTCTATGCTTCAGCAAACTCAGAACACTGCTTCATCTTTGGAAAAAAGGCATTGAAATTCCGAGAACAGTCTATGTTCCATGCGACTCTCACGAACTCAAGGCGGATGGAAATCAAATTCATAACGAGGAAGACATCGCTGATCTGATCCTGCAGGATCTCGGCAGCGAGAATATTGTCATTAAACCCGATGCGGGGACCCACGGTAACCAGGTTAAGCTCGCCAAAGAACGATCGGATCTATTGATGATCTTAGGAGAAACCATGCCATCGATAATTAATCCAGTCGGTATCCTTGCTCAAGAGTTTATTCCAAAATGGTTTTACGACCTAAGGATCGTGGTAGCCAAGGAAAGGGGCAAGACGGCACATTGCTATCCAAAGGCGTTGGCAAGGACCGGGTTCAGAGATTTGAGAACCAACACTTATCTTGGGAACATGGCGTTCGGAGTAGACCTTCCCGGCCACATCAGGGAAACAGCAGTTAAGTGTGGTGAAGCGCTTAGTGAAAACAGTGATGCATGGGTTTTAGCGCTTGACGCAATGCCTAACGTTGGTGAAGACCGAATTGTTGACGACGAATCTGTCAAGTCTGAACTCGATAAGCTTGTTCCAGACTTCGACTCGATACAGAAGGTTAAGAATTCAGGCGATAAGGGAAAGTTTGCGGAGTGGAACAGAAAACTTGAGGACGCGTTTCAAAATTATGTGAATTCAGAACCATATGAGAACGTTAAGAGCGTAATTGAGGAAAGTACACGCCGGAAGAAAAACTCGGTACTGTTCCATGAAGCCAACTCCTGTCCGGATTTTTGGGAATGGACTCGGTTAGTGGCGGGCATAAACCTAGCAATACCTCTACTCAGATGCGCCCAAAGTGTCATCCGATCGAGTTGAAGGTGAGACTAAATGAAAGTGGGCGTGATCGGTGGTTCAGGATATGTTGGTGGGGAACTTCTGCGTCTGCTGCTTTTCCACCCAAAAGTTGAGGTTAAAATGGCTACTTCGCGCAAAAACGCAGGCGAGTTTGTCTTTGGATTGCATCCGAATCTCAGAGGAGTTACCCAGCTGAAGTTCGGCAAATACGATATTTCAAGTATCGCAAAGAACTGTGATCTGGCATTCACAGCTCTGCCCCTCGGTTCATCGGTAAGCGTTGTTCCCGAATTACTTGAAGCTGGATTGAAGGTCATCGATATAGGTGCGGACTTCCGCCTAAAGAGTCCTAATGATTATGTTGAGTGGTATGGGTGGGAACATCCTCATCCTGACCTACTTGCAAAGGCGGTGTATGGGCTACCGGAACTGCACCGGCAAGAAATAAAGAACGCTAACCTCGTAGCATGTCCCGGGTGTATGGCTACTGCAACCATTCTTGGTTTGGCTCCGCTTGTTGAAGCTGAAGTTATAGAAAAAGAGAGGATAGTGGTCGATGTCAAAATTGGCTCCTCAGGGGCCGGCAGTAAGCCTTCGATTGCGACTCACCACGCGGAACGATACGGGGGAGTAAGACCCTACAAACCCGTTGGACATAGACACATAGCGGAAATCGAGCAAGAATTGAACCTTTTAACCGATATTCCTGTAAAAATCTCCCTCACCCCTCACTCGGTTAACATGGTTCGGGGAATCCTTTCAACGATTCACGTCTACGTGGCAAAGTCTTTGACGAGCAAGGAAATTTGGGAATTATACCGTTCACACTACAAGCAGGAACCCTTCATACGTCTTGTAAGGTTCCTAAAGGGACTTTATCGATTCCCGGACCCAAAGATCGTAGTTGGCTCAAACTTCTGTGACATAGGGTTCGAACCCGACCCACATACCGATCGACTTGTCATATTTTCAGCAATTGATAATATGATAAAGGGCGCTGCTGGCCAAGGAATCCAATGCATGAACATAGTTCTTGGCGTTGACGAGAAAACTGGGTTGGAAGGCGCAGGATTCCATCCGATGTGATCTAAATGTTAATCGTTGTCAAGGTCGGCGGCAAGGTTCTAAGAGAGAGGCTTTCAGAACTTGTTGCCGACATCAAAAACCTCTCAACAGACCAAGTTGTTCTCGTTCACGGTGGGGGCATAGAAGTCACTGAGGTTGCATCCAAGCTTGTTAAAAAACAAGAGTTCATAGTTTCACCAGATGGTTTTCGTAGTCGGTACACTGACAGAGACGCGATCGAAGTATACACAATGGTCATGGCAGGCAAAATCAACAAGCATCTTGTTCTATCTCTCCTGAAGCAAGGCATACCTAGTGTGGGATTGTCTGGCATAGACGGTCTTCTTGTACACGCAGAACGGAAAAAGCGTCTCATATCTGTAGGCGAAAGAGGAAGAAAGAAGGTTATTGACGGGGGCTACACCGGGAAAATAAGTAAAGTGGATCCTCAACTCCTATGGCTACTCTTGAAAAGTGGGTACGTTCCAGTCGTAGCGCCGATTGCTGTAGGAGAAAAATTTGAAAAGCTGAACGTAGACGGAGATCAGATGGCTGCCCACATCGCCGGAGCCTTGAAAGCAGACAAACTCATCCTTCTAACCGATGTGCTGGGAATAATGCTTGATGGCAAGCTGTTATCAAGAGCGAACGTTTCTGAGCTAAAGGAGATTCTGCCAAAATTAGGTCATGGGATGATAACTAAGGTCTATGCGACGATTGAAGCGCTTGAATTTGGTGTCGGTGAAGTGATTATCGCCTCCGGGTTTGAGAAACTGCCTGTCTCATCAGCGCTAGAACACGAATCTTGTACGGTGATAAGCCGTGGATGAACGGGAAGTTATTGACATCGAAGAAAGGTTGATGGCAAACGTTTACTCGAAGAGACCTGTTGTGCTCGCTAAGGGTAAGGGTGCTCTGGTCTGGGACATTAACGGTAAGGAGTACATTGATTGCATGGGTAGTTATGGGGTTTGCATCGTTGGGCACTCCCATCCGAGAGTTGTAGAAGCGATAAAGAAGCAGGCAGAAAGTCTCATCTCTTGCCACGGGTCTTTGTACAATGAAGCAAGATCAGCTCTCTTGCAAAAGATTACCAACATAGCGCCTAAAGGCCTAAACAAGGTCTTTCTAGGAAACAGCGGTGCTGAATCAGTTGAATGCGCCCTTAAATTGGCACGCAAGTTTTCAGGCAAACCCGAAATAATCGCCATGATGGGCGCCTATCATGGAAAAACTATGGGTGCCTTGTCTGCGACTTGGAATAAGAAGTATCGTGAACCATTTGAGCCTTTGATTCCGGGCTTTAAGCACGTTCTACCCTTCAATATTCAAAAGATGCAGGAAGCCATTACGGAGAAAACGGCGGCTATCATCGTTGAACCAATCCAAGGAGAATCGGGCGTCAGGGTCCCTCCGAACGGTTTCCTTAAGGAGTTAAGAGAAATCTGCGATAAGAAAGGTATACTTTTAATCTTTGATGAGATTCAGACGGGGTTTGGGAGAACTGGTAAGATCTTTGCTTGTGAACACTGGAAGGTCGTTCCTGACATTCTTTGTCTCGCAAAGTCGGTGGCAGGCGGCCTTCCAATAGGAGTGACGATTGCAAAAGAAGACATAATGTCCTCGTTCAAAGTTGGTGAACACACAAGTACCTACGGTGGAAACCCCCTTGTATGCGCAGCCGCGTGCGCCGCAATCGATGTGATTGTTGAAGAAAGACTTCCGGAAAGAGCAGCAAAATTGGGGGCATACCTCAAAGAAAAGCTTGAGGACCTTAAGACGCGTCGTGGAATCGTTAGGGAGGTTCGAGGTCTAGGCCTCATGATTGGGGTAGAACTTCGGTTTGATGTTCTAAATGTTCTAATCGAATCTGCGAATAGCGGGGTTCTCCTCCTGGACGCAGGCAAAAACGTTCTACGGTTTCTACCTCCTTTGGTCATTGAAAAGGAGCAAATTGACAATGTAATTGCTGTTCTTGACAAGGTCTTGGAAGATGAGGAACATGGAAGATTATTCGGTTCGCCTCCTAACTAGGCTGCTTGATATCTACAGTCCATCCGGTAAGGAAGAAGAGATTTCAATTTTTCTTACCGATGAAATGGAGAGCTTAGGCTTCCGAGTAGTGAAGGATGAAGTTGGGAACATTATTGGAGAAATAGGTCATGGTAAACCAGTTATTCTTCTATGTGGACACATGGATACGGTTGAGGGACAGCTTCCTGTACGGCTAAAGAATAACAAGTTATACGGCAGAGGAGCTGTTGACGCAAAAGCGTCTCTGGCGGCAATGATTGTTGCTTCGTCTACACTTGCCAAAGAAGGCTTCTCAAACAAGGTTATAGTAGCGGGTGTAGTTGATGAAGAAGGCTCGAGTAAGGGCATAAAACATCTCATAGAAGCGGGCTTCTCCTCTGATTACGCTATATTCGGAGAACCAAGCGGCATCGAAAGAATAATCATCGGGTACAAGGGAATACTACAGCTCAAAATAACATGTAGGACTCAAACTGGGCACTCTGCCGCTCCATGGCTATTTGAAAACGCTGTCGAGAAGGCACTTGAAATCCTGAGAAAAATCAAGGAGTTTCATCTGCCTCAAGAAAAGCTTGGAAGCCGCTTTTACTCGATCACTTCGTGTCTGATCAAAATAGAGGGAGGCGAAGGGGTCTCCAAGGTCCCCTCAAAATGCGATATTCACGTGGATATCCGAGTCCCACCTCAGTTTACGGCCAAGCAGTTGTCTAACGGAGTTAGAAAGATGATTAAGCAATATCAAGTTGCCAATCCCCGGGTATCGGTCGAAATCGAAATCGAGAAAATCATCGACCCCTTCGATGTAGAGCAAGGCTCCCCCCTCATCCAAGCCCTATCTTGGTCTATTAGGAAAGTAAGGCACACTTCTCCTCTTCTACTGAGAAAAACAGGTACTGGAGACATGAATCTGCTTGGCAGAGCCATGAAAATACCGGTAGTCACATATGGCCCCGGACTCGCCAGTCTGGATCATACACCAAACGAACACATAGGCGTTCAAGAGTATCTGGACAGTATTCAAGTGTACAAGGGGGCCATTTCGAAATTACTTGAACTGCGCCGAGAAAAGGGAAGAGCCTGAGTTTTGAAGAAATATTACAATAATAGATCGATTAATAATGCCTTTTGGGCATGCATTCTGTTTTCTGCTTGATCCCACACAATTGAATTCTTTCCGTCTATGACTTCTACTGTAACCTCTTCTCCTCTGTGAGCGGGGAGGCAATGCATAAAGTAGGTTTTCTTACCCGTAGATTCTAGGAGTCTCTTGTTCACTTGATACTTGGGTACGAAGACGCTCAACCTCTTCTCCTTTTCGGTCTCTAACCCCATCGAAACAAAAGTATCCGTATAAATTATGTCCGCGCCTTTCACTGCCTCAAATGGATCAGATGTAACAATTATTTGTGAGCCACTGTCCTTAGCTGATTTGATGGCGATGTCGACAACGTCCCTTTTAGGTTGGTACTCTTTTGGTCCAGCAACCGAAATGTCAGCACCCATCTTTGCACATCCGATCATCAAAGAGTTGCAGACATTAGTTGCATCGCCTACGAACGCCACTTTTACAGCTTCAAGTCTTCCCATTTTTTCCTCAATTGTAAGTAGGTCGGCTAAAGCCTGACATGGGTGGAATCTATCAGATAGCCCATTTATTACTGGAACACTTGCATTTCTAGCGAGTTCTTCAATATCTTCGTGTCTGTTTACTCTGGCCACTATTGCATCGACATACCTGCTCAGCGCTTTTGCGGTGTCGGCAATAGTTTCGCCTCTTCCTAGCTGGAGGTCATTCCAGCCAAGGTATATTGCTTGTCCGCCCAGTTGATTCATTGCAACTTCGAATGATACCCTTGTTCTTGTAGATGGTTTCTGGAAGATCATGCCGAGGGTTTTTCCACGAAGTTTTTCAGTGCCCTCTTCTCTCCGTGCTTTTAATCTGCTTGCAAGATTAATGACCTTCTCCAACTCGTTTCTTTCATACGCTGCAAGCGAAAGAAAATCGCGTTTCATTCTGGTTCGAACATCCTTATGCCTGTTTTTTATAAAAGAATTTCGTCGCATACCAGTGCTTAGCGTGACAAGAGCCAGAGAAACACGTGGATTCAAGAATTCTGTTCGTTTAAACAACAACGGAAATAAACTGATCCTGCATACTTACGCGATTAAAATGAGTCAATGTTTAATTATTACCTTCAACGAGTGTAAGGGGAGTTTGGAGACTTAGAAATGAGCTATCGTAGAAAGAAGAGTCGTGGTGAAGCTCCGCTCCCTGCTGCCTCGGCGGGCTTATTAAGATTCTACGAAACCGAAACCCCGTCTGGAATAAAGATGCGTCCAGAGGTCGTTATTGTTCTGTCCGTCGTCTTGATCGTGGCCGTCATTCTTGCTCGAATAATGCTATAGGTACTCTCTCAGGCGCGTCTGTTGCAAAGGAGGTATCGGTTCAGCGTTTATCCCGAGTTTTCGACGTATGAAGTCCGCGAACTCTTCCTTGTATCCATGCACGGTATAGACCTTCTTCGGCTTAGCATCTTCCACGTAATTTACTAGTTGAATGAAGTCTGCGTGAGCGCTCAGAGGAAAGGCAGTGTTCCCATTCAGACGTGGCCAAAATTTCAGTGCCCATCCCGTCACGAACGCTCTGGAGAAACCCTCATCTATCAGGTAAGACCGTGAAGTAGGGATGACATATGCACATTCATGTTTTTTGACGAGTTCTTTTCCTTCCTCAGCATCAAGATCTATGAAATCCATGGGCACGCCGTGCCGCGTGTAGACGTCATTAACCTTCGTTATGGCTGAATTTGTAACCACCGGTACCTTTGTGAAAGTGTTTAGGAGCCTTATTACCTCCTGTGCCTTGCCGGCGGAGTACACTTGAAAGACAGGCGTCTTTCCATTTTGAACCTGATTCAGCACCCACTCAACAACCTCCCGATAGACATCGTCTCTCTCAGGAAAGACGTAGAAAGGAAGGCCGTAAGTGGCTTCTATTATCAGAATATCGCAGGCCACAGTCTCTGCTTTACCAGTGGTCAAAGCGTCTCTGCAATTGATGTCTCCTGTGTAAAGAACGCTTGTCTCCGGGGTCTGAATCTTGAATTGGGCAGAACCCAGCATGTGTCCCGCGTTATGAGCCGTGATTTCTAGATCGTCTAGAATGATTCTATCGCCGCATTTAAGGGGCTTAAAATTTGTGATTCTCATGCCTCTTGAAGTGTAAACTTCCTTGGTTTCGATCGTCGAAAAGTTCTCGGCTTTTGATTCAAAGCCTGCGACGTGGTCTCCGTGGGCATGCGATATGAAATTACGGGTGGTTCGTGATCCACGCATCCTTGAATCTAAGCGAATTATAGTGTGCTCTGTTACGATTACAGGGCCCTCTGACCATCCTATCTTGACATCCGTCGTCGTAGGCTCTTCCCTTCGGAAAATATCGGTCTAGTGGAGGACCTCTATTCTCAAGACGGCGTTTAGATTGATAAAAAGTTCGCTTCTCTCCTCACGGCTGGCTATTTGAGGCAGAGGCTGAGCCAGGGTAGATCTGAATGTTACAGCCTCCCCGTCTGACAGCCAAACACCCGGAGGTTCCTGAGAGACAGCCGTGAGAACTCCTTCGTAGCCAAAATCGCGGTCTAGTGTTACTAGAACCCGTTTGCCTATTTTCTGTTCGATCATTTGGAAGACCGTAGGGTTCATCTCAAGGCGCCTCTCTGATAGAAGTGAATCAAAACAGCGTCAAATAAAGGTTTAGAATTTGAGAAATGTTTTAGCTGGTAAGTCTTTTCAACTCTTTTTCGCTCAGTTTTCGTATTTTTACTCTTCCCGGTTCGTTAGATATTATAGCGCTGTTTCCAGAGTGGTCTTTTATGATGAGGGTGAAAGCGAATGCGCCTCTTTTTGCGTCATCTAGTTTTTTGAAGAATGTTTCGCTTTTGAACTGTTCGTTGATGATTTCAGCCTTGTCTTCAATCCTTTCCAGAATCCCTTCGATGTTAGATATGAACGCCTCCGCAATAGGTCCAGGGCGTATCTTGACGCCCAATTCAGGAATCTCAATCGTAGCTGTTCTGGACCTGACAACCCTTGTCTGGAGGTCTTGCGGTTTCTCCACTCTAATCTTGTAACAACGTGGTTCATGATATTCTAAAGAGGTAACATCACTGCGTCGCCAATCGCATTTCGTGCAACGCAAAAGTGTTAACAACGTTTTTCCAAAGTTTGGTGCGCAGTATTCGGTCTCTGTTACGGTTAACCCTTTTTTGCCGCACACTGGGCATAAGGCGTCTTTCAGAACATAGCTTTTAGCTGGCGCTTCACTCATCTATGCTTTCCCGCGGTTCTTAGTGTAATAGCTAGATTAAATACGTGGTCAAAAATAGAGTCTCAGAGGCGTCTCCGTTCGATGGATGGTGCAGACTCGTATGTGCATCAGGCAGTTCGCCACTATAGTTCTCTATTTACATTTCCAAGCTACAGGATTTTGATTCTATTCCTGTTCCTCTTTGCTATGTTGGGTAGTGCGTTAGCGTTCATCCTAGCTTTCAGTTCACTTCAACTATTCTACACGGGGCTTCTCTATGGTCTCTTTGTATTAGTACTTCCAACCATGGTCAGCGACTTACTAGTCAGAGGGATTCTCGCAAGAGACGACATCATGTTCACCCTTCGCAGATGTACTGCTCTCTCACTTGTCTCATGCGTTATATGGGTTGCCTCTATTATCGTCGGAGGTCTCCTTCAAATTATTTTAAAGCTAGATCAGCTCTTAATTTATGCTTCAGTTTTTGGAATGAGTGCTTCGGCCGCTCTGCGCCTTCTAGCCTTCGGTAGCGTCTCATTTCTTAATAAGCGGAGAATCTTCCTATCTGTGGTCATTCAGCCCTGTTTCTGCTTCATTTCAGCCTTTTTCTTCCTTACGAGTTTTCCCCTACTTTCACCTAGTCTCTTAGGTTTTGAGCCCACACGCCTATTCGTGATGGCTTCTCTTTCAAATCTTTTACTTCTAGTCGCCACGAGTTTCTACATTTACATCATAGATGAACGCGGAAGGAAATTCATAGGAATTGGCGGCCTCAAACTCTTGAAGGGCTTTGTGGCTAACTGGACTGAAGGATCGACCACCCTTCTTGAAGACAGCTTCGAAAAACTCGGCGAAGAAACAACTATTCCTGTAACGCTTTTTGCCTTTGGAAAGGAAGAGAAAATTGAAGCAGTTATGGTTGTCCCCCTATTTCACCCGGGCCCGTTTAAAAATATTGGAAGCAGTAATCTGCCTTACCTCATTCAAAGGTCTTTGGAGGACAAGTTGGGATCGGTCGTCGTCGCTGTTCCGCATGGAACGTCGGGTCATGAGCTGAATCTGACTTCTCAGCGCCAATGCGAGAAGGTGCTTCAAGGAATCCTCGATTTAGCCAATTCTTTCACCTTCTCGCCCAGCGCGACAAAGCTGTTTCGTGGAGAGGTTGGCCATGCCAAGGCTACATGCCAATTCTTTGGAGAATGTGGTCTGATCACTGTTACCTGCGCTCCAAAGAACATGGAAGACGTCCCTTTCGAGGTCGGTGAAAGAATCACCAGTAGATGTCTAGAGTTGGGGAGTAAAGCCGCTACAGTCATAGACGCGCACAATAGCATCGAACCTGGAGAGCAAACACCTAGTTTGGCAGAAAGAGATTTGGTTGATCTTCAAGAAGCAGCCGATTCGGCGATCATGCGTGCGTTAAATGGTAAGCAGGCTGTTTTCAAGATCGGGGCTGCTAGAGTAGTGCCCTCCAACTGGGGTCTAGAACAAGGGATGGGATACGGCGGTATTGCTGCCTTAGTAGTCATATCAGAAGAGCAGAGGATAGCCTACATAGTTGTAGATGGAAACAACATGGTTAGCGGCCTCCGCGAAAAGACTCTGGAGGCACTGAAGGAGCTGGGTATCGATGAAGGCGAGGTTCTAACTACAGACACTCACGCCGTAAATGCAGTGACGCTTGTTGAGAGAGGATATAATCCAGTCGGCAAGGTGATCAATCATGAAGAATTCGTCTCTAAAGTTAAGGAAACGGTTTCTCAGGCATTACTTAATGCGCGAGAATCCAGAGTGTCGTGTAAGGTTGGCGAAATTCGCGGTGTGAAAGCAATTGGAAGGGGCAACTTAGTCAAGCTCAGCCAGCTCGTTGACATGATATTTGAGCTCGCAAAGTTGCTCGCTTTTGCTGTTTTCACACCTGCAATAATACTTGTTCTGCTCCTCTTCATCTTGTTCTAGCAATTCCTTGAGCCATAGCTTGTTAAACTTGCTTCAGAAGGGAAGGGTTAAAAGCGCCAAAAATGATAAAAGCTACAATTTAATGATATTTTTAGTCCCTTTGATACGGAGAAGCTCGCATCAAAAGCTTGGAGAATCTGATATGACTGAAAAACCTCAGGAAAATGTCGTCTTAGTAGGAATAAAGCCGGCTATGAACTACATAGTAGCATGCATGACCTACTTCAACGCAGGAGCAAAGAAGGTGATCCTGAAGGCAAGAGGACGTGCTACGAGCCGCGCCGTTGATATAGTTGAAATAATGCGTCGATCTTTCATCAAGGATCTTGAAATCGAGAAAATAAGCATAGGCACTGAAGTATTGCCAAGTTCAGACGGTCGTCAATCCAACGTTTCAACCCTTGAAATGGTGATTTCGAAGCCCGAGAAGGCTAAGACGACAGGGTGACATCTCCAACAAATTTCAGAGAAAACCTCTTAACAAACTCTTTCACGTCGGTGACGTTTTAGACCAAGCAATAGTGGTTTTCGCGGCGCCATCAAAACACATGCTACATTAAAACTCGCATCTATGTAGAGGCGTTATCATGGACGGGTATCCTAAGATCGTTGTCACTCCTCCAGGTCCAAGAGCCAGAGCGGCTCTACGAGAAGAAGAGGGCTTGATTTCGCCCTCATTCTTGAAGGAGTACCCACTTGTAGTAAAGTCTGGACGAGGCTGTATTGTGGAGGATGTAGATGGTAACGAGTACATAGACTTCAACGCGGGTGTGGCGGTTATGAACGTAGGGCATTGCCACCCCAAGGTTGTTGAAGCTATAAAGGCGCAGTCAGAGTCTCTCATCCACTACTCCACGGACTTCTATTATGAAGTTAATATGGAACTGGCAAAGGGACTCAGCGAGATAACTCCAGGTAATTTTCAAAAGAAGACTTTCTACGGAAACAGTGGAGCCGAGGCAATAGAAGCCGCGATTAAGCTTGCTAAATGGCATACGAGAAAGCATCGCTTTCTAGCCTTCATCGGAAGCTTTCATGGAAGATCGCTTGGCACTCTAAGCCTTACGGCGAGCAAGGCAGTTCAACAGAGATATTTCTTCCCAACTTTGCCAGGAGTCACCCATGTGCCATATCCGTACTGTTACAGGTGCCCATTTAATCAAACGTATCCGGAATGTGAGTACTGGTGCGTCGACTTCATAGACGAGTTTGTGCTTCAGAAGTATGTGCCCCCTGAAGAGACTGCCGCCGTAGTCTTTGAACCCATACTAGGCGAGGGCGGCTACGTGATTCCTCCACAAGAATACTTCAAGCGCTTGAAGAGACTTACAGACAAATACGGCCTCCTCCTCATCGACGATGAAGTTCAGACCGGTGTGGGAAGGACAGGACGCTGGTTCGCTATAGAGAACTGGGAGGTGGTTCCCGACATAGTTTGCATATCTAAAGCTATCGCTTCTGGACTGCCATTAGGCGCAACCGTCGCTAGGGCGGAACTCATGGATTGGGAGGCGGGTTCTCACGCCAACACGTTCGGAGGAAACCCTGTGGCCTGTGCAGCGGCTCTAGCCGTAATCGACATCATAAAGAACGAGCGACTTCTGGAGAATGCTTCGAGTCAAGGAAACTACATTGTTAAGCGTTTGAAGGAAATGCAGGAGAAGTATTCTCTGATTGGCGACGTAAGGGGGAAAGGCCTCATGGTCGGCTTAGAGATTGTCAGAAATAGGGATACTAAGGAGCCCGGAATAAAAGAAGCCAAAGAGATCGTGCTCAGAAGCTGGCAAAGGGGTGTTACTGCCTTAACTTGTGGTGTCTCCACCGTTCGAATATTCCCTCCGCTGACAATTACGCGCGACCTTATAGACAGCGGTCTGGAGATAATTGAGGGAGCGATAAAAGAGGTAGAAAAAGAAACCGGACTATAATCCTTCTTTTTCCAGCGGAATGCTTCTTGCGAGAAACACCAAAACAAAGAAAACAATCACAACTGTGAGCGCAATAATCAGAAGGGCGATCAGAAAACCCCATCCGAACATTGATGGAGAGCCTGCCAAAATATTTGGCAGAAAGAAGAAACCGAAGAGGAACAATAGGAAGCGTGGTCTCTTCGTCCGCCATGTTATATACGCGGAAACAAGGTCAATGATTCCAAACGTTATTCCTAGCGTTCCAAAGAGATAGTTTAGTGGGTACACGGTCTCGTTTAGGAGTGCAATTACACCATAAACTGTGCTAATGATACCAAAGAGCATCAAAAATGCAATCGTACCTATTAACAAAAGTCTGTTTCTCGGCGTATTATTCACCAACCAATTCAGCCAGCGAGAAACGTTGAACTTGGTTACTTGGCTCCTGAAGGCTCTTTCAATTGTTCGGACAAGCGTTCGACCTTAGAAGATGTTCCCGACGAGAGCTCTAAACTTCCATCGAAACCAGTTTTGGAGTAGGCGTTCACGAAGCGTATTCTTGCCCCTTCTTGGAGACCTTTCACCTCGTCGGCCAAACTTCTCCAGAACGACACTTTGACCTCACCCGTTTGATCACGCATCTTGAATGAGGCAACCTTAACTTTCTGTCCGCTCCTCGTGACAACTTCCTTGATGTCAGGAGCCGCCGAAACTTCTCCTTCAACAGTCACGCCACTCATACCCGTCTTTAGCCTATTGATTTGTATGACTTGCGGCGCTTCCTCCTCGATTTGGGGCAGTTTATCCGCGCCGACCATCTTAGGATTAACAGTTATAGAACCATCCTTTCCTAGGTTCAGTCTCATCCCCTGCGGCCCCTCCCGAGTGTAAGCCCCTTCTACCAAGACTACCATGCCTTTAGATATCGATTTCACCGAGTCAACTTGTTCGTTCCACGTTGCGAGCCTTATTGAACCGCTGTCGTCCACCAAAGTTAGGTCTATAACTCGTCCAAGCATGCCAGATGGGCGGTTGAACTCTCTGCTCTGACCAACCTGAGTGACCGTTGCAAGGACATTGATGTCTGACACATTCGGCTTTAGTTCACCGATTCTCGTGAGAGTTAAGGGAGGAATCTCTGTCTGAAAGGGGGCTTCCGATAAGATGTTGACTTGGCCATATGCCCCAACATGGAGTTCTTTTTCTCCTCTCAGTCCGCTTCTGACCCGTCCGCCTAGGATCTGTAGGCAATCGCCCTTTTTTGCAGCGTCAACTGAGTCTGCCCTATCGTTCCAGAGGACGATTCTAATCTTGCCGGTTCCGTCAACAAGATTGATCCGTCTAACGCGTCCACCTCCGTTTCCAGGCCTATCAAATGTTGACACAGGAAAAATCTGGGCGATGATGCCCGTCAGATTCACATATTGGTCGTTTCCCTTTAATTCGCCGATCTTTACGAAGAAATCCTCGATCATAGGACATTCATTCGAATCGGCGTCGGGAGGCGAGACGCTGACAGATCCTCTCGATCCTACGTTTAATTCCAACTCTTTACCTAAGCCTTCCCTGACGTAGCCGTGATATATCCTGACGATTTGGTTTTGGGAAATCCTTTTCTGCACAGCTACATCCACGTTCTTGTCCCATAGAGCAACGCCGATAACGCCCGATAAGTCAGCTATGATAACCTTCATGACCTTCCCCTCTGTGCTATCTGGCCGGGTGAAGGTTCTGGTATGGTTTACGGAGAGTACACGTCCCGTTATTGTTACGTCGTTTGCGCCTGAGATTAAGTCCTTTATCATTATCTTCGTCTTCAATCCGCTTTCTTGCAAACGAACCCCCAGCTCTGAGGCAACTATGTACGCAGCCCCCTCTTCGGTTAGTAGTCCGCCGGAGGCTTCCTTCTTTCTTCTGATCATCTCTTGGACGGTCTCGCGTGTGAGGTCTGTTCTTGAAGAGAGTATTCGGCTGATAACTTCTACCGGCGTCAACATCTGGTGCTATGTGCCTCTCATAATGAAAACTTAAAATAGCATATAAGAAAATAACCTTTTTCAGAGGTCTTATACATGTCAAAGTTTTTGTCAAGGGAGAAGATGGCTGGGAAACAAGTCATAGACGCGGAAGGCATGATCGTTGGAAATGTGAAAGACATAGCAGTGGACATAGAGTCGAAGGAGATCGCTTTTAAAATAGCAACCAGAGTCGGAACCGAGATCGATGTCGTAAGCGATGACGTTAGTCAAGTCGGCGACGTAATTCTCTTGAAGAAGGCGTTGGAGTTGCCAGGGGTTTCTGAAGCGCCGGCGGTTGCGGCTCCTACGCTCGCGCCAGGGGTATGTCCAAGTTGCGGATACGCAAACGACCCTGCTTCGAAGTTTTGCATCAAATGCGGTACTTTGATGAAATAACCCTTCCCTGTCTTTATTCGATGTTCTTCTAATGAGCTCTGCTGATTAACTGTCCCAGAAGAGGCGCGTTCTAGCGTACTCCCTTTCTGCTTTAAGCACTTCCAGAGTGAAATCGTCCTCGCTTCTGAAAGGTTTTCTGAGGATACGCGTGGCTGTATACGGGCCTACGCCTCTTCCGGCCATGGCGAGAACAGCGAGGCGACCATAGGTCTGAACCAGACTTGCACTTCTCCAAGCCGTCAGCCACCTCTTATCTTCATCGCTCAGAAGCCTTTGCTTTGCTATTTTTTTCTTAGCTATCTTGATCAGCTGGTCGTCGCTTCTAAAGGTCGCGGCTATTAGTGACGACCTGCATTTGGGGCACTTAATCTTCTCAGGGAGGCTTCTCACCTTTCTCAGGCCTTGCCAATCAGCGTTAAAGAGGCATACTAGTCTCACGTCCTCAGAGTAGAGCCGCTCCTTTATGATTGGGATTATTTCCTCTCTGGGTACCGCAGGCCTTAGAATGTCCTGAGGCGCGATTCTGTCTAGGATAGGAAGGGCTAAAGGCGAATACCTCTCGGATCTTTGAATAACTTCTACTTTAATCTCTGAGTTTTCTATCATCCTCAGAAACTTTTCTGCGCCTTCGACATCCAGTTTTTCGAAGAAGATCTCTCTTAGTGTTTCTCTGAAAACCGGTGTGTCTTGTAGTGCTTTAGCTATGCCTCTGGCTCGGCTTGATCTGTACTCGGCGTCGCGTTCGACTAGTCCGAAGCGTTTGGCGACGTTCCACAGATGCCACGCGAAGAGAAAAGTCTCGCTCAAGGTATTGGATAAGATTGAATGTACGTCGCCGGGCTTAAGTTGGTCGAGCTCTCTCCGCACCATGTCGGGTTTGACGATGATGGGCAAGATCAACGCTATGCGGTAGGGGTCGTATTGCGTCGCCACGCTAACACTCAGTCTCGCGCTGATCAAGGACGCTAAAACCCTGCCTAGGGCTTCGTTGATGAGGTTGCCGAGACAGGCATGAATCACCGCATAGTTTTCGAAGCATTCGACCACGACCAGGCGATCCGTAGGTACGGGATAACCTTCTTCGATCTGTCTCCTAATCATGTCTACGACTTTTCTAGCCGCCTCTTCATCCATAGGGTAGCTTTTCAAGACTTCGAGGGCTTTTTCTTTGGCACCCTCTTCGGCGATAAGACCTCTCAGTCTGCCCACCTCTTGCGCCACATCGAAGGCGACGGGTATGATCTCCCCTTCCCAGCTTGGAATCGCACCTAGGCTCTGATGAACAGGCTCTACTTGGATCGATCCCTTCTCCTCATCTATATTGAGTATTCGCCAAGTTTGTCCGCGCATTATGAACTCCTGTCCAGGTTCACCGCATTTAGCGATAAACTCTTGATCAAGAGTTCCAACTCTCGTTCCGCTTATGAAGTCGAGGACGTCGAAGCGTTTTACGTTTGGGATCGTGGAAAGGTTAGAGTAGTAGTAGCTGAAGTTTCTTGGAACACGTTTCATAATCAGGTCTCCTTTGACGCGTACAACGCCTTCTCTCTCCAACTGTTTGACGACTTCGAGAAACTCCTCCGGGTCTATGCCCCTGTAAGGCCAAGCCCTTTTGACGATGCGCATGGAATCTTCGATCCTAATTCGCCCATACTCTAGTGTCAAGCCGGCGATCTGGTGGGCTAAGACGTCCAAGGCACTCTCATAGATCTTTGGCTGCTCCAGCTTATCCTGGAGAACGAGCTTCGAGATCACACCGGCCTCAAGGATATCATCTGGCATTGTGGCTATGATGGCGCCTCTTGAGATGGCGCCTAGAATGTGGCCGCCTCTTCCAATGCGTTGAACAAGTCTTGTGGCCTGTCGAGGCGACATGTATTGTATCATGTAGTCGATGCTTCCGATGTCGATTCCGAGTTCAAGTGAGGACGTGCACACCACGCCGCGCAGTTCGCCTTCTTTCAGCATTCGCTCCGTCTCGACACGTACGTCTCGAGATAGGGATCCGTGGTGGACGCTGACTTCGACCTCTGGTTTGAGAAGCCGCATTCTCGAAGACAGAGCCTCAGCGTGTTCCCGTGTGTTGGTGAAGATTATTGTGGACTTTTTTCCTTCCATTAACTCAAAGATTCGGCGAATTCTTCCAATGCTGCCTGCCGATATCATAAGCTCCTTAGCGATCTTAGCATCCTCCGGAGTTGCGGTAGGGCTTTCAACCCGAACTTCGATGTCTTTAGACTCAGCGGTCTTGACAACTTTCATGGGGTTTCCTTCCCCAACGAGAAACCTAGCTATTAGTTCAGGGCTGCCTATCGTGGCGGATATGCCGACGCGTTGAAAGTCTCTGCCCGTTATTTCTCTCAGTCTCTCAAGTCCTACTGAAAGTTGGGTACCACGTTTGTCGGTCGCTATCTCGTGGACTTCGTCGACGATGACCCATCGGATATCTCTTAGGTGCTCGCGCATTCTTCTTCCTGGAAGAATGGCCTGTAAGGTTTCAGGCGTGGTTATTAGCATGCTCGGAGGCTTCAAAGCCTGCATCCTTCGTGCACTGGGCGCGGTGTCTCCGTGCCTGACTTGCACGTTGAAATCAAGATGTTCGCCAATCTCTGTCAGCCTTCTAAGAATGTCCCGATTCAGGGCACGAAGAGGGGTAATGTAGAGAAAGCAGATTCCCTTTGGCTCGCCCCCAGCGCGCAGACGGAGCAGTTGCTCGAATATCGGAAAGACGGCGGCCTCGGTTTTTCCCGTGCCCGTGGGGGCTATGAGTAGCGCGTTCCTGCCGCTTAGAACCAGAGGAATGGCTAGCTTCTGAATCTCGGTAGGCTTCTCCCAGCCCAGTCTCTCGATTTCACGCCGCAGAGGCTTTGTGAAGAGGGAGAAGACATCTTCCGTCAAAGCGCATTTCTCTCAGGTTTTGAACAATAAAAAAAAGCTAAGACTACAACGCATCTGGTGACAAAAAATGCGTAAGAGTAGGCGGCTACTCGCGTTCCATTCCGTAAATCATATAGAGGAACACCAAGGCCAAAGCGACGATTACCATGACGATGATTACGTCGTAAAGAACGCCGAACAATCTTTTCACCGTTCAGTTGGAATTCTATTCAAGTAATATTTAAGGTGTCATTCGCTCCTAACTTCTAAATGTTCTCCATCTGATAGACGCCGCCATAAGCCTCGCGTGTTGGGTGAAGCAGTTTTAGAAAGACTATCTGCGCAATCCTTGCGCCTCTTTTAATTCTAAGTCCAAAAGGGTTGAAGACGTTCAGCAGCGCCACGCTACGTCCACGGTATCCTGCGTCCCAGACCGCCGTCTCCACAGACGCGCCGCTTCGCAGTAGGCTGGACCTCGGTCTCGCTACAGCGACAAGGTCATTTGGCATGTTTATGACTTCGCTGAAGACAACTTTGTAACAACCTTGGGCTATGTAAGTCCAGCCATCTTCATCGAACTTCACCGACCTTGTCTTCGAAATCACTCTCTCCTCATTGGTGAAGTCTAATGCACCCTCAGTCTCGAATTCTTCAAGCCCTTCCACCGTCAAATCGACGCCGTTAGAGCCGATCTGCTTACTAATATTCATAAAATCTTCCACTAATGGAGGTGTCTCCTGAAGCCTCTTCAGGAGATCCTCTTTACCCAGAACGGCGCCAAATTGCCCTAAGCCTATTTTCCTGCTAAGCCTGATTCTGTTGCGGACGTTATTCCGAGACATATCTTCTCAGCCTCTGAAGCGACTTGATTTTGTCCTCTCTATCAATCTTCGAATGGTCGATTGCGTCCTTCAAGAACCTTATCGATTCATCCATCGCTTGACGATTGACCGGATAAGGAACTCCGTCCTTTCCCCCATAGGCGAAAGAGTATTTAACGGGATCTCTCCAGCTTGGAGGCTTCCCGTAGATGACCTCAGAAACCAAGGCAAGGCCTCGAACCGTGGCTGAACCTAACCCGCTTATGGTCAGTAATTCCTCGTAGTTTCTCGGCTGGAACTCGTAGGCGTTCTTTAGGGCGTTCCAGTTTATTTTTCGGGGCATGGAGAGAGTTTGGATGACGTAGTCCTTTTCCTTAACATCTTTGTGTATCCACTCTCGAAGAGTCTTCTGGTGCGTTGGCCTAACAGCCTCAACGTTCCTTTTTAAGCTCCTGACCCCGTCTTTAACGAGGTCAACGGAAACCTTTCTGGTCTCCTCACTATCCTTGGCTGTCATGTCGAGAGCGTGCTTCTTAACCACGTCGCAAACGACAGCGTCGTGGGGCTCTTCGACGAAGCTTTTGAGGCTGTCAGAGTGCCAGTGGTATCGTCTCGCCGTCCTGTCTAGAGAACTCATTCCTTGCTGGATAACAGTCCAGTCTCCCTGCTGAGACACGAAGAAAGCATGGTGATATAGAGGATAGCCCGCCTGTATGGCTGTATTATCGACTTTGGCGCTCATCCTGCTAGCGTACTGGAGCGATCGGACATCGTCAGGAGATAGGTCGAAGACGCCGCCTATACTCTCGATTTCTGTAGGAGTCTGTCTTGAAGTTCTGCCTTTTCCACCTGCAACTGCCAGCCCGTGATCTTTGGCCTTCAAGGCGGTTTTTAAGACGCCTGTGAGGACGGTGGTGACGCCTGAGGAGTGCCAGTCGTAGCCTAGTACGCATCCTAAGGCTTGGAACCAGAAGGGATTCGCGAGTCTCCGTAGCACTTCGTCTTGTCCGTATTCGTCCACGATGATGGTGAACATTTTATCTGCAAGACCGATCATTCGGCTGACTAACCAGGATGGAGCGTGGCCGTAGTGCAGTGGGAGAGTAGCTATCCCCGTCTTCTTCAGTTTCGACACCGGATCTAACGACTCGTATGATGAATCATAACATTATTAGGTTCAGTCATGAGGCCCTGTTGCGCCTTTCTCTTTTCTCAGTACTAACAACCATGTCGATAATGAGATGGTCAGCATAACTACAGAGCCATAGATAGAGAGGTTTATGAGGAAGATTCCAAGAGACACGCCGCCAAGTTGCCTCAAAATCGTCAAGACAAACCCGTATAACAGTATGATCAAAGGGATCAACCATAAGCCGATCAACACCTTGTAAACAAGCCTCAAACCTCTCACCAAATAGTTTTGATAAAGTAATTCCGCTGTTATGGTTTTTGATTTGCGTTTCAGTCTGAATATCTGTTCGTTGAACACTCAGCTAATAACTTCGGGACAATTCCGCATAATGGATGCGTAGGTTGTCCCTATGCTTGGAGCCGGGGACCGGATTTGAACCGGTGTAGAGCCGGTCTGCAGCCGGCCGCCTGAACCGCTCAGCCACCCCGGCACAATCATTATCGCATAAACACCAATTTATCTTTTAATGAGCTGTATTTAGGCTGTCCTTCGGGCTTTCCAGCTTTGAGGCAAGCAGTGTCATGAGGACAATTACAACAGTTGCCATGATTGCGGAAATGTAGTCATGGAGTAGTCCTGTTCCTAATGCGCTTGGAAATACCAGATCAATTATTCGCTCCATCACATCGTTCCATCGCGCGTCGGCGAGCCCACTGGCAATGGTTCACCCTTGCCCATTCTTTTTATCGCTTAACATTTCTGACGCTTGCACTATTGCTCCATGAGGCTATCATAGGAGATCTTCGCAGTATGCGTTGACGGCTGTTCTCAAGAGTTTTGGGCGTATGTAGAAGATTATGTTAGGGGACCTGAGTGTCTCGTCACTCTGTGAACCCATGATTATACTGATGCGTTTCCTACCGAGTATGCCTGCGAGATGTGCAAATGTTCCTGGCCGATTCTGCATTGCTTCTCCTGTTATGCTTATTCCGCCAACTTCTTTTCCCTGCACGTTCGGGTGATACCCATAGTCTTCTAGACGCTTCTTGAGCACGTCTTCGATTCTTCCATCTGTTTTTTGACTGCCGAGTGGGATTGTGACCGATATTACGTTTGGAGAGGTGGAGACATCCGATATGTCTACGCCACTCTCTGATAATATCCCGGTCATCTTGCTTAGGTAACCTCTTCCCTCAGGGGTGTCCATGAGGTCATCCTCAATAGATATCAGGTAGAATCTTCTAGCCGATATGGCGGCGACTGGGTATTCATGTGTGGTTGAAGACGCACGAGAAATTAGGGTGGATTTTCTCTGTTTGAGGTTCTTGACTCTGATAGGTATACTGTTGTGTTTAGCATATTGGATTGCCAAGGGGTGTACGACTTCAGAGCCTCTCCACGTTATTTGGCTTGCTTCATCATAGCTCAGAATCGGTATTACGTCCTTCTTGCCAAATTCTGGTTCGACGCGATAGATGCCCGGCACATCTTTGAGAATCTCGTATATGACTGCATGAACAGCGGAGGCAACCAATGCGCCGGTAACGTCAGTTGTATTGTCTCCCAGCAATTTGTATTCATTTGTTTCCATACATCTTCCAACATATCCGCCAACAATCGGTATGCTCGACCCCAGATAGCGTTCCAGACTATTTCTAATACTCTGTAGGGTGAGGCTTTCTTCGATGCCGCCTTTGGAGTTCACCGTGACCCCTACACTGTAGCCGTCTATGAATGTTGAATCATAGCCTCTTCCCCGCATCATCTGTGAGAGGATGATTCCAGAATGAGCCTCTCCCTTAGACACTATTTCGTCTCTCTTCCCGGGAGACAATAATAATTCCTTTAAGTGGTTCAGTTCTTCCTCCATTTGATTCGAAGCTTCGTCTCGTATGTTTCCAGCAGGGATTCTTCCTAGAATCATATCATATTTTTCGCGTAGTTCTTCGATGAACATTCTTACATTCTTCTTGTCTCGATTTGATTCTGCCTTTTTCAGACTGTTGGTAACTCCTTTAGGGGCAGATACAACGCCAATTGTTATACGTCCTTTGTCATGCAGTCCAGCAAGATAGTCTGCCGAATCGGCGAAGCCTCTGTGATCTTTGAATACCGATCCACCGAACTTGACAACGATCTTCTCAGCTTCTTTCATAGGACTAAACACGAATGGTCAACGATTTATGAAATTTTGCGCGGGAACATATTAAAGGGTTCCAATTAAAGTCGACCCTGACGCAGGAATAAGATCACATTAACAGCGAGAATCAAAGTCTGGCAAGAATCTAAATTGCTGGTGGACGGGGTGAGAGTCGAACCCTACCCCAAGTGGAGATATCACCCGCTGTTCTCTACAGCCTCTCTTTTCTGTTACAATCTATAGCGTGCGCGATACATGCTAACTGGCTACTTATTGATATGAGGAAAGGCATAGAAGAATAAAGCAGGGCTCTGGCTCCAAATGCTAGAGTGACGATGGTAGTTGATTATGGCCGTTTTGAGGGCGAACTTATACTAGTAGATTTGGCTCTATTAGAAATGGCTTAGAATTCAGGTTTCCAAGTTCAATAGATGACCATAAGCAGGGGCAAGGGTAACAGCTCGTAGCAGATGATGAAATATGGATATGTAGCTGTTTGAGAAAGCATCGTTGTTTGGCAGCTAAGGACCTAGGAGGTCAAAATTTCTTTCTGCTCTAGGGTTTTATTCACCAATTTGTCACACACGCGAAATACTAGGATAAAGTATTAGGAAGGCACATACATAGTAAACGTTATGCTTATATCTTACATTTATGACCCGCCTGTGCGACCAGGGCTTTCAGCGGAAGAAAGTATCATGGCGAATGACCTGAGAGACTTATATGAAGAGATTCGTCGAGCAATTTTGGACACGAACGTCGTTATATCCCGATGTGAAACTGTGAAGGGCAAGGGTAGGGATACAACTGGCGCACCGGGTTTCGCATCTGCTTTGAACGAAGCTTTCAAGATATCACTTGAATCCCTAGGATGGAGCCCGCTAGTAGCACCTGGTGCTAGTACATCCCAAAGTACAGTTGACTGGTATAAGGGAAGACCATCACCAATTGAATATGATAGACAAAGCTTAGGCATTAGCCTTGAGATACAAATGGGTAACAACTACCAATTCAACGAAGATATTAGAAGGCTATCTGAGGCATATCTAGGGGGGTTTACAGTGGCTGGTGTCAGCATAGTGCCTTCAGATATATTGGCGAAGCATAAAGCTGACAGAGGGGCTTCCTTTGGTGATGCTAAGCAGAAGCTTGATAGACACTTGGCCTCTCTTTACGCAGCCCACGCAAGACGAATCCCCCCAATCGTTATCATAGCAGTCCAGCACGATAGCTATAACGATGATCCTGATGGATACTTTGAAATCCAGCCGGTCACATTTTCTCGGGAAGGTGAACTGCTAAGGATATCCCATACAAGTTATAAGATTACCAATGAAAAGGACAGAGTGATCCTAAGAAGAAGAAAGACAAAGAAGGAGAAGTAACAAGTGCAAGAAGAACACATATCCGGAAATGAAAGATTTCATTCTCTATTTGAGCCGGAACCTAAACTTGTTTATGTTAACACACATGGTACGCTTTTCAATTGCGATTGCTTCGATCTTCTGCATTCTCTAAGAGATAATTCTATCGATCTCGTATTCACAGATCCGCCATTTAATGTGGGAAAGGATTACGCTACTTTGAGATTCTATGATCGAAAAAAACCAGAAGAATACGAGGCATGGTGTCATATGTGGCTAGCGGAACTTATTCGAGTGTTAAGACCAGGCGGGGCTCTCACGATTTACCAGTGTCCAAAATGGTTTATCGAACTAGGAGCTTGGCTAAGCAAGATACCAGATTTGCAGTATCGCAGTCTGATTTCATTGAAAATGAAGAGCGGCTTTCCAATAAAAGGTAGACTCCATCCGGCCAACTATGGCATCCTTTATTACGTCAAGAGGGGACGAAAACCCACTTTCAACATAGTCAGACAAAAAGCACCCGTTTGTCGGCATTGTGGAAGGGAAATTCGTGACTATGGAGGGTATCGAAAGAAATTTAAAAGATTTGAAGACGAAGAGGGTATCCCTTGGATACAGATATCTGACTTCTGGGAGGATACAAGACCTGCTCGCCAAGATAAATCAAGAAAGCTCCAGATCAATGAACTACCCCTGCACATATCTGAAAGAATAATCCTAATGGCTTCAAAACCTGGTAATGTAGTTTTAGACATCTTCGGAGGAGGAGGAAGTACTTATCATGCTGCCCAAATGCACAGTCGTTTCTGGATAGGGTGCGATATTGCTGAGACAAGTACACTTGCGACACTAAGTCGATTTGCCACTATTTGTGGCAAAGAAGAGCAGAGCAAACCTCCAGAAAAAGTAGCTCGATGTTTCAAGATCGAATATCTTGAGTTCTTTCTTCAGGCGAAGAAAGAAAGAGATTTTTCACCTATACGCGAGATAGCATTACTTAACAGCAAGAATCTTCTTAATGGGAATATTAGCAAGAGCAAAGTATTGGGGTTCTAGGCTAACAAGTTTTGGTGTTAAAAAGAAGCTTGCTAAAACCCTATTTGATACGCTAGTCTTCCAACTATTTCGCACGAACAACGCCAAACATTGAAGAACCTTCACAACATATTGAGAGCTCATATCAGCGGTGACTGTTTGGTTTTCCTGTCCCGATTTAGGTTCTAGATTCTCACTGTGAAATCCATCGCTTTGAACAGTTACAAAATGCTCATGAATTCGCTTTCCATATTTGTATTTCCACTCAGCCACATAATGCCGGATATCGATTTCGGGATTGTTTGGATGTCTTTTTTCGATAGTGCCCTTTGTCCATGCATCAGTGACTATCTTATTCAGACATTCGTCAAGGACGAGGTCGGCTAATCGTATCTGACAATGCAGCTTTGCATTTGAGCCTTCTACACTAAGGCGTGCGCTCTCTGGCTCACTCCCAAAGTACACAGAATTAAGAGGGTCAAGGATATTCACAAGAATTGTTCCATCGGCGGGATTCAGCCATGTTTGAACTTTAAGGATTGGTATTTTATCAAATCTTGGAGGTTTAAATATGCTTCCTTGCTTAGGCGGTTCAGGCTTACCACCGTTCTTTTTGACCACTTGGACTTGGGCTTTGGCTGAGTAAGTGGCGAATGTCGCAGTGACTTCACCTTTTGAACCAATGATTCTCCCAACTATAGGCATGTCCATGGATCCGACTTCGTCGTTTATCTTCATATTTTCTCTGAAATCTATGGAAGTGGGCAGTTCAAAAGCTGGGGAGTCACATCTTAGACTTATTGTAGATCCTATCGGGATTTTCTCGATATCGACAAAAAGATGCAGCTTTCTTTCCTTGCTCTCATGTAGACGCATACCTGATGGATAGAAAGCAAAGCCATCTGGGGGATAGAATATCTCCTTATCAACTACATGTATGGTCGTTTCTGTATGATGTCCGTCAGCTTTTGCGACAATCTTTCCTGTAGTGCCAGCCTCCGCTCCGTTAATTCGCACAATCTTAGTCATCAGAGCAGACTCGGCAGTTTGTCTTGCAATTGCAAATCTTTCAGGTTGGACAACGATTTTCTCATTATCACTACTCACGGTTGCTTGGGTACTAGCCTGAAACTTGTCGCAATTTATCATTAAAGCCAAAGGAGTCAATACATTTTCAGTTACAGTTAGTTCGGATCTAATGAAGGCAAGATACTCAGGCAACTCTGGTTTCTTTCCTGTAAATCCATCGCCAAGATCTGCTTTGCCTACAAGTTCCTGATAGAGTGCGTTTAATGAATCAATTGCTCTATTATACCTAGCTATTGTTTCAGGCGAGAAACCCCCAGACTGCAATCTGCGTCTTGCTTCCTCCTCTTCGACGATGGGTTTGAGTACTGGCTCAATAGTTGCTGCAAGTCTCTTGTAAAAACTATGCTTTCGTTCAAGGCCTTCTCTGTCCTCAGTCAGGACTCCCTCAGGAGGATCGCTGTTAAGTTTTGAACGAATGTACTCTCCGGCTCCTAGTATCTTGACTTTTCCAAATAACTTCGAAGCCGATGGATCATAATCGTATTGAAATAGTGTCAAATCTAGAACATTTTGGTCCTCGTCGAGTATGAGCAGCCCACCTTCTCTGTCTTCGTAACCTGCAATGCCCTGGGTTAGATCATTTTCCGCCCGCCACACCGCAAGTTCTATCTTAAACTGTCTACCGTCAAAATCCATTATGAACTCCGACTCTTTGACGAGTTCTCCTGAAGGGAAGGAGTATTTTATCTCATCAACAGTTCGTTGACCCGAAGAGTCTACATACCGTAGAAGGACTTTTCTTCTTGGATCGCTGTTTATCATTCTAAGTATGTAGAAATTCTTTAACTTCGCAACGAGGGTTTCTCTTCTAGGAAAACTCAAGTCTTCTCTTAGCAGAAAGTCCACAGCAGTTCCATTTTCTTGAATCCCCCAACTAGATCTAATGTTATTGTTGACCCTAGGAGGATGATCTTCAATATCAACTATGGGTGCTTCTTTGGCTGATTTTCTTTCGCGCCTACGCAAGCTACCATAATAGAAGTTCGCAATACTAGCTTGACCATTTCTTATTGATCTAACAACTCCAATTCTCTGCGTTAATAAGACATCTCTAAGTCCTTTTCCAAAGAGACTACGTGTCCTCCAACCAGCTGATCTATCGCCAGATTCTTCACCGTATTGAGGAAATTTATTTATCATCTCTTCTCTTGATATTCCTTGGGCCTGATCTATTACAGTGAACTTTTTCTTACGTCTGTTTGCCACTATTTCTATTTTGCCAAAAGACTCGTGTGCAAGGGCTTCTTCTGGGTTGATCCTTTTGTAGCTGTCATCGGAATTCGTAATCAATTCAGCTAGTATTTTTGGTGTGCTTCTGCCAACGCCTTTCTCAAATTGAAGTTTCAGGTATCTAACAGCTACTTCTAATTCATATTTTGGCATTTGCTTCCTCCTTACTTTCCGAAGATCGTGGGAAACTTCCCCCTTACCCATTTCAGAAACTCAATAATGTCTTTTCTCTCAGCAAGTTTGGCAGATTCTGTCATGCTCTTAATACGCTCGTTGACAGCTTCCTTAGGAGCATACGGATACGAGCTTAGCAGTTCCCATATTGCATATTCGCTGAAATCATCTCTTTTGCCATTGGAATATTCCTTGAAGAGAGTTGTAGCTTCTATCTCTTTGATCTCTTGGTCTACAGGTCTCGTCCTTTGTCGCGGTGCTATTCGCCGAAAAGGCACGAGTCTTTTTGACGGGTTCTTAAGAGCTGCATTCACTTGATCAAATACTAGTTCACCATTTCTGTTCAAGGAGAAGCCAATGTGAGTATTGCCAGTAGCCCAGTTCCGCCATTTTGGTCCCAATTGAAGAAGGGTTCGATGGGTTCTTTCAACGTCAGGATATTGTTCAAAGCCGACAAGAGAGAATTTCTTTGGGAAAAGCAGAAATAGGGTCACTGCGACGGCTTCCTGTGTAACTGGAATTCGATTGTTTTGAAGAAGTCTGATGGCGTAGACTGCAAGTCTATTGTTGTCAATTGATTCGTAAGCCTCAAAGGGAAATTCTTTGCAGAGAGCCTTTAGAGCTGCAAGCCGCTTATTGTTCAAACAAGACCATCCATTCTTTGTTACTGCTCATCCTCTTGGTTGCTTAGGTGTTCAGGAGTATTCTCCAGGCGCGTCAATGATGGTCTCTCGGAGTTTTTCGATACACATAGCTCAATAGAACTACTCAAGCGATTCATTCCAGATTCCTCATGATGGTATAGTCATTCCGTCTATTCTTCACCATCCCAAGTTCCCTTAGAAGCGCTATTTTGCTCTGCGCAAACATCACAGCCACATTCCACAGTTGCTTTTTGAATTCTTTTGGGTTCTCTTGCTTTGAGCTCCAACTCTTGAGATAGTCGTTAAAACTTTCGCTCTCTTCAAGCCAGGCTGCCACGTTTGTGTTTCCTTGTTTAATTTGCTCAAAGATTTTAGTGAGAAATGAATACTCCCTGTAGCCCTCGCTGTCAATTCTCTTCAGATAGCTGATGATCCACTTACTTTCGCTGTCAGTCAAGATCTGCTCTTTTTCGTTTCTATCCAGCAGTCGATTCTCTAGAGCGGCAAACTCCAATCCTTCTTTCGTAATGGAAACATGTGTTTCGTCCCAACCTCGGGCAGGTATTTCCACATGTCCTTCGACATCGATCAGGCCCATTCCATGTGCTGTGCCCATGAAATGCCATACAAGCCGTCCTATCGCTGATTCCTTTTTGGCCCTTTTTGGGAACCCTCTGTATTTTAGCAGGCCAGCCTCCTTGAACGCGCTCACTGAACTATCGACCAGACTCTGAAGGCTGACTGGTTCTTGGTTGTTCTCATGCATCATATGTGCAAGAACCCTAAGAACCGCCTTTATTGGAAAGAAGGAATTGAACTGTCCCCAACTTCCAACAAGACTTGATTCACGGGTGTTCAAGGTCTTGGCATTTGGCAATCCATCCAACGCCGGAGGAACGCTAAGGTAGTTTGCTTGTGTTTTTTTGACTACTGACTGAGGCACGTTCGTAGTATCAATGATTACGGTACTCTCTGTGTCCGACTTAATCAGTTCTTTTAACAACTGCATTATCTTTTCTGCGTTTTCGGGTGTTATCCTAATTCTTACTTCAACCATAGAAACAACTCATATATTATACAATATTAAGTAATATTAGCCGATATTGTCTTATATTCTTTTCGGTTCGGGTTATACCGTTAGGATATTCAGCGCTTTTACAGAATATTGTCCCGAGAGAAGCATATCGCGCGCACGTTTCAGAAATCCTTTTGATAGATCGATTCTAACTTTTCTCATTCTTCTAACTCTTCTCATTTTGCTCATTCTTCTCAAACCGTTGAATCGCTTTAAATCAGCCTTCTCACTGCGTGTCAGCCGACTCAAGACCAAGAAAACCGCGAACACGTCAATACTTAGAGGCGATCCTCATGTCCAGAGGCAAACCATGGACCGCAGAAGAGAACGAGCTGATTGAGAGGATGATAGCAGGGGGCGCCTCTGTAGTCAGGGTCAAAGAGAGGTTGCCCAACCGGACCTTCCGAGCGGTCGAGAACCAGATCCATAGACTCGGCTTGAGGCTGGGCCATAGTGGAGGGGACTCAAAGAAAATTCTCTTCCCCGAAATCTCAGCGGAGAAGATGATCGAACGCGAATATGCGTTGAAGATACTCGCCGGCGCCATCGAACGACTGAGAAAAGGCGGAGAAATTGAGAAGGCTGAACTGCTGCGCCTCAAAACGATCAAGGCCCTGATCCAAGGCTACATCGAGACCTACGACAGCTACGACAAGTACGCGGTCATCGAGGAACGTTTCAAGAGGCTTGAGAAACTTGTACAAGCCATACAAAAAACCGAAGAAGATCTTCCTGAAGGAGCTCGATAGACTGGAGACGCCGATCGCCAAAGCGTCTAGACGAGAACTCAGTATTCCTGTTGATCCCGTCGAGTTCTGCGAGAAGGTGCTACGCCTCAAGCCCTACCCATATCAAGCCGAATTCCTCAGAGATCCGTCGCCTCTACGCGTTCTGCGTTGGTGCCGACGCGCGGGCAAAACCACCATAGAGACCGCCGACGACATATACTACGCTGTCACACGTCCCAGAAGCAAGATCATCGTCACGATGCCGAAATTCCAGCAGATCAAGGAAGTATATTTCCAGGATCTCGATGCAGGACTCCACAGCCACCTCGCCAGAATGAACAGAGCCTTCCACGATCTGTTGATCCAGGAGCAACTTCAAACAATTATACGCTTCAAGAACGGCTCCGTGATCTTAGCCGAAGTGCCCGAACCCTTCACGATAAGAGGCCATGGCCCAAGCAAGATAACCATCGACGAGATGGGCTTCATCCGCCAAGACCGAGACCTCTGGCTGAGCGCGCTGCTGCCCATGACCTTCACGCGGACGGTCAAGATAACCGTCTCAAGCACGCCTTGGAGCAAGGACAGCGTCTACTACGACATGTGCTTCAACGAACACTTCAAGATGTTCAGCGGAAACGCCCACGAACATGAGCCGCCCCGATACCTCAAGACCTGGGAGGACATCCTGAAGCCCAGCGGCCCCATAGACCTCGGCCAAGTCGAACTCATGCGTGAACAATATGCTGGCGAACCTTGGCGCTGGAAGCGGGAGATGGAGTCTGCCTTCGTGGACGACGAGACCGCGTTCCTGCCGTGTAGCCTCATCGTAAGATGCCAGAACGAGGAGCTTGAGCTCACCGACTTCGAGGGCAATCCAACGGGCAACTTCTACGTTGGCTGGGACCTAGGCCGAGAACGCGACCACAACGCAATCGCGGTCGTCGATCAGAGAGACGACGCGTCCGTCCTCGTCCACTGCAGACAGTTCCCGCTAGGAACACCCTACATGACTGCGATGGCTTATATCAAGTCGATCTGCGACCGCTGGAAGACCGTCCACGCCGTCTACTACGACCACACCGGCACCAAAGGCTTGGACGAGCAGATCGAGAGAAGTGGCTACCCTGGCCTCAAAGGCGTAGACTTCACCAAGCCCACAAAACACGGTATGGCCACTTTACTCAAACAGAAGATGATGACTACGAGAAGAAGCGACCAAGGCTCCGACCCAAAGGAGGCACGAAGGTGCTTCGAACTTCCATACGATAGAGAGGTTCAAGCCGAACTCAACTCCGAGACGTGGGAGCAGAAGACGGGCAGCGAGGTTTACGCTTTTTCCCACTCTGAAGGCAGCCACGACGACCGTTTCTGGGCGACCGCGCTGGCCGTATATGCGGCAGAAAAGGGGGCTAGGCACACTCCAATAGTGGTTAAGACGTTTTGAATCGCCCATCAAAGCGCTTCGAATCCTTTTCATCATCTTATAGGTTCAATCTTAGGTCATTTGAATCGGTTAGTCGCTAAATATTAGTTGGCTTTAACGAGTTCTCTGACCTTCTCGAGGTTTCCGTAATCGTCTCTGCGTTCATCGATCGGCGTCTCGAGTATAAGTGGAAGCCGCTTAATCGTCTCGTTTCTTAGGATCGCCTTGAACCCTTCTTCTCCGATGAATCCCAATCCTATGTGTTCGTGTCGATCTATGCGGCTTCCCAGTTCTCCTCTTGAATCGTTCAGATGGATGACCTTGAGTAGATCTAAACCGATGACTCTGTCAAAAGTCTCCAGCGTCCTGTCTAACGCTTCCGCAGACCTCAGATCGTATCCTGAGGCGAAGGCGTGGGACGTATCAAAGCAGATAGCTACCCTATTCTTCTGTTCAACCCTGTCGATGATATATCGGATATTCTCGAAGGTGCCTCCCATGCTGTTCTTTCCTCCCGCTGTGTTTTCTAGAAGTATGATTACCTTGTTTTCAACCCTTGAGAGCGCTCTGTTGCAAGCATAAACGACGCGTCTATATCCGGCCTCGATACCGGCTCCGAGATGACTTCCAAGATGCGTAACCAGGTAAGGTATGTCTAGCGACCCACATCGATCGACTTCGGCTGTAAGCATCCCCACCGACTTCTCATAAACATCTTCCTTGGAAGATGCTAGGTTTGGAAGGTAGGGCATGTGCGCCACTGTAGGCGTTATTCCGGAATCGGCCAGCTTCTGAGTAAAGTCTTTCGCAACCTCTTCAGAAAGACTGCTAGTTTTCCATGCTCTCGGATTCCGTGTGAACATTTGAAAAGTCTCGCACCCCCGTTCCAGAGCCCTGTCTATCGCGAGATCTATCGAGCCTGAAATGGACACGTGAACCCCTAATTTCATTGGGCTGCCTCCGGAAAACTTAGAGGTTTTAGCTTCTTTCTATTTTTGCTTGGGATTGGCAAAAAAGAGGCGGGTTTCTCCCATCGTCTCTTCGTCCAAAGAATCAATCCTAACGATCATCGGAAAGTCGTTTAAAACCTTTCCGAGCATCAGGCAATGGTGCAGCGGAAGTTGTCTAGCGATGACGTTGACGGTTTCCGAATCGACCCTTGAGGCCTTGGAGACGATTTCTAGATCGTGCTCGTTTGTGAAATTGAAGAGAAAGATGTTGTCCGCTTGCCGGTAAACGCTTTCGCTGATGCTGTCAGGCTGGTTTGTGATGAACGTTGTAAATACGCCTAAGTGTCGCATCCTCGTCACGATGTCATCCCAGTAGGTTTCGCGGAGGTATAGATGTGCCTCCTCGGCGAAGAGGAAAATTGCTCTGAGAAACCAGTCTTCAAGCAGTTGAGATAGCTTACTGAGCATGAACTCCACGACGATCTGGCGAAACTTCGAAGTCATGTTCTGAAGATTGATTATGATTGCGCCACCTCCGCTTACCTTTTCTAAAACCTTATCCAAGGTCGTTGCCTTTTCAACGTCATCGGTGAAGAAATTCGTGCTGATTAGGCTCTCAAACCTTCTTAGCAGTGCGTCTTGAATGTAATTGTTTGACACGGCGCGTATAGCCGACCTCATATACTCGAGTCTAAGTGCCCCTTTCACTCTAAGCTCGTTCCAAATCCTTCGAAACTCCCAAGCAGAGGTAGCTGGAAGTTCCAGTACCGACTCCATGATTCTCAAGAGAACTCCAGGTCCAGCGTACTGAAGAGAAACCTTGAAGTCCTTGCCTGGCGTCAGGGGGATAAACTTGTCATGTAGAGCCGTCTTTCTTTCACCCTTCGTGTATCCAAGGTTAACGTACTCGCCGTTCACATCGAACACAATGCAGACGCCTCCACGAGACACCAGACGCAGAAGAAGCAGCTTTGAAAGATGGGATTTCCCGGTCTCTTTCTTCCCGGTGATGATGTTCATTTTTCCGTCGATGGAGCTGATGTTTATCGAAATCTTCCCGCCACCCTTCGATACACCTATATCGACAGCCTCTTCCTGACCTATTCCAGCCAGTTTAATCAAGTCTTCATCCGGAAGTTTCTTCAGTCTTGATGTAGAACGGGATGGAATCCAATTCACATCGTTGCTGAGTTTTCCTTTGTCTATGGCGCCTCGTATTTTGCAGGTGAGAAGCTCCGCGTCCTTGATGATGTTCACGAAGGACCTCATTTCAAGCGGATCTAGGTCTACTCCTTCGACCTTCTCGGTGGATGATGCGCGAAGAATGTCTTCAAGAATGCCTGGAACATTCGCATAGCCCGAGTTGACGACTTGGATGATGAGGGCTTTTGCTGTGGCTAGATCCTCGACTAAAACATAGTCGCCTTTGTTTACGTCTTCTGGTGGGCAGCATATGACTTGAACATTGATGCCGTCGATCTTGTAGATTTGCATCATAGTAACCCTTCACCGCCAAGGCTCGAACTTCTTCCTCCTCCGTATGGACCGAAGAGAACTTGACGAACGTCGGGCCTAGAGACGACTCTGATGTCATAGTTCTCGGTGACGAGGCGTTGCATCCCTATGACCTCGCTCGCCGAAAATTTTGATAAGATGTGAGCTAGCCTCAACGTCTCTGGGTAGCTTTCGACAACGAGGTCGTTGCCTATGAGCTTCTGAACCGCATCGATTCCTGCCTCTCCCGGAACACTCTTGTCGATGTCTAGACGGAAAGAGAAGCAGCTGGGAGTGAATTTTGCCGCGTATACTCTGCCAAAGAAGCAGAGGTAACTGCCGTACTCTCGGCGAATAATCTCATCCAAGTCCAGTAAGCAGGGAGCATCTCGGTCATCTATTAGGTCGGCAACCCGTTGTCCAGACACGACAAACTTGGTTTTTTTGGAGATCGCCAAGACCACATTTCCGTTACCTCTAGCTGTTCGAAGCATCTCACTTATTAAAGCGACAGGGCTGTCGATAGTCCACGCGGTTAGAGAGCCGTCCCAAAGCAGTATGGAGTTCTCGCAATTCTGCGACAGCTGTCCTTGAAGCCAACGTTCGAGAATATTCCTTAAACGCCCAGGCATCCACAGAACGCTTGGTACAGGTGCAGCATCATTTGTTCCGAAATAGATCTGGCGCAGTCCGTTGTAAAGATATTCTTTGTTCGCTTCTGTTACGTGAAAGATGAAAGGTCCGTAACGCGTATATCGATACCCATTTCTATCTTTCCAGACTATTGTTCCACGTACCGCGCAGAGCAACCCTGCGTCAGTCTCTCCTAACTCTATACTCGATGTGTCTAAAGCTAAGACTTGCGTCGTCTCGTTAATGGGAGTCAGTCTTATCGGATCAAGACGTTGCTTGCCTACCTCAGCGACGAAGTTTTGTTCATCAGCGTATCCGAGCTCTTCGAAGCCAGCTTCATGTAAACCGATATTTCTTGGTCTGAGACTTAGATCGGCCACGTCTTTCAAGGAGACGCTTCCTAGCCGTATGAAGTCCACTGGTGCTTTCTGACTAAGATCAAGGATTTCCATGAGATTTCCTCCTGGGGATCAGACGATCGAAGAAAGAAACGGATTTGCCGCCAGAAACGCAAAGAAAACTAAATATAGAAAGTCTTGTAGCTTCTATAATGGTGTGGCGGACTAGCTTCATCTGTATCACCCCCGTTATCGGTTTGTCGCCTAAAGTCCTGTGGGGGCTTTAGCGCGACCCGCTACACCTTCTATTCGAAGGCCGACTCTGATTGCTTTAACAGGATATACCCGTACCCTTCATTGGTACGAATGCGTCTAAGGACACCTCTTTTTGTTAGATCGGTAAGCCTTCCCTTGACTGTCCCTATGGGATAATGTATCGCGTTGACCTTCATTGCTTCCAACAAATCATTAAGTGTCCGAGGTTTGCTTCTACCCCACTCCGTGGAAAGGAGGCTTGTGATGACTTCAGGACACGGAGCATCAGGGGGAATAGTGACCGTCGGGAAAGCTTCCTCACCTTCAGGCTTAGCCTCCGGCATCACGTGTACGTGTGTTGTCATAGCGGTGGCCTTGCTGAAAGCGTCGGAGACCTTGTTTACAATCGTCGAAAGGTCTTCCAGCGCCGTCATAACATCCTCTCGAGAACCACTCAACTCGACTTCTTTGTCGTCTATTCGAATACGAAGTTTGAATGGTTGTGCGCTCATGGTTTTTCCTCCTAGGTCTTAAGCTGTCTAATGACCTCTTCCGTCTTTTTTATGCCTCGACTCGTCAGTCTGTACTCTCCTCTTTCTACTCTTTCGACGATGCCGTCGTTGACCATCCAAGCCAGCTGGTTGAACATCGTTTTCATTGCTTTTCCTGTAACCTTTGCGAGTTCGTTGGTGGACAAGGAGTCCTTAGGATACTTCTTGAATTGGTTGCCAATATACGAGCCCATGAGGGCCAGACATATGGCGTCTTCCGCCGGAAGATCCTTTGGACTGGTTAACAGGATGCCTTCGGGGGCGATTTGCAGAACCCCTTCTGAGCTCTCAGCGAGTCCCCTTAGGTCTGGTGTAAAGATCAGTTCTCGAAGGATCTCATACCCAGGATAAGCCTTAGTCAAGAAGTCTATGATTGTAGAGAGTACTGCATCAGGATCCCCCTCGAAGTCGATCTTTTCGTCGCCAGATTCGATATGGATCCTCAGCTTTTTCTGCTCAGCCAATTATGCGCCCTCCGCTATGCCTCTTATGCGAGGTAGGTCTTTTTCACGGAAGTTTTCAATACCATATGTTGTAATTCGATATTCTCCTCTTCCTATCCGGTCTACCCCGCCACTGTCCACCATTTCACTAAGTCTAGCGGCAACAGATCCGGGCTTTCCTCCTGTCAAGGTCAGGATTTCGGCAATGGAGATGGAGTCCTTCAGCAATCTTCCGAGGCGAAAGCCAACATTGGCCTTCAGAAGATGTAGAAGTATGCTCTCTCTTTCTCCTATCTGTTCCTTGGGGACCTTGATCACCAGCCCCTCGGGGGTAATTGCCAGCACCTTTTCCAAGGCTTTAAGCAAGCCTTCAAAATCCACGGTTAAAGTCAACCTTGAAACCAGCTTATAATTCGGATAAATTTGTGTCAAGAATTTGAGAAAAGCACTAATCACTTCGTCAGCTGAACCTGAGAACTTTGCCTCCAACTCACCGAATTTGACAGCGACTTCCAGACTCTTCTCTTCCGTACTCACTACCCTCTCACCTATACTTTGATTCTCGAGATCAGGTCATCCACCCACTTTTTCCCCAAGACTGTTAGTCTGTACCCCTCTCCCTCTCTGAGGGCAAGCCCCTCTCTTCTCAACTCGCTCATTCGGGAGCCAAAGCCTATTGAAGGGCGGCCGCTCAGGCTTAAGAGGCGGCTAATCTCTTTAGGCTCAACAATGTTTGGGTCTTGCGCATAGAGTAAGAGGCATATGGCCTCTTTATCGCTCAACTTTTCTCTCGGGACTACTATCAGGGGGCCTTCTGACGAGAACTCAACCAAGCCGGACAGCGCCATTTTCGTTTCTGAGGGAACCAACTCGGGGCCTATGACCAACCTATCTATGGTTGCCAACCACTCAGGGAAGGCTTCAAGCGAGGATATCAACTCATCTAGGCTGTCTCCTTCGATCTCTAAGTCGCCGAAGGGCCTCTTGATAACGACTCGAATCTTCAATTGAATCGGTTTGAGGTATGCTCGAGAAGGATTTAAGTTTTTCTGTTAACGCGTTAACATAACGTTATTTAGCGTTTACTTCTGCTTTAATTATATTACCCTCATAAGCAATCAGAATAAAGTCAAATTAATACTACCGGCATCTAGTGTATGGTAGGTCTGCATTGCTGAGGAAGGATTTTCAAGGAATATTCAGAGGGGTGTTAGACGCAGCAAGGGAAGGGGAGCAGAGATGCCTCACAGGGAAACGATGGGATGGTAATGCTCTCTTGATAGTGGTCGACGCAGCCCTAGACTCTATCGGTTTGAACTACTTCCAGATCACCGTTCCAAGGGTAAAGCAGTTCCACGAAGAATACGTGAAAACTGAAAAATTTTCTTCTTTCAAAGAGCTTGCGGAACTGTCGCCTCAGGATACGGGATTAAGGCGAATCATGAATAACGAACGCGTCTGGAAGGTCGCCACAGGAGTCTCAAAAGAGCTAAATCGCCTTCGAGAAGAACGAGGCCTGAAAAGTGCCTTCGCAGCTCTGAGGCATTGGGCAGAAAACGCCGACTACGAACGTTGGAAAGAGAATCCTATTGGGAAGATTGGCGGCGTTGGCCTTATTACGTTCCAATATTTGCGCATGCAAGCAGGCGTAGACACAACCATGCCCGACAAGATTGTCAAAAAGGCGATGCAGCAATATTTTGACGTCAAAGCTGACGACGACATCGCTTTCATAAAACAGATGGAAGCATTCTCAAAAGAGTCAGGCTACTCGCAAATCCTGATCTGCTGGGCTATATGGCTCAAGGAATCTGACACCAAGTCGCGAGAATGGGAAAGAATAGAGTAGAAAGGAATCACATACGATATTCATTTTGCGCGCGTGACAACTTGTATGATTGGTCAATTGTAATCTCTGCTATTTCAGCAGCACACCCGGCTACTCTTTTTATGCTGTCGCGTATACGATCTAAAGCGCATAGTATCTGCGCATCTTTTTCTTCTGCAAAAGACAAAGATGCTATCTCTTGGTCAAATTCTTCTATTTGGGTCTGAAATTCGATGATTTCGTCACAGTTTGTGATGTCTTTCGCTAGTAGGGCGTTGACCGCTTTGTCGTATGTTGTCAAGGTATTGATGCCTGCGGTGTAAATGCGATCCAGAATCGTTTTGGAGATCTTTTCTTGTCTTCCTTCGAGCATTATCAAGTTATTTGCGATGTAGACGGCTTTATCCGCAACTTCTTCTATTCGATGGACTAGCGTCTGATAGTCTAAACAGTCTACTGGATCAATGGTGAGCTGATTGGCTAGAGCAGAGTCAACCGCCGCGTTTCGGAGGAGACGGAGCAGGAAGAAGCTAAAGTGATCTACATCATCGTCTAGCGTAACAACGGTCTTTGCCATTGATATGTCACGATTCTTCAGGGCTGTGAAGATGTCCTGGCACATAGAGCTGGAAATGGTGTGCATTCGACTTATGCTCGATTCTATTTGCGGTTTGGATTCCTCTGCCAGAGTTTCAACGTATACCTGTTTTGCATCCGACTCCGTTATGCGCATGTAAAGTGTTCGAGCTATGTCGCGAATGGCTTTCTGTTGAGAGACTGAGAATATGCCTGCGCTGACTAACCTTATACTGGAATAGCCGTTGAGGTAGCAAGCGATCATTTTTCGAGCGATGATACGGTCTTTTTCATTGGGGTCTATTGTGAGAGTGGTTCTTTGTTCTTCCCGTTTCTTTTCTAAACTTGGAAATACCGACAATGATCGGTCATACTTTACGTCTAGGGAGACCACGTCCCCTTTCTTGAGCTCGTTAAGCCGAATCCATTCTTTCGGTAGAGAGATGACTAAAGAAGAGCGGCCTAGAGACATAATTTTGCGTTGTTCCATATGGACACCGTTTTTACATGGGTAATATTAATATTTGTTCATAAAAATATATATTTGTAACAAACGCTTCGTGCAGTCTCGGGGGCTTCAACTACACCCGATCGCTTATTTGCTTGTTTTACCCATCGTCAAAGTCCCAACAGCGGGCGCGATCGAGGCTAGTGTGGCGACAATTCACAGTCTTGACGATGTCGTACTCGAATGTCGCATCAAGATGCTCATCCAAATCGCTACGGTCTTAGAAGTATCGCTCCCGAATAAGGCTGTAATGAAAGGCGGATTTTCTCGTCTACTATGCTATATTTTTCTCCACTTAGAATATCTGAAATAAGTAGACCTGACCAATTTTCGGGCGCGGAGATGGTTACGCCTTGTAGGTTAGCTGAGTTATTCAGCACAATGAGAACTTCTTTGTCTTCCCATCGTCTAGTGTAAGAGTATATATTGCGCTTTGGATCGACATAGTGAGTAAAGAATTCACCTATTTTCAAAGCGAGGTGTTTTTTCCTGAGGGCTATGAGTCTTTTATAAAGTTTGAAAAGTTCTTTCTTTTGACCCTTGAGTTCTTCCCAATTCATAGCTCTTCTGTCATCTGGATCACCCTCTCCAACCATTCCCCTTTCATCACCGTAGTAGATTGCTGGCATGCCAAGATATGTCATCTGAAAGATCACCGTTAGCATCATTTTCCTCACATCGCCTCGGCAAAGCGTCAGAAAGCGCGGTGTGTCGTGGCTCCCAATCAAGTTGTAAAGAACATGGTTCACCTCTTTTTTGTAAGCTTTTCTTATCCACGCCAGACCTTCATCGAACTCCATAGCGTTAATTCTGTTTTCGGCGAAAAAATTCACAATCAGCTGTCTGAAAGGATAATTCATAACCGAATCGAATTCGTCGCCTTGAAGCCAAGGAGAAGCTATATGCCAAATCTCCCCTAGAATAATCGCTTCTGGATTCATTCTTTTGATCGACTTTCTGAATTCTTTCCAAAACTCGTGGCCGATCTCGGTCGCAACGTCTAAGCGCCAGCCATCTATTTTACTTTTTTTCATCCAGTGCGAAGCTACACTAAAAACGTAATCCTTCACCTGAGGGTTCTCTGTTCTGAGGCGGGGCATCCACCAACAATTTCTTCCGCATGTCTCATAGGTAGGTTTTGGTCTCTTCTTAAGCGGAAAGCTGTGAATGTAGAACCAATCAACATACTTCGATTTTGATCCTTTTTCAAAAACATCTCTAAATGCAGCGAAATTTTCTCCACAATGGCCGAAGACGCCATCTAGAACAACTTTAATGTTGTTTTTGTGGCATTTTCTCGTAAGTTCAGCTAATATTTCGACGTTGCCAAAATGAGGGTCAATTTGATAATAATCTGCGGTATCATACTTGTGAGGAGACGGTGATGCAAATATTGGCGTCAAATAAATTGCATCAATCCCTAATTCAACCAAGTATGGAATTTTTTTGATTATGCCTCGAAGGTCGCCACCGTATAAAGTCTCTCGTGTTACGGGAAGCCTTCCCCACCTCTCCGTATTGGGAGGATCGTTTGCTTTATCTCCGTTGTAAAATCTGTCTGGAAAAATCTGGTAAATAACAGCGCCCTTTGACCACTTTGGTAGCTGATTCATTTTCATTCCACCACCCTGCATGACCTATTTTGGAGAAAGGGAATGAAAATCGGCGTGAGACAAATCGCACCAACCTTGAGTTCAAGTAGGAGTTGAGAAATCATGATCCTCGTCCAAAGCCATTTCCATCTCAGCTGTATCGCGCGTGAGCAGCAATCCTTATCAAATTAGGATCTTTCCAGATTTCTTATCAAAAATATGTATTCTATCCTCGTTAAAACCAATCCACACTTTACCTCCAGCTTTAACACTTACAGTCTTTTGAACAAATGTTTTAGAATTATCTGACCCCACCTACACATATGGGGGAGTCTCACCCCGCTCGACCATGTCTTGGAAAGTCCAGAAACCATCTCCTACGTGGTTAAACACAGCGTCCAGTAGGATCTGAACCCCTCGATTATGGGCCTCTTTGAGTAACAATCGAAATGTGTTCAGGTCACCAAAGTGAGGGTCAACTTGACAGTAATCGATAGCGTCATACTTATGACTAGTGTTGGCGGTGAAAATTGGGGTCAAGTAAATAGCATTAATACCTAGCGCCTCCAGATAGTCTAGTTTGTCGATAATGCCCTGCAAATCACCACCAAAAAAGCTCGTCCGTATTGGAATACCTCCCCACATTTCAACATAAGGTGGATCATTGTCGGGGTTCCTGTTGGTATACCGCTCAGGAAAGATTTCATAGAAGATAGCATCCCTAACCCAATCAGGAACGGAATACAAGGGTTTCCAACCCCTTTCCCATTATGCGGCATTGCATCTCTTGCTGGTCTTCGCATCGAACATGTGTACTTTTTGCTTGTTTATCGACACACCTACTTCCTCACCTATGCTCGCCCTAAAATCGCCTGGTACTCTTATGCGAAGCAATTTATCCCCCTTCCTAACGGTTGCAATCACCTCTAAGCCCAACGGCTCAATTGTATATATGCTGGCGATGAAGTCACCATTTTCTTTAGCTTTCCCTTGAAGTATAAGGATGTCTTCAGGCCTGACCCCTAGCATGAGCTCAGAACCCGTAGCTGTGGTTCTTAAAGTACCTTCTAAATCTGAGACATCTATTGTAAATTCTCCTGCATCGAGAAAAGCTCTTCCATTCTTTTCGATGAAACTACAATCTATAAGGTTCATGGGAGGGGTTCCTATGAAACCCGCGACGAAGGAGGTTGCGGGATTGTGATACAGTTCATCTGGTGGGCTTACTTGCTGTAATTCTCCTCTGTCCATGACAGCTATCCTATCCGCCATGCTCATTGCTTCAACTTGATCGTGAGTCACATAAATTGTGGTGGTGCCTAATTTTTTCTGCAAACTTTTAAGCTCTCCTCTGAGAAAAGCCCTCAGTTTCGCATCGAGATTGCTGAGGGGCTCATCCATTAAAAACACTTCTGGTTCCTTCACGATTGCTCTACCTAAGGCTACCCTCTGCCTTTCACCCCCACTCAGTTCTTTAGGCTTTCGATGAAGTAGGTCTTCAATATTGAGAAGTTCAGCAACTTCTCTAACCTTTTTCTGAATTTCATTTAGGTGGAGTTTTTTTATTTTTAGAGGAAATGCTATATTATCAAAAGCGGTCATATGGGGATAGAGAGCATAGCTTTGGAAAACCATCGACATTTTTCTGTCTTTTGGATGAACACATGTAATATCTTCTCCATTCATAATAACTCTGCCTCCTGTGGGAAATTCTAAGCCAGCAATCAATCTGAGTGTGGTCGTTTTGCCACATCCAGATGGTCCAAGTAAAACGATTAACTCCTTATCGTACACAGTTAAATTCAAATCATCAACAGCCACCACTTCCCCAAATTTTTTAGTTAAATGTTCAAATCGAATCTTTTCCATTTTTTATTCCTAACCTTTTATTCCACCTAATGTTAATCCTGCCTTTAGATAACGCTGAGCTAGTACAAAGACTGTTATTACGGGGATAGCGTACAGAATCGACATAGCTGCAAAACGGTTCCATGGTGTTTCCCATCTCGCTTGAAGACTAACCAGTCCTACTGCCAATGTAAAATTTTCAGAGCCTAACAAGATTGAAGCTAGTGTCCACTCACTCCATGCGCTAACAGTTATAAGAGTTATCGCTACTGCAATTCCGGGTTTAGCCATCGGAATTACAACATAGCGCAAATTTTGAAAAAAGGATGCACCATCCATAAGCGCAGCCTCATCAAAATCTTTTGGTAATGAATCAAAATATGCTTTTAAATACCAGCTGATATAAGGAACGAGGGAAGCAGCGTAAATCAAACCTAATATTATTAGGGAATTAATTAGCTTAAGTTTCAATAAAAGAGTATAAAGGGCAATTAAACCCATCACACTCATACCAGTCATTATTTGAGATAAAACAAAATAACTGGAAAGCAAACTATTTTTTCCTGAAAACTTGAATCGGGAAAGAGTATACGAGGCCGGAACTATCGTAATCATACAAGTGAACAAAGTTACCATGTATACGATCAAACTATTTTTTAACCAAATGAAAAATTTTGACTCAAACAAGAGCCATCGGAAAGCATCTAGGGTTGCATCTATGGGAATAAGCATAACTTTGGTAGTATATAATGTGCCATATGGACGCAGAGCGGCCACCACTATCCAATAAAGTGGAAATAACCCCGTTATCACAATTAGTAACGCCAAACCTGTTAGGACCCAGCTTAAAAATCTAGTTTTCATTTTATTCCTCCATCATTTTGGTTAGTTTCAAAAATGTGAATACTAAAATTGCTAATAAAATGAAGACTAGGATCATAAAAGCAGCTGTGTAACCATAAAGTCCTAAATTAAACGCCTTTTTATAGGCATATACTAAAAGAAACTCATTTTCCCCAGCTGGTCCACCGCTATTCAATAAAAATGGGACACCGAATATCAGGTAGGATGCGATGCCCGTCATAATAGTAGCCCAAAAAAGTGGTTTTTTAACGAGTGGTAATGTC